>Ga0070741_10009488_pt1 | contig 18858 bp, 18 predicted proteins | sample Coa_R1_4_FD_66440 | JGI IMG/M metagenome (GOLD analysis project Ga0070741, IMG submission 66440) | Surface soil microbial communities from Centralia Pennsylvania, which are recovering from an underground coalmine fire - Coalmine... | ecosystem: Environmental > Terrestrial > Soil > Unclassified ...
CGGAAGCGGTTCGTGTTCGGGACGTGCACACCGCCGGGCATCAACGGCTCGAACGTCGTGCGCAGCCCCGGGATGCCGGTGATCGCGAGCGCGCCCATCGTCGTGCCGTGATAGGTCGTCACGCGCGAGATCACCTTCGTCCGCGTCGCCTGCCCGATCGCCTTGAAGTACGCGCGTGCGAGCTTGAGTGCGGACTCGACGGCTTCCGATCCGCCGGTCGTGAAGAACACGCGGTTCAGGTCGCCGGGGGCGAGATCCGCGAGCCGCGTGGCCAGCTCGACGGCCGGCTCGTGCGCGTACGTCCAGATCGGGAAGTAGTCGAGCGTCGCCGCCTGCCGCGCCGCGGCGTCGGCGAGCTCCGGGCGGCCGTGGCCGATCTGCACCGCGAAGAGCCCGGCCAGACCGTCGAGATACCGCTTGCCGGTCGCGTCGTAGACGTAGCAGCCCTCGCCGCGCGTCATCACGCGCACGGGGTTCTGCTCGCCGTAGGTCCCGAGCCGTGAGAAGTGCATCCAGAGGTGACGGTGCGCGAGTGCGCTGAGATCGGCCGCGGTGTGCCGCTCCGTCACCGGGTGCCCCACGAGTACGTCTGCTTGTAGAGACGCAGGTACGTGAACGTCTCGGTCGTCCGCACGCCGGGGATCGACCGCACCTTGTCGTTGAGGAGCGAGAAGAGATGCTCGTCGTCCTCGCACACGATCTCGACAAGCAGGTCGAACGAGCCGCCGACGATGACGACGTAGTCGACCTCGGGGATCGACGCGATCGTGTCGGCCGCGCGGCGCAGGTCGCCTTCGATGCGCAGCCCGACCATCGCCATGCGCCGGAAGCCGAGGGTCAGCGGGTCGGTGACGGCGACGATCTGCACGACCCCCGACTCGATCAGGCGTTGCACGCGCTGGCGCACCGCCGCCTCCGAGAGTCCGACCTCGGCCGCCAGCTTCGTGTAGGGCAGGCGCCCGTCGCCCTGGAGCAGCTCGACGAGCGCCTTGTCGATGTCGTCGAGCGTGACGACGGAGTCGGAGCGCTTCTGCGCCATGAGATCAGCTTGCCGTCAACCGCCCGGGCTGCGCAAGGGATTCCGTCGTTTCCGCCGGACGAGATCGCGGAATCCGACGAATCCGAGGGTGGAAACGACGGATCACGCGGGGCTGGTCGCTTCGGCTGGATACGCTGGCGCCCGTGTCGCCACCGGCAGCCCCCGCGCGGCTCGCGCCAGCTTACCGGGAGGAGCCGCTGTGGCTCGCGGGGGTGCCCGCGCTCGCGCCGCGGTCTGCGCCCCGCGGGCTCGAGGCCGCGACGACACCCGAGCTCCCACGGCGCGCCGACGTGGTCGTCGTCGGCGCCGGGTACTGCGGCGTCACCGCCGCGTGGCAGCTCGCGGCCTCGGGCCGGTCGGTGCTCGTCGCCGACGCGGGAACACCCGGTTGGGGTGCGAGCACGCGCAACGGCGGGATGCTGCTCCCGGAGCTGAAGGTCGGCCCGCGTGCTCTGGTGCGCCGGTACGGCGCCCTGGGTGGCGAGCTCGCCGACGCCGCGGTCGACGCGTTCGAGTTGGTGGAGTCGCTCGTCGGCGACCATCCGATCGACTGCGACTACGAGCGCTCCGGGGCGCTCGTCGTCGCGCACCACGCCGAGCAGTTGCGAGGTCTCCGCACGCTCGCGGGTGAGGTCGAGGGCGATCTCGGCCTCCCTGCCCGGTTCCTCCTTCGTGACGAGCTGCGCGCCGAGCTCGGCTCGGACGCGTTCGCCGGCGGGCTCGTGCTCGAACGGGCGGGTGGCCTGCAGCCGGCGAAGCTCTACGCGGGCCTGCTCACCGCGGCCGTGGGCGCCGGCGTGCAGGTCCACGGCGCGACGCGGGCGCTCGCGGTCCACCCGCTCGGCTCGGGTCGGGCCGGCGGGACGGCCGACCGGTTCCGGGTGTTCACGAACCGCGGCCCGATCGACGCCGGCGACGTCTTCGTCGCCACGAACGCCTACGCCGACGACCTGCTCCCCGGGTTGCGGCGGCGCGTGCTCCCGGTCGGCAGCTTCGTCATCGCCACCGAAGTCCTCGACGAGGAGCTGCGGCGCGAGCTGATCCCGCACCGCCGGATGGTGTTCGACACGCGTCACCTCCTCTCCTATTGGCGGCTCTCACCCGATGGTCGGCTCGTCTTCGGCGGCCGGACGTCACTCGCACCGACGACCGTCGCGCGTGCCCGCGACGTGCTGTGGCGCGAGCTGGTTCGGGTCCATCCCCAGGTCCGTGGCACGAGCGTCGAGCACGCATGGGGCGGAAGCGTCGCGATCACCCGCGACCGCCTGCCCCACTGCGGTCGCATCGAGGGGGTCGCGTACGCGACCGGATGCAACGGCACGGGAATCGCGCTCTCGGTGTGGTTCGGCTTCGGCGCCGCCGCGTGGCTGACCGGCGCGGCCCCGCCACCCGTGTTCGCGCAGCTCGCGTTCCGCCGGATCCCCCTGCACACCCTGCGCGACCTCTACCTGCCGCTGGCGGGCGAGGGCCTGCGGGTCCTCGACCGCCTCGGCCGCTGATCCGTCGTCGCCGCCGGCTGCCGGTTCACGGTTCACCGGGTCGGCGGCGGGGAACAGCGGGGAACAGAAGGTCGACGTGGTCGGGCGGGACGGGCCACGGTCGTGAGGAGGCGCCTGATGACGAAGCACCGCACGGGAAGCCGTGAGGAGTGGTTGCAGGCCCGGATGGAGCTGCTGAAGGCCGAGAAGGAGCTGACCCGCCTGAGCGACGAGTTGGCGCAGCGGCGGCGGGACCTGCCGTGGGTCCGGGTCGACAAGGACTATCGCTTCGACACCGAGGACGGCGAGGCGACACTCGAGGACCTGTTCCACGGCCGCTCGCAGCTTCTCGTGTACCACCTCATGTTCGATCCCGAATGGGACGAGGCATGCCCGAGCTGCTCGTCGCTCGCGGACGGCTTCGACGAGACGCACCTCCACCTGCAGAATCACGACGTGGCGTTCACCGCCATCTCGCGTGCGCCACTCGACAAGCTGCTCGCATACCGCGACCGCATGGGTTGGAGCTTCCCGTGGGCGTCGTCGTGGCGAACCGACTTCAACTACGACTTCCACGTCACGATCGATCCGTCGGTCGCGCCGGTCGAGTACAACTACCGCAACCAGGCCGAGCTCGAGGCGAGGGACATCAACTGGCGCGAATGGTCGGGTGAACAGCCCGGCATGAGCGCGTTCGCGCTCGACGACGGCGTCGTGTACCACACCTACTCGGCCTACGCGCGAGGCTTCGACGCCCTCTGGCCGATGTGGCAGTGGCTCGACCGCGCGCCGCTCGGACGCAACGAGGGCGACCTGTCATGGCTCCGGCGCCACGACCGCTACGAGCACAGCTACCGGTGACTCCGGCCCCGCTCTGGCGGGATCAGCTCGCGCCGAGGACCCGGAGCACGCCCTGGCCGGTGCCCCACGGCGAGCTCGCGACGGCACGGGCGACGTCGACCGCGCTGTTCCCGGCCCGCAACGCGGCCAGGATGTTCGAGTAGCGGCCGTTCGTCAGCGTCTGCGCCGTCGCCAGGATCCCGTCGGCGTAGGACGCGTAGTTGCGGACGCCGACGCCGTTGAAGCTCGTCGCGCCGGGCATGGACTGCGTGGTCGCCAGCGGGTTGTAGGCCGCCTTCGTCCCCTCGGCCTGGGCCCATGCCGCGAGCGCCCTGATGTTCTCGCTCGTGACGGGGACGCCGAGCTGCTTCAGCAGGTCGGTCGTCCACTGCGCCCGGTCGAGCGACGGTGCGAACGAGGACGTACCGCCGCTCGCCGTGCCGGAGGCGTCGGCGAGCGCGGATGCGAAGTCGGTGCCCGCCGAGGCGGCCGAGCTCGTGACCGCCGGCGGCGGTGTGAAGGCCTGCTGGATCTCCGCGATGCGCGCCTGGACCGCCTGGATCCCGTCCATCACGCTCCGATCGGCGGGCGGGCCCGGGAGTTGAGCGAAAGGTCGCGTCACGCCGGCGCGAGGCGACCCAGCAGGCCGTCGACGGTGTCGACGACGGTGAAGCCGTCACGCTCGGCCAGCCAGGCGCGGTTCCGGCGGTGGAGCTCGTCGGCGCCGTCGTAGCGGTTGAGCACGACCGTGACCGGCGCGACCGGCGCGAGCACGCCCATGGCGAGGCGGACGGCGTTGACGGTGCCGAGCCCGGCGTCGGCGACGAGCACGATCGCGTCGGCCGCGAGCGCGGCCGCGAGATCGACCGTGTCGCCGTCGGCTGCGAGCGGCGAGCGCGGGCCACCCGCGCCCTCGACGAACCCGATCTCGATCGCGTCGGGCCACACCGTCTCGCGGCACAGGTCGACGACCGCGAACGGCGGCCGCCCGAGCGCGTCCGCAGCCATCGGCGGCGCCATCGCGACCTGGTACCAACGGTTCCGGGGGCAGACGGCCTCCGGCTCGCTGCCCGTCGCGGCCGCGAGGACATCGGCGTCCGTCGGCCCGTCACCGGGCGCGTACGACTGCACGGGCTTGCGGGCCGCGACGCGCACCCCCCGCTCGCGGAGCGCGGACGCGGCGGCGGCCGTCCACCACGTCTTGCCGACGCCCGTGCCCGTCCCCGTCACGACGACGAGCCGCGCCGGGCGCCGCGCCGGGCCGCTCACAGGCCGGCGAGCGCGCCCGCCAGTGCCTCGACCTGCTCGTCGGTGTGCGCGGCCGACAGCGCGACCCGCAGGCGCGACGTGCCGGGCGGCACGGTCGGGGGCCGGATGGCGGGCACGAGCAGGCCCAGCTCGAGGAGCGCCGCCGCCGCCTCGACCGCACGCGCCTCGCTGCCGAGGACGACGGGGACGATCGGCGAGGGGTGCGCGGGTCGAACCCGCTCGACGTGCCCGCGCAACCGGGCCCGGAGCGCCTCGCCCTCCGGAGACCGGACGACGCCAACCGCCGCGAGCGCGGCCGCCGCGTCCGCCGGTGTGGACGCCGTCGTGAAGATGTAGGAACGGGCCCGGTTCACGATCAGGTCGGTGAAGGACGCCGGCCCGGCGACGAAGCCCCCGAGCGCGCCCAGGGTCTTCGAGAGGGTGCCGACGCGGAGCGCATCGACGCCGTCGAGGTCGGGATCGGGTCCCAACACGGCGTGGGCCTCGTCGAGGACGAGCAGCGCGCCCCGGCAGGCGCAGATCTCGGCCAGGGCCGCGACCGGCGCGACGTCCCCGTCCATGGAGAACACGGTGTCGGTGACGACGACGGCGCGCCGGCCCGCCGGGGCGCGCTCTTGCAGGAGCTGGTCGACGTGGTCGGCGTCGGCGTGCCGGTAGACGGCGACCTCGGCGCGCGACATCCGGCAGCCGTCGATGATCGACGCGTGGTTGAGCTCGTCGGAGCAGACCAACGATCCGGTTCCGGCCAGGGCGGCCAGCACCCCCAGGTTGGCGGCGAAGCCCGTGGGGAAGAGCACGGCGCGCTCGGCCCGCTTCCACTCGGCGAGGGCGCGCTCGAGCTCGGAGTGCACGGGCCGCGACCCGACGATGAGCCGCGCCGACCCGGAGCCCGCGCCCCAGCGGTCGAGTGCCGCGTGCGCGGCGGCGACGACCGCGGGGTGCTGGGTCAGGCCCAGGTAGTCGTTCGACGCGAAGGACACGACCGGCCGGCCGTCGGCCACCAGCTTCCCCTCGGGTCCGGCGGCGTCGAGATCACGGGGCGCGCGCCACTGCCCGGCGGCGCGGATCCGCGCCGTCTCGGCGGCCGCCCACTCGCCCCAGACGCTCACGCTTCGCTCACGCTCACGATGGAGTCGGCGAGGGTCGTGACGAGGCGGTGGAGCTCGGGCGACGTGATGGTGAGCGGCGGCATGAGGATGACCGTGTCGCCGATCGGTCGCAGCAGCACGCCCCGCTCGACCGCGGCCGCGCTGACCTTCCGGCCGAAGCGGGCGTCGACCGCGCCGGTGGGTGACGCGAGGTCGACGCCGCCCATCAGACCCTGCAACCGGAAGCCGGCGACCGCCGGCAGCGGCGCGATCCGGTCGTGGAGCAACGACCGCAGTTCGTCGGAGCGCGCCCGCACGTTCGCGAGCACGTCGTACGCCTCGATGAGCTCGAGGTGACGGAGCGCGACGGCGGCGGCGAGCGCGTTCCCGCCGAACGAGTGGCCGTGGTACAGGGTCCGGTCGCCGAGGTCGGGCCCGAGGAACGCGTCGAACACGCGGCCGCTCGCCACCGTCGCCGACATCGCGAGGTAACCGGCGGTCAGGCCCTTGCCGAGGCACAGCAGGTCGGGACGCAGACCGCACGCGTCGGACGCGAACAGCGTCCCGGTGCGCCCGAAGCCGGTCGCGATCTCGTCGCAGATCAGCAGGACGTCGAAGTCCCGGCACGCCTCCGCGAGGACGGCGAAGCGCTCGGCGGGTGCCGTCTGCATGCCCGCCGCCGCCTGCACCAACGGCTCGACCACCACGGCCGCGAGCTCGTCGGCGTGTCCGGCGATCAGGGCCGCCGCGCGCTCGAAGCAGTCGGGTTCCGACAGGTGCGGCGCGCGCAGCACCGGGAACTTGAGCGGTGCGAACAGGTCGGAGCCGAACCCGCCGTCGCCGACCGAGAGCGCGCCGATCGTGTCGCCGTGGTACGCGCCGCCGAACGCGAGGAAGGTCGTCCGCCCGGTCACACCCATGTTGACCCAGTACTGGAACGCGATCTTCAGTGCCTGCTCGACGGCACTGGCGCCGTCCGACGCGAAGAGGAAGTGCGGCCGGTCGACGGGCACGACGCGTCCGAGTGCTTCGGCGAGCTCGACGACGACGCGATTGCCGTTGCCGAGCATCGTCGAGTGCGCACCGCGGTCGAGCTGTTCGCGGATCGCGGCGTCGAGCTCGGGGACGTGGTGGCCGAGCGTGTTGACCCAGAGCGACGAGATCGCGTCGAGGTAGCGCCGGCCGTCGACGTCGATCAGCTCGTGGCCCTCGGCCCGCTCGACGATGACGGGCGCGTTCTCGGCGAAGGCCGCCATCTGCGTGAACCCGTGCCACACGACCGCCTCGTCGCGCTTCACCCAGTCCGCGGCCCGGTCTGCGTCACCCACGGCATGCCATGATGCCCGCGACATGACCCTCCAGGACAAGACCGCGGTCGTCGGCGTGGGAGCGACGCCGTACTACAAGCGGGGACGGTCGCTCCCGCAGACGAACCTCGAGCTCGCCGGGAAGGCGGTGCTCGCCGCGGTCGAGGACGCGGGCTTGACGATCCGTGACGTCGACGGGCTCGCCCTCTACAGCATGGGGCTCGGCGGCGACACCTCGCTGTTCGCCCAGGTGCTCGGCATTCCCGAAGTGCGCTTCACCGCCACCCTGACCGGAGGGGGTGGTGGTGCGGCGGGCTCGGTCGGGCTCGCCGCGGCCGCGATCGTGTCGGGGCAGGCCGAGTGCGTCGTGTCGCTGATGACCCTGCAGCAGGCCGAGAGCCGCTTCGGCGCGTCGTTCGCACCACGCGGCAAGCCCGGTGCCCAGTACAGCGCGCCGCCCTCCCCGCAGGGGAACTTCATCCAACCGGCGGGCCTCATCGGACCCGGCCAGATGTTCGCGGTGCTCGCACAACGGCACATGCACCTGTACGGCACGAAGCGCGAGCACTTCGCCGAGGTCGCGATCTCGACGCGTGCCAACGCCGTCCCACGCGAGACGGCGATCATGCGCACGCCGCTCACGCTCGACGACTACTTCAACGCGCGCATGATCGCCGAGCCGTTCTGCCTGTTCGACTTCTGCCTCGAGTGTGACGGCGCGGTCGGCGTCGTCACCACCACGGCCGAGCGTGCCCGCGACCTGCGCCACCCGCCCGTCCTCGTCACGGCCTCGGCGCACGGCGGGCACGGACGCTGGGGGCAGGCGATCACGTGGATGGGCATGCCCGACGACGAGTTCGCGTCGTCGGGGCACCGCCCGGTCGCGCAGCGGCTCTGGGCGATGGCCGGCCTCGGGCCGTCCGACGTCGACGTCGCGCTCCTGTACGACCACTTCTCCGCGATGGTCGTGCTGCAACTCGAGGACTACGGGTTCTGTGGCATCGGCGAGGGCGGTCCGTTCGTCGCCGACGGCAACATCCGGTTCCCGACCGGGTCCATTCCGGTCAACACGCACGGCGGGAACCTCTCGGAGGCCTACATCATCGGCATGACGCATGTGAAGGAGGCCGTCGAGCAGCTGCGCGGGACGGCCGTCAACCAGGTCGAGGACGCGCGGGTCGCGCTCGTGACCGGTGGTCCCGCCGCGATCCCGACGAGCGGGCTCCTGCTCACGAGGCCGTGACGATGGCGCCCGGCACCTCGCCGCCCGGAGGGGAACCCGAGGTCAAGCTCGTCCCCGGGTCGCTCATCGTGCTCACGCCCGACTCGTGGACGCTCCCGTTCTGGGAGGCGGCGGCCGAGCACCGCCTGGTCGTACCACGCTGCACGAGGTGCGGCACGTTCCGGATGCCGCCGAGCCCCTTTTGCTGGAACTGCCAGCACCAGGACGTCGAGTGGCTCGAGACACCGGGTCGGGGCACCGTCTACAGCTTCACCGTCGTGTGGCACCCGCTGCTGCCGGACCTCGGCGACGCAGTGCCCTACGTCCCCGCGGTCGTGACCCTGCCGGACGCGGGCGGCGTGCGGCTGGTCGGCGGCATGGTCGGCGTCCGCCCGTCGGAGGTGCGCATCGGGCTCGAGGTCGAGCTCGTGTGGCGCGACGTCCGCGAGGGGACGGCGGTCCCGACCTGGCGACCCGTGCGGTCGCCGGTGGACGGTTCCGGCGGTCCGCACTAGAACACGTTCCATGAGCGAGCGCTGCGGAGCGCGCCTTTCGTGCAGCCCCGGGATCGGGAAGCGGTGACGGACGCGCCGGCGACCGAGAGCCCGTACTCGATCCTGCCCCGGGAGGGCCCGTACCCGGCCGCGATCGGCTCCGCGCTCATCACGATGGTGGAGCCCCACGAGGGTCACGATCACGCGTACAACCGCTGGTACGAGGACGACCACTTCTACTCGGGCGCGATGGCGATGCCCTGGATGTTCGCGGGGCGACGCTTCGTCGCGCCCCGCGAGCTGCAGGCGCTCCGCTACCCCGACGACTCGGCCATCGCACAGCCGCTGTCGGCCGGCAAGTACATCTCGGTCTACTGGATCACCGAGGGCCGCTACGAGGACCATCTGCGGTGGACGGTCTCGACCAACCAGCGCCTGCTGCCCGACGGCCGGATCTACCTCGAGCGCACGCACGTCTACACGTCGTTCCAGACCTACGCGGGGGCCGTCTACCGCGACGAGACCGGCCCGCGCGCCCTGCACAGCCTCGACTACCCGTACCGCGGCCTCGTCCTCGAGGTCGTCGACGCCCCCGAAGGTGGCGACCGGGACGCGCTCCTCGACTGGCTGCGCGGCGAGTTCCTGCCCGGCCGCCTGCCCGGCACGCCCATCGCCATGACGCTCGTGTTCCTCCCGATGCCGCTGCCGCCCGACCGCATGGCCTACGTGGAGGACACGCCGGGCCTCGAGCGGCGGCTCACGCTGCTCTCGTTCACCGAGGCCCCACCCGACGAGTGCTGGGACCTCTTCGCCGGTGCCGGTGCCGCGATCGCGTCGGCGGGGAAGGGGCGCGTGGAGCTCGCGGCGCCGTTCTTCCCGACCCTGCCGGGCACCGACGTCTACGTCGACCGCCTGCGCTGAGACGCGCACCATCCGAGGAGGCGTCCGAAATGGCCACCAACCTGACCGGCAAGAGGATCCTCGTCACGGGACCGACCGGCCAGGTCGCCCTCCCGGTGACCCTGGCGCTCGCCAAGGAGAACGACGTCACGGGCGTCGCCCGCTTCAGCGACGCCGCGGCGCGCGAGCGCCTCGAGGCTGCCGGGGTCACCTGCGTCGCCCTCGACCTCGCGACGACCGACTTCGCCGAGCTCCCCGACGACTACGACTACGTGCTCAACCTCGCCGTCACGCGCGGCGGCGACGCCGACTTCGACCGCGACCTCGCCGCCAACGGCGAGTCGCTCGGGCTGCTGATGCAGCACTGCCGGAACGCGACCGCGTTCCTCCACTGCTCGTCGACCGCGGTGTACCAGCCTGCAGGCTCGCACGAGCTGAAGGAGACCGATCCGCTCGGTGACAACCACCGCGTGATGATGCCGACGTACAGCCTGGCCAAGATCGCGGCAGAGGTCGTCGCCCGGGCCGGCGCCCGCCAGTTCGGCCTGCCGACCGTGATCACGCGCCTCAACGTCCCCTACGGCGACAACGGCGGCTGGCCGGCGTGGCACCTCGAGTTCATGATCGCCGGCGCGCCGATCCAGCTCCACACCGACCGGCCGAACCTGTTCAACCCGATCCACGAGGACGACATCGTCCGCCAGCTGCCCGCGATGCTCGACGCGGCGAGCGTGCCGGCGACGATCGTCAACTGGGCGGGGGAGCAGACCTCGATCGAGGAGTGGTGCGCGTACCTCGGCGAGCTGACCGGCCTCGACGCCACCTTCGACGTCACCGACCACACGATCTCGAGCGTCACGACCGACAACACGAAGATGTACGGGATCGCCGGCAAGCCCGAGGTCGCGTGGCGTGACGGCATGCGCCGCATGGTCGCGGCCCGCCATCCCGAGCTCCTGAAGCAGTAGGCGTGAGCGATCCCCTCGGTGCGGCTCGCGAGCTCGCGCCCCTGATCGAGGCCGAGGCGGAGGCGGGGGAGGCCGCCTGCGAGATCACCGCCGAGGTCGTCGACGCGCTCGATGCCGCCGGGCTCTTCGGCCTGATGGTGCCCCGCGAGCTCGGCGGGACGGAGGCCGGGCTCTGCACCACGCTCGCGGTCTACGAGGAGCTCTCGCGCGCCGACGGCTCGACGGGGTGGTCGGTGCTCGCGAACGCGACGACCTCGGCGTTCGCGGGCGCGTACACGGGCAACGACGCCGCGCGTGCCATGTTCGGCGGCCCCGGCCGGGCGATCCACGCGGGCATGTTCGCCCCGGTCGGGACGGCCGAGGCCGTCGACGGCGGCTACCGGGTGTCCGGTCAGTACCGGTTCGGCAGCGGGTCGGAGCACGCCACGTGGATGGGCGGCGGCACGTTCGAACGTCGCGACGGCGAGCTCGTCGTCGACCCCGACAACGGGCTGCCCGTCATCCGCGCCTTCTTCGTGCCGAAGGACCGCGTCGAGATGCGCGGCAACTGGGACGTGATGGGCCTCGTGGGCACCGGCAGCTTCGACTACGACGTGCCGGAGCAGTTCGTGGAGGCGGGGTACACGTTCCCCTTGCTGACGCCGACGGTGCACCGCGGCGGGCCCGTGTACCACCTCGGCGTGCTGGGGTTGACGTCCGCCGGGCACGCCGCGTTCGCACTGGGAGTCGGTCGACGCGCGCTCGACGAGCTGACCGCGATCGTCCGGACCAAGCAGCGGCTCGGCTCGGCGCCCGTGCACGACCAGCAGCTGTTCCAGCACGACTTCGCCCTGCACGACGCTGCGCTGCTCGCCGCCCGCGCGTTCGTGTTCGACGTCTTCGGCAACGCCGAGGCGACCGTCGGCGCCGGGTCGGAGGCGTCGCCGCTCCAGTTGCAGCGCCTCCGCCAGGCGACGACGTACGCGACCCGGGTCTCGGCCGACGCCGTGCGCTTCGCCTACCTCTGGGCCGGTTCCGACGCCCTCCGGAGCCCGAGCGCCCTCCAGCGCTGCTTCCGCGACATCCACGCCGGCACCCAACACGTCTTCGTGGACAACAACACCCTCACCGCGACGGCGCAACTCCTCCTCGGCGAAGCCACGCCGTCCTGAGTCCGGCCGGCAAAGGTGGGGCGAGCCGGCGGTTGGCGAGCCCGGTCCGTCGCGGCCGGAGATGGGACCGTGCGCAACGATCGGTGCCCGAGATGTTCCGCGGAACCGCCGGGGAGTGCGTGTGACGGGGTTCGGCCGTCAGGCCCTGCGGAAGTACGGGATGACGTGCTCGCCGATGTTGCGGATGGTCTCGAGCTGGGCCCACTGCGGCACCGTGCCCATCTGGCAGCAGAACAGGATCTCGTCGACGCCGGCGTCGAGCAGGCGGCCGACGTAGCCGATGCAGTCGGCGACGGTCCCGTAGGCGTGGTTCGGGTTCAGCAGCGCGAGCGCGGGGTCGGAGAAGTCGAGGACGATGTCCTCGGACGCCCACTTGGTGCGGATGATCGTGTCGCCGGTCGTCTGCGTGACGGTCAGCTCGTCGTCGGCCCACTTCGTGTGGTCCGGCTTCTCCCCGCCGCTGTACCAGTACGCGAGTGACTCCATGAAGTAGCGCTGGCCGCGGATGCCGATCTTGCGGGCGGCGTCGTTGTCGTCGAGCACGATCGCCGGGCAGAGCGCGGCGAGGTGCTCGGTCGGGCGGTAACCGACCTGGTCCTCGGGCTTGCGGTCCTTGAACGCGCGCCGGTACGCCTCGTTCTTCTTTGCGACCTCCTCGGGCCCGCCGAAGCCGAGCACGAGCGCGCCCATCCCGCGCGAGCCCGCCGTCTGCAGCGACTCGTTGTGCGTGCACGCGAGGTAGATCGGAGGGTGCGGCATCTGCAGGGGCTTCGGGTGGATCGGACGGCGCGGGATGTCGATGAACCGGCCGTGATGCTCGATCTCGTCCTCGACCATGATCTTCGGGATCAGGTACATCGCCTCGTCGATCATCGGGCGCAGCGCTTCGAGGTCGTAGCCGAACGTGCCCGCCTCCTGCTGCGTGCCGCCCTTCCCGACGCCGAAGTGCAACCGGCCCTCCGACAGGATGTCGAGCATCGCGATGCGCTCGGCGACCTTCACCGGGTGGTTCATCGCCGGCGGAAGGCACACCACGCCGTGGCCGAGGTGGATGCGGGTCGTCCGCCCCGCGATGAACGCGAGGAACGTCTCGGGCGCGCTCATGTGCGCGTAGTTCGTGAGCGCGGTGTGCTCGACGGCCCAGATGGTGTCGAAGCCCATCTCCTCGGCGAGCAGCACCTGCTCGACGATCTCGGAGAAGACGCGGTGGTCGCCCTCACGGGAGTCGTCGACGGTCTGGGCCTCGTAGATCAGCGAGAACTTCATCGGGCGTTCCCCTCGCGCTCGGATGACTGCCCGGAGTATATCTAATCGATATATGCCGGCAAGGGGCCGGGAACGGGCTACAGCCGGTCGAGCACCCGCTCCCGGTAGTCGCCGAGGAACCGGCGGAGGTCGTCGAGGGCCGGGCCGCCGGCCTCCTGGGCCGAGACGACGAGCCGGTCGGCGCCCCCGTCCGCGTACCGGCGGGCGAGGTCGACGTCGAGCGCGGCGCCCGGCCGCCAGCTCGTGGGCCACACGGTGAGCTCGACCGCGCCGGGGTCGCGGCCGGCGGCGACGGCGGCGGCCCGCACGTCGGCGACCCGGGCGGCGAAGTCGTCGGGCGAGACGACGTAGGGGAAGAAGCCGTCGCCGCGGGTCCCTGCTCGGCGGGCGGCGGCCTCGCTGCTCCCGCCGATCACGATGGGCACTCCGCCGGGGTGGGCCGGTTTCGGGAGCGACGAGACACGGTCGAAACGCACGAACCGGCCGTCGAAGGACGCGAACTCCTCGCACCAGAGGGCGCGCAGCGCGTCGATGTACTCGTCGAGGCGGGGACCGCGCTGCGTGTACGGCACGCCGACCGCGGCGTACTCCTCGACCTGCCAGCCGATCCCGACCCCGAGCATCATGCGTCCACGGGACAGCGCGTCGAGCGTCGCGACGCGCTTGGCGATCACGACCGGGCTGTGGAGCGTGAGGACGAGCACGCTCGTGCCGAGCCGGACGGTCTCGCTCGACGCGGCGAAGAACGCCAGCCACTCGAGCGGGTCGGGCATGACCGTCTCGGGATTGCCGGGCATGCGCCCGTCCGCGGAGTACGGGTACCGCGGCTCGTAGTCCTGCGCGACGAGCACGTGTTCGACGCCCCAGACCGACTCGACACCCATCTCCTCGCAGAGCGCGCCGAACCCGGTCACCCAGCCGGGGTCGACGATGACGTCACGCGTGAACCGGGGAAGTACGCCGAGCTTCATCGGGGTATCTTGCCGTTCCGATGAGCACGGCGTCCGGGTTGCCGGTGGTCGACCTCGACGGGCACGTCTTCGAGCCCGACTCGCTGTGGGAGGAGCACCTCGATCCGCGCTTCGTCGACCGCCGGCCGCGCCTCGTGCGCGACGAGCGGGGCACGACGCGCTACGAGCTCGACGGTCGCATGATCCCCGCCGGGACCGGTCGCGGTGCATGGGTGCCGGAGGGCATCCAGGAGGCGTCGGCCCAGCGGGACGGCGCGAGTGACCCGAAGGCGCGCCTCGTCGACATGGACGCCGAGGGCATCGACGTCGCGGTGCTGTACGGCGCGGTCAGCCTCGGCTTCTACGCGCTCGACGACGTCGACCTCGCGATCGCGTGCTGCCGTGCGTACAACGACTGGCTCGCCGGCTACTGCGCCGTCGCGCCCGACCGCCTGAAGGGCGCGCCGGCCCTGCCGTTGCAGTCGTTCCCCGACGCGGTCGACGAGGCGCGACGAGTCGTCACCGAGCTCGGCTTCGTCTCGCTGACGTTGTCGTGCTCGGTGGGCGACCACAACCCCGACAACGAGGCCTACGAGCCGATGTACGCGCTGGCGGAGGAGCTGGACGTCCCGGTCGGGTTCCACGCCGGCGGGCCACGCTTCGCGTACCACCGCTTCGTCGACGACTACCCGACGCTGCACGTGCTCGAGTTCCCGTTCGACATCATGTTCGCGGCGGCCACGATCGTGGGCGGCGGGGTGCTCGACCGCTTCCCGGGGCTGCGGATCGCGCTGCTCGAGGCGGGCAGCGCGTGGGGACCGTTCCTGTTCGAGCGCCTCGACGAGCACTGGGAGAAGCGTCCGGGCGAGATGCGCTGCACGCGGCCACCCAGCGACTACCTGGCCGACGGCCGGCTCGTGATCACGTGCGAGGCCGAGCGCTGGCTCCCGCACGCGCTCACGGGCCTCGGCACGCAGAGCGTCGCCTACGCGTCCGACTACCCGCACTGGGACTGCGAGTTCCCCGAGTCGGTGCGCAAGATCGCCGACCGCGACGACATCGCCGAGGCCGACAAGGCCGCGCTGCTCGCCGGGAACGCCCGCCGGATCCTGGGCCCGGGGCTTGCCGCGTGACCGGGGCCGGGAAGGACGTGCTGCTCGTCGACGTGGAGGATCGCGTCGCGACGATCACGATGAACCGGCCCGAGGCCCGCAACGCGATCAACGGCGCGCTCGGCGTCGCGGTCGCGCGCGCCATCGGCGATCTCGACGCCGACGCCGGCGTCGACGCCATGATCCTCACCGGGGCCGACCCCGCGTTCTGCGCCGGCGCCGACCTCAAGGAGCTCGCAGCCGGCGGCGGCTTCCGGGGCGAGGCGACCGAGCCGACCTCCGACGACCCCTACGCGCGCGATCCGCTCGGCAAGTTCGCCGGGTTCCGCGGGCCCTTCCCGCCGCACTCGAAACCTCTGATCGGCGCGGTCAACGGGCCGTGCGTCACCGGTGGGTTCGAGTTCGCGTTGAACTGTGACTTCCTCGTCGCGTCCGACCGGGCCCGCTTCGCCGACACCCACGCGCGTGTCGGCGTCATGCCCGGCTGGGGGCTCACCGTCCTGCTGGTCGAGGCGATCGGCGTCCGGCGCGCGCGCGAGCTGAGCGCCACCGGCAACTACATCGACGCCGACACCGCACTCGCCTGGGGCCTCGTCAACCACGTCGTCCCGCACGACGAGCTGCTGCCCTTCTGCCGCCAGCTCGGGCAGGCCGTGGTGAGCAACGACCCGGCCGGCGTCCGCCGCATGATGCAGACCTACGCCGAGATCGCGGCGACGATCTACGACCCGGGCTGGGAGATCGAGGACCGGGTCAACCGCGACTGGCTGGCCGCCGGCATCGACCACGAAGAGGTCGGCCGCCGCCGCCAGTCGATCGTGGAGCGGGGCCGGAGCCAGCTCTGACGCCGCGCTGGTAGCGTCCGGCTCGCAGCACCGGCCCGGCGCGCAAGCGCCGAGAGCGGGGCCAGAGGCGAGCGGATGCGGCGCAGGTATCCTGCGCCGCAGCGAGCCGGGGCCGGAGCGGCCCGGCGCGCAAGCGCCGAGAGCGGGGCCAGAGGCGAGCGGATGCGGCGCAGGTATCCTGCGCCGCAGCGAGCCGGGGCCGGAGCGGCCCGGCGCGCAAGCGCCGAGAGCGGGGGAGGGCTCGTTGAAACCAGCGCCGTTCGAGTACCACGCACCGGAGACGGTCGCGGATGCCGTCGGGCTGCTCGCCGAGTACGCCGACGACGTCAAGCCGTTGGCGGGCGGGCAGAGCCTCGTGCCGATGCTCGCCCTGCGCCTCACCCGCTTCGCGCACCTCGTCGACCTGAACCGGATCCCGGAGCTCACGGGCGTCGAGCGCACGAACGGAACGCTGACCATCCGGGCCATGACCCGCCAGCGCGCGATCGAGCGCGACGCCCAAGTCGCCGCCGCGGTCCCGCTGCTCGGGCTCGCGACACCCCACATCGGTCACTTCCAGATCCGCAACCGGGGGACCGTGGGCGGGTCGCTCGCCCACGCCGACCCCGCCTCGGAGCTGCCGGCCGTCGCGCTCACGCTGGACGCCGAGTTCGAGCTCGCGAGCACGCGCGGCTCCCGGCGGGTCGCGGCCGCGGACTTCTTCGAGGGCACCTGGACGACCACCGCGGCGGAGGACGAGCTGCTCGTCGCCACCCACTTCCCGGTCTGGGAGGGCCGGGTCGGGTTCGCGTTCGACGAGGTCGCGCGCCGTCACGGCGACTTCGCGCTGACCGGCGTCGCGGCGGCCGTCGAGCTCGGGAGCGACGGCCGGGTCGCTCGCGGCGCGATCGGCTTCCTGGGGATGGGATCGACGCCCGAGCGGGCGCGCGACGCCGAGGCGCAGCTCGTCGGCAGCGCGCCGCCGGAGGGTGCCGCGCTGACGGAGCTCGCCCAGCTGGCGGTACGGGATCTCGAGCCGCCCGACGACGTGCACGCGTCGTCGCGTTACCGGACCCGCGTCGGTGCGCATCTCGTCGAGCGCACCCTGAGCCGCGCCCTGGAGGCCGCCGCCAATGCCTGAGCACGAGCACGACATCACGCTGACGGTGAACGGGCAGCGCTACCGCGGCCGCGCCGAGGCCCGCAAGACCCTCGCCGACTTCCTCCGCGAGGACTGCCACCTGACCGGGACGCACCTCGGGTGCGAGCACGGGGTGTGCGGTGCGTGCACCGTCCTCCTCGACGGCGAGGCCGTGCGATCGTGCCTGCTGTTCGCCGTGCAGGCCGACGGTGCCGAGCTCACCACGGTCGAGGGCTTCGCCGCGGCGGACGGGACGTTGTCGACGGTGCAGGAGGCGTTCCGCCAGGCCCACGGCCTGCAGTGCGGGTTCTGCACCCCCGGCTTCGTCGTGACGGTGCACGCGTTCCTGCAGGAGAACCCCTCGCCCACCGACGACGAGATCCGCGAGGCGCTGTCGGGCAACCTCTGCCGCTGCACCGGCTACCAGGGGATCATCAACGCCGTGCGCATCGCGGCGGCGGCGGGCGCCGCGGGCGCCGCGGCGTCCACCACCCGGTGAGCGCGCCGCCCGTCCACGCGCCGACCGCAGGCCGCTTCGTCGGCCAGTCCGTGCTCCGCCGCGAGGACGCCCGCCTCCTCACCGGGCAGGGCTCGTTCCTCGACGACGTCGTCGTGCCCGGGATGCTCCACGCCGCGTTCGTGCGCAGCGACCTGGCGCACGCACGCATCACCCGCATCGACGTCGAGGCGGCGCGCGCGCTCGACGGGGTGCACGCCGTCCTCACCAGCGCGGACCTCGATCCGGGCGCCGGGTCGCTACAGCCGTCGATGTTCCAGAGCCCGGAGTCGGGGCCGTGCGCGCCGTTGCGGCTCCTCGCCGGCGACGACGTGCGCTTCGTCGGCGATGCCGTCGCGCTGGTCATCGCCGAGAGCCGCTACCTCGCCGAGGACGCGTGCGAGCTGGTCGAGGTCGAGTACGAGCCGCTGCCCGCGGTCGTCGACCCCGAGGTGGCGGCGAGCGACGACGCGCATCTCGTGCACCCCGAGCTGGGCTCGAACGTCGCGATGGACATCGGCACGCAGACCGACCCCGAGCTCGAGCAGGTCTTCGAGACCGCGGCGCACGTCGTCTCCGAGCGCATCGTGCAGCACCGCCACATGACCGTGCCCATGGAGACGCGGGGCGTCGTGGCCGGCTACTCACCGTCGACGGGCGACCTCGACGTCTGGATCGCGACCCAGAACCCGCACGAGAACCGGGCCACGCTCGCCCGGCTGACCGGCGTACCCGAGAGCCGGATCCACGTCCGGATGGGCGACGTCGGCGGCGGCTTCGGGCTCCGCTACTTCCTGCAGCGTGAGGAGGGCGCGGTCGTCATGGCCGCGTACCGGCTGGGTCGGACGATCAAGTGGGTCGAGGACCGCCGCGAGCACCTCGTCGCCGCGTCGCACGCCCGCGTCGACGTCGCGACCGTGAAGCTGGCGCTCGACGGCGACGGCCGAATCCTCGGCGCCCACCTCGACCACGTCGAGGACGCGGGCTCCTACCCGGTCGGCGGAACCGGCGGCACGGGCGCGTTCACCGCGATGCTCTTCCCGGGCCCGTACCGCATCCCGAAGTTCGGCTGGCGCTGCCGCGTCGTGTGGACGAACACGTCGGGTCGCGGCGCGTACCGCGGCCCGTGGATGTTCGAGTCGGTCGCCCGCGAGGAGATCATGGACCTCGCCGCGCGCGCGGCGGGGATCGACCCGCTCGAGCTGCGGCGCCGCAACGTCGTCCACTCGTCCGAGCTGCCGTACCAGACCGTCACCGGGATGCCGCTCGACCGCGTCACGCCGGAGGAGACGCTCGAGCAGGCGGCCGCGATC
>Ga0070741_10009490_pt1 | contig 18856 bp, 14 predicted proteins | sample Coa_R1_4_FD_66440 | JGI IMG/M metagenome (GOLD analysis project Ga0070741, IMG submission 66440) | Surface soil microbial communities from Centralia Pennsylvania, which are recovering from an underground coalmine fire - Coalmine... | ecosystem: Environmental > Terrestrial > Soil > Unclassified ...
CAAGCTGAAGTTCCCGGGAACGATCATTTTTCTCACGGTCGCGGGCGAGGAGCAGGGGCTCAACGGTAGCAAGCATTTCGCGGAAATGGCGAAGCAGCAGGGCTGGAACATCGAAGCTGTGCTCAACAATGACATCGTCGGAGGGGATAAGAATCCGCAGCAGGATCCGAGCGTTGTGCGCGTATTTTCTGAAGGCATTCCTGTCGCCGCCGGCGACGCGCAAATCCGTCTGCTGCGTGGCCTGGGCGCCGAAAGCGACTCCGCTTCACGCGAACTGGCGCGCTACATCGTGACAGTGGGGCACACGTACGCTGCCGGAGTGGAACCGCTTCTGATATTTCGTCTCGATCGCTTCCTGCGAGGCGGGGATCATTACTCATTTAACCAGCAGGGATTCGCAGCCGTACGTTTCACTGAATACCGGGAGGATTTTAATCACCAGCACCAGAACGTTCGCACGGAAAACGGCATGGAATACGGCGACCTGCCGAGATTTGTCAACTTCGGATACGTCGCACACGTCGCCGGTCTGAACGCAGCGACCCTGGCCTCATTGGCTTCGGCTCCGGCGCCTCCAGGCGACGTCCGCGTCTTGACTAAGGAGCTGACCAACGACACAACTCTGACCTGGGAGGCTTCACCACGCGCTTCGGCGTACGAGATTCTGTGGCGCGCGACTAGCAGTCCCTATTGGGAAAAGTCGCAAAATGTTGGCAACACAACCAGGACCACGCTAAAAATGTCAAAGGATAACGTGGTTTTCGCGGTGTCAGCGGTTGACGGGCAAGGTCATCGGAGCCTTCCGGTGGTGCCGCTGCCAGAACGCTGAACCTGATAAGATTGATCTTCTGCACGCGCTACGGCGAACGTGCAGTGCGCCTGACGTCTAGTTCACCCGGACTGCAACTTCTCATGCGCCGAGATCGCACCATCACGTTCAGCTTGCCTCCGTTTGAAGGTTGGGTAAGGCGCATTATCGTTGCTTGCGCCGGCGTTTATCTCCTGCAAGTCATTCTGAGCGCGTTTTCTCCCGAAGCTACCGGCTTCCTGTTTGCCTATTTCGGCCTGACCCCTGCCGCAGTGATGCATGGCTATCTCTGGCAGCTGGCAACGTATTCGTTGTTGCATGCCGGCCTGGGTCACATCTTCTTCAACATGCTGACGGTGTGGTTCATCGGAGGGTGGCTGGAACGGGACTGGGGTTCGCGCCGCTTTATCGAATGCTACGTATTCTGCGTGGTGGGCGCCGCGCTAGTCACAATTGCAGTCGCCTACACGGGGTTCCTGGGCATGCGGCCGACGAGCGAAACGGTCGGGGCTTCGGGCGGGATTTTTGGACTGCTGATGGCGTTCGGCATTTTGTATGCGGATCAGGAAATGTTCATGTTTCCTCTTCCATTCATGATCAAGGCAAAGTACCTGGTCGGAATCTGGATTTTCATCGCGCTGGTCGCGACATTTCAGCCCTCGCAGGGTGGGGTCGCGAACTTCGCGCACCTCGGCGGACTGCTTTTCGGGTTCCTGTATGTCAAGCTCATGCCCCGCCGCGGAGTAGTACTGGGGGCGTCGGAGAAATATTTCAGCTGGCGCAATTCCTATTACCGCTGGAAACGCCGTCGCGCCGCAAGGAAGTTCGAAGTGTACATGCGCAAACATGATCGAAACGTAAATTTCGATGAATATGGAAATTACGTTCCTCCCGACGAGGACAAAAAGAACGGCGGCTCGAAATCGGGCTGGGTGAATTAGCCATTGTACGAGAGCGTTAGGAGGCTCGACCGATCACGTCAGTAAATTCACGCAAAACTTTTTCTGCCAGACCTTCTGGTGACCTTCCGCGCACATAACCAAGATCATGACCTGTACCTTCGACCGGCAGCAAAGCTGTGAGCGCGGGAACGATGCTGCGCGCGTGTTCCATTTCCAAAATTGAGCCGAACGGATCCCGCGTGCCGTGCACGAATAAAGTGGGGGTTCTCAATCGCGGCAGATGCTGAATCCGAAGCTGTGAAGGATTCCGCGGAGGATGCAGAGGATACGAAAGCAAGAGCAGACCTGCTGCGACTCCGGATTCCTCAGAGCACAGCATGCTGGCCTGGCGTCCGCCATAGGAGTGCCCGCCGAGAAACACGCGACCGGGAATCAGCTTCCGTAACGCCGCCGTTGTGTTGCGAAGACCCGCGCGATCGCGAGCACTTTCGCCGGGCCGGGGTGGACCGGAATGCAATTGCCGGAAGGGCAGGTCGCAGCGCAGCACAAGAAATCCAGAATTGCTGAAAGTATCCGCAAGCGCAGCCAGCAGCGGCGAATGAGCATTCGCCCCGGCGCCATGAGTCAGAATCAGGCCGTCGCCGTTGCCGGCCTGCGGCGAATGTAGAAATCCCCGCACCGGGGGATCGACTGTGAGATCTTGGAACGTGCTGCTCGGGGTAGCGGTCGGCATACGTTGTTGTTGGTCAAGACCCTTGTTACCCGTGCTTATGCCGCGAGCCTTTTCGACTAGTATCCACTTCCTCGAGCTTTTCGTAGACCTGCACAATCCGAATCTGATGCCCCAGTTTGGCCCAGCAGCGCAGGACCTCAGGGTCTTCCATGGCAGCCTGCCGAGCCTCGTCTGAAGCCCAATGGCGGATCAGCACATACGCCGAAGATTTCTCGTCCTGAAGGAGCGAATCGCGGCTGTACTTTCCCGCAACGAGCGCTGCGAAAAGCTCTCCGAATGTAGCTAAGGCTTCCGCTTCTTTGCCGGCGAGCGGTTCGAAAATAGCCAGGGAAACAATTTCATTGGACATAAAGGTGACCAGGTTAAGGCTTTCTCGGCGAAGTAGAAGCCGACAGGCGGAACCAGGGCCAGGCCCGACGAGTTCCGGCTATGATTTTTTCCTTCCATTTCTCGACGGACGAGCTGGCCGGCGTACGATGCGAGCATCATCGTCCGACACCATGTGAAGGCGCAGGAAATTAGTAGAACCGGAAGCAAGCTTCGTCCCTGCGACTACTCCCAGGACATCGCCGGGCTTAAGAACTGCCTGGCGCAGCAACTCCTCTTGCGCGGTGGCAACCATCTCTTCAGCAGACCGCGCCTGATCCTGCCGCATGGGATGCACACCCCACAGCAGATTCATACGATTTTGTACACGCGGAACGTAGGTAAAGGCATAGATTGGGGCTTTGGGCCGATACTTAGAGATGAGACGCGCGGTATTCCCGGTTTCGGTGAAAATAGCGACCGCCCCCATGGGCAGGTCTTCGGCGGCATGAGAGATCGATTCACAAATGGTTTCCGCGATAGAAAGTCTGACCTGGTGGCGTCGGCGACGTGGATCCGCCAACGAGGGTAGATGGCGCTCAGCCTCGGTCACGATACGAGCCATCATGGTCAGCGCCTCCCGAGGATAAAGACCGCTGGCAGTTTCCGCCGACAGCATCACCGCGTCAGTGCCGTCGAAAATGGCATTGGCTACATCGCTGGCCTCGGCACGCGTGGGACGCGGGTTCTGGATCATAGATTCCAGCATCTGGGTGGCGATGATGACGGGTTTCCGCCATTCGCCCGATCTCCGGATCACGTCCTTCTGGATAACCGGAACACACTCCGGCGGGAGTTCGACGCCCAAATCGCCGCGCGCCACCATCACCCCGTCTGAGACCTCGAAGATCTCGTCGAGATGTTCGATTGCCTGTGGTTTTTCGAGCTTGGCGATCACGGGAACATCTCCCCCATGTTGCTGAATCACTTCTTTGGCGGCGAGCACGTCAGCGGCGGACCGCACAAACGAAAGGGCGACTAAATCGACGTCATGCTCCAGACCGAAGGCGAGATCCTTGCGATCCTTGTCGGTCAGCGCAGGGATCGACAACGCGATGCCGGGCAGGTTGATACCCTGCTGCTCGACCAAGAGTCCACCGTTGATGACCTCGCATTCCACGTCTTTGCCGCGCACTGCCGTGACCTGCAGCTCAATGCGTCCATCCGAAAGCAGAATTCGGGTGCCAGGACTAACTTCCCCAGCCAAACCCTGAAATGTCGTGGAGATCAGAGTCGCGGTACCCGGGACATCGCGGGGAGTGATGACGACCTGCGAACCGGATTGCAACTGTATCGAAGTGTGGCCGCGCAGACGTCCGGTGCGGATTTTAGGGCCTTGCAGATCCTGAAGGATGCAGATGGTCCGGTGTTCCTTCTCGGCGGCACGTCGTAGCCGATCAATACTCCGGGCGTGTTCTTCGTGCGTGCCATGCGAGAAATTGAGGCGGGCGACATCCATGCCCAGCCGCATCAGGTCGCGCATAGCAGATTCGGAATTGCAGGCGGGTCCAATGGTGCAGATGATCTTGGCGCGACGACTGATTGCCTGCTGCCCGACATTAGCCGCGGGGACGATATCGGAAGTTTGAGCTGGAGAGATTTCGCCTGCTATAAGGTCAAGATCGCCTTGCTTCAAAATAGGAACTCCGGAAAGTTCTCATATCGTGCCCAGCGGATCACGGAACCGCTGTCTTGGGAGACGGAATGCCCGCCAATTGCTTTCCCAAAAAAGCTCGCGGATAAAGCATGGCATTGAACTCGGCGCCGATCAGCACCACGAGAGAAATCATGTACATCCAGACCAGTAATGCGATGCCTGCACCCAGTGAGCCATAAATGATGCTGTAATCCGCAAAGTGCTGCAAGTACCAGCCGAACAGCATGGTCGCTCCGAACCACAATACCGTACCCAGTACCGCACCTGGCAGTACGCTGTGCCAGGGTTGCGTACGCGGCACAGCGTTGTGGTAAATGAGCGCAATCACCGCGATGCTGGTGAGTGTCGCGATCCCCCATCGAATCGCTGTCCACATCAAGAGTACGTACGGCCCGAATTCGTGTCCGATGTGGAAGAGGAGACGGGTTTCAATCCGGCTTCCGAACGCCACAAGGATGGTGGCGAACGTCATCGGAATGCCGGCCATGATTACCAGCGCGAAGGCAATGAAACGTTCTTTCACCAAGCCCCAGACTTTGGGAAGTTGATAGGCGTTACGAAAACCCTCCATCCAGGAAATCATGACGCCGGAAGCGGTCCATAGCGTCAGTAGAGAAGCTGTTACAAGGAAGCTGACTGGCCGCTGATTAGTACTCTTCAGGTAAGCAATGGCAGTATTGCTGCCGGCGGGAAGAATGCGTCCCAGAGCATACGAGATTTCCCGTAGGTAAGCTCCCGTGCGATGCGAGGCGGCCAGCACCGATCCAAGTACCAGTAGCGCGGGGAAGAAGGTAAGGATCGCCGAATACGCGGCGGCTTTGGCTACGGCGAAGGCGTCGTGCTGAAAAGCTCGCCAGATTGACAGCCGAAGCAGGGAGAAGAAGCGCGCCATGAAATCTTCCAAGGCGTGATCTTGAAGGTGCAGACGCAATTCTGGCCCTCTCCCGGAATCGTATGCTTCGAACTGTTTCAATTCAGCAGGCATGCGGGCTTGATGCATCGCGAAAAATAGGGAACTTAGGGAACTTACCTCCAGAAATAAAAGGGGCGACCAGGTCGCCCCTTCTGTTGAGTCAATTACTCTGCTGCGAGTTCTTCCGTCTCGCCTTCATGACGCATGAGTTCGAGCGCGCGCTCGGCCTCTTCGTATGCCGCGGAGACTTCCTCCTGCACCTTGGCCGCGGCCTCTTCCATTTCCGGCGAGAGGCGTACGTTACGGTAGTACTCCATGCCGGTGCCGGCAGGAATGAGACGTCCCACGATGACGTTCTCCTTGAGGCCGCGCAGGTGGTCTACCGCTCCCTGGATGGAAGCTTCGGTGAGCACGCGCGTGGTCTCCTGGAATGACGCCGCGGAGATGAACGATTCGGTCGACAGCGAAGCCTTGGTGATGCCGAGGAGCAGCGGGCGGCCGGTTGCCGGCTTACCGCCTTCCTTGATAACGCGCTCGTTCTCCTCGCGGAAGCGGAACTTGTCGACTTGCTGCTCCAGGAGGAATTGGGTGTCGCCCACGTCTTCGACTTTCACCCAGCGCATCATCTGGCGCACGATGACTTCGATGTGCTTGTCGCTGATGTTTACACCCTGCAAGCGGTAGACTTCCTGGATTTCGTTCACCAGGTAAGCCTGGAGTTCTTTCTCTCCCAGCACTGCCAGGATGTCGTGCGGGTTCAGCGGCCCGTCCATGAGCGGTTCGCCCGCTTTGACGCGCTCGCCTTCCTGCACGTTGATGTGTACGCCGCGCGGCACCGAGTATTCCTTTTCCGTGCCGTTATCGGCTTGCACATACAGTTTGCGTTGACCTTTCGAGACTTCGCCGAACTTCACGGTGCCATCAATCTCGCTGATGACGGCCGTCTCGCGCGGCTTGCGGGCCTCGAACAGTTCGACCACACGTGGCAGACCACCGGTGATGTCCTTAGTCTTCGTGGTTTCACGCGGGATCTTGGCCAGCACGTCGCCGGGATAGGCAGTGTCTCCGTCCTGCACCATGAGGTGAGCACGAGACGGCATCAGGTAACGCTTGCTGCCCTTCGTGCCCTTGATGACGATCGCGGGCTGACGCTTTTCGTCAGGTGAGTCGGCGACCACGTGACGCGACAGGCCAGTGACCTCGTCCACTTCCTCGTGGAGCGTGACCCCTTCCTGAAGGTCCTTGAACTGCACAGTACCGCCGATCTCGGTGAGGATGGCAAAGGTGTACGGGTCCCATTCGACCATCACCTGGCCAAGCTGGACCGCATCGCCCTCGTTGACTTTCACCTTGGCGCCGTACACGACCGCATAGCGCTCGCGTTCACGGCCTTTGTCGTCGACCACCGCGATCGAACCCTGGCGGTTCATCACTACCAGGTCGCCTGCCTTGGATTTGACTGTTTGCAGACCGATGAACCGGACGGTGCCGTTGTTCTTGGCATCCAGTCGCGACTGTTCGGAAACTCGCGATGCGGTACCGCCGATGTGGAAGGTACGCATGGTGAGCTGAGTTCCTGGCTCGCCGATCGACTGCGCCGCAATCACGCCGGTAGCTTCGCCGAGTTCGACCAGGCGTCCGGAGGCGAGGTTGCGTCCGTAGCACATGACGCAGACTCCGCGCTTGGACTCGCAGGTGAGCACGGAACGGATTTTCACCCGCTCTATGCCAGCGGCCTGAATAGCGCCTGCCAGCTCTTCCGTAATCTCCTGGTTGATGTCGACGATCAGGTTGCCGTCGTAGTCCTTGATCTTCTCGAGCGACACGCGGCCGACGATGCGGTCACGCAGCGGCTCGATAATCTCGCCGGCTTCCACGATGCCTTGCACATAGATGCCATCGACCGTGCCGCAATCGTATTCGCTGATGATGACGTCCTGCGCCACGTCGACCAGGCGACGCGTCAGGTAACCGGAATCGGCTGTCTTGAGTGCCGTATCCGCCAAACCTTTGCGCGCTCCGTGCGTCGAAATGAAGTATTGCAAAACGTCGAGTCCTTCGCGGAAGTTCGCGGTAATGGGCGTCTCGATGATTTCGCCGGAAGGCTTGGCCATCAATCCGCGCATACCCGAGAGCTGGCGAATCTGCTGTTTGGATCCGCGGGCACCGGAGTCCGCCATCACGTAAATCGGGTTGATGGCGCCCTCTTTGTCCTGCTTCTGCATCTCGCCGAACATTTCGTCCGCGACCTTTTCGGTAATCGCCGACCAGATTTCGATCACCTTGTTGTAGCGCTCGCCGTTAGTGATGGCGCCGTCGAGGTATTGTTGCTGGACGTTGACCACCTGCTTCTCGGCGTCGCGCACCAGGGTCTTCTTGTCTTCGGGAATGACCATGTCGTCGATGCCGATGGACAGCCCGGCGCGGGTCGCGAAACGGAAGCCGAGTTCCTTGACTTCATCCAGCATCTTCACCGTGGTTTCCAGGCCGAACCGCAAGTAGGTGTAGCTCACCAACTGCCCGATGCCCTTCTTCTTCAGCAGGCCGTTAATGTACGGCATGCCTTCGGGAAGGTGATCGTTCAGGATGGCGCGTCCTACCGTAGTGTTCAGGTACTGGCGCTCATAGGTAATGGGTTCGGTATGAGTGATGTCCTGATCGTCGTACGCGGTCATGAGATCGATCACTTCACCACTGTGGCGCAAGCGGATGGGAGTGAGCGTCTCTACTTCGCCCGCGTGCAGCGCGAGCAACACTTCCTCGATATTCGCGAAGGAGCGGCCCTCGCCTTTTGCGCCCGGCTTGCCTTTGGTCAGGTAATAAATGCCAAGAACCATGTCCTGGGTGGGCACGGTGATCGGCTGTCCCGACGCCGGCGAAAGGATGTTGTGCGACGACAACATCAGTACGCTCGCCTCGACCTGGGCTTCCGGAGAGAGCGGGATGTGGACCGCCATCTGATCACCGTCGAAGTCAGCGTTGAACGCCGTGCAAACCAGCGGATGAATCTTGATGGCTTTGCCTTCCACCAGCACCGGCTCGAAAGCCTGAATACCAAGGCGGTGAAGAGTGGGAGCGCGGTTCAACAGCACTGGGTGGTCCTTGATGACCTCTTCCAGGATGTCCCATACAATCGGTTCCTGCTGTTCCACCATCTCCTTGGCTTGCTTGATGGTCGTACAGTGCCCGGTCTGTTCGAGCCGGTGATAGATAAACGGCTTGAACAGTTCCAACGCCATCTTTTTCGGCAGGCCGCACTGGTGCAGCTTGAGCTCGGGACCGACGACAATCACAGAACGGCCGGAGTAGTCGACGCGCTTGCCGAGCAAATTCTGACGGAAGCGGCCCTGCTTGCCTTTCAGGGTGTCGGAGAGCGACTTGAGCGGGCGGTTGTTGGCGCCACGCAAGACGCGGCCCCGGCGTCCGTTATCGAACAGCGCGTCTACAGCTTCCTGCAGCATGCGCTTTTCGTTGCGGACGATCACTTCGGGAGCGTGCAAGTCCATCAGCTTCTTCAACCGGTTATTGCGGTTGATGACGCGGCGATAGAGATCGTTAAGATCAGAGGTGGCGAATCGGCCGCCATCCAGAGGAACCAGGGGGCGAAGCTCCGGCGGAATGACCGGGATTACATCCAGAATCATCCAGCTGGGCTTGTTGCCGCTTTTGCGGAATGCCTCGACTACCTTGAGGCGCTTCGCGTACTTCAGGCGCTTCTGCAGAGAAGACTCGTTCTTCATCTTCTCGCGCAGCTCACCCGACAGGGTCTCTACTTCTACCCGTTTCAGCAGTTCTTTGATAGCTTCGGCGCCCATCATGGCTTTGAAACCAGTGGGACGGTACTGCTGATCCAGTTCGCGGTACTTGGCCTCGTCCTTGATGACCTCGCGCTCTTTGACCGGCGCGTCGCCCGGCTCGACTACAACGTAAGCTTCGAAGTAGAGGACCGATTCGAGATCACGCAAGGAAATATCGAGCAGGTGGCCAATGCGGCTAGGCAGGCCCTTGAAGAACCACACGTGCGAACAGGGCGATGCCAGTTCAATGTGTCCCAGGCGTTCGCGGCGTACTTTGGAGAGCGTGACTTCCACGCCGCACTTGTCGCAGATCACGCCGCGGTGCTTCATGCGCTTGTATTTGCCGCACAGGCACTCCCAATCCGTGACCGGACCGAAAATGCGGGCGCAGAAAAGACCATCGCGTTCTGGTTTAAACGTTCGGTAGTTGATAGTTTCGGGCTTGGTTACCTCACCATGCGACCAACTCCGGATTTTTTCCGGAGATGCCAGGCTGATGCGGATAGCATCGAAATCGGCAATCGGGTTCGCCATGTCAAAGGGGCTCGAACGATACAAGGTGTTCCTCCGCTTCCTGCTCTCGGCTGCAGTGCCGAATACCCGCCAAGCGGTATCCAGTAGCACTGCCAGTCATGTCCCGCGGAACTCGAGAGCGCTGGGGCTCCGCAGAACGCTTCTTAAAGTTTTAATCTTTCTGATCTCTTCAGCGGCCAGCACCTTACGCCGGCATCAAACCGGCTACCCGGTGCTGGCAACTATTAATCCGCAGCGGCCGCGACCACGGGTTTTTTCTCTGTGGCCTTAATCAACTCCACGTCCAGGCAGAGCGACTGCAATTCGCGAATCAGCACGTTGAAAGACTCGGGAACGCCGGGTTCCATAGCGGCCTCACCTTTCACAATGGCCTCGTAGATCTTGGTGCGGCCATAGACGTCGTCTGACTTTGCCGTGAGCAGTTCCTGCAAGATAAACGCCGCTCCGTACGCTTCCAGCGCCCAGACTTCCATCTCTCCGAAGCGCTGGCCACCGAACTGCGCCTTGCCGCCCAGCGGTTGCTGGGTGATGAGCGAATACGGTCCGATGGAACGAGCGTGAATCTTGTCATCGACCAAGTGCGACAGCTTCAGCATGTAGATGTAACCAACGGTAACGGGCTGTTCGAATTTATCTCCAGTCATGCCGTCATAGAGAAACGTCTTACCAGCGGTCGGAAGTCCAGAGCGCTCAAGCAGCGCCTTGATTTCGTTTTCACGAGCGCCGTCAAAAACAGGCGACGCCATGAAGACTCCCCGGGTAAGACTGTTGGCGACAGTCTCAAGCTCCTCGCCCTGCAGTTCCCCGATGGTCTCAGCCAACGGCGTGTCTTTGAAAAGAGCCTTCAATTCACGCTTGATGGCCTCCTCGCGAGTATTTTCCTGCAGCAACTTCGTAATCTTCTCGCCCAACTGGAAGCCCGCCCAGCCGAGGTGGGTTTCGAGAATCTGCCCCACGTTCATCCGGCTGGGTACGCCTAGCGGGTTGAGCACGATCTCCACCGGCGTCCCATCTTCCAGATACGGCATGTCTTCTTCCGGCAGAATGCGAGCGATCACGCCCTTGTTGCCGTGACGACCCGCCATCTTGTCACCCACGCTGAGCTTGCGCTTCATCGCGATGTAGACCTTGACGAGTTTGATCACGCCGGGAGGCAGTTCGTCGCCCTTGGTGAGCTTCTCTTTCTTCTCATTGACGATCTTCTTGAGCACGTCGATCTGACGCGAGGTCATTTCTTCGATCTCATCGATTTGCTCATTGACCCGCGGGTCCTTGTCGGCAAACTTAATCCGCTTAAGGTTGCGGGTGGAGATGCGCTCGATGGTATCGCGGTCGAGAATCGCGCCCTTGGTCAGCAAGCGCTTATTGGTACGCTCGTCGTGCAGATCTGCTTGCACTTCCTTGCCGCCCAGCAAGCCTTCCAGACGCTTCAGGCGTTCGTCGGTGAGAATGCGAATTTCGTCAGAGAGGTTCTTCTCCAGCTTCGCGATTTCCTCAGCTTCGATCGCCTTGGCGCGCTCATCCTTCTCCTGACCTTTGCGGGAAAAGATCTTCACGTCCACAATCACGCCCTCGATGCCGGGAGGGCAATAAAGGGAAGCGTCGCGAACGTCGCCAGCCTTCTCGCCGAAAATCGCGCGCAGCAACTTCTCTTCGGGCGTAAGTTGGGTCTCACCCTTCGGCGTGACCTTGCCGACAAGAATGTCACCCTGTTTGATGGTGGCGCCGATGCGGATCACGCCCGCTTCATCCAAGTTGCGCAGCATGGATTCGCTGACATTCGGGATGTCGCGAGTGACTTCTTCCGGCCCCAGCTTGGTGTCCCGGGCTTCGATCTCGAATTCCTCAATGTGCACCGAGGTGTAATAGTCCTCTTTGACCATTTTCTCGGAGACGAGAATCGCGTCCTCGAAGTTGTAGCCGCGCCACGGCATGAACGCGACTAGCACGTTCCGGCCGAGCGCCAGCTCACCGAAATCGGTGCAAGGACCATCAGCGATCACTTGCCCCTTCAGCACCCTTTGGCCTTTCTTGACGATCGGCTTCTGGTTAATGCAAGTGTTCTGATTGGAACGCTTGAACTTGGTGAGCTGATAAATGTCGCTGCCCACCTCGCGCGAGAGCTGTCCGGGATGGTGCTCGCCCTCGACGCGTACAATGATGCGCTCCGAGTCGACCGAATCGATGATGCCGTTACGGCGTGCCAGCACGACTGCACCGGAATCTCGCGCCGTGACGCCTTCCATGCCGGTGCCCACGATCGGCGCTTGGGCGCGAAGCAAAGGCACTGACTGGCGCTGCATGTTGGCGCCCATCAGGGCTCGGTTGGCGTCGTCATGCTCCAGGAACGGCACCAGTGAAGCGGCAACTGACACCAGCTGTTTCGGGCTGACGTCGATGTAATCAACTTCATCGCGATTCACCAGGACAAAGTTGCCGGCTTTACGAGCGTTCACAAGTTCAGCGGCAATGCGGCCCTTTTCGTCGAGTTCCACGTTCGCCTGCGCGATCACGTGGCGGTCTTCCTCCCACGCCGACAGGTAGAACGAGAACGGCTCGATATCCACCGGGCGCTTGCGCCGTTCCTTGAGTTCCGCGTTGAGCTTCTCCGCTTCGTGCTTCTCGATGTGATCACCCACCTTGCGATCACTGTCGCCGGCGTTAACCACGGTGACGTAGTCCACCACCTTGGCGCCTTTGACCTTGCGGTAAGGCGACTCGATAAACCCGTAATCGTTGATTCGGGCATAGCAGCTCAAGGAAGAGATCAGACCGATGTTGGGACCTTCCGGGGTCTCAATCGGGCAGATTCGTCCGTAGTGAGTCGGGTGAACGTCGCGTACTTCGAAACCCGCGCGTTCCCGCGACAGGCCGCCCGGCCCAAGAGCCGATAGCCGACGCTTGTGCGTGATCTCCGAAAGCGGGTTGGTCTGATCCATGAACTGTGACAACTGCGAAGATCCGAAGAATTCCCGGATGGCAGCCATGACGGGTTTTGCGTTGACCAGGTCATGCGGCATCGCCGTCGACATCTCCTGGTAGACGCTCATCTTTTCCTTGATGGCGCGTTCCATGCGCACCAGGCCGATGCGGAACTGGTTCTCGAGCAGTTCTCCGACCGCGCGTACGCGACGGTTGCCGAGGTGATCGATATCGTCCACCGTGCCGATATTCTTGCGCAGCTTCAACAAGTAACGAATGGTGGCGTAAAAGTCGTCGGGATCCAGCGTGCGCTTTTCGAGATCGGTTGCGTCCTGGTTTTCGAACAGCTTGATGTTGAACTTCAAACGGCCCACCCGCGAGAAGTCGTACTTGCGGGGATCGAAGAACATGCCGTGGAAAAGCGCGGTCGCTGTATCCAGCGTCGGAGGATCACCCGGCCGCAGCTTACGATAGATTTCGATCAGCGCCTCTTGTGGCGTGGTTACCGAATCCCGCCGCAGCGTCTGGCTGATCACCGTGCCTACATCGTCGCGCTCGGGGAAGAAGATGCTCAGCTCGACCACGCCGGTCGCGTCGAGGATCTTCGACAGCTTGTCAGCCGTGAGTTCGGAATTCGCCTCCAGCAGGACCTCGCCGCTCGTAGTGTCGACCACGTCTCCGGCTACCCACGCGCCTTCCAGGTCAGTGATATCGACTTCGATCTCACTGATCTTCGCTTTCTGCATTTCTTTCAGTATCTGGTTGTTGATCTTGCGGCCTGAGTGCGCAATTTCCTCCCCCGACTTGCTCTTGATGCTGTGGGCCAGCTTCATGCCGAGGAGGCTGGTGTGCTTCTCGCCGCTGGGATCAAGCGTCCAGAAGAGCTTCTTGTCCTTAATGGCGAGGCGGTCGACCGTATAGAAGGTGCGGAGAATGTCTTCGCTGGAGCGCAGGCCTAGAGCGCGAAGGAAGATCGTGCCGAGGAACTTGCGCTTGCGGTCAATCCGCACGTAAAGAACGTTCTTCTGGTCGTATTCGAACTCCACCCAGGAGCCGCGATACGGAATGATCTTGCCCAGGAAATAGGTGCGATTGTTGGCCGTCTCAAAAAAGACGCCCGGCGAGCGGTGCAACTGGCTCACGATCACGCGTTCGGTTCCGTTAATGATGAACGTGCCGTTCTGCGTCATCAAAGGCACGTCTCCGAAGAAGACTTCCTGCTCCTTGATGTCGCGGATGGAACGATTGCCGGTCTCGGCATCCTTGTCGTAGATGGTCAGCCGCATCGTGACCTTGAGTGGAGCGGAGTAGGTCATGCCGCGCTCTTCGCACTCGTTCACGTCGTACTTCAGTTGCAGGCCGACCGGGTCACCGCACTTGTTGCAGAAATCTGGCGTGTTGGCGTTGTACGTGCCGCACTTTTGGCAGAGCACGTCGCCCGGGTGAAAGGGATCGGTAATGACCGTGGATCCGCAATTCTTACAAGTCGTCCGCAAATGATGCAGCCCCTTGAGGTGACCGCATTTGCATTCCCAGTTACCGATCGCGTAATCCACGAATTCCAGCTGGGAGACGTTGCGGAAATCGCTGATCGGGAATACGGACTGAAACACGGCCTGCAAGCCGCCGTCATCGCGTTCGCTCGGCAATTTATCCATTTGCAGGAAGCGCTCATAAGAACGCTTCTGAACCTCAATCAGGTTCGGGATCTGGATAGTTGCCGGAATTTTTGAAAAGTCAAAACGCTTGCGGAAGGTATTATTCTTTGTCGACATTCAGAGACTCCCAACTTTCAAGCAGCCGAGGGCTGCGATAAAACCGAGGAATGAGGGCACTAAGCTGCAGGAACTACGACACGGCTAGATTACCTGGGAAAACGAGCGGGCACCCGCGAGGACAAAGTTCCCCGTAGGCGCCAAATGCGTCTTTCATCGTCTGTTGATTTGTTCTTTTCCGCGCCAGTTCTAAAGGCCTGTTTCCGTCCCGCTGCCAGCGGAACAGCCTGCCAACCAAATGCCAGCGAACCCGTGCTGCTTCCCTGGGTGCATGTGAGTGACGGGCCGCAAGTGCTTAGCCAAAGCCAAAAGAAGCAGTGTTGATATTGATGATAACACTGCCACCCGGGATTCAGCTACTAAATCGTTTTTTATTCGCAAGTTGCACCCGTTTCGGTGCAGACGAGCGAAGAAACCTGCAATTCAGCCCAATGACCGAGCTTTTCAGCCAGCGACCGAGCTTCTCGGGTATGGGACGGCCGAAATCCGTCCCATACCCAAAATTCAGCTACTTTACTTCTACGGTCGCGCCGGCTTCGGTGAACTTTTTCTTAATGGTTTCCGCTTCTTCCTTCGAGACGCCCTCTTTCACCGGCTTGGGAGCGCCGTCGACCAGATCCTTGGCCTCCTTCAGGCCGAGGTTGGTAACCTCGCGAACCGCCTTGATAACATTGATTTTGTTCGCGCCAACCGCAGTAAGAACCACGGTGAATTCGGTCTTCTCCTCAGCCGGAGCTGCCGCCGCGCCGGCACCCGCGCCGCCGCCGGCAACTACCACCGGGGCCGCCGCCGCTGCCGAGACTCCTAAACGCTCCTCAAGTTTCTTGACCAGCTGTGCCGCGTCGAGCAGCGACAAGCTTACGATTGATTCTTCCAACTGCTGCAGATCCGCCATGTTATTTCTCCACTTTTGAGTTATCAGTTGCTGATTTCGTTATCCGTCAACCAGGTTTCCAGTGCGGCTCCTTCGTTTCGCGACGCCAGACAACGTAGCGAGAACTTGCGGCGCAACCCCTGACCCGACTGATAACTAAACTTCTAAAATCTTCACTACCGTGCGATGAGCCAGCGTTCAAGACGCCAGTCCAAAATGACAAATTCTAGACGCCCGCCGGCGCGTTGTTGGCGAACTTCTCTTTCTCGACACCCTGGTTGAGTACGACAGCCAGATCGCGTCCGACAGCGTTCATGACCGTAACCAGGCGCTGCGCGGGAGCATTCATCAGGAAGAGCAGCTTCGACATCAGCTCGTCTCGCGACGGCATGGTGGCCAGCGCCTCGATCTCCTTGATCGAGATCACGCGCCCCTCAACCACACCGGCCCTGAAAGTGAACTCCGGATTGTCTTTGGCATATTTCGCAAGCACCTTTGCCAACGCAACCGGATCTCCCTCGGTATACGCAATCGACGTGCGCCCCTCGAGCCCTTTTAGTACCTCTTCGACCTTGGTACCTTTCGCAGCGCGCGTCGCCAGCGTGTTCTTTACAACGCGGTACTTCGCTCCGGAACTGCGCAGAGTCTTGCGAAGCTCGAAATCCTGGGCAACGGTCAGCTTTCCGAACGTAGCGACCACTACACTGGACACCTTCTTCAGCTCACTGCTGAGCGTCTCGACTTGCTGGACCTTTTTTGCTCGTGTAACCGCCATTTCCGTATCCCTCAGAACTCTTTAGAATTTTGCCACTGCTCACGCCTGGCGAGGTTTACGCCTTCGCGGCGGCCTCGATGCTTGAAGTGTCGAGCTGAATTCCCGGGCCCATGCTCGAACTCAAAGTGCATCCTTTGATGTACTTGCCCTTGGCAACCGGCGGCTTTGCCTTCACCACGCTGGTGATCAGCACGGTTGCATTGTCAACCAGTTTGTCCGGCGAAAACGAAATCTTCCCGACTGGCACGTGGACCAAGGCAGTTTTGTCGGTGCGAAACTCAACCTTGCCAGCCTTCACTTCCTGCACTGCGCGCGCCACGTCAAAGGTCACCGTCCCTGTTTTCGGGTTTGGCATCAGGCCCTTTGGACCAAGGATTTTTCCCAGTCGGCCTACGGACTTCATCATGTCCGGAGTGGCGATGAGAGCGTCGAAATCGGTCCAGTTCTCCTTGGTGATTTTCTCGACCATGTCCTCGCCGCCAACGAAGTCAGCGCCCGCTGCTTCCGCTTCCTTCACTTTTTCGCCGCTGGCGACCACCAGGACCTTCTTCGACTTACCTAACCCGTGGGGCAATACGACTGTGCCGCGGACCATCTGGTCAGCATGTTTTGGGTCTACGCCCAAGCGCAACGTGACTTCCACGGTCTCGTCGAATTTAGCGAATTTGACCTTTTGCAAAAGAGGTACGGCGTCCTGCAGCGTGTAAGGACGCTGCTCTACCGCCGCTCGTGCTTTTGTGATATTTTTTCCCGCTTTTCTCATATGTTTACCTCGTCTCCCACCGTCCGGCGCTGATTTGCCGGACCGTAGTGTTATTGACCAAAACTATGTTCAACCACGGCCAGAGTGCACCTCTCAGCCGACTACCTCGATACCCATCGATCGAGCCGTTCCGCGCACACTCTTGATCGCCGAATCCACGGATGCCGCATTCAGATCGGGCATTTTCTGCTTGGCAATATCTTCAACCTGCTTCAGGGTCACTTTACCGACCTTGTCTTTATTGGGCGTGCCTGAGCCCTTGGCAATGCCGGCGGCGCGCTTCAGCAGCACCGATGCCGGGGGCGTCTTGGTGATAAAAGTAAAAGAGCGGTCGTTATAGACCGACACCACCACCGGGATGATCAGCCCTTCCAGTTCCTTCGCGCTGGTGCGCGCGTTGAACTGCTTGCAGAACTCCATGATATTGATCTGCGCTTGTCCCAGCGCTGGACCAACCGGAGGCGCCGGCGTCGCCTTGCCCGCCGCGATTTGCAGTTTTACCGAACCTGTTACCTTCTTTGCCATAAGTCCTTTTCGTTCCTAACAGCTGCCCCGCTTCAGCAGGAATTATGCCGCCACTTTCTCTACCTGGTTGAACTCGAGTTCCACCGGGGTGGAGCGGCCAAAAATCGTAACCATCACTTTCAAAGTCTCGCGATCTTCGTTCACTTCGTCCACCACGCCGGTAAAGCTGGCAAACGGACCCTCGGTGATGCGCACGGTCTCGTTCTTTTCGAACTTAACCTTGAGCTTCGGCTTGTCCTTACCGATGGTGACCCGATACACAATGTGATTCACTTCTTCTTCGGAAAGCGGTGTGGGCTGCTGGCCGGTGCCGACGAATCCCGTCACCCGCGGCGTCGATTTCACTACGTGCCAGACATGATCATCCATGTCCATCTCAACCAGAACATAGCCGGGGTAGAACATGCGCTCCGTGGTGTATTTCTTGCCCCCGCGGACTTCGGTCACCGGCTCTGTCGGAATGAGCACGCGCCCGATCTTCTCCTGGAGTCCAAAGGCCTGAATGCGCGATTCCAGCGACTCCTTCACCTTGCGCTCGAAACCCGAGTACGAGTGGATGATGTACCACTTCATGTTGGGATTGCGCGGCGGTTCACCCGCTGCCACAGACTCGGCGCCCGACGGCGGCAAACCATTGCCCGCCGGCGACGTATCGCCGGTCGCGTTCTCGCGATTTTTTTCGTCCTGCATAAGCGGCAAAACTTCTGCTTCCTTCCTCGGCATCAGCGATGGCTCAGATATTTGAACAACTGATTGATCGCAGTCCCAATCGTGTTGTCGATGACCCAGAAATACAAGCCAAATAGAAAGACGGTGATGATCACCACCGTAGTAGTGGCTTGCACTTCTTTCATCGAGGGTGCCGTGACCTTTTTCATTTCGGTGCGCACGTCGTTGTAAAAAGTCTTGACCCGTTCCGGCCATCCCTTGATGGTTGTCGTGATCGCGTTTTGTTCGACTGCTGTTGCCATAACTTGCCGCCTTCAATTCCGCCGCCCGGCATTTGTGCCGCCGGCGTCTCCAACTCTGGCAGGGGCGGAGGGATTCGAACCCCCAAGTCCGGTTTTGGAGACCGGCAGTTTAACCGTTGAGCTTACGCCCCTGAATTCAGTTCCTGACCCGCAAGCGGCGATCGGACCTGAGTGCCATCGACCCGCTCGCAAATACCCGATTACAACCTTACTTCACTTCTTTATGTGGCGTGTGCTTGCGGCACCGGTTGCAAAACTTCTTCAGTTCCAGCCGGTCCGGCGTGGTCTTGCGATTTTTTGTCTTCGAGTAATTCCGTTCTTTACACTCGCCACACTGCATCGTAATAATCTCTCGAGGCATTGCTCACTCCATTCCAACCCTGGCTCGTAACATCCTTCGTTTTTCGCTTGGCTTACTGCACGATGTCGCTGATGGTGCCCGCACCTACAGTATGGCCGCCTTCGCGGATCGCGAAGCGCAAACCCTTTTCCATGGCCACCGGGGTGATCAGCTCAATCGTTAGGCTCACGTTGTCGCCCG
>Ga0070741_10009491_pt1 | contig 18856 bp, 18 predicted proteins | sample Coa_R1_4_FD_66440 | JGI IMG/M metagenome (GOLD analysis project Ga0070741, IMG submission 66440) | Surface soil microbial communities from Centralia Pennsylvania, which are recovering from an underground coalmine fire - Coalmine... | ecosystem: Environmental > Terrestrial > Soil > Unclassified ...
GGAAGTCTCGGGTCATTCTTCAGGACCAGCGTGCAGATTCACAATCGAACCACCGCGGCGATGAACGGGCGGTTCGTTTTTCACACGCAAGGTCAGCCGGGATCGACTGGCGATCCGGCGCTCAACTATTCGCTCGCCGCCGGGCAGACGCTCCAGTATGCCGATCTTCTGCCGGCGATGAACCAGGGAGGACTGGGAAGTGTCGACGTGGTCTCGACGGCCGGAGGATTTCCGGTCACGGTGGCCAGAATCTTCAACGATGCCGGCACCGCCGGTACGACCGGGATGACCGAGGAGCTCATCGCTGACGAGGATGCGCTGGCGCAGGGCGATCAGGGGGTTCTCATCGCGCCGCCGGATTCGGCGAGCGCGCGCTTCAATATCGGCGTCCGGACGCTCGGTGCCGGTGCGACGATTCGCATCACGCAGCGTTCGGCGGATGGAACGATGGTTCGGACGGCGACGAAGAGCTACGCGCCGAACTTTTTCGAGCAGACGTCGGCGGCCGCTTTTACCGGCGGAAATGTCGGGAACAGCGACACGATCACGATCGGGATTGACGCCGGAAACGCGGTGGTCTACGGCGCCGCCACGGACAACAAGACGCAGGACCCCGCGCTTCAGGTGGCGCGCCGGATCTCGACTTCCACGACGCCGGGCGAAACGCGATATCTCACCGTGGCCGGATCGTCGCCCGGAAGTCTCGGATCGTTCTTCCGCACCGCGGTGCAAATCCACAATCCGGCTGCATCTTCGATTTCAGGCAAGTTCGTATTTCACACGCAGGGAGTCAGCGGCGGCGCGGACGATCCATCGATGAACTATTCGCTCGCGCCGGGGCAAACGATTGCCTACCACGATCTGCTGCCCGCGATGGGGCTCTCGGGGCTGGGGAGCGTCGACGTCGTCTCCACCGCCGGGGCGCTGCCAGTGATGGTGGCGCGCGTCTACAACGACGCGGGCGAGGCGGGGACGACCGGATTGTCGGAAGAGCTGGTGTCCTCGGATCAGGTTCTGCGCCGCGGAGAGAATTCGATCCTCATCGCACCCCCCGACCTCAGCGCCGCGCGATTCAACATCGGCATCCGCACGCTCGCCGCCGGGGCCTCGATGAACATCAACGTGCTCGACAGCACGGGCAAGAGCGTCAAGACGCTTCAGAAGACGTTCTCCCCGACGTTCTTCCAGCAGATCGCGGCATCGCAGTTCATCGAAGGAGATGTCCCGGCGAACGGCGCGATCTTCATTTTCATCTCCGACGGGAGCGCCGTCCTCTACGGAGCGTCGACCGACAACAAGACTCAGGATCCGAGCGTGCAGTTCACCAGCCGGGCATTGTGATGCGGCTGGGGTCAGGTCTGCGGTTGGCGGTTTTTTCTACCCTTTGTAGAACCAACGGGGTTGCAAGCGGCACCGAGGTAACCTCGGTGCCGTTATGTCAAGACCGCTTCGGCTCGAGTTTCCTGGCTCTCTGTGGCACGTCACCGTGCGCGGCAACGAACGGCGTCCAATCTTTTTCGATGATCGCGACCGACTGACCTTCCTTGAATTGCTCGGCGATTGCGCCGAGCGATCCAAATGGATTCTTCCCACATACGCACTGATGCCGAACCACTTCCATATGGTGACGCAGCTGACGGCCACAACGCTCTCACGCGGCATGCAATGGCTCAACAGCACCTACGCTCGGAAGTTCAATCGCCGTCATCATCGCGTCGGTCACCTTTTTCAGGGAAGGTTCAATGCTGTTCTGATCGACAAGGAGACGCACTACCTCGAGGTCTTGCGCTACGTCGTCCTGAATCCCGTTCGAGCCGGGATGGTGAACAGTCCTGAGAAGTACGTCTGGAGCAGCCATCGAGCCATCATCGGCGCCGTCGCTGCTCCAGAATGGCTGGCGGTGGATGACGTACTTGTGCCGTTTGGAGCGACAAGAGGTGTTGCTCGGCGCCGGTATCGCGATTTTGTGAATGCCGGCATCGGCAGCACGAGCAAGCCGTGGGATGGTGTCGTCGGGCAGATCTATCTGGGAGGTCAGGAGTGGATCGAGAAAGTTCGAGAGCAGATCGCACTGAAGCCTCGCGCCGATGAACACCCGCGGACACAACGCCAGTGCGGCGAAGTCACGATGGCAGACATTGTCGTGGCCGTCGCCAGGACTTTGTCGATAGATGAAGATCGTGTTCGGTATGGGCACGGCGGACTCCCCCGGCTGATTGCCGCCTGGGTCGGGTGCTTCGACGCGTACTTATCGAATCGCGAGATCGCGGCAGGACTGCGTCTTCGAAGTGCCAGCCATGTTTCGGCGCTGATTCGACAATGTGATCGAGAACTCTCCGGGAACCCGACGCTTCGAGGTTGCGTCGACCGTTGTATCTCTACGATTGGTAGAAAAAACCGCCAACCGCAGACCTGACCCCATTAGACGGGCGACGTCGCCACGGGCGGCGCTGAACAGCGGGCCCACATCGCTCGTCCCACTGGCGAGCGCGCGGCGCAGCGGCAGCAGCGAGGCGAGCTCCGGATACGACCGCGTGCCCGTTTTCTCTGCTGCCCGGTTCGGCATCCTGATCAGGTCATTCTCCGTGGCGGCGAAGAAGAACGCCGCGCCGCCGGTGATGGTGGCGACGAGCAACGCCAGCCGTTGCAGCACGCCGCGCGCGCGAAGCAAGAAAACGGCGAGAAGGACGAGGCAGGCGGCGACGATCGCCGCGATTCCCGCCGACATCGCCAGCATCGACGGCTTCGCTTCGGCGGCCGCTTCTGCCGGTTGCGCGGCGAAGATCTGCTCGCGTGCCGCCGGCATGGCCAGAATGCGGATGTCGTTGATCTTGTATGCCCATTCTCCGAGACGAGGTCGAAGAACGCGTTGTCATCGAGTCCCGAGGGATAGGCGATGGTGAACGCGGCGGCGCGATCTTTCAGTGCCGGAACGATGGTCTGCATTTCCCAGCGCGCGCCGGCCGGAGGGCCGAGCCGCACTTCGATCTCCTGCAGCGCCTGTTCACGCCGCAGTCGCCGGAGTGGAGATTTCGCCGCCAGTTGCTCGTAGACGGCCTCCGGCCCGCGGCTCAGGTAGGACGCGGCGATCTGCGCGGCCGCGCGCTCAGCATCCGACAGGGCCCGCACCTCCGCCCGCGCGGTGAGTGCGAGGAAACCGGGCAGGCAGACCAGCGACGGGACCCCGTCCGTCGCATCAGAGATCGCATTATGAGAGCGGACCGGACTCTCAAACACTCTACCAGATCGCACACGTTCGAAAAGGGCTTCCCCCTTGTCCCTCGCTGCGCGGGATGTCAAAGCGGGCGCAACTCACCGCCCCGGCAAGACGGCACGAATCCTCCGCGAGAAATCCGGCGTGATACCGCCGCGCCGCGCGGTCTCGTCGATGCGGTAGGCGCGCCGGGCGGCTTCGAGCGGGAGAGTCGTATCGATCAGTCCGAGATCGTAGGCGAGCGAATCGGAGTCGGCGGGCAAAAGGACGCGGAAGCTGAACGGCACACGCTTCGGCGAGATCGTGTTCACGTGCCGGACGATGTTCGTCGTACAGGTGTTCGTCAGCGTGTTGTAGAACTCCGGCTCGCGCCGGAGCTTGTTCGCGCGGGCGAGCATGTCGAGGAAGACCTGACGCATCCGTTCGCGTGAGGTCCGAATCGGATACAGCCGGACCTCGTCGCGCCGCATGTTCGTTCGCAACCCGATGACGTCGCGCTCATCGGCAATCACGTACATCAGCTCGTACTCGCGCAACAGGCCTCGAATCGGTGAGTACGTTTCGCCTCGTTCCTTCCGAATCTCCACCGAGATCGCGACGTAGTCCTGGCCAAACCCGTAGGTGAGAAATGTGTGCGCAATCCCTTCTTTTCCGGGGAACCGCTCGACGACAAACCAGATCGAGTCGAGCTTCCGCAGATCGTACGTGCGCGCCTCGAATCGGGGCACGTAGTCGGACACCGACCGGTACTCGAAATTGCGGACGTTTCGGATGGTCACGCGATCGCCGCGAACGATCGCCTCCGGCATGACTTTCTGATCGGGCGACCAGTCCCGATCGCTCGAAGGCCGGCGGGTGACAACGAGGATCGCCGCGGCCGAGAGTGCAATCAACCCGATCGCCGCAGCGATGCGCTTGATCATCAGAACTGCTGCAGCACCCGCAGGTCGTTCTCGAACAGCGTGCGGATGTTGGGGATGTCGTACTTGATCATGGCCATGCGGTCGAGGCCGAGGCCGAAGGCGAAGCCGCTGTACTGGTCGGGATCGATGCCGACGTTGCGCAGAACCTGCGGGTGGACCATGCCGCAGCCGAGGATCTCCATCCAGCCGGTGCGCGAGCAGGTTCCGCATCCTGCCCCCTTGCAGAAGACACACGACATGTCGACCTCCGCGGACGGCTCGGTGAACGGGAAGTAGCTCGGGCGCATGCGCATCGCCAGTCCGGGGCCGAAGATGCGGCGGATGAAATGCTCCAGCGTGGCGCGCAGATGTCCGATGTGGATGCCCTTGTCGACGAGCAGTCCTTCGGCCTGATGAAACATCGGCGACTTGCGCATGGTGATCTCGTCGCGCCGGTAGACGCGCCCGCAGGAGAGCACCTTGACCGGCGCTTTCCACTTCTCCATCGAGCGTATCTGCACGTTCGAAGTGTGCGTGCGCAGCAGGAGCGCATCGACATCGACGAAGAAGGTGTCCTGGGTGTCGCGCGCGGGATGCTCGGGGAGAAAGTTGAGGGCTTCGAAGTTGTGCCAGTCGGTCTCGATCTCCGGTCCGGGATCGATGGAGTAGCCCATCTCCAGGAAGATCTGCTCCATTTCGCGGCGGACCAGCGTCACCGGATGAAGGTGCCCCAGGCGCGGCATGCGCGCGGGGAGGCTGACGTCGAGCGTCTGCTGCGCCTCGCGGCGCGCGGCTTCCTCGGCCCGAACGCGTTCCGACTTGACCTTCAGCTCCGCTTCGATCCGATCGCGAAGCTTGTTCAACGCGTCGCCGGCGTCTTTCTTCTGCTCTTTGGGGACTTCCTTGAGTTGCGCGAAAAGAGCGGGGATCAGCCCGCTCTTGCGGCCGAAATAGCGGACGCGGATCTCTTCGATCTCGCGCACGCTGTTGGCGGATGCCACCGCGGCATCGAATTCGCGGCCCGCTGCTTCGATTTCGTTGAGCATGGCGCGCGCCTCAGCGCGCCGCGGATTTTAGCTTCGCCAGCCCGCCCCGCGCGGTTTCCACAAACGCGGCGAACGCGGCGCTGTCGCGCACGGCGAGGTCGGCGAGGATCTTCCGGTCGATCTCCGTGCCGGCGGCCTTCAGGCCGGCCATGAATTGCGAGTAGGAGATCCCGTTGGCGCGCGCGGCGGCGTTGATGCGGGCGATCCACAGCTTGCGAAAATCGCCCTTGCGGTCCTTGCGGCCGGCATAGGCGAAATTCAGTCCGCGCGCCACCTGCTCCTTGGCGATGCGGTGCCCGCGCGACTTCATCCCGAAGTAGCCCTTGGCAGCCTTCAGGATCTTCGCGCGGCGATTTTTTCTCTTGGGACCTCGTTTGACTCTGGGCATGTCGTCTCCTCGTTTCGTTCTTCATGAGCGGGCGGGTCAGGAGGTGTGGTGAACCGCGCCGCGCTCGATTCCGGCTACAGATAGGGCAGCATTCTCTTCACGGTCTTCTTGTTCGCCTTCGAGACCTCGGTTTCCGAAGCCAGCGCCGCTTTGCGGCCCGGGCGCTTCTTGGTCAGGATGTGCGAATGGAAGGCGTGACTGCGCTGCAGTTTGCCGCTTCCCGATTTCTTGAACCGCTTGGCGGCTCCACGGTGGGTCTTCAGCTTCGGCATAGCGGGACTCCCAACCCCCTGATGTGTGAATGAATTCCCGTGAGGCGCCCAATGCCTATTTGTTCGGCGCAATCACGATATTCATCCGATTTCCCTGGATATCCGGCACGGTGCTCTCGGCGGCGCCGTATTCCTTGATGTCCGCCAGCAGCCGGTCGAGCACCGCCTTGCCGAGCTCCATGTGCGTCATCTCCCGCCCGCGGAAGCGGATCGAGGCCTTGACCTTGTCCCCATGCTGCAGGAAACGGATGATGTTGTTTTTCTTGAACTCGAAGTCATGCTCGTCGATCCGCGGCCGGAACTGCACCTCTTTGACGACGATCACCTTCTGCTTTTTCTTCGCCTCGGTCTGCTTCTTCTTCTGCTGGAATACGTACTTGCCGTAGTCCATGACTTTGCAGACGGGCGGGTTCGCCGTCGGCGAGATCTCCACCAGGTCGAGATCCTTCTCTCGAGCGATCTCCTGTGCCTGCTGGATGGGAACGATGCCGACCTGTTTGCCGTCTGCATCGATGAGCCGGACCTCGGCGGCCCGGATCATGTCATTGATTCTCGATTGTGGTTCTGCTGGTCTGCGGTCGAATCGCGATCCTCTGCGTGGCGGGTAAATACGAATTCCTCCTGTTTGAGCGGCCCGAATCTTCGGGGATGCCTGCCTACAAAGTCAAGGAGCGCCCGGCGATCCGCTGCCGCGCCTCCTCGATGAACCGGCCGACGGGAATCGAGCCCTGATCGCCCCCACTGCGCTTGCGCAGAGCGACGCTTCCGCTCGATGCTTCCTTCTCGCCAACCACCAGCATGTACGGCACTTTCGCCAGCTCGGCCTTACGGATCTTTGCGCCGAGTTTCTCGTTGCTCTCGTCGACCTCCACCCGCAGGCCGGCCTGGCGCAGGGTCCGCGCGGTCCCGTTGGCGTAGGCCAGAAACTTCTCCGACAGCGGCAGGACCGCCGCCTGCACCGGTGACAACCAGAGGGGGAAGGCCCCGGCAAAGTGCTCGATGATGATGGCGATGAACCGCTCGATCGACCCGAGAATTGCACGGTGAATCATCACCGGCCGGTGCTCCGCGTTGTCGGCACCGATGTAGGTGAGCTGGAAGCGCTCCGGCTGTCCATAGTCGAGCTGAACGGTCCCGAGCTGCCACGGCCGGCCGATGGCGTCGGTGACGTTGAAGTCGAGTTTCGGTCCGTAGAATGCGCCGTCGCCCGCATTGACGCGATAGGGCAGCCCTTTCTTCTTCAGCGACTCTTCGAGCGCGGCCTCCGCCGCGTCCCACATCGCGTCCGTGCCGATGCGCTTCTCGGGACGAGTGGAGAGGTTGATCTTCACATCGGTGAAGCCGAAGACGTCGTACATCTCCTCGATCAGATTCAGCTCGCGCTCGATCTCCGGCTGGATCTGTTCCGCGGTGACGAACAGGTGCGCGTCATCCTGCGCGAACGAGCGGACGCGGGTCAGACCGTGAGTCACGCCCGAACGCTCATAGCGGTGCAGGCGGGTGAACGTGGCCAGCCGGATCGGCAGATCGCGATACGAGCGGCGTTCCATGGCGTAGATCTGGACGTCGCCCGGACAGTTCATCGGCTTGACGCCGTATTCGCGCCCCTCGGCCTCGGAGAAGAACATGTTCTCCTTGTAGTTGTCATAGTGGCCGGAGATCCTGAACAGCTCGGTGTCCCACAGCAGCGGAGTGACCACTTCACTGTAGCCGTCGCGGCGATAGAAACCGCGCACGAAGTCGATCAGCTCGTTGTAGATCACCGCCCCTTTCGGCAGGAAGATGGGCATCGCCGGCGCGAGCGGCGAGAAGTGGAACAGAGCCAGCTCTTTTCCCAGCTTGCGGTGATCGCGCGCCCGCGCCTGCTCGAGCTGCTGCAGGTAGTCCTGCAGCGACTTTTCATCGGCCCACGCGGTGCCATAGATGCGCTGCAGCATGGCGTTGCGCTCGTCACCGCGCCAGTAGGCGCCGGCCACCGACAGCAACTTGAACGCGCCGAGCCGGCCGGTCGACGGGACATGGGGCCCGCGGCAGAGATCGAACCATTCCCCCTGCCGGTAGACGGAGAGGGTCTCGTTGCCCGGGATGTCCTTGATGATCTCGACCTTGTACTTCTCGCCGATCTGGCTGAAGACCTTGATGGCCTCCTCGCGGCTCCACTCTTCGCGCCGGATCGGCAGGTCGCGTTTGACGATCTCGGTCATCTTCGCTTCGATGCGCCGGAGGTCCTCGTCGGAGAACGGACGGTCGGTCCCGAAGTCGTAGTAGAAGCCGTTCTCGATCACCGGCCCGATGGTCACCTGAGTCCCGGGGAAGAGCTCCTGCACCGCCATGGCCATCAGGTGCGCGGTGGAATGGCGGATGGTGTCGAGGCCGGATTCCGATTGCGGGGTGACGATCTCCACCTTCGATCCGGGCGGGACTTTCGCGTAGACGTCGACGACCTTGCCGTTCACTTTTCCGGCGAGAGCGTCCTTGGCCAGACGTTTGCCGATGGAGGCGGCAATGTCGGCAACGGTGGCGTTGTCAGGGACGTCTTTTCGGGAGCCGTCGGGGAGTTCAACTTGCATCAGAACCTCGTGAAAAATCAAACAGGGCCGTTTCCGGCCCTGTCGAACTGAACCCATGAACGAATTCATCGACAGGGCGGCGATTCCGTCGTCGTGCGAGTCTGACGAGTCGTCGTCGTTCGCTTCATGGCCGGGAAGTATAGCTAACCGCGCGCCGGACGGCCAGTCGAATCGGTCATGAAAATGAAGTTGCTCGCGCTCGCTTTGCTCGCGGCGCCTCTGATCGCCGCCCCTCCGCGGATCACGAACGGGACTCTGCAGAGCGCCCCCTCACTCGCGCAGGGCGAATCGGCTGGCGCCGGATGGATCGGATTCGCATTCACGACGGCGAAACCGATGTCCATTACCTGCTGCGGCGACAACATCTCGATCCACCGTGATGACCGCGGCGAGATCCACCCCGCCGGCTCGAGCGCGGTGGTTCTGTTCGCGCGCTACGACGCGGGCCAGGTCGTCAAGATCCGGCTCTATTCGCCGGACTGCGCCCTCGACGCCGGGGGTCAGACGGTGCGCTGGGTGGAGAGCGTGTCGCCGGTGGAGAGCCTGCAGTTTCTGCGGCGTGTGGTGACGAACGGCGATTCGCGTGCGCGAAACGGTGCACTGCTGGCGCTCTCGCTGCACGCAAACGCGACGGACACACTGATCGATTTCGCGCGCAACAGCGCCGACGCGCACGTGCGCGGTCAGGCACTTTTCTGGCTGGCGCAGAGCGCCGGGGAGAAGGCGGCGGCCACCCTTCGCCACGCGGTGGACAACGATCCGGACCAATCGGTGCGGGCAAAGGCTGTCTTCGGGATCTCGCAATTGCCCGACGACGAGTCGATCCCGCTGCTGATCGATCTGCTGAAGCACAACCGCAGCCGCGAGGTTCGCAAGAAGGCGGCTTTCTGGCTGGGGCAGAAGAAGGATCCGCGCGCGCTCGCGGCGATCGAGGAGATTCTCCGGCAGTAGCATGTAGCGCCGGCTCTCCAGCCGGCGCGTGTCGCCTGGAGAGGCGGCGCTACACTGTGTCCGATGCGCTGCAGCTTTCTTCCGCCCTACATCCTCCGTCACCTCGCGGAGCGCGCGGAAGGGGACTTGCGCGAGCACGCGCAGGCGGCGCTCGAGGAGTCGGCACAGCTTCGCGGTGAGCGCGCGGTGGCCGCGCTCGTGGCGCTCGTCGTTCCAGCGGGGGAGAAGCGGCGAACGGTCTATGACGCGCGTCACGGCCGCACGCTTCCGGGGAAACTCGTGCGCGGCGAGGGCGATCCTCGCGGCCGCGATGCGGCGGTCAACGAGGCCTACGACGGAGCGGGAAAGACCTACGACTTCTATCAGAAGGTGTACGCACGCAATTCGATCGACGGGCGCGGCATGCGCCTCGACTCGACCGTGCATTACGGCGTGAAGTTCGACAACGCGCAGTGGAACGGCCGCCAGATGATCTACGGCGACGGCGACGGCGAGCTTTTTCGGCGGTTCACCAAATCGCTCGACGTCATCGGCCACGAGCTGACCCACGGCGTGACGCAGTACGCGGCGAATCTCGATTACGCCGATCAACCGGGAGCGCTGAACGAAAGCTTTTCCGACGTCTTCGGCGTTCTGGTCAAGCAGTACACCCGGAAGCAAACCGCGGCCAAGGCGGACTGGCTGATCGGCGCCGGCCTGCTGACCCGGCGCGTTCAAGGCCAGGCGATCCGCTCCATGAAGACCCCTGGCACCGCGTACGACGATCCGCTCCTCGGTAGAGACCCGCAGCCGGCGCACATGCGCGACTACAAGCGGATGCGCACCGATAACGGAGGGGTGCACGTTAATTCGGGCATTCCGAATCACGCCTTCTATCTCGCGGCGACGCGGATCGGCGGGAAAGCGTGGGAGGTGGCGGGGCGGATCTGGTACGAGGTGCTGACCCGGGAACTGCACGCGACCGCGCTGTTTCGCGACTGTGCCGAGGCGACGGTCGAGGTCGCGGGGAGACTCTTTGGGAGCGCCAGCGCGCCGCGCGACGCGGTCCTCGAGGCCTGGAAAACGGTCGGAGTGCTCGGGTGAAGATCCGCATCACACGCACGGGAGGTTTTGCGGGCAGAACCCTGGGGCGGGAAGTCGACACTGCGAAAGTCAGGGGAGGGAGACAAATCGAGAAGCTGGCGGAGCGTGCCCGCCGCCGGCCGGCGAGCCCCGCGCGCACGCCGGACGCGTTCGCCTACGAAATCGTGATTGACGGCACGACGTATGTTACCGGCGGTGACGATCCCGCCTGGGGTGCTCTGATCGAGCGCCTTTTCGCCACGCCCGGGTTACAATAACCGCCTTCCAAATCGGAATTACCAGGAGGCATTTTCATGAAGAGCGCTCGAATTCTCGTGGCTGTTGTTCTCGCGTTAACCGGCACGGTCGCGTTCGCCGCGAAGCCGACGATCGGCGTCGCCGACTTCACCAACGACACCGCGGCCGGCTGGTGGTACGGCGGAGCGGGACGCGACCTGGCCGGCATGCTGACCAATGAACTGTCATCGACGGAGAAGTTCCGGATCGTGGAACGCTCCAAGCTCGGACCGGTCCTCGAAGAGCAGGACCTTGCCGCTTCGGGTCGCGTCAGTAAATCAAGCGCGGCCAAGATCGGGAAGCTCACCGGCGCGCAGTACCTGGTCATGGGGACGGTCTCCGCGTATCAGGAGAACACCGCGGGCACCGGCGGCGGCCTCAGCTTCCGCGGGATCCATGTCGGCGGAAAGAAGCAGGATGCCTACATTGCCGTCGATCTCCGCGTCGTCGACACGACAACCGGCGAGGTGGTTTACACACGCACCGTCGAGGGTCGTTCCGAGAGCAGCGGCGTCAACGTCGGAGTCTATCGCGGCGGCTTCGGCGGGAACCTTGCCAAACACGAGAACACGCCGGCGGGCAAGGCCATCCGCGCCTGCCTCGTCGAGATCAGCGACTACCTCGGCTGCGTCATGGTGGACAAGGACTCCTGCATCGACGAATACAAGGCCAAAGAGACGCAGCGCCGCGAGAAGACGAAGAAAGCCATCAAGATCGAGTAGCCCTTGGGGGTCAGGTCTTTGATCCTTGATTTTCTACACAGCGTAGAAAATCAAGGATCAAAGACCTGACCCCATTACCAGGCGATCATGCGGTCGGGGAGGCGCGTCCGGGCGCCGGTGCCGTCGATGATCTCGACCTGAACGTCGGTGTACTTCGGCACGCCGCGCGGGCGGCGCGGAATGGTCAGTGTGAATCCGGGGCGCGCCACCCCCGGGTACCACGGGAACTGCAAGCGGACATCTCCCCGATCGACCAGCCCGGCGCGATAGCGCTTCGTCGCGCTGTCGAGCAGGATATCGACGCCGCGGATTCCTGAAGGAGAGAGTGCCCATCCATCGACTCTCAGCGCGCGGCCGACGTCTTCGTTCTGCAGCGGCGCGTCGACGACCCCGAACGTGCGGTTCATGTACGTCGGCATTCCGTGCAGCATGCGGTCGAGATTCTGATCGGGAAGAAAGCCGGCCGGATCGAGGCGGTCGGGACCGCGGAGGCGCTCGCAACCCGGACAGTTTGCGCGCACGGCAAAGACGAAATCGCCGCCGACGCGGTGATCGAAGCGGCGCAGGAAGATCAGCCGTCCCCGGGCCAGCTCCTGCTCCAGCCAGTCGTGAACCTTCTGCGTCTGACTCCGCAGCCAGTCGTCGTGCACGATGACGATCGAGCAGCCGAGCTTTTCGATGTACGAGGTGAACTCGCCGTCCCACTTTTTTTGAAAACCGAGCTCACGCAGATGCCAGTGCTCCGGCGGCTCGTAGCCCGATGTCCCATTGAGCGTCAAACGGTGATGCGCCGTGTCGCTCAGCATGTAGAGAAACTGCGCGTCGTTCTCTTCGATTGGCAGCTCCAGGAACGCACCGGGATAGGGCGCGTCGCGCAGCCAGGCGTACACCGGATCGACATCGGGAATGGCGTGCTCCCATCGAATGCGTGGCCGCATATCGAAGATCGCGACGGCCAGGAGGGCGGCGAAGGCGAGCCAGCGGCGCCGCCGCGTGAGCGCCGCCGCGCCGAACCCCGCGGTCACCGCGAGTCCCACATAGGCGATCGACGCCCATCGCGCCGGAACGCGCAGTCCCTGGAAGGCCTCGAGGCGGTGATAGAGCATGGAATGGAGAAACCCGTGCACGCCGAACGATCCCACGACTCCGATTCCGATCCAGAGCACCCCGATCCAGAACGCCGGCGGGAGCCGGAGCCCGCCGCGCCACGCCTCCGGCAGGCGGATTGTCAGGCGGATGAAGGTCAGGACGAGCAGAAACGTGAACGGAAGATCGCTGCTGCTCACGCTGAGGATGCGCAGGCCGCCGATGCGCAGGACGAATTTCGGAGCGATGGCACCCCAGTAACTGACGATGGCCAGGGCGACGATGGCGATGTCGAGGAGCCGCAGAGGCCAGCGTGGAGCCGGCTGGAGAGCCGGCTGGAGAGCCGGCTCTACATCGCGCTGTTTGCCGAGCACCAGTGCCGCCGCGGTCAGGAACAAGACGAACAGCCCCGGAAACAGATGCCGCTCCGGCTGGGTCTTTTCCATCGGAATCAGATCGCCGTACGTGCGGCTGTTCCACGCCGGGGTCAGCCAGTCGGTCCACGTCGCCGATCCCCACAACACCTCATCGGGATCGCGGCGCATCTTGTACATCTCGGAGACGACTTTGTAGGGCCAGAGCACGGGGACCATCAGCGCGACGGCCAGCCCGCCTGCGACCGCGAGACGCAGCCAGAATCGCCAGCCGGTCCGCCGGTCGCTCACGCCGAGGACAAAGATCGTGACCGCGGTGGCGAGCGTGCCGAAGAGGAAGTAATGGATGTTGCAGAGGCCGTTCATCAGCAGCGCGGCGCCGAATCCTGAGGCCATCCACCACGATGGCCGCCGCCAGTAGGCGATCAGCGCGGCGACGATCAGCGGGAGCCATCCGGCCCACAAAATCTGCAGGTGCGGCAGGTGATCGAACCGGAAGGGAACGAACGCATACAGCACGCCGGCGATCAGCGCCGCGGGCGCCGATCCGGTGGCCGTACGCACCAGCACCCACGCGCCGTAGCCGCAGAAGGCGAACCCGAAGATGACCATCAGGTTGTAAATCGCCAGGGGTGTGCAGCCGGCGAGATAGAACGGGAACGCGGCGAGGGCGATCCCGAAAAGATTCTCGCTGTAGGCCAGCGGAAACTTTCCGGGATAGAACACGGGGGCCTGATAGATCTGCGCGATGTCGTGCGTGCTCGCGTAGAGGTCCCAGTCGAGGATCCAGGTGTTGAGCAGGGGGTCGCCGAGGTCGGAGGTGGCGGTGGTCAGCCGGATGGCCAGGGGCCAGGTGAAGGCGACCGTGAGCAGCAGAAAGAAAAGAAAGGCGCCGATCTCGCGAGCCGCGATTCGCAGAGCTGGATTTCGGAATGGACTCATGCTTCAACGCGCCACGAGGATGACGTCGCGCGACTCGGACGGCTCGAACTTCGCTCCGTCGAACGCGCCGAAGGTCTCGATCGACGAGAAACCGTTGTTGCGGAAGGCGCGTTCGATCTCCGCCTGGCGCCATCCGCGGATCTCCACGCGCTGCGAGCTGACCAGTTCGAGCGGCGGATCGTGATCGGTGCGGAGCTTGAGCGTGGTCGGCATAAAGATCACCTGCCCATTGGGGCGCAGTTCCATCAGGCGGAGGAAGACGACCGACGCGGAGGGATCGTCGTGATCGGGGAGGAAGTTGACCGGCAGCGCGCGTTCCTGTTTCGCCTCGATGCGGTCGTAATTGAGGATCTGGATCAGCACGGGGGCGCCGGGCAGGAGCACCTTGCGCAGCGCCGCGGCGAACCGTTCGAGGTCGCCCTCTTCCTTCAAATGCGGCAGCGCGTTGCCGATGCAGATCGCGGCGCCGAATTTTCCGTCCACGAGCTTGTCGGCCTCGCGCATGTCGCCGAGGATGAACCGCACGTTTCCCGCCGCCGTTTCCGGCGCGCTTTTTTCGATCATCGACGGAGAGGCGTCGATGCCGGTGACCTCGAACCCTTTGCCGGCCAGGAAGCGGGCGTGCTCGCCGGTCCCCGATCCGAGGTCGAGCACGCGGCGGGAGGGCGCGGAGCCGAGGATGCGCTCCAGCATCGGCCACTCGCGCTTGATCCGCTCGTCCCAGGCGATCAGGCGGCGGTACTCGAATCGCGAATAGCGGTCGTCGCGGGTCACGACTCCGCCGGCTCGTGCCAGGCGATGGTCAGCAGGAACGAGCTGTCCACGAGGGCGTCGACACTGTGCGGAAGATCGCTGAAGAGCATGACTACGTGGTCCGCGGGAATCTCGATGTGCTCCTTCCCGACGTTGAGGCGGACCCGTCCGGTCAACGTGTGCACGGAGATGCTTCCCTCGGTCTTGTGCTCCTCCATGCTGGTGCCGCCCTTCATGGTCACCAGCACGGCGCGGAAGTCGGGATACTTGGCCAGCGTTCGCGAACTGCGCCCGTGCTCCCATGCCGGCTCGCTCTGCAGCTTCTTGACCGCGTTCCCGAGGCAGACCTTCACGATTGGAGCGGCAATGCCCGGGACTCTTTCGAATTTCTGACGTGTGCGTCGTTGAGTGGCCATGATGGTGCGAGTCTATCGCACCCTTTGTGCCGAGATCAGTCGCCGGGCACGACCACCGCGGCCGCTTCGAGCAGGGCCGCATCAAACTCCGATCGAGGAAGGGCGGGCGGCGGCTGACGGCCCGCCGCCCGCGCGGGCAGCTAAGAGAGCGAGATCGTCCAGAGGATCGCGCCGCTGTTGCTGATGGCCACGAGCGATCGGGAAGCGGTGCCGCCGATGGTCGCCGCCGGCTTGACAACGATGGCGTATGTCCCGGTGCTGAACGGCTCGAGTTCGATCAGGTGACCATTGAACGTTTGCGTCCAGGCGACGGTCCCGGAGGCAGTGGAGATTGCGGTGAGCACGCTGCTCGCCGTACCGTCAGATGCGGTCGTATCGTTGACGAAGAGCAGATTCGGTCCGGACAGGTGCGGTCCGCGCGCGTTGGACACCGTCGCGGTCCACAGCACGTTGCCGCTCGGGCTCACGGCTTTGACCGTGGTTGTGACCGAGCGCGTCCCGGTGTCGATCACGGAGCCGGTCAGATAGATCGTGCCGCTCGTGTCGACGATCAGATCGGCGCCCGGACCGAAATCGAATCGAGGTCCATTCCCCGGCCCCATTCCGCTGCCCGGGCCCATTCCGCTGCCGGGTCCCACTCCGCTCCCCGGCCCCATTCCGTGCTGGGCCATGGCGGTTGCGGCAATCATCGAGAGTGCGAAAGTTGTGATCAGAATGCGTTTCATGGTTGTGTCTCCTTGACGGAGATCCATGACAAGCGCGGTGCCACGCCGCTCTCGGGAGAACGCCTCATTTTTCGAGTCGAAATGACTCGGGAGGCGGGGTCGAATGGCCTGCTAGTGGTGTCCGCCGGGCTTTGCCGGTGGCATTCCCTGTGGGTTGCGCGGCCCCATGCCGCGCGGATCGCCACGATCGGGATCTCCCATCCGGCCCGGCTGGCGATGATCAGGCATCGGCATCACCACCGGAGGCTGGTGACGGCCAAACCTCGACTCTTCGCCGGCATGAACGAGCATCGGCTCGCGCAGCAGCTCGGAGCGCACCTCGACGATCCCCTCGTACACGTCGAGCGTCGTACGCCCCGCGCCGTCGACGTTCACCGTGTACTGCGTTCCGCGCACGGCGAGCAGGGCGCCTGGAGTCTGCACCACGCGCGGCTCGTCGCCGGTGATCTTGTCGAAGATCGCGCGAAGGCTCCCGCGTTCGAGCGACAGGATCACGCCCGGGGCGGCACCGGCGAGCTGGACGTTGGTCGAGCTGTAGATCTCGAATTTCGCGCGGTAGCGATCGGACGCGATCAGGGCGTAGGAGAACCATCCCGTCCGCACCGTGTCGCCGCTCTGCGCGCGGTCGCCGCGCTGCGCGCGCAGCTCGCGGTTGGCCGAGGTGAGCAGGACGTTGCGGCGCACCTCGTCGAAGCGGTAGTCGATCGTCTGTTCCGCCGGCACGCTCCCGAGGAGCGAGAACGCGAGAAACGCGGGAATGAGAGTCTTCATGACGGGCCTCCCGATTTTACGAGCGAGATTCCGAGCCGTTGAATTTTTCGTGCGAGCGTTTTGCGCTCGATTCCAAGAACGAACGCTGCCTGGGTCTGGTTGCCGCCCGTCGCCTCGAGGACCGCGATGATGTGGCGTTTTTCCGCTTCATCGAGCGGCACCAGATCGACCGCCGTGCGTGCCGCCGCCTCTTCCCGCTTCGACTCCGGCGCGATCGCGCGTATCGCGCGCGACGCCGCGCCGGCATCGACCAGCCCTCCCGAATCGATGATCGTCCGCCGGATCACCTGCTCCAGTTCGCGGACGTTCCCGGGCCAGTCGTGATTCGTGAGGACGTCGAGCACCGCCCGCGACGGACCGGGAATCGCCTCGCGGTGCATCTCCTCGGCCGCCTTGCGGCGGAGATGATCCACCAGAAATGGAATATCGCTCTTGCGCTCTCGCAGCGGCGGAACGATCACCTCGTACGCGGCGAGCCGGTAGTAGAGGTCCTGGCGAAAACTTCCCGCGGCGACGAGGGCTTTCAGATCGCGGTGCGTTGCCGCGATCATGCGGACCGAGACGCGGTGGCTCTTTTCCGATCCGAGCGGCGTCACGGTTCCGTCCTGAAGAAAACGGAGCAGCTTGACCTGGAAGGCAGGAGAGATGTCGCCGATCTCGTCGAGGAAGAGCGTGCCGCCGTCGGCGCGTGAGAGTGCGCCGCGGCGGTCCTGGCGCGCGTCGGTGTAGGCGCCGCGCAGCGATCCGAACAACTCCGCTTCCAGGAGCGTGTCGGGGATGGCGCCGCAGTTGAGCGGCACGAAGGGACCGGCGGCGTGCGGCCCGAGGTCGTGGATCGACTGCGCGACCAGTTCCTTGCCGCTCCCGCTTTCGCCGAGGATCAGCACCGGGACGTCGAGGGGCGCGACGCGCGTGATGGCCTTGTACATTTCGACCATCGATGGATGCGAGCCGACGATGCGGGAGGGCGGGGGAGGGTCGACGGAGGCTGCTTCCGCCGCGGGCCGGATCGCGCTGCCGACGCGGGCGATCAGCTCCGAAAGGTCGAACGGTTTGGCGAGGTAGTCGTACGCGCCGATCCGCTGTGCGAGCGCGGCGGTCTCGATCGTTCCCCGCGCGGTGATGAGGATGACGCGCGGCGGATCGCGCCGTTCGGCGATCGATTGCAACAGCGCCAGCCCATCCTCGCCCGGCATGTAAATGTCGCTGACGACAACGTCGACGCGATGCTGGCGCAGAAGCTCGCGCGCCGCGGCCGCATCGGGGGCATCGAGCGTTCGGTATCCCGCTTTCTGCAGCGCCATCACCACGCTCTCCCGGATCCCGGCATCGTCATCGACCACCAGCACGCGCGCGGGCATCACATTCCTCCCGCCTTTGCCGCGGCGGCCGCTGCTGGGAGCGAAACGCGGAACAGCGATCCGCCGCCCGGCGCGCCGGCGACCGACACGCTTCCGCCATGCCAGCGCGCGACCTCCGCGACGAACGCCAGTCCGAGCCCCAGCCCTTCCGTTCCCGCCGCCGACGTGCCGCGGAAGAAACGATCGAAGATCCGCTCGCGTTCGCTCGGAGGAATTCCCGGTCCGTGGTCTTCGACTTCGATCAACATTTCGTCGCCGCTTCTTCGCACGGACACGGCAACCGGCCCGTCCGTGTACCTGACGGCATTGGTCACGAGATTGTCGACAATCCGCTCGATCAGCGCTGTGTCAGCGCGCACAGGCAGCGGGCCGTCGCTTCTCACCGAAATCGGGCGGTCGGTGCCGGCCTTGAGAAATTCGATGCGCGACGCGACCAGATCTCCGAGGTCTACGACGGATGCGGAGGCGTCGAAGTCTCGTAGCGGCAGGCGCTCGAGATCGAGAAGTCCGTGCACCATCGACTGCAGCTTGCCCGCCTCCGATTCGACCAGCGTGGCGACGCGGCGCCGCTCGGCGTCCGTCAGCTCGAATCCGGCGAGGAGCTGCGTCAGGTTGCGCATCGACGCCAGCGGCGTCTTCAGCTCGTGGACCAGCAGGCGCTTCGATTCCACCTCGCGCGCGCGATGCTCGGCCAGACGCGTGGCCAGGTCCTCGAGGCGCGCCGCCCTGGCGCGCATGCGGTTCAATTCGATCGCCGCCGTGCCGATCAGAATCGACGCCAGGAGCGTTGCGAACGGAGGGGCCGCGCCCTTGCGTGCCAGGAGAAACAGTCCGCCGGCGGCGACGATCGCCAGCAGGGCCGCGGAGGTTGTCAACGTCGTCCTGCGCGACCGCCCGGCGATCAGCAGCAGCGCGACGGCCACTCCCGCGATCGGTCCGGCGATGATCGGCGCAAGGGGGCGCAGCGTTTCGCCGCGGATCATCGATTCGGTCGCCGCGGCGTG
>Ga0070741_10009492_pt1 | contig 18855 bp, 13 predicted proteins | sample Coa_R1_4_FD_66440 | JGI IMG/M metagenome (GOLD analysis project Ga0070741, IMG submission 66440) | Surface soil microbial communities from Centralia Pennsylvania, which are recovering from an underground coalmine fire - Coalmine... | ecosystem: Environmental > Terrestrial > Soil > Unclassified ...
CCGCGTCGCCTCTGCGACCGGGTTATGCACGTCCGAGGCCGGAATCAGATCGGCCAGGCGGCTTTCGCCCTCCTCGCCGATGGGCGTCTCCAGCGAAAGCGGCTCGATAGCCCCGCGCAGCAGTTCGCCCAGCCGCTCCTCGCTCATCTTCACCGCCTCGGCCAGTTCCGCGCGGGTCGGCGCGCGGCCCAACCGCTCGCGCAGCGTGCCGCGCGCCCGATTGATCCTTCCGAGCGTATCCGTCACGTGAACCGGCAGGCGGATGAGCCGGGCCTGATCCGCGATAGCGCGGCTGATGGCGCGGCGGATCCACCAGATAGCATAGGTGCTGAACCGATAGCCCTTGCGATAGTTGAACCGCTCGACCGCACGGATCAGGCCGATGGTGCCTTCCTGCATCAGGTCTTCAATCGGCAGGCCGTGACCCAGGTAGCGGCGCGCGACCGATGCCACCAGGCGCAGGTTGGCCGCGACCAGCGTATCTTTGGCGTCGCGGGCGTCCTGCGGATGGCGCGGATTCTCCATGCGCCGCGCCAGCGCGATCTCCTGCTCATGCGTCAGCAGCGAGAAACGCCCCGCGCGCCGCAGCCACGCCTGGGTACACTCCTCCAGTTCGCTCGGCCCCGGCTCCAGCTCGTCGAGCGATGGCTCCGGCTCGTCCGGGATCGCCGCCTCCGGAGGCCGGGCCACCAGCGCCACTCCGGTGGACTCGATATTGTCCATCAACGCCTCTATCGCTTCGGGATCGAGGTCTTCATTATGGCTGAGGGCGTCGGCGAGGTCCCGGTCGGTCAGAAATCCCTGACCCCGGCCCCGATCCCGCAGACGCTCCATAGTCTCGTTTAATTGTGCGGGCATCGCGCCCTCCCTTCTCCTTTACAAACCTTTTCGAGTTACCGTCGTGCGCGCCATGCGCGCGTTCCTATCCTCTATCGTCTTCCGTCCGTCTTTTGCACACGATGCGCCAGAACAGTGGCACGCATCTTTCCCATTATGGCAATCCCGCCGCACGGACTGTAGAGGCAAATACACACCGACGGCAAAAATCGTCTCCCTCGTAACCTTACGAGGCAGCCATCCGCCCGATTTCCGGCCTGTGCCGCGCCGCCCGCTTCTGGCGGTTCGGCATAAGCATTGACAGGAAAACCCGCGCCAAAGGTGCAACGTTTCCCGCACAGGCTTTTCCGCTGAGAGCGCCCGACTTCACCCCTCCTTTATGAAGGGGGAAAGCATCCGGCGTTCCTACGGATCGCGCGCGAACCAGTCGTCCATCGGCGTCTGCCCGGTATAGAACCCGCCCGGTCGAAACCATTTCACATGGCTATCCAGCAGCCCGACGATGACCCCGTCGCTATGGCGCGCGTCCGGTCGGCCCCAGTAGTCCGCGTCCGGCTGCGACGGCGGCAGCAGGTACGTACTCAGATGGTTGGCGGGCAGCTTGCCGTCTATGGCGCGCGTGTCGGCCAGCAGCACGGTATGCGCCGGTCGCTGCACGGCAGCCAGCGCCACCCCCGGCGCATTGTTGAGCGTGTAGATGTCGCTCACCACGACGCCCTCATTCAGATAGAACGAGTTGAACCCATAGTGACAGACCAGATCGCCATAGATATTCCTGATGGGCAGGGCCGCGCTCGGACAGACCCAGATCTGCTTATTCTTAACGTAAGGATCCACGAAATGGTGCCAGTTCAGAAAGCCGGTCGCAGTGGCCGAGGCCGCCAGAGGCAGCCGTTCGTCATAGTCCTGCGCGTACATCAGCACGGCCAGCCCCATCTGGCGCATATTGGAGGCGCAGGCCGCCTGCCGCGCCTTCTCGCGCGCCTGCGCGAAGACTGGGAACAGGATCCCGGCGAGCAGCGCGATGATCGCGATCACGACGAGCAGTTCGATCAGCGTGAAACCTGCGCCGCCTCGCGGCATGGAACGCGCCCGACCCGCGGAAACGGAAACGAACATGATGCGTTTCGCCTTATCTCAAGAAGCCTATCATTGTAACACAATGTCTGCTAAAATCGCAACCTCAAAATGCCCGTTTTGCGCGCCTTCGTCCGGCGGTGGCCTGTCGGCAGGCACGCCTCATGCATTCGCCTTTGATTCTACGTAAATTACGGGCCATTTTCCGCCCGGAATCTCCGAACCCGATGGATTACGAACCAGACGCCCAAAGAGTTTCCGGCAAGGCGCAAGCGCAAAAACTCCCTGTGCAGGAACGAACTTTCTCATTTGACGCTCGAATCGCGGGAAAGTGTCTCAGGAGGGGATCGTCTCCGGCTCGAAGGAGACGAAGATGGCTTCGTCAGTGGGCTGTCGCCAGGAAGCGGCCTGAATGGTGAGCGTCCCCTGCGCGCCCTCGCTGTGGGCGTTATAGACCGCTTCCGGGACTTCGTAGGTCAACGTCTCCGCGCCCCACTCCTCATGTCCGAAAGCGATCTGATAGTGCAGTGCGTTGCGCTCGTCTACCCAGCCGCGCTTGTGCAGGATTCGCACGCCCGCCTGTCGCTGCGGCGGCGGCGCGGTATGCAGCCACTGCTGCCGTCTGCGCTGCAAGCCTGCCATGACGAGCAGGATCGCCACGGCGGCTGTCAGCGGCGGAGAGAGGAAGAAGAGGAACAGCGCGACCAGGGTGGCTGCAAACAGCAGGAGCGCATATCCAAGAGCGGAGAGAGGAGCATGGCGCATCGGGATGAGGTTCGCTTTCTGTGCGAATGACGGGTCTTCTCAGGAGGCTGTCGGCTTGTGTTCACTGGTTTCGCCGTGTACAGGCCCCAGGTCGGCAAGAGACGGAACCGCAGGCGATTCCCCGCGCGGGCTTCCTGTGACAGCGAACGCGCCAGTATCCGCCGCGAGCCGGACAGCGTTGCGGCCCGTCTGCTTCGCTGCGTAGAGCGCGGCGTCGGCCTGCGCGATCAGTTCGGCGCGCGTGCGGGCATGGGCCGGGTAGGTCGCCGCACCGATGCTGATCGTCAGCCGGATGGAGTGGCCCTCCGGCGTCAGAAAGGTATGCGTCTCGACTATCGCGCGGACGCGCTCCGCCGCGACGCGCGCCTGTTCTACTCCCGTGTGCGGCAGAATCAGCGCGAACTCCTCGCCGCCGTACCGTGCCGCGATCTCCGTCTCCCGCACCGAGCGGCGCAGCAGCCCGGCCAGTTCCCGCAAGATGAAATCTCCGGTGACATGCCCGTACTGATCGTTGATCCGCTTGAAGTCGTCCGCATCCACGATCATCAGGGAGACAGGCTGGCCGTAGCGCCGCCCCCGCTTCAGTTCGTCTTCCAGACGCATCTGAAAATAGCGATGGTTGTAGACCTGCGTCAGGCCGTCCGTGATCGCCAGCGCCTCCAAGGTATGGAACGCCTCCGTGCGCTCGATGGTGATGGCCGCCTGTCCTGCCAGAACCGTCAGCAGTTGGAGGTCCTCCGGCGCGAACGCATGGGGCTGCGAATGGCTGACGTTCAGCACGCCGACGATGGTATCCTGCACCTGCAACGGGATCGCGGCGAACGAGCGCACGCGCGGCGGTATCGTCTCTACGTTGAGCAGGTTCTGCTCCTGGGTCAGATCAGAGAGGATAAGCTGCCGTCCCCGGCTGGCGACCCATCCGGAAACGCCCTGCCCTTTCTCGAACGCGACATGGTCGAGCAGGTTGACGACCCGGCCCCGCGTCGCTTTCGCTTCCAGGCGCGCGTTCTCCCTGTCCAGCAGAAAGAGCGTGCAGTTTTCATACGGAACGACCTGCAGTACCAGGGTGACGATGGCATTGTAGAGCTGGTTCCTGTCGGTGGCGCTCTGCACCAGGCGGCTCAGATCGTAGAGCAGGGAGGTCTCCCGCACGCGCCGCTGCAAGTCGCGCCGCTGCTCTACATTACTCAGAGCGGCGGCAAGCGGCCCGGCCAGCGCCGACAGTCGTTCGGCATCGGTCGGCGAGAAGCGCGCCGCGCCGCGCGGGTCGCAGACACCCACCGCGCCCAGGATCGCGCCGACCTCGCCCGCCGCCGCCTCGCGCAGCAGCACTGCCAGAACAGGTTTCGCGACGCCTGCCATCTCGGTGGGCGCGGCTTCCGGCTCCGCGTCGCCATCGGCAGACGGGGGCCGATGGACTATCGCGGAGGCGGTCACCGGCGCGGCGGCCAGCAGATGCGCTTCGCACAGGGCGCGCAGGTCGCCGGGCGGCAGATCGGCCACGCCGGAGATCGCCTCCTGACGGAGCGTGGGAGCGACACGGCCCTCTGTCGCCTGCACGCTCAACCGGTCGCTGCCGCGCTCCCGCAGCCAGAGCGCCGCGCCGCCCGCATCCAGCCTGTCCATGACGGTATGCAGCAGGCGACCATACGCTTCCCGCGCGTCGCCGCCCGTCGGCACGGCCGCGCTGGCCTCGAAAAGCTGTTCCGCCGCCCGCAGCCGGTCTATCTGCATCTTCTGTTCGCGGTGCAGATGCGCGACTTCGCGATAGCGGGCTTTCATCTGGCGCAGTTCCTCGGCCTGCGCTTCCAACTGCTGCTCCAGCGTCTCGACGGTACGCGGCTTCATCAGCGTCGCGCGCTGCCCAAATCGAAACGGACTCCTCTCGCCGCCGGCGAACCGCTCGGCCCCCTGCCGCAATCCGACGAGCAGCGCCGTCAGGAGAAGCGAACCCATCGCCATGCCGTAGAGGACGGCTGCCTCGCGAGAGACCGGGCCGACGCGCAGATGCAGCAGACTGAGAACGGCGGCAGCGAGGGCAGTGGAGAGAGCAGAGGCCGAACCGAGCCGCGCATCGGCTTCGACGACGACCAGGAAATAGAGCGGTGAGAAGGGACTGTTGAACCCGCCCGTCAGGTTGACCAGCGCAGTGATGGCGATCAGGTCTACCCCGACCTCTATGGCGCTGGCAAGCGGATCAGGGGCTTCCGGGCCGGTTTCGCCCGGCGTTTCCGGCTCGGCGGCGGCCTCTTCCGCGCCGGGCGACTCGACAGACGACGGGGCGGGTCGTGCGCGCCGCGCCAGCGGCCAGAGCAGCGTGAACAGCGCGCCGAACGCCGCGGCGCACCAGGCCGACGGATATTCGACACGAAACAGACCCCAGGCCACTGCCAGCGCCGCCAGCCAGACCGCCAGCCGACAGACCGTCAGCCGTTTCTCTACCGTCCGATGCGCCGTTACCACAGACTATACTTCCTTCCCATCTACCTATCAGCAACTTTCTTCTGCTTCCATCTTACCCGAAAATTTTCGCAGGAGAGGCGCGCTCCTTTCAGACGGTATCCATATAGCGCAGGAACTGGCGGGCGCAGGCGTCCAGATTTTCGAGGGAGCCGCCGCCCGTCAACTCGGAACACATCTCGTAGGCCACATAGCCGTCGTAGCCGTGCCGTTTGAGGGTCGCGAAGAACCGCCGGTAGTCTATGATCCCCTCGCCCATTGGAACCGCTACCGTGCGATCCATCTGCTCCTGATAGTTGACGAGCGCGGGCTGATAGACGAACCGCTTCCGCCACTGGTAGTCGGCCACTGTCGTATAGACGACATGCCCGGCGATCCGCTCGGTTTCGGCCTCGATGTCGAGTCCCTGCAACGTCGGCGCCCAGGCGTCGTAGGCCGCGCCCACGTTGGGCCGATCCACCTCGCGCAGCAGGTCGGCCATGTCGGCTGCCGTGCAGGCGATGTCGTGATGGTTCTGCACGGCCAGCGTCACGCCGTAGGGCGCAGCCCGGTCGGCGCACTCGCGCAGGGCGTTCACGATCCAGTCCCACTGCGTCGCGAAGGGGACTTCCGGGCGCGCATAGCCGGTGAAGATGCGGACGAACTTGCCGCCCAGGTCGTGGGCCAGCTTCGCCATCTCGGTCACGTAGGCGGTCTGCATCTCGCGCAGAGGAATGTCGGGCCGATCCGCCCCGGCGGTGAAGTCGGTGTACCCGGCGATGCAGGCGCACTCCAGATGCAGGCGATCCAGTTGCGCGCGGAGGGCTTCGCGCTCCTTCGGGCCGGTATCGAGCGCGGAGGCGTGGGGCCGCTTGCCGACGATCATGACGCCGTCGTAGCCGAGTTGGGCGGCTTTGTCGAACGCCTGTTCCAGGGTCAGGCGGGCCTGTCCCCGCCAGACTCCGGCGTAACTTACCGTATGCAGAATGCGTTTCATCGGTCGCTCCTTTACGCTGTGTTCTCTTTCTGGGCGGCAAGCCAGGCGTTGCTGCGGTCGCGATTCTCCCCGGAAGTCGCCTCGTAGCCGCTTCCGTCCCGCGCCGGGTTATAGGTCAGAATGAGCGCGCGGCGCGGTCTGTCGCTGCGGTTGGGCGCGGAGGTGTGCGGTGTCAGGCAGGAGAACAGAATCAGCGTCCCCGGCGGGCCGGGAACCTTGACCGCCAGCGCCGGGGCCAAGACCGTCTCCGGGATGAAGTGGTCTACGGCGGCCCCGACATCCTGCTCCGTTCTGTCCAGCAGCCCGCGCCTGTGCTGCCCGGCGATCACCTCCAGGCAGCCGTTCTCTGCCGTCGCCTCGTCAATATAGATCAGGGCGGAGGTCAGGCGGGGCGAGTAGTCCTTCCAGTAGCTATAGTCCTGGTGCATCGGGAAGGGCGTGCCGATGCCGGGATGCTTGTAGTTCAGCTTGTCCTCGAACAGAACGGGCGTGTCGCCGTCGAACAGGCTGCGGAACAGCCCGACGATCCGTTCGTCTCGTGCCAGCGCCGCAAACGTCGGGGAGAGGTCTATGACGGGCCAGGCTTGCCGGATGCCCACCTTCTCGCCGAGCCGGTCTATCTGTACGCGCGGGTTGCCCTTGACCAGCGGCCCGACGCTCTCGCGCAGTTCCTCGGCGGCGCGGGCCAGCGCCGCGACGGTCTCCTTATCCAGATAGCCGGGCAAGACCAGGAACCCATCGCGCTCATACTGCTCCCGCTGCGCTGCCGTCAACATCGCTTCTGCCTCCTTCCTCTGCCCTGTCGCGTTGCTCCTATCTTCGTCAATCGCCGGAGAGTTCCTGCTGTGACACAAAACAGGCGTGCAATCTGGGAAGGATTTTCCGGCCCCGATGAACCAACGCTCCCGCCGGAGGCTCTATAACGGTAGGAAACCGACTCAGGAGGAAACTCGTGCGTGACAGCCTGTGGGTGCGGCAGATTTTGCAGGGCAACAGGGCGGCGGGGGAACGACTCGTTTCTGAGAACTATCCGCGCCTCTATCGCCTGCTCCGGTATCTGACCGCCGATCCGGACATCGCGGAAGACCTGACGCAGCAGACCTTTATCAAGGCGTGGCAGGCGCTTCCCGGCTACAAGGGCGAAGCGCGCCTCGTGACCTGGCTGCATCGCATCGCCTACCACGAGTATACCCACTGGCTGCGTGCGCGGCGGAACGAGGCTCCTCTGGACGCGGCAGCCGAGATCGCGGATGCGCGCGCCCTACAGGGCTTGCAGACGGTCTATCTGGCACGCGCCCTGGCTCAGCTTTCCGACGAACTCCGCGACACGTTTCTGCTTTTCTACGTGCAGGAACTCTCCGTGTCGGAGGTGGCCGCCGTCCTCGACCTGCCGCCCGGCACGATCAAATCCCGTCTGTTCACGGCCCGCCAGCGCCTGCGCGAACTGCTGCAAGAGTCTTCCGACCCTGCGGCGGCGCAGGCTTCGATTCCGGCCCCGGTTCTGTAACGAAAAAGAAGGTACCTTCCGATGGCCTGCCAACGTCTCCATTACAACGCGCTGAAGCCCGGTCGGTGGCATCGTCTCTGGTGCGCCGAGTGCCGCGCGGCCCGCGCCGCCGATGCGACCCTGGCTCTGGGCGTCGCCTGTATGAAGGCGCATCCTGCCCCAGCAGAGGGTCTGAACCGCACGCTGACCGCTATCGGTCTCCCAGCTTCATCTCCCGGATTCCGCGCGCAATGGCGGCGCGCTTTCCGTCGGCTCTATCTGCCCGCAGGCACGCTCGCCCTCCTTCTGACCGCGATGGGCTATGGCTGGCTGCGCTATATTGACCTTGATCCCAACATTCGGATTCCCACGCCTGCCATGCCCTCCCCCAATGCTTATGACTTCTTTCGCGCCGCCGGACAGGCTCTTATAGACGACAAAAAGATTGGCTACGCTATCTCAAAAGCGCCTGCAAAACCGAATACAGCAGGCAGTACGCCTGGAAACCATATCTACTCCCTGGAAGAGAAAGAGGCTCTGGTCAGGATAAATGCCAGGGCGCTTCAGTTAGTGCGCCAGGGCTTTGCCTATCCTTACCAGGAACCGCCTGCCCGCTCGGTTAAGACACAGTTTCCTCATATTGCCCAGTTCCGATCATTGGCTCGCTTACTGGCTCTAGAGGCACAGGTAAAAGCCGCGCGTGGGGATTGGCAAGGAGCAGTAAATAGCGGCTTGGATGCGATGCAATTAGGCGCACAATTCCCTCATGGCGCACCCATGATCGGAAAACTTACGGGGATTGCCTGCGAAGCGATTGGACGGGAACCGATCTGGGATGTCGTTGACCACCTGAACGCTCAACAAGCGCAAGCTGCAACTCGGCGACTGGAGAAGATCAGGACTCTGCATGTTCCCTATGCGGATACGCTGCAAGAAGAAAAATGGCTGGGTCTGGCTAGCCTGCAAAAGGATATTCTCGCTCCTGGCTGGCGAAGTACATTTGCAACATCCGGGCATACCAGTGATGACTATGCCCTGAGCTTTGAAGCCATCCCACGCTATATAATCCTGCTGCGGTATAGCAAGCGCCAGATAGTGGATAACTATACGCGATATATGGATCAGGCCGTTGCAACGGCCCGGATGCCCGGCGCGAAGTCCAGCGATGCTGCCCTTCCCGATGACCCTGTCTGTCAGTTTCTACTGCCTGTTTTTGCGCAAGCAGGTTTTAAGGACAATATCACCGAAGTTCAGAATGCGCTTCTCTGCACGACGTTAGCCTTACGCGCCTATCGGCTGGATAAGGGGCAGTATCCCGAATCGCTGGCACAACTTACCCCACGCTATCTCCGGGCTGTGCCTCTAGACGCTTTCGCGCTCAGCCCTACCATGCCTAACCAGACATTGCAATACAGACGCACCGGGCAGACCTATCTACTCTATAGTATTGGCCCGGACGGGGTTGATAACCGAGGTGTTCCCATCCAGGATCTGACCAAGCCACGCGACAAAGGGCGCTACCTTATCGAGTGGGGCAGCAAGGGAGATATTGTCGCAGGTGTCAACCGGCCTTAATCAGATGGCTCAGTACCCTATGTGGAGGGTATGTCTCCTGAAAACAGATGGCAGCAAAACAATGACCCTGCTTCACGAGAACTCGGCGACCTCGCCTGAACCTGCCGTTCCTGATCTGGATGCCCTGATTCCGCTTCTGACGGATAAGCAGTTGCGGATGCGGAAAGGCGCGGTCGTCTGGGCGTGGACGGCGTTCTCGCCTCTCGCGGCCATAACTGCCCTGTGGAGCGCGCTCGACGGGGAATGGGCCTGGATGCTCGGCAGCGCGGTCTATCTGGTAACGGCGGCGAAACTCCATCGCCTGGCGTCGGCTCTTGAGCAGGCCCAAGCAGTCCAGCGCACCGATCTCGACAAGAACTGGATCGGCGCGCTGGCGGAGGCGCTGGAGTGGCCGAACCGGCGTGTTCAGGCGATAGCGCGCTGGTATCTGATCCGCCTGCTGCCCGGCCTGAAAGCTGAGGACGCCGATCTTCTGGATGGGGCGCAGCGCGCCTGTCTCTATGCCCGGCTGAATCTCACCACCGCACTGACTCAACCGACGCTTGTGCTTGCCATCCTCAAGGCGCTGGAGGTGGTGGGCGATGCGGACGCCGTGCCTGCCGTCGCGCGGCTGGCGCAGATGACCGCGCCTGGCTCCCGGCTGCAAGCCGTGCGCCAGGCGGCGCGTGTCTGCCTGCCCCGCCTGGAGGCGCGCGTGCTGCAGCAGCGGCTCGAACGCGCAGCAGAGGAACGGCAAGAAGCCGTCGCTGTGGCCCTGCACGCACAGGAAGCCGGGGCGCAGGGAGTCTCGGAGGAAGCGCGAATCGCGCCGGAAGTGGATGCCAAACTCAAGGCGCTCGAAGCCGCGTGCCGCCATGCGCAGCAGCCCAGTATGCGCGTCGGCTTCCTGCTCGGTATCTGGGGCATCGTCACGCCCTGCTCCGCCTACTGGACCTACGCCCATTTCAGACAGGGCGGCTGGCTTCCGGGCTTGCTGTTTGGCGGCCTGGCGCTTGCCACCACGCAGGCGCACCGCCTCACCCTGACCTCAAAACACCGGGAGATGGCCCGGCTGCTGGCCGGTCTCGACGACGTGCAGGCGGTCGGGCGGCTGGCCGAGTCGCTGGACTGGCCGGACCCGCAGATGCGCCGTGTCGCCATCCGGGCGCTCACCCCGCTGCTGCGCCGCCTTCAGGCCAGCGACTCCGCGCGCCTCAGCCCCCGGCAGCGCGCCGCGCTCTACCGAATGCTTAAGATGTCCAACGCCCGCGCTCATGCCGAGTTTCTTATGGCGCTCTTGAAGGCGCTGGAACAGGTCGGCGATGGGGCCGCCGTTCCCTATGTGCAGAATCTTGTGGAGAGCAGCCCGCTCACGTGGCGGCAGATTCAGGTGCAGCAAGCCGCGCAGGACTGCCTGCCTTACCTGCAAGAGTTGGCCCGCCAGGACAGCTATAGCCAGACGCTCTTACGCGCCTCTTCCGCCGCCGCGCCCTCTGCGGAGGGACTGCTGCGCCCGGCCTACGGTTCGCCCGACGCGGAACCGGCCACTCTGCTTCGCGCCGGCACGGCGCAAGACGGCGAGTAAGCGCGCCCGTCCACGCCGTTCCGCATTCCCGTCCGCCAGGACGGTCAGCCGAAGGCTTGCCAGGCGGGTATTTCAATGCCCGACAATGCGGGAATCTACTTCCGATGGAACTGAAGCGCGTACAGATCGGCGTCCCGCATCACGATACGCAGCCGCACCACCCTCCCGGCCAGCGCCGCCACCTCCGGCCCCTGCTTCCAACTCACGTCCCGCGCGATCTCGTTCCCGATGATCTCCCGGCAGTCCTCCAGCGCATAGCCGGGGATCGGTTTGCCCTGATCGTCCTGTATCTCGACGCGGATGCCGCCTGCGGCGGAGGTGGCGAAATTGAGCGTGAGCCGGTCGCCCGCGAACGTGAACCGCTTCGTGCGTATCTCCCCCGGTTCGTAATCGGCGCGCAGCGAGGCCAGGCCGTCCAGCCGCAGCGCGTAGCGCCGCAGATGCGCCGACGGCTGCCCGTAGTTCTGGCAGACATAGACCGACATTTCGTTCGGGCCGGTCGGGACGATGTTGAGCGCGGGATAGTTGGAGCGCGACACCCAGTTCTGCGGCCCGAGGCCCGGCTTGATGAACGCGGTCAGGAACGTCCGGTCGTAGACGTACCCGCCGCGCGTGGACATCAGCACGGAGTCGGAGGTGTCCTTGAAGTAGCCGGGGTCTACCTGGATCGCCCTGGCCTCCTCCTCGGTCAGCGCCTGGCGTCCGGGGAAGAAGCGCGCGGCGGTCGCCAGATAGATATGCGGAGCGCGGAAGTAGGGGTGCGTCTGGTTGGTATACATCTCCTCGACCGGCGCGGGCCGGCCGTCGTGCCGGTACTCCATCCGATGGCTGCCGGACCAGTGCAGGAAGTCGGGACTCTCGAAGCGGGAGATGCGCCGCACGCCGTCCTTCCAGGTGCGGCCGTAGGCGACATATTTCCCCTCGCTCTCCGACCAGAACGCAACGTTTTGCGAGTCGAACGCAAAGGTCGGCGTATCGTTGAAAATGACGGGTTCGGGACGGATGCGCCGCCAGTGGACGCCATCCTCCGCAACGAAGCCTGCCAGCGACCAGTCCTGCTTGCTTTCGATTCGCTCCAGGCCGAGCGCCTTGAACCGTTCCGAAGCCGGAACGCCGGGCCGCGTATCCAGGAACGGCGCGAAGGAGTGCGTGCCGGGCTGGCTGCTTCCGATCAGGATGTTGTTGCGCCTGGAACCCTCGAAAGCCACCAGCCCCAGTTCCGGGCGGTTCCAGTGGAGGCCATCCGCCGACTCGGCGTAGCAGAGGCTTTCCAGGCCCGTATCGTGTTTCGGCTGCGGCAGGCCGCGATAGTAGAGCCGGTAGCGGCTGCCGTCGTAGAGGACGCTGGCATAGCCGCAGAACGGGCCTTCCCAGGGCCGATCGAACGCAAAAACGCAGCCCTCGTCACGCGGCTCATGCGGAACCATCTGTACCCCGGAGAGCGCAGCGAGCAGGTAGCGATCCACGAATATCTCGCGGCGCGTTCCGAGCGCCAACGGCTCTGTCTCTTCCCCCAGCGCCGGAACCGCCAGCAGAATCGCGACCCCTATCAGCAGCAGCCAGCAAGCAGCCTGCATTCCCCTCTTCTCCTCTCGGCTCTGCACGTCGAACCTGGCCTTGAAAGGCCCGTCTGGAGATGCCAAGCCTGCCTGCGCAGGCTCCCCGTAGGGGCGCTGCTTGCTGCGCCCAATTTTGATAGGGCTGCGCCCTGAGTCCACGAAGGTGGACTTGGCAACTTCAGACCGGGGTTTTTAACCCCGTGTCGCTTCAGGCCACGAAGTCTATAAAGCCGCGCTCCACGTTCACGTCCACCAGCTTCACCATCAGCCGGTCGCCTACATCCAGGCTATCGCGCCCGGAGACCAGCATCCCTTCGGCGGGCGGCTGCAAAATGCGTACCCAGGTTCCGCTATGCGTGACGCCCGTCACAATGGCATCGAACCGGTCGCCGATCCGGTCGGCCAGGAGCAGCGCGGCGGCGGACTTGCGCATCTGCCGCTCGACCTTGTTGGCCGCATCCTCCTGCTCCGTACAGTGTTCGGCCAGCCCTTCCAGTTCGTCTTGCTGGTAGGGCGCGCGGGCATTGTGCAGCGCGGCCTTGAGCAGCCGCTGCGTGATGAGATCGGGATAGCGGCGGTTCGGCGCGGTCGAATGGGAGTAGTCGCGCACGGCCAGCCCGAAGTGGCCGACCGGTTCCTCGCCGGGCATCTGCACGACATATTCGCCCGCGCCCAGCATCTTCACGATGGACAGCGACAGATCGGGGAAGCGGAGCGGGTCGGCCCGCCGCCGCGCGATCAGAAACTTCGCCAGCGCGCGGGAATCGGGATCAGGCGGCAGGTGGAAGCCATACTCCGCCGCCAGTCGCTCGATCCGATCCCACCGCTCCGGCGAGCGCACGACCCGGCGCAGCGTCGGAAAGCCGCGCTGTTCCAGATACTCGGCGGTCACGCCGTTGGCGGCGATCATGAAATCCTCGATGAGTTTCTGCGCGCGGTTCTGCGGCTCGTAATGGAAGTCCAGCACGATGCCGTCCCGCACGACCGCCTTCGGCTCGATGGTCTCCAGGTCGAGCGCGCCCCGCTCGTCCCGCCGCGCGCGCAGCCGTTCGGCCACCTGGTCTTGCAGCCGAATCTGTTCCGGCGTCCCCTCTGCCGCCGCCAGCGCCTCCGGCATCGGCCCTTTGCCTTCCAGCCAGGCGGTCACGCCGTTGTAGGCCAGCTTCGCCTTGTTGCGCACCCGCGCGCGGTAGATCTCCGGCGCGTCCACCGCGCCGTCCGCCTGCACGACGTAGGCGATGATGACAGCGATCCGATCCTCGTCTTGATTGAGCGAGGTCAGGTCGGTCGAGAGCCGTTCCGGCAGCATGGGAAAGATGCGGGCGCTGGTATAGACCGAGGTGGTGTTGATCTCCGCGTGCCGGTCTACCGGGCTGTCCTTTTTCACCAGCGCGTCTACATCGGCGATGGCGACCAAGACGCGCACGCTGCCGCCGCCCAGGTCTTCCGCGACCGATAGCTGATCCAGGTCACGCGAGTCGTCGTTGTCAATCGAGACCCAGGCCAGCGCGCGCAGGTCACGGATCGCGGGGTCTGTCTCCTCCGCCGGGCCGCGCAGTTGCGCGACCTGCCGCTGCACGTCCGGCGGGAAGTCCGGCTCCAGCCCTCGCTCCCGCATCGCGCGCCAGGCCAACTCCTCCAGGTCTATCTTCGGTCGGTTGCTCATGTCCTTCCCTTTGCACAAAACCGGTGACTGACTTTCACTTTTTCATCTGGCGGTTGAAACTGCTTCTGGAAAAGCGGCCCTCACCCCCGGCCCACTGCACGGTCTGTCTGATTCCAACACGAGTTGGGACAGACCGTGCGACCCCCACGCTGCGGGAGAGGGGAGAGGCTGCGGTGGGAGTCGGCGCAGGCCGACTTCGTGCTTTAGCAGCCGCGAATCTATTCACCAGGCAAAACTATTAAGGAGCCGTTACAGCGTGATCTCCCACAGATAGGAACTGCGGTACGGATTATCGTTCTCGCAGGCATAGAGAACGCCGTCGTCGGTCAACACGATGTTATGGCACTGCCAGAGAGCGTTGCCTGCCTCCTCCCGGATCGGCCCCAGCTTCTCGAATCGGCCCTCTTTATAGAAGACGCGCATCAGTTCGCACTGACCGTCGCGCCCGGTCACGCCGTAGGCGACTCCGTCCTCGGCCCGCACCATCGTCGCGAGGCGGCTGCGGCGTTCCGGCGTCGGCGTGAAGAGGAATTCGGCCCTGCCTGTTTCCGGGTCGATGCGGTAGAGCGAGCCGTTCGCGCCGCTGGCATAGACAAAGCCATCTCCGAAATTGAACAGCCCCTCGGATTTCACGAAGCCGTAGGCTCCATCCGGGCGCGGCAGTCCCGTCTTGAAAAACTGTATCCTGTCCTGCCGGGGATCGTACTTGCAGAGCCGCCAGGCATCCTCGCCGGGGCTGTTCTGCCAGGCGCGCGTCAGCGACCAGTTGCTCCAGACGCAGCTGGCATCGTCCAGCACGAGGTTCTCCCCCTGCGTCATCCCGGCGATGCCGGTTCCGATCAGGCCGAGCGTGCGGCTCTCTTTCGTCCGCAGATCGAACGCTGCCAGGTACTCCGGCGCGAAGCAGAGGCAGTAGAGCGTGTCCCGCTCCGCATCCAGCGCAATGGACTGGATATAGACGTGCGGGATCGGGATGCCGAGCTTGGCGATCTCCCCGGACGCCGGATCGTAGCGCACGATGGCGCCGCCGGGAGCCTCCCAGTAGCGGTCTACGTCATGCAGCAGCGCGATCGCGCCGTAGATGGCGCCGTCCCTGCCTTTGACCAGGGAACGGTGGAACTTGGCGTCGTAGGGGTCGGCGATGCGGGCGTATCCCAGATCGACGAACTGCCCTGTCGCGCGGTCGAACGCCTTGAAGATGTCGGCGGCAAAGGAGGTGATGCCCAGGTAGACGCGGTCATCGCTCGCCTCGTAGAGCGCGCTGTCGAAGCTGATCCAGCCTTTGCGCCAGGCGGGATCGGCGGCGATCTTGTCATAGTCCCAGCGATCCTCCACCTCCGCGAACCACTGGCTGCCAAAATCCGTATCTTCCAGTCTGAATGCCCGAACCTGCATCGCGTCCTCCTTACCTCTCCCCGGATTCGTATCTGAGCGAACTGTTTCTTTGTCTGGAGCGACTATTCCTTTCGCCGCCGGATTTCTCTGCCTGCGGCGCGCGTTTTCCCACGCGCACCCCGGCTGCTATGCAGGAGTTTTGCGGCGTATACGGAATAGTCCGACACGCGACAGGTCGTGGACGGGCCATCCCATCCAGATAATCCAGACAAAAGAGGCTCGCATTGAAACTCTCTACCGGCTTTCTGCCAGCCTGCGCGCTGGCATGGCTTCTCTCAGGCGCTCCGGCAGGCACGCAGGACAAAACCGCGGGGACGCCGAGCAAAGAGGAACGTTTTCTCCAGGAAATCGTCGAACGGACGAACGCGGAGCGGGACGCGCAAGGTCTGCCGCCGCTCAAGCTGCAGGAGAACCTGAGCGCATCGGCCTCCTGGCTGGCAAACGATATGGCCGCGAAAGGGTACTTCGCGCATACGGATAAGCAGGGACGCAACATCCAGCCGCGCCTCCCGGACTTCGGCTACACGCATTACGCCTATATCGGCGAGAACATCGCGGCCGGACAGGCGACGCCCGCCGCCGTTATGCGCGGCTGGATGAACAGCCCCGTCCATCGCGACGATCTGCTCAACCCCCATTTCCGCGAGATCGGGGTCGGGTACGTCTATCGCCAGAACAGCCCGTTCCGGCACTACTGGGTGCAGGATTTCGGCGCGCGTTACGGCGTCTATCCGGTCGTCATCAATGGAGAGGCCGCGCAGACGCGCAACCCCTATGTCCAGCTCTATATCTACGGCGAAGGCTGGGCGCAGAGGATGCGCCTGAGCAACGACGGCGTGAACTGGACGCCCTGGCAGCCCTATACCGCCCGCCTCGACTGGGAACTGGAACCGGGCAGCGGCCCACGCACCGTCACCGTCGAACTGAGCAACGGCGAGGAGGTCACGCGCGCCGCCGACTCCATCACCCTGCTCGGCCCGGAAGCGGAGACCGCTCCAACACGCCAGAAACCGGCCAAGACACGCCCGCAGAAACCGCGCCGCTCCTCCAAATAACGAGGGCGCTTCTCAGAGGAGGCTGTGACAATGCAGATGGATCGCAGGGATTTTCTGAAAAACACGCTGGCGGCGGCAGGCAGCCTGACCGCCCTCGACCTGGCCGAACCCGCCGCGCACGCGCTGGAGCCGACGGGCGCGGAGACCCTGCCGCAGCGCGTCCTGGGCCGGACGAAGGCGAAGGTCTCGCTCCTGGGATTCGGCATGGCCCCGCTCGGCAGCGACAACACCGCGACCGCCGAGGCGGAGCGCGTGGTTCATTACGCGCTCGACCAGGGCATAAACTATGTAGATGTCGCGCCCGTCTACGGCGATGCGGAGAGCAAGCTGAAAGGCGTGCTGAAGACCCGGCGCGACAGCCTCTTCCTCGTTACGAAGGTCAACACCAGCCAGCAGGACAAGGAGGGCGTGCAGAAGCAGATCGAGGCGAGCCTGGAGCGCATGGGGACGGATCGCATTGACCTTGTCCATATCCACAACCTGGGCGACTTCGACATGGAGAAGCTGTTCCGACCGGACGGCGCGCTGGCCGGACTGAAAGCGGCCCGCAAGCGCGGCCTGATCCGCTTTATCGGAACCAGCGGCCACATGCGCCCCGCGCGCTTTGTCCAGGCCATCGAGACCGGCGACATTGACGTGACCATGAACGCGCTCAACTTCGCCGACCGCCATACCTACGATTTCGAGGGACTGGTCCTGCCTGCCGCGAAGAAGCACGGCACGGCGGTCGTCGCGATGAAGGCGCTGGGCGGCGCAGTGGAATGGCGGTACGACGGCAAGACGCCCGCCACGCTGGCCCCCTACCATGAGCGCGCCATCCGCTATGCTTTAGGACTGCCGGGAGTGCGCTGCGCGGTCATCGGCTTCGCCACCGTCGAGGAGGTGCAGCAGGCGCTTGCCGTCGCCCGCCGCTTCCAGCCGCTCTCCGCCGCCGAGCGGGACGAACTCCTTGCGGAGGGCCGCAAGCTGGCGCAGACGCGCGGCCTCTACTACGGCCCGGTCACCGGCTGACCGGGCCTCCCTGCGCGTATCCGCAACACGCACGCCGCGCCGGATGGAACTCCCTGTCCGGCGCGGCGCGGCGTATGGGGTCTTTGCGGGCAGGCATCCAGCAGCGACATCGTGCGACCGAACATCCTCAAGGAAGCACAGGAGCAGCGTATGAATCGGCGTGTCACGAACGGTCTGATCGTCTTGCTGGGCGGCTGCCTCTTGCTCGCCGGGGTCGTCCGGCTGACGCACAGCGGCCTCGCGTGGGGCGTGGACTTCAAGGTTTTCTATCATGCCGCCCTCCGCTACACGCACGGACACGATCCCTATCTGGAACAGGGGTCGGCCCTGCAACTGCCGCAGGCGATACGTGGCGAGATCAAGCCGCTCGTCCTCTCGTGGTATCTCTATCCGCCCCTGACCTCGGCGATTCTGGCTCCGCTCGCGCTGTTCAACTTCCCGAACGCCAAAGCGGTCTGGTGCGTATTCCTCCTCGCGACTCTCCTGGTGGGAATCTGGCGGGCGCTCTCAGTCATCGCCCCGCAGTGGCCTGCCTCCGCCCGCCTCCTGCTGCTCGGCCTGAGTACGCACGCAGCCAGTATCTACTGGCTGGCCCTGCAACTCCAGATCACCATGTTTATCGTGGGCCTCCTGGGGCTGGTTCTCTACGCGGAACGCAGCGGCAGAGATCGCCTGCTGCTGGTGACAGGCGTCCTTGCTACCTGCAAGCCGACCTTCTTTCTGCCGGTCTTCTGCCTGCTGGCGTTCCGGGAACGCTGGCGGATGCTCGGCGCGATTCTGGCCGCGACCCTCGCGCTCAACCTGCTCTGCGCGCTGCCGACCGGGTGGCGGGAAACCTACGCGGGCTACCGGATCGCAATGGCGAACGCGCAGGCTCCCGGCACGAACAACTACCCGGATGCCAACGAGACGATGCGCAGTATGCGCTTTCTGCCGCCGCGCCCTATCGAGACGACGCCCGGCACGCGCTACCCATTTACCGTCGGGGCCGTCGGAGAGCATCTGAGCTGGCCCTATCTCTTCAGCGCCTTGACGCGCGATCTGGCGCGCGCGAAGACGCTGAGCCTGCTCTGCACGGCGCTGTCTCTGACGGCGCTGGTCGCCCTCTGGTGGCGTTCCCGGCCCCTCCACGCCGACCCGGAGTTCCTGCTGCGTCTCTACGCCGTTTCGATCTGCCTGTCCCTGCTCTGCATCTACCATCTGCGCTACGACTCCTCTGCGCTGATCTACCCCTTTTTCATCTCTCTCGCGCTGGCTTCCCGCCGCGTCACGGCGGATACTCTGGCGACCGCATTGCTCAGTTTCCTCCTCGCGTTCGCCTTCACCACCGGCGTGACACGTTTCCTCTTCCTGCACTTCGTCATGTATAGCGACCGGGTCTGGCTTGTGCCGTACCGCAGCTACGGCATCACCCTGACGTTCCTGATCG
>Ga0070741_10009493_pt1 | contig 18853 bp, 15 predicted proteins | sample Coa_R1_4_FD_66440 | JGI IMG/M metagenome (GOLD analysis project Ga0070741, IMG submission 66440) | Surface soil microbial communities from Centralia Pennsylvania, which are recovering from an underground coalmine fire - Coalmine... | ecosystem: Environmental > Terrestrial > Soil > Unclassified ...
CTTGAAGATTGTACGTAGAACAGGATAGCAATGCTCGACAAGCACCGCCTTTTGCCTACAACCTTCTATCTTCCGTTGGTAACGTACCAGAAGCCTGGGGGATGGACTAACCGTGCAGGGGCGGCTTCAAACCCCATGTGCCTCGTCCATCGTGGACGATTATACCACAGAAAAGGAGGAAGGGCGTATTCCTCCCCACGTTAAAACGCGGGGTCTCCTACGCCGAATTTTATGAGCAGCCAGCAAGGCATTGCCAAAATCACGTGGGAAGACCCCACCACGCACGAACGCCACGAATACGTCCTGGGCGAAGGCGCAACGGCCAGCATTGGTCGCTCAGAGAAGAACGATATTCAGATTGCCGAACGGCATGTTAGCCGTCAGCACGCCGTCATCAACTTCCGCGACGGCATTTTCACGATCAGCGACCTGGGCAGCGCCAACGGTACGTTCGTCAATGATCGCCGCCTGACCGAACCCTTCCCACTGGCGCATGGCGACGTGATCCGCCTGTATGTGCCGATCCTGACTTTTTCGGCTATCGTCACCGAGGAAGAGCAAGAAGCGGCGCGCCGGACGGGTACGTTGATCGTCCAGACATCGGGTGGCGGGCAGCCCAAATTGCTGGTCACTGCCGGGCCGCAGGAAGGGCAGGAATTCCCGATGATCCAGGACGTGATGACCGTCGGGCGGGCCACGCAGGATACGGCCTGGGACATCGCCTTGCAAGATCGCGCCATTTCGCGCCCGCACTGCCGCTTTAGCAAGAAGCCGGAGGGCTGGACGATCATGGACCTGGGCAGCGCCAACGGCACGCTGCTCAACGGCACGCCCGTTACGGCTGATCCCCGTTTGCTGAAGGACGGCGACGTGGTGGCCGTCGGAGAGACGATGCTGCTCTTCCGGGTTCCGTAGGGGCTGCAACCTGGCCTCCGTTGTCAACTTCCCCACTCAAGATTTGCTGAAAGCGGAACAGGTCGGTGCGCGAGGTCATATCCAGGCTGATCGGCGTCACCGAAACGAGTCTGGCCTGCAAGATGGTATAAGCGTCCGAATCCGGCTCGGATTCGGCGGCGTCGGCCTTGATTTCGTAGCCGAGGCGGCCCACGTCTTGCAGGGCGACACGCTCTGGGCGAGTCGGCCAGTAGACACGGCGGCGCGCCAACCGCGTCACACGCCAGGGCGTCTGAGGGGTTGCGCCCATCGGCACGTCAACTTTGAGCACGTCTACGTCGTCGGGGCGGCGGTGGTTGAGCAGCCACGTCCCGAATAGCCGCGCAAAATACGCCGCGGTGCTGAAGTCCACGTCTGCATAGGTCAGGTGCAGATCGCGCGGCGTCTGCTGCGAGATTGCCAGCGCCGGGATGCCCAGGCTGGCCGCTTCGAGCGCCGCGCCTACCGTCCCCGAAATCGTGACGCCGTTGCCCGTGTTTTCGCCGTAATTGATGCCGGACACCACCAGCGAGGGCAGGCGCTTCGCCAGCTCGATCACACCGTGCTGGACGGCCTGCGCAGGCGTCCCATCCACAGCGTATACAGGGGTTTCCACGCCGATAAAAGCGTGGCTCTGCTCATAAATGCGGCCTTCGCTGGTCACGGGCAGGCTGCGCCCCATGCCCGACTGCTGCTCGCGCGGGGCGACGACCAGCGGTTCCGCGATGTCGGCAAAAGCTTCGGCGGCGGCCCACAGCCCCGGTGAGCCGATGCCATCGTCGTTGGTGAAGAGAATGATCGGTTTAGCTGCCACACACACCTCCATAACGTCCCAGGGGTGCTCACTATAGCGCCATCGTCGCCGGGAAGCAAGCATTGGTCGGCTCAATCACCTGCGCTCCCCCCGACTCGCGGGTATGATTGACCGCATAATTTTGACAAAAGCCCAGGATTCTCGATGAATGCCTTACCCTCCAACCCCGCTCCCTCCAAAGCGGAACCGATGTACTCATCGGCGGGGCCAGCAGGTCAGGTACAATCCGGCCTGGTTTCCTGCGCCTCACCACACGAGGGAATGCGATGCGCGTTTACTTTCTCCGCCATGCGACGATGATCGTCACCATCAACAAGATCAATATCCTGGTCGATCCGATGCTCTCCCCGGCGGCTGCAATGCCTGCGGTGGCGAATGCGACCAATGACCGCCCCATTCCGCTGGTCGATCTGCCGCTCGCGGACGAGGAGTTGAGCCGTGCGCTGGCCGCCATCGACCTGGTGCTGGTCACCCACCACCACCGCGATCACTGGGATGGGCGGGCCGTCGAACTGCTGCCCAAAGACATGCCGATCCTGTGCCAGCCGGAAAGCGAGTCTGCCATTCGAGGCGGGGGCTTCACTGCCGTCACGCCCATCGGGGAACGCCTGCTGTGGAACCAGATCGATTTTCGCCGCACCGGCGGGCGACATGGCACGGGCGAGATCGGGGCGCAGATGGGCATGGTGTCCGGCTTTGTGCTCAGTGCCCCAGGCGAGCCGGTACTGTACATCGCGGGCGATACGATCTGGTGCAGCGAAGTGCAGTCGGCGCTGCAAACCTACCGCCCGGACGTGGTGATCGTCAATGCCGGGGCCGCGCAGTTCCTGACGGGTGGGCCGATCACCATGACAGCGGAGGACGTGAGCCAGGTCTGCCGCGAACTGCCCTCGGCGCAGGTCGTGGCCGTCCACATGGAAGCCGTCAACCACTGCTTGTTGACGCGCGATGCGTTGCGCAGCCACCTGATCCAGAACGGGCTGGTGGCACGGGTGCAGATCCCCGCCGACGGCGAACTGCTGATGTGGTAGTTGGCCTCACCCCGCCCCACTTTGCACGGGGAGCCAGGAGGCGAAGGCTGGGGCTTGATCACGGGTAAAGGTAAGGGTGCTCCGGCTGGCTGGTCGGCTCTACCGTCTCCGCCACCAGGATCGGGGTCTGCTGGCTGTCGAAGTTCTGCACCTGGAACTTGCCCCGGACGTGCACCCAGCTATCCTGGGCCAGCCGGGGCGCGTCCGGCCACTGCACGATCACCCCCAGCGCAGTGGCGTCGGCCACGCAGCAGCTTATGGTGAAGCGGGCCACCATAAACTGCGAAGCGTCCTTGAAGCGGATGTCGCGGTACACAAAGCCGATCAGGTCGGCCTGCTGCCCGCTGAACTCCTGGACATTGTTGCTGCCGTTGAAGGCGCGCACCCAGTCGAGTACGTTGCGTTCGGTGGGTGCAACAGCAAGCTGCGTCGAACTGCCAGTGCCCTGGATGGCACTGAAATGGGTGCTGACGCCGCTCGAGCCAATGGCCGACGCGCCGAGCGGCCTGGCCGGGATGAGGATGCCCATCACCAGTGGCAGACCGACCAGTGCCAGCTTGGGCCACGACGGGGCGGTTCCATGATCGTGCCCATGTTCATGAGCATGGGCATGTTCGTGATGTTCGTGATCATGTTCCTCGCGCCCCCCGCGCAACAGATCGAGCACGCCGATGACGCCAATCGCCAGCAAAATGCCAGTGCCTATCCAGGACAGCCAGCCAAAGCGTTCATTGATGTACAGCCAGATGCGGCCCGTCAGCATATTGTCCAGCATATAAAGGCCGAGAAACAGCAACAGCACCGACTGAATCCATTGGCGTGTGCGCATGAGCTAGAACCTCACGTTCAGGTTTAACCAGATACCGACCAACACCGAGATCAGCAGCGGCAATATGACCATATACAGTACCGTGCGCCGCTTGAACACGCCCAGGTACATCATCGTGCTCTTGATGTCCACCATCGGCCCGAAGGTCAGGAAGGTCAGGATCGAGCCGGTGGTGAAAGCGCGGGCGAAGGACAGCGCCAGGAAGGCATCGACAGTGCTGCACACCGACAGCACAAAGGCCAGCGCCGCCATGACCAGCACCGAATTGACCGGGTTGGTGGCGAGCGCCTTGAGCGCATCCTGCGGTACGAGTGTCTGCATGACCGTCGCCAGGAATGCGCCGATGATCAGGAAACGACCCATCTCAAAAAACTCCTCGCCCGCCAGTTGCAAGGCTCTTTTCAGGCCGGGCAGGAGTGGCGCACGGGTCATGCGGATGGCAGGAGCCGCGCTCGACGACCCGCCTGCAATGGCCGCCAGCGCATCCGGCTTCACAATGCGCTGCGGGCGGTTTTGCAGGCTGAAGAGCAGCCCCACAATAATTGCCATGACCCAGCTAATCACGTAGCGCCCGATCAGCACTGGCCCCCAGCCAAAGGCCGCGTAGGTGCTTGCCATCACAATCGGGTTCATGACTGGGGCGGCCAGCAGAAAGGTGATGCCCACCGACACAGGCAGGCCCTTCTGGAACAGCCGCCGCGTCACCGGGACGACGCCGCATTCGCACACCGGGAACACGAAGCCGAGCATACTGCCCGCGATAGTCGCCGCGATGGGGTTGCGCGGCATGATGCGGGCGATGTCGTCGTTGCTAACGAACACCTCGATCAACCCCGAAATGATCGTACCGAGCAGAAGAAACGAAACGGCTTCGATGAAGATGCCCAGAAAGCGCGTGCTGAAAGTCGAGAGTACTGCTCCTGCGTCCATAACCATCCATTCTCATTCGCTACGGAGCGCCGATCATAACACGTCTTTGCGGAAGCGGTCAGAGAGTGGCGCAAACCACCGCCAAACTGCGCTACAATAGGCAGCCTCAGAACGCTTAACATTCCACAGGAGCAGGAAACGAACTATGCCAAACCAGCCGTTACGGGCGGGGATTATCGGCCTGGGCGTCGGCAAAGCCCATGCCAAAGGATATGCAGGCAATCACGGCGCGCAGCTTGTGGCGCTGTGCGATACCGACGAATTGCGGCTGAACGAGTTGGGCGCGCAGTACGGCGTGCCCCCGGAAGGCCGCTTCACCGACTACAAGAAGATGCTGTCCGAAGCCCGACTCGACCTGGTGAGCGTCTGCCTGCCCAACTTTTTGCACGCGGACGCGACCATCGCCGCCCTGGATGCGGGTGTACACGTCCTGTGCGAGAAGCCGATGGCTCCCACCGTCGCGCAAGCCCAGGACATGATCGCCGCTGCCGGGCGCAATGGCAGGCAGTTGATGGTTGCCTACAACTACCGCTACCGGGCCGACGTGCGGTGGATACGCCGCGTAGTGGAAAGTGGGCAGCTTGGCAACGTCTACCACGTCTACGCGGCCTGGCGGCGCGAGACAGGTATCCCTGGCAGTGGCTGGTTCGGCAACAAGCAGATGGCCGGCGGCGGCGCGCTGATCGACCTGGGCGTGCATGTCCTCGACCTGACCATGTGGCTGCTTGGCTTCCCCGCCGTCACGACGGTCAGTGGCGATACCCACTCGCTGTTCGGGCCGCGCGGCCTCAAGACGTGGGGGCGGCGCGCCGGACAACCCGCCACCATGACCTTTGACGTGGACGACGGCGCAGTCGGCTTCATCCGCTTCGCCAACGGCGCGAATGCCGTGCTCGAAGCGACCTGGGCGGAGCATCGCCAGCCGAAGGACGACCTGATCCACCTGGAATTGCAGGGAACCAACGGCACGGTGGTTCTGAACATTGCCAACTACAGCCTGGAAGATACCTTGCGCTTCTATACCGAAATTGAGGGCGAACCGGTCACCATCATCCCGACCATCCGCGTGTCCGGGCCGCAGGGCCACGAGGCGCTGGTCATCGATGCGATTCGCAGCCTGGTCGAGCACACGCCGCCGCCCTCGGATGGCTTTCAGGGGTTGGCCGCCGTCCAGGTCTTGCAGGCCATATACGAATCGGCGCGCAGCGGGCACGAGGTCGAGCTGAATACGCAGCCCAACGCCATTCCCTGACCGGTTGAGCGCCGGAGCAACGCGCTCTCGCCAACGGGCTAACCCGTTGGCGTGCGCCCTGGGGATTGAAAATCGTGCGCGGGGTATGCGACGGGGGCATGGCCGCAGATTGCTGTCGTGCGTACCAGCCCGCGCACTTCCCGGTGATGGCGGCCCTGCGAGGGGCCGCCATTTTGCCCTGTACCTCGATCAAACTTTCGCTGTTGTTTGCGGCCACTACACCCTAAATGTCGCTATTTAGTGTGATGATGCGCTTTGTGCCAATTCAACGCCATCAAGGTGTTACGGAGATCGACGCTCGTTGAACGTCGGCCAGAAAGGGAAAGGGCGGGTCACCCGGGTACCCTTGCAGAATACATATCGGAATCCCCGGATAATTGATGCGTATTGCTAGAATGTCGTGATTGCCTCTCAAAGGTGCGGTCAAGGACGATTCGATACGTGAATAATATGTATTGCTGGAAAGAATACCGTAAAAAGCAGGTCGGCCAGCAACTTCAACCTGTTGATAGTCGAAAAGTAAAATGACAGCGACAGGCTGGTCGGTGCGTGGTGTACTACGGAGAGTGTCTGCGTCCGTCTGGGAAATATAGCCAACACGAATATTGAAGTGAAGGTTGTGTCCAGGGGGAACATTTAGCGTTGCTTCTGACCCATTCCAATACTTAGGGATTTTTGAATCCAGGCTCAGGAGTAATGGCAATCCTGAATTGGATGCGAGATACGCTTCTGGCTCGAGGCGGATGAAAGTACGCGGTTTCCCACCACTTGCCCAATCGTCAGCCACGAGTGTGTATCGGGCGTGGGTATATGCCACTGATCCAATATCATTTGGCACGTCATCAATATTGTGAAATGCCAATATATTAAGATCGTGAACACCTATATCCAGCGGTGGCAAGGTCAACTTCAGGGCCAGCTGATCTCCAGGGTGGACAACCAGGTCATAGAATGCTGCAAGTGAATCGTTGATTGCATTGGAGAGTTGCTGTTCATCCAATAAAACGAGAAATCGCATATGCAATGCACGGTTGTTTTCATTAGTATTGGGATACCAAAGGTGAAGACGACCTGTCAGGACGTGGTGACTCCGAACCTTATATGTGCTAAAAGCTAACCCGGTGAAGTCCCCATCCAGCGCGCCAATGCCTACACCGGATTGGATCGGAGGTGGTGCTGATACTATCTCGTCCCACGTTTTTGGATATTGACTTGGATCATCTTTACAGAATGGTTTGTTCTGAGATGTTGATGAAGTCATATCTTGCCAGCTAAATATAGAAGGTGCGGTTGGCTTCATGTCGAAATAATTGCCGACAACCAGACAACTAAGTATCAAGAATGACATTGCAACAATGACAACAGCCAGGTAGAGAAATTTGCCTTCATAGCTGCCGAATCTTAGGTTCATAGCAGATCCTCTTGAAGAGATGGCGTCATCAACGTGAAAATGTGGAATTCAGCCTATTTCGCCGCCAGGTCGAGCAAACCAGACTCTGTGACTATAACTGCTGGCTAACACCGGGCGAACCACTCCAGTAAAATCCGCTGTTAAAGACTTCACCGGTGGAAAATGCCTCCCAATATTGACCGAAGGGATTCCAATACCTTGTAACATTGGACGTTATGGAATTGGTGCCTGATGTTACCCTGCTGTAGGGGCCATCCGTGCCAACAAGAGCGTGATTTTGATAGAGGCTAACTCTTGACGTAATAGTGAAAGATTGTGTGGCCCCTGAAAGGCTGGTTTCGCCTTTACCGCTGATGCGGAGCGCTGCCCATTCAAGGCCTGCACTTATTACGGCAGTCCCGCCACCAGGTATTTGATTGTTCGTAAGGCTGGGGCAAACTGTCTTACCGTGACAACCTGTTCCCCCATAGGTAACGCTGACCCAAACGCTGCCAATACTTTCGTTATCTCCTCCATCCGCCTTAGCAGGCGTTGCCGCCCCAATTAGGAGCAAGGCAACAATTACGAGGAGCACAAAAAACTCCTGATGAATCGGAAATGGGCATGAGTCTTCGTCATGTTTCAACTCCTCTCCGGCCAATCGCCATCTCTTCAAGGTAAGATTGAAACATATCGACAATAATTTGTCAATATAAATCTAAATATATATCTATTATTAAAGTATCCCGGAATAGAATTAGTATAAATTATACAGAAAGAAAGGCATGATAGAAGAGGAGCGGCACGATGCGCCCACTAGAGGAGGCATTTGGAGAATTGAGCGACCCACGCCAGCAGTGGCGGAAATGGCATGGATTTGGGACGATTGACCATGCTCTCTGGCAATCTTGAGCGGCGAGCCAGGCCTTCGAGGGGCGGCGCAGGTTCAGCAGTGATGTGCCAGATTATGGCCCCTCCGACAGTTGTTGGCGGTGGTGGAGGCAAGTAGGTTGGAGCGGTACGTGGAGCAGCTCGGGCTGGCTGGGGATTGCCGTTTTCCCTGTACCTCGATCAAACTTTCGCTGTTGTTTGCGGCCTGTTACAACGATCCGGCCCCGGCACCTCGTCAGGGCAAATACTCAAGAGCGGCAAACTGGGTTATAGTTAGTGATCGTTGTGTTAGTGGTGTTGCCGGATATTTCGCTGTGAGGCAGTCGTGACAGTTGTCGAAAAAGCTCAGGTAACGCTTTCCACGCCGCGCCTTGACGCGCGCGTCAGCTTCCCGGACGGCTCCGTCTACAGTGCGCCGGTGGGCACGCCGCTGCTGGCTTATGTCGAGGCTGCCTACCCACCCGGCCACCCGGATCGGCCCATCCTGGCGGCTATTGTGGACGGCAACCTGCGGGAGTTGACGATGCCCGTCGAGCGCGACGTGCAGGTGAAACCTGTCACCTATGCCGACAGCGACGGCAACCGCATTTACCGTCGTTCGTTGAGCTTCCTGCTGACGACTGCCGCCGCCGAACTGTTTCCCGGCGTGCAGATCGCCATTGCCCACTCCATTCCGTCCGGGGGCTTCCACTGCGAGGTGCTCAACCGCGCCAACTTCACTACCGACGAGCTGTCCGCTATCCGCCGCCGGATGTGGGAGATTGTGGAAGAAGATGCGCCGATTGTCCGCAAGAAGATTCCGTTGCAGGAAGCGGTGGCGCTCTTTCAGGCGCGCGGCGACGATGACAAAGTGCGCCTGCTGGCCTCGCGGCAAAAGGACTACCTGACCGTTTACACGCTGCATGACAACGTTGATTACTTTTTCGGCTACATGACGCCCTCGACGGGCTACTTGCAGTTGTTTGACCTCCTGCCCACTGCCGAGGGTTTTATTCTGGCTCACCCCCGACCCGAATCGCCCAACCAACTGAAGCCCTATCACGAGTCGTATCAGTTGGAGGCGGTCTTTCGCCGGACGCGCGAATGGCTGCAAGTGATGGGTATTGAGGACATCGGACGCCTGAACCAGGCCATCGTGGAGGGGCGCATCCGCGACGAGGTGCTGGTGGCCGAAGCGCTGCATTCTCGGCACATCGGCGAAATCGCGCGCATGATCGCCGACCAGCACGCTCAGGGGGTGCGGCTGGTGCTGATCGCTGGGCCATCGTCGGCGGGCAAAACCACCTTCTCCAAGCGGCTGGCCGTGCAGTTGATGGCTTACGGCATTCAGCCCTTTACCCTGGCGATGGACAACTATTTCGTTGACCGCGAACTGACGCCCCGTGACGAGTCCGGCGCCTACGACTTCGAGGCGCTGAACGCGCTGAACCTGGAACGCTTCAACAACGACCTGTTGGCGCTGATGCAGTGCGTCGAGGTACAGCTTCCAGTCTTCGATTTCAAGCTCGGCAAAAGCCTCGAAGGCGACGTTTGCAAGCTGACCAATGACCACATCATCATCGTGGAAGGCATTCACGGGCTGAACCCTGACCTGGTGTCGCACATCCCGCGCGAGCGGATTTTCCGCATCTACGTTTCGGCGCTGACGGCGCTGAACATGGATCGTCACAACCGCATTCCGACGACGGACATCCGGCTGGTGCGGCGCATCGTGCGCGACGCCACACACCGGGGCTACAACGCGCAGGACACGCTGGATCGCTGGGAAAGCGTTCGGCGGGGCGAAAAGCGGAACATCTTCCCCTACCAGGAAAACGCCGACGTGATGTTCAATTCCAGCCTGGTCTACGAACTGGCTGTGCTGCGCCCCTTTGCCGAGCCGCTGCTGCTTCAGGTGGATCGAGAGTCGCCGCGCTATGTCGAAGTCAAGCGCCTGCTGTCCTTCCTCAGTTGGGTACGGCCCACCAGCGCCGAATACGTCCCCGGCGACTCGCTGCTGCGCGAATTCGTCGGCAACTCGATCCTGGAAACGTACCAGCCCGGCGCGCGGCCAAGCGGTACGTACAGCAGTCGCAACGGTAATGGCTTCCTACTCAACGGTATCAACAGTAAATGACTTCATCTCTCAACCTCTGGCTGATCGTGGCAGTGAGCTTCTGTGCGTTTGTCATTGGGCTGTCCAAAGGCGGGCTGGGCGGCGCGGCGGCCACCCTGATCACGCCGACGTTGGCGCTGGTCATGTCTGCGCAGGAGGCCGTTGGCATCGCTCTGCCAATGCTCATCATCGGCGACTGGTTTGCGCTGTGGGCACACTGGCGGGGCTGGGATCGGCGCGTCGTGTTCCGTTTGCTACCCGGCAGCATCGTCGGCATTATCGTGGGGTCGGTGCTCCTCGGTTCGTTACCGCCGCTGACCATCCGGCACGGGATCGGGCTGTTCGCTCTGGCGTTCTGTATCTATAAGGTGGTGGCCCCACACCTGCGGCAGGAACTGACCCACACCGAGGCGCGGCCCTGGTATGCGCCGCTGTTCGGCGGGGCAGCGGGGGTTGCGTCGGCACTTGCCAACGCCGGTGGGCCCATTGCCGATGCTTACGTCCTGACCCAGCAGCTTCCGCCCATGACGTTCATCGCCACCGAAGTACTGTACTTTACCGTGATCAACGCCCTGAAAATCCCGTTCTATCTGAGCACCGGTGCGCTGCGCCCGGCGTCGTTTCTCCAGATCGCCTGGGCCATTCCGCTCGTGCCGCTCGGCGTGGTGGCTGGCAAGCACCTGATCCGGCGCGTCGATATGCGCGTCTTCGAGTGGATCATCCTGGGATTGCTGGTCGTCGCGGCGGGCGTCCTGCTGACGCGCTAAGGCTTAACAATATTGTTCAGTTGTGTAATTTTTTTAACCAGTGCATAATAAATATCCAGTGCGACGTGTTGGCGTTGTACTGGACGATCACGGCTGTGACAGACAGAACTCGACGCTCGAAATGCGTCCCGATCAAAGGGATGAGCGTGGTAGTGAGCAACGAACCCCAATGTGGTCCGGGGGAATGCGGTGGGTTCGTAAGGTTGCCGGAAGTTTGAAGCGCGGAAGAACATGATCAGGCAAAGGATTTGATCGCTCTGGAGCCATGCGTCACTTGACAGGCTAAACATCGCAGCGAATGGCCGATGGGCATCCGTCGGCTCAATTGCTGATTCCGCTCTACCGGCACGAAGAGTTCTATTGGCAACATCCACCCGCAGCCGTGGTTGTATAACTGCGGCTGTTTTTTTGGGTATAGGGCTATGGGCGGGACGATCACAGCGCTGGAAGTGCAACAGCATAACAAAGAGCGGGTCAACGTCTATCTGGACGGGGCGTTCGCCTTCGGGTTGGCTGTGCTGGAAGCGGCCCGGCTGCGCAAAGGCCAGTACCTGACCGACAGCGAGATCGCCGCGCTCAAGGCGCAGGATGTGGTCGAGCAGGCTTATGAGCGCGCCGTGCGGTTTCTGGCGCAGCGCCCGCGCAGCACCAGTGAGATCCGCCGCCACCTGGCCGACAAGGGTGTCGATAAAGCGGCTATCGAGGAGGCCATCGCGCGTTTGGAGGCGCAGGGCTACCTGGACGACAGGGCATTTGCCCGCTACTGGCTCGCCAATCGCCAGCAGTTCCGGCCCCGCGGTACGCGCGCGCTGCGCTTTGAACTGCGTGAGAAAGGCGTTCCGGCCAGCGTCATTGACGAAGTGCTGGCCGATTTTGATTCCGGCGACGCAGCGTATCAGGCCGCACTGGACAAAGCACGGCGCTTTCGCGGGCTGGATCGGCGTACCTTCCGGGAGAAGCTCGGCAGCTACCTGACGCGGCGTGGCTTCGACTACGACACGGTACGCGACGTGATAGACCGCCTGATCCGCGAATACGAGGATGAAGGCTCCGACGTGATAGCGCCTTCATCACCTGACACAGATGACATCGAGGAGTGATTCCAAATCATGGAACCGGGAACGATATTGATCGTGAGTCTTGTGGCCGCCGCTGCCGGCATCGCCATCGGCGCGGCTGCGGGGGGATATTTGGGCGCACAGCGCGGGCGGAAAGCGCTGCTGGCCGAACAAGAAGAGGCGGGCCTGAACCGCCGCAAACTGGCCGAAGAAGAAGCCGCCCGCATCATTAGCGAGGCTGACAAGCGCGGCAAGCAGCTTGAGATCAAGGCCAGGGACGATGCCCTGCGACTGACCACCGAGGCCGAAGAAGCCATCAAGAAGCGCCGTGCCGAACTCGACAAAGAGGTGGAACGGCTGGATCGCCGCCGGGAGGAACTGGACAAGCGCATCGAGCGGCTGGATTTGCGCGAACGCGAACTGAATAAGCGCCAGAGCCGTCTGGATAAGCAGAAACAGGACTTCGACAAGTTGTTCGAGGAGCGCAAACTGGAACTTGAGCGCGTGGCGCAGATGACCAGGGAAGAAGCGCGCAACGAACTGCTGGCCGCCGTCGAGATCGAAGCGCGCGGCGACATGGCCCGCAAAATGCGCGAGGTGGACGAGGAAGCCAAAGCCGAGGCCGAACGGCGGGCACGTGACGTGATCGCGCTGGCGATCCAGCGATTAGCCTCGGATCAGGTCAGCGAGCTGGCCGTCAGCGTTGTGGCGCTGCCCTCGGACGAGATGAAGGGGCGCATTATCGGGCGCAACGGGCGCAACATCCGCGCCTTCGAGCAGGCGACGGGCGTGGACGTGGTGGTGGACGATACACCGGAAGCCGTCACCATTTCCAGCTTCGACCCGGTACGGCGCGAAGTCGCCAAGCGCGCGCTTGCCAAGCTGGTGCTGGATGGGCGTATCCACCCGGCGCGCATCGAAAAGCTGGTTGACGATGCCCGCAAAGAGGTCGAGCGCGTGATCCGCGAGGAAGGTGAGGACGCCGCCTATCAGGCCGGCGTGCCGGGCCTGCATCCGGAGATCATCAAGCTGTTGGGTCGGCTCAAGTTCCGTACCAGCTACGGCCAGAACCAGCACGCCCACAGCATCGAGACGGCGCACCTGGCGGGCATGATCGCCGCCGAGTTGGGGGCGGACGTGGCTATCGCCAAGATGGGCGGGCTGCTGCACGACCTGGGCAAAGCCATCGACCACGAAGTTGAGGGCACGCACGCGCTGATCGGCGCGGAATTCTGCAAGCGCTACGGCGTGAATGACCGGGTGGTCAACGCCATCGCTTCGCATCACCATGAGGTTGAGCAGGAATACGTCGAGTCGATCATCGTCGAGGCGGCGGATGCGATCAGCGGGGCGCGGCCCGGCGCGCGGCGCGAAAGCCTGGACACGTACATCAAGCGCGTGCGAATGCTCGAAGAGATCGCCAACTCGTTCACAGGCGTGGAAGCCAGCTACGCTTTGCAGGCGGGCCGTGAGGTGCGCATCATCGTCCGCCCCGAGGAGATTGATGACCTGGCGGCGATGCGCCTGGCCCGCGACATCGCCAAGCAGATCGAGGAGTCGATGCAGTACCCCGGTCAGATCAAAGTCCAGGTCATCCGCGAGACGCGGGCCATTGATTACGCAAAGTAAGTAGGTTTGACCTCACCCCCAACCCCTCTCCACTCTTGGTGGAGAGGGGTGTCTTCGCCGCGCGGCTCCCTCTCTTCGCCACGAAGGCCCGAAACTCCGTCTCGGCGGGGCCTGGGTAAGGTCAATTAAAAGTGTCGGCTGCCACCCAACGCAGTTCAATACGTATAGTAGGATTGATCGGCTGCCTGCTCAATCCTGATCTGGTTGTCTTTTCGCCGATCAGCGTTACTGCCCCATCCCGTTTGCCGGCTTCGGCACGATGACCGTGACTGCCTGCGGCAGCACCCTGGCGCTGACGGGCGTTTCCCCCAAGATTTCGCCATCGGCCTGGACGGTTTGCGGGGTCTCCGTGCGAATCTTGATCTCCCGCGCCTGGTAGTGTTGAAGTGGCTCGGCGTTCTCATTCTTACCGACCACGCTGGCGATGACGGACAGCATCGAAACAATATCCCCGGCGCGGATCACGATCACGTCCAGCAGGCCATCATCGACGTTGATCGACGGCGCAAGCGACAGCCCTGGCTGGCCCAGGTTGCCGGAGTTGGCAATCATACACGTGATGCCGTCGATCTCGATCTCTTTGCCATCCAGCGTCAATTGGTAATGGGTGGGTTTGGCATTTGTCAGGGCTTGCAGCGCCGAAACGACGTAGGCCAGGTTCCCGATCCGATCTTTGAGTTCGCGCGATGCACCCTGCACCAGATCGGCCTCGAAGCCAACGCCCGCGCGCAGCAAGAACGTGCGCTCGTTGATCTGGCCCATATCGACCTGCCGCAGTGCCCGTTCCTCCCCGCTTACCAGGGCGCAGGCTTGCGTAAGGTCATTCGGGATGCCCAGCTCCACCGCCATGACGTTGGCCGTGCCACCTGGGAAAATCGCCATTGGAACCTGGCTGCCGATCAGCCCGCTGGCGACCTCCATGATCGTGCCATCGCCACCATAAGCTGCCACCGCGTCCACGCCCTGCGCGGCAGCTTCCTGCGCAAAGCGGCACGCATCGCCCGCCTCCTGCGTGATCTTCACTTCCCACCGGATTCCGGCGGGCTGAAAGGCGCGGTTGAGCGGCCCCAGGATGGGTCTATCCTGACCTGACGCAGGATTGACAATGACGTGAATCCACTTAATCTGGGCCATTGTGGGCGCTCCGTTCTGAGCATCATCCCATCAGCCCTGCCGATTATGCGGCAGACCCAGCCTGCAAACAAGGCCAGCAGTGCATTTTCTCTACGAAGATTAACCTCGGAGTCCTTTTGTGGAACGGGGCCTGTTTGTGCAGGTTCCGATCATCGCCGCAAATGCTTACTGCGCCACCCGCTCCCTTTGCGTTGGGGTGGTCGCCACAGCGGGTGAACCGTTCAACTGCCGCCGGATGGCGCTCACATCCTGTGCCAGTGCCGTGTCCGAGGCCAGGGCGGCGTTGATCTTCGCGCAGCCGTGAACGACGGTGCTATGATCGCGCCCGCCAAGCGCTTCCCCGATCTGCGGCAGCGAGGCGTCGGTCAGTTCGCGCGCCAGGTACATCGCCAACTGCCGGGCCTGCGCCACGATCCGGGTACGTCTGCGGCTGGCAAGGTCGCCGACGGTGAGCCGGTAGTGGGCTGCCGTCGCTTCCAGCACGGCCTGAAGCGTGACTGCCGCCTGGCTGGCAGGCGCGCCAAGCGTCTTCAGGACCGTCCGCGCTGCCTGCGCCGTGATGGGCTGTCCCGTTAACTGGGTATAGGTATGCAACTGCTCGACGGCGCTTTCCAGTTCGCGCGGGCTGGCGTCCAGCCGGGCCGCGATCAGGCTGCGCGCTTCGTAGGGCAGCGTCAGGCCGCGCTGTTCGGCTTTCGCGTCCAGGATGTCGAGCCGCAGTTGCAGATCGGGCGGTTCCAGGTTGGCGATTGGCCCGGCCTGAAAGCGGCTGATCGCCTCCTTGCTGACCTTAACCATGTCGCAGGGCAGCCGATCCGAGGCAAAGATCATGGCCCGCTGGCGGTTGCGCAGCGCGTCCCAGATCGCCACGATCTCGTTCTGGGTGCTGACCTTGCGCTCGACAAATTGCAGATCGTCCAGGATCACGGCGTCGGCCTGGCGATATTTCTCGCGGAACTTTGCGTTTTCCTGGCTGCGAATGGCGCTGACTAATTCGGTGGTGAAGTCCTCCGCCGTCACATAGATGACCGTATGGCCTTGCCGGGCGAGGCAGCGGGCGATGGCTTGCAGCAGGTGGGTCTTGCCCATGCCCTTGCCGCCGCAAAACAGCACCGGGCTGTACTTGCCGATGGCGCTGTCCACGATGGCGCGTGCCAGCAGGGCGGGGTAGCGATTGGCCTGCCCGACCACGAACGACTCGAACGTATAGGCCGGGTTCAGTGCGCTGACCACCGCGCTGACCACCTCCGGCAGCGGCGGCTCCTCGGCATAGTCGAGCACGGGTTCGCCCTGGTCTTCCACCGGGTTCCAGACAATGATCTGGACTTCACATTCGCGCCGGAAGATGTCGCTCAGGGTGCGCGTCATCGATTGCAGCAGGTGGCGGTCAATCCAATCTTTGGCATAGGCGTGCGGCACGGTGACGACGAACCGGCCATCCTCGTAGCCGAGCAGTTCCGCATGACGCAGCCACGTGTCATAGGTCGAGCGGTTAAGCTGTATCTGCAACTGGCCGAGCGTGGCAAGCCAGGCATCCTTCGCGTTCATGAGTTGCAGTCTCCCGTTGTAAAGACGGGTCAACGCCAGGAAAGCGGAAACTATCCCGGGTCAGGTTCTATACGTGCTGTGCGACTTGTTCTGTCTTGACCGGAAGCGAAGGTTATACAAGCGGTCTGGCTAAACAGGCGGCCAGGAGAGGTCGTACCCTGGTAACTTTACATCATATTCAGTGCTTCCGTCGTTTGTGATTCGTATTGTAGCGGCAAGCCAGAGCGGGGTCAACCTCACGGGTGAGTAGATCAAAAAGTCTCAACACACATCTGTTCGGCCCACCTATCTGTGGCGGTCAGGGGGGGATGACCTGCCACCGCTAGGGGGTACTGGCGTGAAAAAGCATTGAGATCGGGTCAAGACCTGCCCTGCCCACTCAAGGCAACATAGAAACTCTACGATAACAGTGAACTACTTCACACCTCCCGGTCCACACCAATCCTATACTGAGGTGAAGAACGTAAACGACGGGTTGCAGATGCATCGCGGACAGGTGTGGAGGAGTCGCTTCGATGACGGAACGTGCGGAACTACCGACTTACGTGCTTGGGCATTCTCAGCGAGAGCTAAAGCGCCTCATTCGGCAGGCAGAACTATTTGAGCCAGCGACGGAGCAGCTTTTCAGGATGGCGGGCCTCCGATCCGGTATGTCAGTGCTGGACGTAGGTAGTGGCGCTGGAGACGTGTCATTCATCGCTGCCAGACTGGTCGGGCCTTCGGGCAAGGTCGTCGGCATCGATAACTCAGCCGATGCCATTGCGCTGGCAGACGCCCGCGCCCAGGAACGAGGACTCTGGAATGTGCGCTTTGTCCAGGCCGATTTGAACGAATGGACGTCGGATCGCACATTCGATGCGGTGGTTGGGCGACATATTCTGCTGCACCAGCCGGATGCTGCCGCCAGTCTGCGCCAGGTCACGAGATACGTCCGGCCCGGTGGATTGGTCATCTTCCAGGAGTTCAATTTCCCCGATGAACTCATTTCCATCCCGCCTGTGCCGCTATACCACACAGGCTATTCCTGGGTGCACGAGGCCATCAGCAAGGTTGGCTGGGACAGGCACATTGGCCTCCGGCTCTATCCGATCTTCATCGAAGCCGGTTTGCCCGCGCCAAAACTGATCGCCTATAGCAATGTGGAAGCTGGCCCAGACTCGACAGTGTACGAGTATCTGGCCGACGTTGTTCACACTTTCTTACCTCTCATCGAGCGATTTGGCGTCGCTACCGCCGACGAAATCCAGGTCGATACGATTGCCGAGCGGCTCCGCAGCGAAGCATTGGCGCGCCAGGCCATTCTCACGCTGCCGCCCGTCGTCGGAGCGTGGACACGCAAGTAGCCAGCCCGACTTCATTTCGCCTCACCCCCAGCCCCTCTCCACGCGGGTGAAGAGGGGAGTCTTCACTCACCCAGCCTGCATTTGCGCTTATAATTGGAATCAATGATGCCGATTACCATGAGATGCGTCCCATGCAAGACGACTATTTCAGTTTCCTGGAATTCCGTGCGGCGCAGCGGCGGCTGGCGGCCCGCTTCGCGCAGCCGCGCGCCCTGATGCTTCACACGCTGATCTTTGTGGTGACCCTGACGGCCATCTGGGTCTACGGCCTGGCCTGGCGGCTCTGGATGTACGGGGGCAACTACGACTGGCCGACGCTGCTCGGCGCGGGCTGGAGCCTGATCCTGGCCGCTCACGCGCTGCTCCACTATCGCCGTTCGTCGGCCATGAGCGACAGGCGCGAACTGGCCGTCGAAGATGAGATGCGCCAGCTTATCGAGAAACGCGGCGATCCACAGATCGATCATGATCGCCTGTTTGCTACGCATCGCAGCCTGGCGGCGGGCCTCGAGCGGCAGGGTCGGTGGGCGCTGGCGCTGCTGGCTTTCGCCCTGGTGAACGCCGCGTCGTGGGTCGTCTCGGCCATCAATATCGGCACGTCGTGGCCGTTTCAGACGACTGTCCCGCTCGCGCTCCTCATCGTCGGCGGAGTCAATGCTTTTTCAATCTGGCAGCAGCGCCAGCACGAAAAGCGGGACGACTGGTTCGCCCGGCTGCCGTTCCGGCACGTGATCGCTTATGGGGCGGGCAGCATTGGCCTGGTGCTGGCGGCACTCCTGCGCCTCATCAACCCCTGGGATGCTGACACCCTGGTTGCAGGCTGGGGTATGGTGCTGCTGGTGCACGTGGTCGTGGCGGTGGCAGTCTGGCCGCGTATCCGGCGATTCCTGCCGGATACGCGGCATCAGGAACAACCCGCCAAGCGCAAACCCGGCGCTCGTCTGGTGCTGGCCGACGACGGTGAAATGCTAAACGCCATCGACGGCGATTCCGAGCGCTTTCAGGCTCGCACGTCCTGATTCAGCCTGAGCGCCCTGCGGGGGATTGAAACCGGCAAGGCGCTCAGGCGGTTCTCAACTCACGGCCTGTCTGGCGCCGGACTGCTGGTGGTGCTTCTCAATGACTTTATGACACTCCCCACGCCTGAAGGCGGGGGTTTCTACCACACGCTTGCGCTTGCCGATCCTGCTGGCAGCGGCGCTACGTTGA
>Ga0070741_10009494_pt1 | contig 18852 bp, 14 predicted proteins | sample Coa_R1_4_FD_66440 | JGI IMG/M metagenome (GOLD analysis project Ga0070741, IMG submission 66440) | Surface soil microbial communities from Centralia Pennsylvania, which are recovering from an underground coalmine fire - Coalmine... | ecosystem: Environmental > Terrestrial > Soil > Unclassified ...
CGGAGCCGATTACCGACTCATTTTGCCGCAGGACGGCGTCTTCACCGCCGCTTTTGCCGGAGTAGCGGGAAAAATCATGGGCGTGCGCGTGGTGTGTATCGATCATGGCAATCTAACGCTGCTCAAAAGCCGGACGTATCGTACCGAGCGCAACCAGGCTCTGGCAGCAAAAAGCTGGCCTCGTCGCCTGTTAGAGCGTCTGCTCCTGCTGGCGTACTGGCCCTCCCTTTATATGCTCGCAGCGATAGCCGCTCATACGGTCGATTATTATATGGTGCCAGGCGTTGAGGGCGATGGAGTAGAGACGATCTGCGCGCAGCTAGGTATACCGCGCGACCGTGTGATGCGCTTCGCCAGCATGATAGATGTGGCTGCTTATCCGCGATTGAGCGCTGCAGAAAGAGCGTCTTTGCTCGAGAAAGCTGATCTTCCCCCCGATGCTCTTGTCGTCGCTATCGTCTGCCGGCTCTCGCCGGAAAAAGGGATCGAGATCGCTTTGAAGGCGATAGAGCAGGCGCTTGCCTGGATTGCTCCCGAGAAGAGGGCACAGGTGCGTATCGTCATTGCTGGCGCCGGACCTCTGGAGAGCCAGGTAAGACATCTTCTCAACAGTAGCGGACTGGACCAGAACTGCGTGATGTGGGGCGAACTGCCGTCAGCAGGAGTGAAGTCGCTGCTCGGCATTAGCGATATCTTTCTCTACACCAGCATTCGAGGGGCCTGCATCTCTATGGCTGTCCTCGAAGCAATGGCCTCTGGCTGCGCCGTTATTGCCTCAACGCAGCCGCTCTCCAACCGGTATCTGCTTGCCGAAGGGCGTGGCATTGCTGTCCCGCCTGGCGACGTTGAGGCAGCCGCGAAGGCTCTTCTGCGTTTACTGCAAGAGCCTCACCTCAGCAGGCGTATGGGAACATTGGCAAGAGAATACGTAGCTATGCAGCATAGCCCTGCTAGCTTTAGAAAAGCTCTATTGCAGGCAGCCGGTGGCATCATCGGCAGCGAAGATACGAGCGCGGAGGAAGGAGCTGATATGAATGCGGGTCCTTATGAAATGGAGCATGCCCAATGAGTAAAACTGCATTCTGGCGCAAGCTTCCTCTTGCCAGCTTTATTGCTCAGGAGTGGCAGGCATGGCACAAAGAGCAGCTTACCCCGCACTTTCGCCTGGCCCCGACCGAATTTTCCGGTGAAGTGCCACCTTACCCAATAGATATGTGGCCCTTGTTAGACCTGCCTCATGGACCCGTTGATGAACACGGGGTGTTATATGTTGAGGCCGATGACTACCTTCCCGGCGGCTACTACGCGACTGCTATCTCTCAATATGCCCTTGCTAACTGGAATGCCTATCTCTCGACGAACGATGAACAATATAAACAGGCTTTTCTAATCCAGGCGGACTGGATCGCCACCAACGAGCATCAACTTGCTCACGATGCAGTGGGCTGGCCCTTTCTGGTTCCCTGGCCCGATTATCATGCCGAGCCTCCCTGGCTGTCTGCTCTCACGCAGGGAAATTGTATCTCGGTCCTTGTACGCGCTTATAAGCTCACCGGGAAGGCTCTCTTTCTGGATATCGCGCAGCGGGCTGTGCGCACCTTTGAGCATGATATTCGTGATGGGGGTGTGAGTGTACAGGTTGGCAAAGATGGCCTGCTGTTTGAGGAGATCGCAGCCTATCCAGCCGCGCATATCCTCAATGGCTATATCTATGGGCTTTTCGGGCTGTATGATTATGTTGATCTCACGGGCGATGCTACGATTGTTGCCTTGCTCCAGCGCAGCCTCGATACCATGCATCGTCTCATTGATCGCTTCGATATGCGCTTCTGGTCGCGTTATAACCTGCTGCATGGACACCCTGCCACCTCTTTCTATCATGCTCTGCACGTTACGATGTTGGAGGCCCTGGCGCGTTATTCTGGCTGCGACCACTGCGCAAAGCTTGCTGGACGCTGGGCAGGGTATCAGCGCAGCCGTCTCTGCCGGATGGGGTACATGGTTGTAAGCCTCTACTACCGCTATCGTCGCGGTCTGCGACGCCTGGGCGTGCGCAATGCGATCAAGCATCTTTTGACCGGGCGAGCAAAGGTAGGTCTTGCAATTCCGGGTGACAACGCTGCTTCGCAGCTAGCTATCGCTCAGTCGCTTGGAGCAGAAGCATCTAGCTCCGTTAAGGCGGGCGGCGAGGAAGGGCTAAAGGGGACTTGATGGGTACAAATAGCGAGAAATTGGGCATGCTCAAACTGGCTGGTGCGGAGACGATAGATCCGTTGCGCAGCTTGCTTAAAAGTTCGGGGCTGTATGCTCTTTCTTCTGTAACATTGCCGTTGATCTCGCTGGTGCTGGCGCCATTTTTGACGCACACGCTCTCCCCTTTTGATTACGGCGTATTGACGGTGCTCAATACTTCGATCAGCCTGACGGCAGGGATCACGCAGCTTGGCCTGGGATCGGCTTTCTTCCGCGCATACTCGTATGATTACAGTTCTGAGCATGATCGACGGGCCGTCACCGGTACCGTGGTCATGCTACTTTGCCTTGTCTCGCTGCCGCTGATTAGCTTGATTGTGCTGACAGCGCCATTGCTGGCGGGACTTTTGTTGGGGCGGTCTTCGCTCGGCAACGCGGTTGCCCTGGCGGCTACGGCGTTGTTGCTGCAAAACCTCACCGTGCCCGGCTTTGCCTGGTTGCGTGCAGAGAGTCGCGCGCTCTTCTACTCTCTGCTCTCCATCGGTAACTTGCTGGTGACGCTGCTGGCTAACGTTATTCTAGTGGGCGTGCTGCATATGGGGTTGGCAGGCTCGCTGCTGGCAACAGGCTGCGGCTATGGCTGCGTCCTCGTGTGTACGCTGCCCTGGCTGCTCTTGCGCTCACTTTTTAGCATTCGTGCAGATATCATGCGCAATCTGCTCTCCTTTGGCCTTCCGCTCGTCGTAAGTTTTCTCTCTACCTGGGTGCTGCAACTATCGGATCGCTACCTGCTCAGCATCTTCAGTTCGTTCGCGGAAACGGCGAAATATGCCGTGGCTTATACGCTGGGTTCGGCTATGGGGGTCGTTGTGTTGGGGCCATTCACCTTAGCATGGCCCACCGCGGTTTATGCGATTGCGAAACGCGAAGATGCCTCCCATATCTTTAAGCTTGTATTTCGCTGGTTTGGCCTCTTTCTGCTTTTCTCAACGTTTGCTTTATCGTTGGTCGGCATTATTGTGCTCGACCTGCTGTTCCCAGCATCCTATCACTCAGGCGCGAATATTATTCCGATTGTTGCCAGTTCGGTCGCGTTTTATGGGATCGCATATGTGTTTGGCGCTGGTACTATTTTGACGCGCAAAACGTGGTGGAGCATCATTTTTACCGTCGTTGCCGCCGCCGTGAATGTCGCGTTGAACCTGGCTCTTATTCCCTTCTTCGGCGCGATGGGCGCCGCCGTCTCAACGCTTGTTGCCTATGTGATCTATGCGCTGATCGCGTATGTCGTTAATCAGCGTATCTATCCTGTCCCCTTTGAAACAGGTATTTTTTTCGTTGCTCTGGTGATAGGCGTTATGCTCTATATCGGCAGCGATACATTGGGGCGACGGTTTGGCCTCTACGCAGCCTGGGCGATCTCTGCGGGTACATTGATCGTCTATGGTGGTTTTCTGGCGCTCCTTGTCGGGCATCTGAGTGGCACGCGCTTCGGGCTTCGTAAGATTAAAGCTCTTGTTGGAACATACGTTATGAAGGATGCTCTCAAAAGCTGAGGAGTGTCTGGAGGAAAGCCTTTTATGAAAACAGTGCCCCGCACCGGTATTTTAGCAGAAAGGAGCCTTGATATCTCTTCACCGAAAATTCATGTAGTTATGAATGTGCTAGGCACGGCACGTACCGATGTGAGGGTGATGCGCGCTGCCAATGCGCTGGTTGAAGCCGGATTTGCGGTAACTGTGGTTGATCTGGAATGGCAGAAGCGGCAGCCGCTTGAAGAGCATATCGGCTCTGTCTGCGTCAAGCATGTGGTTATGCTCAACTGGTACACCGCCAGGCGCTTTAAAGCCTGGTTTCTGCTGCGGGCGGTTTTTGTATTGATGCGCAGCACCTGGCTACTGTTGCGCACTTCGGCGGATATCTATCACGCGCATGATACGACCGGCTTGCCCGCCTGTTATATTGCGGCGCTTTTAAAACGCAAGCCGCTGATTTTTGATGCGCACGAGCTACCATTATCTAATGAACCAGGGGAAGCGCGCTGGTATGGGCTGGTAGCCCCCTTCGCAAAGCTGCTAACCATAGCCGTATCGCGCTGTGCAGGCGTGATTACCGTTTCTCCCCCTATAGCGAGAGTGATTCAACATCGCTATGGATGCGCTCCAGTCACGCTGGTGCGCAATGTTCCCTCGTATCAGCAGGTGCAGAGAAGCGACCGGCTGCGGCAATATCTGTGTGTGGGGCCGGAGGTACGGATTGCTCTCTACCAGGGGGCAATCCAGGTTAATCGTGATCTGGATAAGCTCGTGCGAGCAGCACCGTTTTTAGAGCGCGATATCATCATTGTATTGATGGGACCCGATCCAGAGGGTCTACAGCCTCAGCTTGAAGCGCTCGTTCATGAACTGGGGGTGGCGAACCGCGTGAAATTCGTGCCACCCGTTCCCTATATCGAACTTTTAGCATGGACATCATCGGCGGATATCGGCCTGATCGCCTATTCGCCTGGTCGCTCGCAGAATGTACGGCTGTGCCTGCCCAATAAGCTCTTCGAGTACTTGATGGTTGGTCTGCCCGTTCTGGTGTCGCAGCTTGACGCCGTCTCGGAACTGATCAACACCTACGATGTTGGTCGGGTGGTGCCTTCGCTGGAGCCTGAAGAGGTCGGAGCCGCCATTAATGCCATGCTTGCGGATCGCGACGAGTGCGAGCGCATGCGCCACAATGCATTGCGGGCCGCGCAAAATGACCTTTGCTGGGAGCAAGAGAGCCAGACGCTTGTACAGCTCTATCGGCAAATTCTAGCCATAAAAAGCTCGAACAATACAGGCGAGCCATCACCCCTGCATTCTGGCAAAGTCGGGGAAGAGGTGTGAATATATGGAAAGCATAGAGCAGCAAGCGATAGCGGAACTGGATCGGGAACTGGTGCGCATAAGGGAGGAATATCGGAAACGCGATACCGGAGCCGTTCCTTCCGAGCGTTATAGCCTGTTTAATGCGTCGGCGCTGCTCCATGTGCAAAGTCTGGAGCGTCAGCTCCTCTCCTCGCTCAAACGGCATCGCTTTTACCCGCTCGCCGAGAAAAAGATCCTCGACGTGGGCTGTGGCAGTGGGGGCACCTTACAGAGTTTCTTGCGCTATGGTGCAGCGGCAACGAATCTTTATGGCATCGATCTGGCCGAGCACCGGATCGAGCGGGCCAGAAGTATCAACCCTGCCATGCACTGGCATGCAGGGAGCGCCCACCAGTTACCATATGAAGATGCCAGCTTCGATCTTGTGACCAGCTTTGTCCTGTTCAGCTCCATTTTAAGCGAGCCGCTGCGACAAAAGATCGCTGGTGAGATGTGGCGCGTCCTCAAGCCGGGGGGATTGATCGTGCTGCACGATTTTGTCTATGCTAACCCGCGCAATCCCGCCGTACGGGGCTTGACGCGCCAGCAAATCAGGCAGCTTTTTGGCAGGCCAGGGACCGCGTTCGATTTCCGATCCATGACGCTTGCTCCTCCCCTCGCGCGCCTGGTTGCTCCGCGTGCTTACTGGCTGGCCTTCATCCTGGAACAACTCAAGGTGCTGAATACGCATATTCTTTGCACTATCCACCCGAATTAAGTCAAAGTAGCGGTTAAATATTGATAGTTGTGAACATGTAACAAGAGAAATATCTTGAAGTACATGCAATGCGGCGACGGGGCTGGGCTTGCCCCGCCTCTACCGTCAGGCTGCATGAGAGGAAATTTTGCAGGAGAAGATGCAGGGGATGCGCGATTATATACGGGTATTGCTCGCGGGATTATGCTATTATAGCGGGCTGATAAAACTGGTGTGCTATTGGACCCGGCGTGCAGGGCCAAGCCTGATCATTCTCAACTATCATCGCGCGGCGGGCAAAACCCTGCGGCAGCATTTTCTCTACCTGCGACGCCACTACCGTATCCTCCATCTTGAGGCGGCCCTGGAAGAACTATTCTCGCCCTGTAAAAAAGCTGGTCGAGATCGGCGCACCTTGCTGGCGATAACCTTTGATGATGGCTATTACGACAACTACTCGCACGCCTTTAGTCTTGCTTGCGAGCTAGAGGTCCCTGTTACCATCTTTCTCGTTCCAGGCTATATCGAAAGCGGCGAGCATTTCTGGTGGTTGGAGGGCCAGCGCATGGCAAAATACAGTCAGGTGCGGGAGGCGATGATCGAAGGGAATATGTATCATCTGGACTACAAAGAGGAGCGACAGGCGCTGATGCATTTAATCGAAACTCGCCTGCTCAACGCGTCATCGGTAGCTCAACGTGAGGAGTGGATCAGCACGCTGCGCCAGGCGTTGCAAGTGTCTGAAACGATCACCGAGGATGAACGGCTGGCTCTTCCGCTCACCTGGGAGGAGGTGCAGGCAATGGAGAAAAGCAACTGGATGTCATTCGGGGCGCATACCATGTATCATCCCGTGCTGGCCTATCTAACAGATCCCGCTGAGTTGCGCTTCGAGGTGACTCAGTGCCGTGAAGTGTTGGAGCAGCGATTGGGGCGAGCCGTTCGCATCTTCGCTTACCCGTTGGGGAAGTGGGAACAGATCGGGGATACTGTTCAAGATGCCGTTCGGCAGGCAGGCTATACATGGGCCGTAACCACCTTGCCTGGCATGAATACTGCCCGCACCGATCCCTATCTCCTGCGACGCAGAAATGTCGGCGTCAATCAACACTGGCTGAATGTAGCGGCGGAGACAGCCGGTGTATGGGGCTTCTTCTCGCTGCTATTGTGGCAAGTGCGTACTTTGATGAGGCAACGTAGCAGGTAAGCATTGCAATGCGCTACAGCAGACGGGGGCTATGTAGCGCGTTGAAGGTAATTTTTGGAGGAAGAGTATGAAGCGAGCAGTGAGGTATGCCGAGCTTATTCTGATGATCGTAGTCGCTGCGTTATCTATCTTCTTGTTGCAACAGAATTGGGATGCTGGTGGACAGAATCAGCCAGCAAAGGTGGTTGTTCCAGAGAACTTTTACCACACCCACATCGTGGGAGGATTTAGCATTGATAGTCCTGAACGGGCCAGTAAGGCGGCAGAGGAAACGGTTCAGGTCAATTTTCAGTATGGTCAACCTCCTGCCGAGGATAGCCCTTTGGGACAGCGGCTGGCATCGCTGCACATGAAAGTGGTGGATGGCTATATCGCCAGCTATCTGCACTATTATGAGTGTCATCGTACCGCCACCATCAAACCTCCTCCGCCCGGTCAGGGGCAGTATTGTCAGGCCGATAGCCATCCAGAACTGGCGGATGAGCAGGCATTGCTGGCAAATATAGCGGCGCATCTGCAGCAGGTAAAGAATAATCATCTGGTTGTCGGATACTGGGTGCTTGATGACTGGGCACCGTGGGATGCGGGTAGCGCGCGCGATCTTCTGGTGAAAGTGCATCATCTGATTGAGCAATATACGCCAGGCTATCCGGCTATTTGCGGCTTCGGCGGCTCCATCTCGCCAGATCATACAGCCGGTTGGGATGATTGGGTTGCCGATAACTTCTCTCCTCAGGGGTGTGATATGGTTGGCCTTTACATCTATGCTGCGTCGCGGCTAAACATCCCTTCGGATATCTATGACTGGTCCATGTCGTCCACGCTGGAAGCTGCCTTTAAAAGTTTGCAGAAGAGAGGGTGGGATATCGCGAAGCAGCCGCTGATCGGCATCGGTCAGGCATTTGGCGGGTTCAGGCAGGGGAAAAATAGTTACTGGATAACGCCCAACGTCAAAAACATGGAGACGCAGAGCCGGAGTTTCTGCGAGCATGGCGCGAGCGGCGTCGCTTTTTATGGGTGGGACGACTCTGAGTTTGGGGCCACGATTCAGACCCCGATGAACAGCGCAGAGATAGAAAAGGGTATTCAAGCGGGCGTGGCTGCATGTTACCAGCACTGGGTAAGCCCGCAAAAAGCGAATTGAACTGCTCAGCTTATCAGATGGACAACCTTGCCGTCGGGCAGTGCTTGCTCATAGGTCCGGTTCGGGTGGACGTGTTGTAAAGCGACAGATTCGCCTGGAGCGACAATCGTATCATGGGGATGGAGCATCTCCCACATTTCAGAGATCGCGCCTGGTTCGTAACAACGATAGAGAAAGCGGCAATCGATGTTTGCCTTTGCCGCATCATGATTCGCCTTGCCTAGAGCTTTTCTCGCCCCTTCATCATTGAGGTGTGGCTCGATCAGCCTGAAGACTTCTGGCTTCTGATTGGAGCTTTGTCGGCCCAGGTAAAGGAAAACGACGGGTTTTTTGCCAGGGTTATTCACAGCAGCATCGATAACCGCGCTGTTGCGTTCGTGATCAGGAGTGAGCACAGCCAGTATCTCCGCGGGAAATTGCTGTTCAACGCCGGTGACAATAACGGGTATGCGCCCGCGCTTTTTATGAATGCGGTAGCAAGTATAAGCGATAGCCATACCAAGCAAGGAAACTGAACCACCGAAAGCCGTTGCCAGGGGCTTGGTAATCAGGTTGGTTGACCAGGCTATAGCAACAAGCAATGTAGTAAGGATGCCCAGCCAGAAGTTAAAGGTTGAACGGGTCCAGCGCCCTTCTGGCTCGGGAGCCTCATCAGCGTCGGCTGGTTGCGCCTGCTCGGCCTGTTTTTCTACCTCCTCATCGCTCATCGCATTGCGAGCCTGTTCCGGCATACTTTGCCGTTCCTGTTCCATCGTAGTGACAAGCTGCTCGCGCTCATCCTCGCTGGCGTCTGGCCTCGCCTGAGCCACTACCTTGCGGGTCTGACGCTGCCGGTAGCGGACAACATCCATTCCAATACAGGTCAGTGTGAAAGCGCCCAGCAGGCCAAACGCGTACATATCGCCAAGAATATTGATATCGCCATGTACGAGGATGAGCACGACAATGGGCACCAGGGTCGCCAGCGCGATAGAGTAGTGAGGCGTGTTGCGTAACCTGTTCCGTTGCAGAATAACCTTAGGAAAAAATTCCATGCGCGAAAGCGCCAGAAAGACATGATATGAGCCGATAATAGCCGTGTTGCTGGCAAAGACGAGCAGCGCGCTGGCGCTGATGGCAACCTCTGTCTGCAACCATGCTCCACCCCACTTGCCAGCCAGGAGCGAGATAATCTGGGATGAGAGGACAGGATCGGCTGCTGCTTTCGGCAACAACATGGTCGAGAGCACTGTGAGCAGCGGGCTGGTCAGGCCGACGGTGAGAATGACCAGGAAAAGTGCGATCTTTCCCACCAGTCTGCGCGGCATTTTCATCGCCGGTGCCAGTTGCGAGATGCTTTCCAGGCCAGAAAAGGCCAGGAATGAGCCTGCGAACCCGACCAGCAGGGTGATAGGAGTTAACGCGTGACCGGCAAACATTTGGGGGAACAGGGCAAAAAACTGTGCCAGTGAAAGATGCGTAAAAACAGTTACCAGAATGGCAATATCGCTGAAAAACGCGATCATGGCTCCCACCATGCTCACCTTTGCGCTCTCGCTGACTCCCACCCAGTTGAGAATGCCCAGCAGGATCAGACATATCAGCGTGATCCAGACAGCAACGCTCAGGCCAAAAAAAGCATGTTGCGGACCGATAGCGGGCAGCACAACGCTCAGATAAAGGATGCCGGAAAGGGAACTTATCGCCGCCGTCAGAAAATAATCAACGAGGATAAACATTCCTCCCAGTGCCCCAAACCATTTATTCAGCGCCCTGGTTGCCACGGTTACCACGCCGCCGCCTTGCGGGAAGCGATACGTCACCTCGACATATTTGAAGGTCAGCAGGATGAAAACAAGCATCGTCAATAAGACAAAAAAGCCTGCCAGTTTGCCTACTGTGCCGTAGAGAATGCCGGGAACGTAATAGATCGAGGTGCCGATATCGGCAAAGACAACTGCCCAGCAGAGGAAAGGGCCGAGCCGCTGCTCCTGGTGCTGCTTCCCTCCCTGCTCTGGCTCAGTCAATGGCTGTCTGACGCGCGCTTGCATGGTTCTATGGGCCTTCCTTAGGTTTTGTTGTGGTGGCAATACTTTTATTACACGAGTTGGGAGGGCGTGTCGCTTCCAGAGGAAAAAGGATATGTGTGTTATAGCCAGAAAGATAGCGAAACAGAGCTAAAAACAGGTCCGATGCGTGCGTGGTCGGCAAGCGCCATGAAACCTCGGTAGGAGGTACAACGTATAGGCTGATGAGAGCCAGAAAGAAATTGCACAAAAAAGTGCCACAGGAGGGCCATATGGTGTTAGCGCGCTTCCTTCCCCGGGATGAGCGGTTTTTTGACTATTTTCAACAAGCAACCAGGAATGCAGCAGAGGTGGCTCAGGCCCTATGTGACTTGCTGGCGAATTACACCGACGTTGAAAGCAAAGCCCTGCGCATACGTACCCTCGAACGGCAAGGGGACGAGATCACGCACCAGATCTTTAAGGCGCTCTATAGCACGTTTGTGACGCCCCTTGATCGTGAGGACATCGTCGATCTCGCCAGCCGGCTTGACGACTTTGTTGATGCCATTGAGGAAGCGGCGCGGAGGATCTGGCTCTACCGTATCGATCAACCAACCACATATGCCACGCGGCTGGCTCACATCATTCATCAACAGGCAACGCTGATCGCCAGTACTGTGCCATTGTTAGAGAACAGGCGGCAGTGGGATAAGCTGCTGCAATATTCCATTGACATTAACCGTCTTGAAGGCGAGGCCGACGAAATACTCGATCAGGCCCTTGCCGGTCAATTCGATGGCGTGAGCGATATTAACGCCCTCATCAAAGCCACGCGCTGGGGAGAGATCTACCAGCACCTGGAGGATGCAGCCGACCGCGCCGAGGATATCGCCGACACGTTGGAAAGAATTGTGGTGAAGAATGCCTGATCTTGCACTCCTGATGCTGATCCTGATCATTGTCATCGGCCTTATTTTTGACTTTATCAATGGCTTTCATGATACCGCCAACGCCATCGCGACTGCTGTCGGGACGCGCGTTCTCAAGCCAGGTGTGGCCGTATTAATGGCGGGCGTGCTCAACGTTGTGGGTGCGTTGACTGGCACTGCTGTCGCTACCACCATTGGCAAAGGGATCGTTCCTCCCACCGTTGCTACCCAGCTCCTGGTCATCGCGGCGCTGCTGGCAGCCATTATCTGGGACCTGGTGACCTGGCGCTTTGGCATTCCTTCCAGTTCCAGCCACGCGCTCATCTTTTCTATTGTGGGAGCGGGAGTGGCGGCGGCGGGCTGGCAGTCCATTGGCTTTGGCGGCCTGACCAAAACATTTCAGGGACTGATTTTCTCTCCGCTACTGGGCCTGCTCGGTGCTTTTCTCCTTATGGTCCTGCTCCTGTGGGTGTTTGCTCGCATGCGTCCCCAGTTGGTGACACGCATCTTCGGGCGTTTACAGATCCTCTCGGCAGCATGGGTGGCCTTCAGTCATGGTGGCAATGATGCGCAGAAGACGATGGGGGTTATGACGATGGCGCTGGCGAGCTACTACGGCTGGACGGGGAGCCAGTGGAGCGTGCCCCTCTGGGTGATTCTGGCCGCGGCAACTGCGATGGGCATGGGGACGTGTATCGGCGGCTGGCGTATCATCCGCACGATGGGGCTCAAGGTAGTCGAACTGCGCCCGATCAACGGCTTTGCGGCAGAGACAGCCGCCGCCACCATCATCGAGATCGCCAGCCGCCTGGGTATTCCAGTCTCCACAACCCACGTCATCTCCTCCGCTATTATGGGCGTGGGAGCAACCAAGCGCCTGTCCGCCGTTCGCTGGGGGATCGCCGGGCGCATTATCGTGGCGTGGGTGCTGACCATCCCGGTCTGCGTTGTGCTCGGCTGGGCCATCTACCTGCTGCTGCATTTAGCAACCGGCATACGATAGATGGCCTGACCGTTCAGGTTAACAATATCGCCCGCTTTGTTGTGACAGGACCTGCTATTACCCTGCGTGATAGTGCAATACCGTTCCTGGAGCAACAAAAATGCTGTCTCCATTGGAGAGCACCAGCCTGTCGATGCGCGTTCCCCGGTAGACGATACCATTCACGCTTTCGGCATCTTCGATGATCCAGACGCCATTTTCGGCGTGGATGGTTGCATGCCTGCGCGATACGCGCTGATTAGGGATCTGGATATCGTTATTGGCAAGACGACCGATGGTGAGAAGAGGCCGGTCTAACTGGCGCTCGCCAATAATTTTCCCTCCCATCTCGATTGACACGCGGGCTGCTGGCGGCTGCCCTCGTTTTCTGTTCTCAATCCCGTTATCGCCAGGATAAACAGGCTTTGCGGCTAGAGCTGGAGGAACTGGTGACGGGTGCTGGATATCATGCGGGTAGGCATTTTGTACAAATGCGGAACGGATGATAGACTTCTCACCAGCTTTCTCTGCGCTATAGCGATTCTGCTCTTCTAGCAGCCTGGCAAAAACGCCTCCGGCCTGCTTCAGCTCTTTGAAGGTGCCCCGCTCGGCAACCTGCCCATCTTTGAGCACAATAATCTCATCGACATTGCCCAGTGTGCTGAGGCGATGGGAGATGGTCAATACTGTGCGACCGGTGATCAGCTTATCCAGCGCGTGCATCACTTCTGCCTCTGATTCGACATCCAGCGCCGCCGTTGGTTCATCGAGAATCAGGATCGGCGCATCGCGCAGGATGGCGCGCGCTATAGCCATACGCTGGCGTTGTCCGCCGGACAGATCTCGGCCCTGTTCGCGCACTTGCCTCTCGTATCCCCCCAGCGAATTGATAATAGTATCATGAATATTAGCTTTTTTGGCTGCGTCAACGACCTCTTCTAAGGATGCTCCTGGTTTGCCTATGCTGATGTTATCAAAAATCGAGCCCTCGAAAAGCACAGAGTCCTGCAAGACCATACTGACATTATTGCGTAATACCTTCAACGGATACATGCGGTTATCAACGCCATCCACCTTCACTGATCCATAGGAGATCTCATAGAAGCGCGGAATAAGCTTAACCAGCGTGGTTTTGCCTCCGCCCGAAGTGCCGACCAGCCCGACCTTGCGGCCAGCCGGGATATGCAGGGTTATCCCTTTTAGCACAGGTTGTTGTGCGCTATAGCCGAAGAAGACATTTTCAAAAGTGATCTCTCCCCGCAATTTCTGAGGCCCGGTATAGGGCGTACCACTCTCGATGACTTCTGGGGCCTGATCCAGGACCTCCTGGATGCGTTCGGCTCCCGAGGCAGCGCTACTCGCCAGATTTGCTAATTTGGATAAGTCGCGGAATGGCTGGTAGAGCAGCTTGAGGAAGGTGAGGAAGAGGACCAGCGTACCAATATCAACGCTGAACGAAGGAATGGTAAAGAAGCCGATGTTGAACGCATTGCCGGCAGCAACATAGCCGCCTACCCCCAGTACGGTGCCAGTGCCAAGTATGACCAGCATACTCACGATGGGCGTGAACTGCGCCTGTAAACTACCGGCCTTCAGCGACGCTTTGCGATTTTTGGAGACATAGCCGCCGAAGCGCAGAGCTTCCTTTTCTTCGCGCGTGAATACCTTGATGACGGTAAGCGCATTGATATCTTCGGTTGCTACATCTGCAACCTGCCCGGTTGCTTTAGCTGCTTTTTTGGATTCTACTTTGATGGTTTTGGTGTAACCGAGCACAATCATAAAGAGGGCAGGGGCAATAGAAAGCGAGATCAGCGTATATTCGCGGCTGATAAAGGTCATTACCAGGGCAATTCCCAGTAGTGTCATAATGGCTCCCAGCAGGTCAACCAGGCCGTCGGTCACCAGTTTCTCAATATCGGCAATATTGCCGGTGATGCGTTGAACGAGATCGCCTTTCTTCTGCTTGCCGTGCCAGTCCAGCGAGAGGCGTTGCAGATGCTCGAAGAGTTGATTGCGTAACCTTTCCGTCAGGTTCTGGGCGATATATACCGCCAGATAGAGGTCGAAATAAGCCAGTATCGCGCTCAGCGTACCAAAGACGATAAGCAGGAGCACAGAAAAGACAATCACGCCGTTGGTGCTATGATGGCTGGTGATCAATTGTGGATGCGGGTCGCCCGGCGAGATCGGACATTGTGTAAGCCCTGGCTGCAAGGGCGGCTTTGTTTTATCCAGTTGCAGCGAGGGGTCAATCTGGGGAATATCGAACTTATCAAGAATGGGATTCAGAAAAGGGAAGGTGCAGGATGGATCGTTGCCAGCATTGGCGACCTTGCTGGGGATGAATTTGAGCGGAAAAGCCGTGCAGATATCGCAGCCCACTTGTAAGATCGTGACGAGAATAGCGATCAATACAAGCAGGCGGTAGCCTTTTAAAGAGCGGAAAAGAAATTTGAATAACATAAGCACCTCCAATCATTAGCGGCTGCCATACAGTTGCGTGAGTTCAGCCGCTCCAACCCTGCTTATGCAAGCGATCCGCCTTCCCCGACTGCTAGACTAGCTGCGAGCTAGCGGCGTTCGCAACTGCATTTCAAGGGCACACTTGCAACAAGGTATTTTTAGGTAGCAAAAAGTTTGAATTGCGCGATGCGTCAAATGCCGTTCGCGTTATATCTGCCAATGCGCAGGATGGGCCGACCTCCAGCAAATTGAGGAAGGAAGATCTCCTGAGTGGCCTCGTTGATGGCAATAGTATGTGTTCCTTTCCCCAGAATATAGTCGCCGAGCTTGTGAAACTGTCCAGGACTTTCGTCGAAAAGCGAGATCCCCCCCTTACAGGCAACGAACAATACATGAGCAGCGTGATCGATCAAAACGATATCTGGGCCGCCTGCCAGGCGCGCCTGCTGAGGATCAAAGGGAATCACTTTCATCGTGCGCAAATTGACCCGGATCAGATTCTCAATCAGATTGTGAGCCGAATCAAAGTCAGTGCAGGCGATAAATGCAACCTGCTGGTCTGTATCAATATCCATCCCGTGGGGAGTGCTGCAATAGGCTGGTAGCACAATGCGCTGGACAATGGTAAGATGAACCGCGTCGATAGCGATCAGCTCGGCAGTACCGGGCGGTGGCAGGATAAATTGATTAGGACTATCGGCATCTGGCAAGATCTGCGACGTGATAAAGACGCGCCGCAAGGCCGGGTCATATTTATTATGCCCTGCATCATGACCAAAGGTGGGAATGTTACCTGGTTGGGTCACCGGCGCTTTCTCCCCTGGCAATAATGGCAGCAGGCCCAGGTTGACTTTTGTGATCACCGTATCGGTAAGCGCATCAATGACGGTTACATTTTCGTTTGCTCTGTTCGGGTTTAAGGTTTTATTTGGATCAGCCGGGGTTCCAGGGTCGCTGACGAAAATTCTATGATCGACGGGATCGTAGGACATGGCATCGGGGCTTTCGTTATCGTCAAGTTGAATGGGGGTGAACTTCAGCGTATTCACGTCAATAGCATCAACAATGTTATCTTGAGCGTCAGCGGCATAGATTTTGTGCAGATCGAAGGCATTGACCATCCCGGAGACTTGAGGAATATCGATCCGTGCGATAACTCTGGCCTGCTGAGTATCGAAGACGATGATGTGCCCGTCGTATTTGGGGTCGAACTTTGTATGGGCAAGCGTGAGCAAGTCAGGGCTTGGGCCGGTATGGGCGATAAATAGCCGGTGAGTGGGCGGGTCATATGCCTGGAAGTCAAAGGCGTCAAAGTCCTGCTGGGGTCCTGGGGCAAGCGGGTCTGCCTGACCAGGGCTGGTGGCCCCCAGGCCGCTGGGCAACGGAATGTCCTGGACGAACAGGACGCGCTGAGCTGGAGGGGGAACGGCTATTTGATAGAAAACGTGTGCAAGCATAAATGCCAGGAGGCCAAAGCTCACCAGGCCCATCAGCCAGGTGAATATGCTGGTGATGCGCAGTCCTCCAGTTTTGGATGACGGCGCTGGCGGTGCAGGCGGGGCAACAGCGGGTCCGGCCATTAGATAACCTCTCTTTGTTCATAAGTTGCTATATGGATAGGTGATATTTCCAATCTGCATATAAGTATGCAATACCATTAAAAAAATGGCAGTGAGCTATCTCACCAGATTACGTTGTAATTTTGCACACATCGCAGCTCTGACGGTGAGATAACCGATCAAATTACAGCATAATTTTGCATGCCACAAAGTAAACGCTTAATCTGATGGTTTCTCGATGAAAGCTGATGGGCATAGATGGGTTAACGTGCAGCGAGCGCAGGCCGGTTTACGAGCATGACAAACTGCACGACCATGATAAATCAAGAGATGCGAGAGGTCAAGCCAGTCTTTTTGAGGGATGAGCCGCATCAGATCTTGCTCAACCTTGACAGGATCGGTATTAGTGGTCCAGCCCAGGAGTCGCGAGAGGCGACCAATATGCGTATCTACGACGAAGCCCTCAACGATGCCGAAGGCGTTGCCCAGCACCACGTTGGCAGTCTTCCTGGCCACTCCCGGCAGCGTCAGCAGTTCCTTCATCGATGATGGCACTTCGCCGCCGTATTCTGTAATGAGGCGCTGGCAGGTGGCGCGGATGTTCCTGGCCTTGTTGCGATAAAAGCCCGTCGGTCGGATATCCTGCTCAAGCTCTTCCTGGCTGACTGTGGCATAATCTTCTACGTGACGATACTTTTGAAATAAATTTTGGGTGACGATATTCACGCGTTCATCAGTGCATTGTGCCGAAAGCTGCGTGGCAATGAGGAGTTCAAGCGGGTTGGAGAAGTTGAGGGTACAAACTGCCCGTGGATAAAGGTCGCGTAATGCAGCCACAACGGCCAGAGCCTGCTCCTTTGACCCTGGTTCCGGGCCTGAGTAAGCTGGCGATGATGCAAGTTCCATCCCGTTCCGTCCAATCCTCAAGTGCTGGCTCTGATCAGGTCAGGCTGTAATTAATTCCCGTATCGTTCACGTTGGAGCCGCAGGAGCGCGCGGAGCGCATCTGCCTGTCCCCGATTCCACGCCGCGGAATGCGCTTTGGAATGAACGACGGGGAGCGAACTTTTCTCGCGAATCCGGGCTGCTCGTTCGCGTTGAATAATTTCATGTACCAGTTGGCGGTCGGTGAACTTCCACCCCTGCGACTTTGCTCGTTCCGCAAACCACATCACTTTGGCAAAACCTGCCTGATAGTCCTGTTCTTCTAGCGTGTTGCGCATCGGTATATCCTGCATAATGATGCCTCCCGTTCGGTTCCTGACAGGAAGACGAAGACCGCTCTCGGAGATTCTCTTCGTCGGTTTGATTATCTCAGATAATATGGAGCAGCGTCAAGGGATAACAGGTCTATAGCAGGTTTTTTGAACAGTGAAGTATCCTTCACTGCTAGAGGGAACGGAGAAACCCACCCGGAATATGCAGCCTGCCGGACGGTTCTACGATTGAGAGACCGTCTGGCAGGCTGCACGGACATTGAGAAGGCATTGGTGTACATCGGGCCAGTTAACTACACTGTCCCGTGGGCTTAACGAGCTGCGAGGTCAGTTGATTAGGACCGGTGATTTGAATGCCGCCCAGTCCCGGATAGGTATGGTCGGCAGGCAGGGCGCCGCTCCAGGTAAAGGTATAGGTGCGAACAGTCTGTCCAGGGGCGAAGGTAATGCTGGCCGGTGTTTGACCGCGCCCATTGTTCACCGTATAGCTAAACTGGACCACACCACCGGGGCCGCCAGGAGCAACGTGGATAGTCGCCGTATAGGTCACAACGACCGGAGTGCCACACGCCATCCCTTGAATGGAGGCAGGACTGACCGCCATATCAACGCCCGTCACTTGAAACGCCGCCGCAGGCGTACACTGTCCCGTCGGTTTAACGAGCTGCGAGGTCAGTTGATTGGGGCTGGTGATTTGAATGCCACCCAATCCCGGATAGGTATGGTCGGCGGGCAGGGCGCCGCTCCAGGTAAAGGAGTACGTTTTTGTCGTCTCTCCCGGGTTGAAGGCAACGCTGGCCGGGGTCTGGCTGCGCCCATTGTTCACCGTATAGCTGAACTGGACAGCGCCACCAGGGCCGCCAGAGGCAACGTGAATGGTTGCTGTATAGGTTACAACCGCTGAAGTGCCACACGCCATCCCTTGAATGGATGCGGGGCTGACCGCCATATCAACGCTCGTGACCTGGAACGCCGCTGCCGTGCATTGTCCCGTGGGCTTAACAAGCTGCGAGGTCAGTTGATTAGGGCTGGTCACCTGGACACCGCCCGGCCCAGGATAGGTATGATCGATAGGCAGGGCACCGCTCCAGGTAAAGTTGTACGCTTTCGTCGTCTCTCCCGGGTTGAAGGTAATGCTGGCAGGAGTCTGACCGCGCCCGTTGTTTACCGTATACGCAAATTGAACTGTGCCGCCAACGCTATTGGGCCTGACGTGGAAGGTTGCGGTATAGGTCACAGTCACGTTTGTACCACAGGCCATGCCCGCAATCGAGTTCGGTGTTACTGACATATCGACAGCAGTGACTTTTAATGGTACATGAGTCGCTGCTGGACCAGGATTTGAGCCGGTGCCTCCATTTTGTAGCCGTGCCGCATACAAAACCATTGTTAGACTGCCAACCAGGGCGACCACGACGATCACCGCTGCCAATAAACCCAGCCGCTGCATAAGTTTAGTGCGCCGTGGGGACGATCCCGGCGATCTGCCGATAGTTCCTGCGTCGTTATAGTGCATGTGTGAATGTTGCATAGAAAATTCTCTCTTTTGTGCTGGTATCTCTTGTTCAAAAAA
>Ga0070741_10009495_pt1 | contig 18851 bp, 16 predicted proteins | sample Coa_R1_4_FD_66440 | JGI IMG/M metagenome (GOLD analysis project Ga0070741, IMG submission 66440) | Surface soil microbial communities from Centralia Pennsylvania, which are recovering from an underground coalmine fire - Coalmine... | ecosystem: Environmental > Terrestrial > Soil > Unclassified ...
CCCCCCCGCGCGACCTCAGGCCGCCACCGCCTCGTGCCCGGCCGGTGGCACACGGACCTCGGCGGGCGGGGCGGGAACCGACAGAGTCGCTGGCACAAACGGGCCCTTTCGATGTGCGGCGCCGTCTCGTTCGCGCATGGCTCCGGCCCCGGACCGGGCCGGTCGGCTGGGCCACCGTGCGCCTCCCGCAGCGGAGGCAGGGCGACGGTGTGGCGTGCGGGTCGTCGAGCCGAATCTCTCGCCGCACTCTGCATGCCGGCCGCCGAGACGGAGGCGGCCCGATCCAACTGAACTACGGTACCCTCGGCGTGTGACATCCCGGGGCGGGAAGCCGCCCGCCCCGGCGCGGGCCCCCGACCGGCAGGCGGAGACGCTCAGCGGCCGCCCGAAGCCCGAGTTGGAGGTCGTTCCTCCGGAACGCCGGGCCGGGCGGCGCCCAGCGGGGAGCGAGCCGGGTGCGCCCGCTCCCGGAGCGACCAGGCGCTCGGGAGCGACCCCCCGGCCTGGAAGGGCGCCGTCACCCTCGCCCCGCCGTGTAGGCGACCAGATGGGCCATGCCGTGCGCCAGGATCGCGGCCTCGAGCCCGTACCGATAGAAGAGAAAACCGGCCAGCACGCCGAACGCGGCGTTGGCCATCACCACGTACGCGACGACCGCACGGGACAGACCGCCGGCCAGGGCTCCGGCGATCGGCAGATGGCCCGCGCCGAAGAGGAGAGCGCTGACGACTATGGCGAGCCACACGAGCCCGATGCTCGGGCGTCCCGTGCGGCGCTGAAACCCGACCCACACGAGCCAGAGCAGGACCGACATGAGCCCCCAGCGCACGAGCAGCTCCTCCGTGATGCCGCCGTACAGGAGCCGCACCTCCAACGGGGGAGAGAGGGTGCCCCGGAGGTGCGCCAGGGCCGCCGGTGCCAGGCGGTCCAGGCCCACGAGGGAGAGCCCGCCCGCCAGACCACCCGCGGCGCCGGCCGCGATCACCGGCCCAACGGCGGGCCGCCGCTCGCTTCCCTCGACCACCGCCTCGAGGACCGGAGACCCGAGCCCGACCCGGGAGGCGAGGGCCAGGCCGGCCCACACCGCGAGAGCCAGGAGGGCGGCGCTCTGGGCCGCGCTTCCCAGCTGGAGGACCACCATGGGAACGGGGACGGGCTTGGCGCTCCGGGCGAGCACTGCGGGGACGCTCCAGGCCGACGCGGCCGCGACGCCGGGCATGCCCAGCAGCCAGAGGACGATCCCGAGCCTGGCTCGCCGCCGGCGCACGCTAGTCGAGAGACGTCGGTCGGTGGCGACCCGGGGTTCGCACCGCCGTCGACCTCTCAACCGTCTCGGAAGCTCAACGCTGAGCCCCGCGGACGGCCGGCGGCTCCGTGGCGTCGCCGGCCGCCCCTTCGGGGCGATCCGCCAGCGCACCCGGCACGAGATCGGTGAAGCAGAACCCGTCGCGCCGGACGGTGTCGCCGACCTGCACGGGAATCTCCCGGGCGAACATGGGTCCCCCGAAGCAGAAGGTGTGAAACTCGCCGCGCTCTCCGCAGGGATCCACCGTGGGCGGCAGATCCGACAGGAGCTGCGCGTCGTATGCCCGCCCCGCGAAGGTCTCCGGAAGCTGCCTGGGATCGACGCAGGTCAGCACCGCGCGCAGGCCGTCCCGCAGCATCGTCCGGGCGAGGGCCGGTGTCTCGGCGGGCGAGCACCACAGGGGAAACAGCGGTTCGATCCCGGTCGGGGACAGCATGCGGATCCGGTAGTCCCGCACGTCCTCCAGGAAGAGGTCCCCGAAGGCCACATGTGTCACACCCGCCTTCCGGGCGCGGCCGATCACCGCACGCATGCTGTCCTCGTACTCGGCGTTGGAGCAGGGAAACGGCAGCGGCACCGGCCAGAGCGGGAGCCCCGCCGCGGCCGCCTGCGCCTGCACCAGCTCCCGGCGCACCGCGTGCATCGCCACGCGCCCGGCGGCCTGGTTGAACGTCGTGAGCAGGCCGACGACCTCCAGGCCCGGTTGCCGGCGAAGGACGTGCAAGGTCCAGGCGCTGTCCTTGCCCGAGCTCCAGGAGAGCAGCACGCGGCGGGAAGTCATGCGGTCCCCTCGCAAGCGCCGTCCAGCACGGCGACGCCGGACCCGGCGACGCGGACGGCCGGCGGCAGGCCGTCGGGCAGCGGGTGCACGCCGGGGTGCAGCGCGTGCGCCAGGATCTCCAGGCTGTCGACCAGCCGGGGACCGGGGCGGCTGAAGTAATGGGAGCCGTTCGTGACGTACACCCGTCCCGAGCGAACCGCGGGCAGGCTGAGCCAGCCCGGGACGGAGTCCAACGGCGGCACGTCCTGCAAAGCCCGCTCGACGCTGAACCCGCAGCAGGCGATGAACACCACCTCCGGTTGCCAGGCCAGCACCTCGTCCCACCGAAGCGTCCGCGACGGCCGTCCCTCCCGGCCGAGCCCCTCGACGCCCCCGGCCAGGCGGACCAGCTCCGGGCTCCAGTGCCCGCAGCAAAACGGAGGGTCGAGCCATTCCAGCAACGCCACCCGCCACCGGCGTCGCACTCCGGCCGTCCGCGCGGCGACCGCCTCGATGCGCGACCTCAACCGGGCTACGAGGTCCTCGCCACGCCGCTCCACGCCCGCGGCGCGCGCCACCTGTCGCACGGACGCGAGCACGTCCGACAGGGTTTGCGGCTCCAGGTGGATCACCGAAGGGTTCCCGGGGAGCCTGCAGGCGGCGGCGCGAACCTCGTCCTCGGCCACGGCGCAGACGTCGCAGAGCGCCTGCGTGACGATCAGATCCGGTCGCAGCGCTTCCAGCGCCGCCAGATCCAGGGTGTACAGGGCCCGATTGGTCCGCAGCCGCTGCCGAACCAGGCGATCGATGTCGGCGCTGGCGGCGTCGGCGGGGATCAGGGTGCGCGTGACCTTCGGCAGCCCCCGGACGAACGCCGGGTAGTCGCACTCGTGGGTGACGCCCACGAGCCGGTCTTCCAATCCCAGCGCGCACACGATCTCCGTCGCACTGGGGAGGAGCGACACGATCCTCATCCCCCGCTCCTTTCGGTCGAGGCGAGCGCCGGCTCGCGCAACCGGGGAAGCCCCCGGTCGCCCAGGGCCGGGCCGCCGGCGAAGCCGCCGAACCAAAGCGGCAATATACCGCGCGGCCGCCGAGGCGTCGCGCCGGTCCAACACCGGGCCCAGGACGGCTCGGCGTCGCACCGGCCGCGAGGCGGAGCGGCGAGGCCCCGCGAGCGCGGCGGTGGAAGACGTCCGGCAGCGGGTGAACCCGGTGGCCGGGCGAAAGATGCGGCGCCCGGTTCCGGCGGGGCCGCGGCGCGGGGGCCGATCGCTCGGACCGGTTTCCCATAGGCCGACGTCTCTGGCCCGTATGCTGCAGCAACGGGCGTATCCTGCCCCACAACCGGAGGTCGAATGAGCCGCTCCCGCCGCCGGCGCGCGTCCCCCCGATTCGACCCGAGCGACTCGATGTACGACGCCCCCGTGGTGCGGGAGCTCGATCTCCACGGCCATACGGCCGGGGACGCCGATCGCTTCGTCCGGATCTTCCTCGAGACCTGGCGCGGGCGGGCCCGCGGCTCGGTGGTGCACATCATCACGGGCCGGGGGAAGAACTCCGCCGGCGGTCCGGTGCTCAAGCCTCTGGTCGCGGCGCTCCTCCGCCGGGAGCTGAGCCACCTGGTGGCGGAGTGGTGCCCGGACCTGGACGAGGGTGGGTATCTGGTCAGGCTCCGCTGACGCGCCGGCGCGACCGCGCCGGAGGACCTCATGGATCTCGTTCCGCTCGCCATCGCGCTGGGCTTCGGGCTCCTCCTCGGCGGCCTGATCGGGTGGGCCCTGGCGCGGGCGCGGGTCGCCCGCCTGGAGAACTGCGGGGCGCGGCTCGCGGAGGCGGAGGCCGAGATCGCGGCGCTCCGCTCGCTCCGGGAGGAGCGGGCGAGGCTCGCGGCGGAGCTCGAGGCCGAGCGGCGGAGCTCCGCCGAGAAAGTCGCCCTCCTGGCGCAGGCGGAGACCCGGCTCCGCGAGGCGTTCGCCGCGCTCTCCGCCGAGGCCCTCCGGCACAACAATCAGAGCTTCCTGCAGCTCGCGCAGGCGCAGCTCGGCGAGTTCCGCCAGGGCGCGCTGAGCGACCTCGAGTCGCGGCGGAAGGCGGTCGAGGAGCTGGTCGCGCCCATCCGGGACTCCCTGGAGCGGGTGGACGGGAAGCTCCGCGAGCTGGAGAAGGAGCGGGCGACCGCCTACGCGGCCCTGGTCGAGCAGATCCACCTGATGGCGGACTCCCAGCAGCAGCTCCGGGCGGAGACGGCCAACCTGGTCCGGGCGCTCCGCACCCCGGCGGTCCGGGGGCGATGGGGCGAGATCCAGCTGCGGCGGGTGGTGGAGATCGCGGGGATGGACAAGCACTGCGACTTCGAGGAGCAGCCCACGGCGGCCGGAGAGGACGGGGGGCTCCGGCCCGATCTCGTGGTCCGGCTGCCGGCGGGGAAGAACGTGGTGGTGGACGCCAAGACGCCGCTCGAGGCCTATCTCCGGGCGCTGGAAGCGCCGGACGACGGCACCCGGGCGGCGCTCCTGGACGAGCACGCCCGCAAGGTGCGGGAGCACATGACGCGGCTCTCGAGCAAGTCCTACTGGGAGCAGTTCCAGCCGGCCCCCGAGTTCGTGGTCATGTTCCTGCCGGGGGAGGTCTTCTTCTCGGTCGCGCTGGAGCACGATCCGTCGCTCATCGAGTACGGCGTGGCGCAGCGGGTGATCGTCGCGAGCCCGACGACGCTGATCGCCCTGCTCCGGGCGGTCGCCTACGGCTGGCGGCAGGAGCAGATCGCCCGGAGCGCCCAGGAGATCAGCCGGCTCGGCCGGGAGCTGTACGACCGGCTGGCCGGGATGGCCGAGCACTTCGACGGGCTCCGGAAGGGGCTGGACCGCGCGGTGGACGCCTACAATCGCGCGGTGGGGTCGCTGGAGAGCCGGGTCCTGGTCTCGGCGCGGCGCTTCCGGGAGCTGGGGGTGAGCGGGGACGAGCTGCCGGAGCTCGAGCCGGTGGAGCCGCCGGTGCGCACGCTCAGGGCGCCGGAGCTGGTGGACGGCTCGGACGGGTCCTCGGCCGTGGCGGGCTGAGCGCGCCGGCTCCGGCCGGCCGGTACGCTCTTCCCGCGAGCAACCCGTCCGGAGTCCGATCCGCACGGCGGGGGTCGGCGCAGCGGGGCTAGAACCAAGACAGGTGATGGAGTCCTCCCATCGAGTTATGGGCGGTCCCTTGCGCGCTCCACTGCCGGACGTACCGCGCCTGGTCCGACGAGCCAGGGCCGGAGGACCCTATTCGGCCCCCGCCGCGGCGCTTCGAACCCCCGTCGAGCGCTTCCTGACGCTCTATCGCGCGCTCGAGTGCCTGGCACGCTCTCGCTCTGCGGACATCGATGCCTGCCTTGCCGAAGGGCTCCGACAGTTGGCTTCACCCGACTCCAGGCGGGCGGTGCGCGACATGGCCGATCACGTTGCTCGGTTGACGCCGGCGGGGCTCGGCGCGCTGGTGGACACCCAGCTCGAGGGGGCGGCCCGTGACGCGGCGATCGCCTCGCTGCGGTCCGCCTCCCGCCGCCTGCGGGGCGGTGCGTTCGATCCTTCGAGTGCGGAGGGCTGCCGGCGCGCCGGACGGCTGATTCGGGGCCTGCGCAATGCCGCGGTGCATGGGACGGTCCTGACGACCGATCGTCACATGGCGCCGATCCTTGGGCTCGCGTGCCTGGTATTGGACGAGGCGGTCGTGCGGTTGTATGCGCAGGTTTTCGAGTTGACCGAGGCGCAAGTGAGTCAGGCGCTCGATTCGCGCGAGGAGGATCGGTGACCCTCGTGCGGATCGTAAGCTCGGAGGGCGACCGCGAGCTGGAGCTGGCTCCCAGGCCGCTCGGCCGCGGCGGCTTCGGCACGGTCTTCCGCGCGACGGATCGCCTGGGCGCCGAGTTCGCCCTCAAGCTGGTTCCCCTGGCCGACGATCCTGCGGTGGCGGCGCAGCAGCGGGAGGCGTTCGCCCGAGAGACGGCCGCACTGCAGCGTGTCCGCCACCCCAACGTCGTCCGGTACATGCTGCACGGCGAGGCGCCGGACCTTGCGGCCGGTGGGGGCAGGGGTGCTCTGGCTCTGGTGATGGAGTACGTCGAGGGGGCCCCGTTGCGCGACCGGATCGGTCCCGGTGGCCTGCCGGCGCGTGAGGCGCTCGAGTACGTGAGGCAGCTCTGCCGGGGGCTGGACGGCATCCACGGGGCCCGGCCGCCGCTGGTTCATCGCGACATCAAGCCCGACAACCTGGTAATCGGTGCTCGGGACGGGGTGCTGCGCATCGTGGACTTCGGGCTCGGACGGGACATCACCGCCCGCCTCTCCGCGGAGTCGGGTCGCGCCGGTACTCCGGCGTACATGGCTCCGGAGCAGATGCTGGGTGCACCGATCGACGCGCGCACCGACCTCTACGCGGCGTCACTGGTCGCCCACGAGCTCCTTACCGGCACCGTACCCATGTGCCAGCCCGGCGGGATGCCCGATGTGCGCGCGCGGGCCGCCGGCTGGGTCCCCGGCCGGCAGGGGACACCTTGCGAGTTCGAGGAGTTCTTCGCCCGCGGGCTTGCTCCCGCGCCCCATCTGCGGTTCCCGACCGCGGAGGCGCTGATGCGGGCATTCGAGGCGTGCGTGGGCCGCCTGCCGGCGGGTGCGCGGGGGCTCGGGGGGTCATCGCTCCGGAGCCCGCCGCGCGAGCCCATCATCCGCGGCGCCCGCTGGGAGGACTACCGCGACGGCAGTATCGCGGCGATCGACCGTGAGATCCAGGCGGTGAGAATGGACCTCCGATCCCGTGGCGCCGATGGGCCGGTGGAGGCGCGGAAAGGGCTGCGCGAGGACCGGGCCCCGGACTGGTCCACCTACGTGGTGAGAGTTCCCGAGGACCTTCTGATTGCCGAGGACACGCCGGTCCGGGCCACTGTCGACGGGCATACGGTGCGAGGCCACGTCGTGGGGTGCGACCCCGACGAAGGGGAGATGCGTCTCGCCCTCTACGAAGACGTCGGCCCCGAGTTCGGGCGCGCACTGCTGGCTTTCGATGCGACCTTCATCCTGGAACGGCTGCGGGAGCGGCTCGAGTCGAGCGCCGGGCAGGGGAACACGGCTCTTGCCGTTGGGCTGACCCGAAACACCGGCCGGGTAGGCGACGCGCCGCTGGCGGCCGTAGTGGCGGCCGAGGCGCTGAATGAAGGCCAGCGTGCCGCCGTTCGCCGGGCCTTGGGCTCGACCGTGACCTATGTCTGGGGGCCCCCGGGGACGGGGAAGACACGCACCGTCGGCCACCTGCTCGCCTCCCTGATGGCCGACTCCGGTCGGGCGGCCGCGCTGGCTCCGACCAACGTGGCCGTGGACACCCTGCTCTTGGCCGCCGTGGCGGTGCGGGCGCAGGCCGTGCTGGAGGCGATCGAGGCCGGGAAGGTGGTGCGGCTCGGCGAGACGTCGGCGGAGCTGCGCCGCGAGCGCCTGCACCTGGACTGGGCGTTCGAGTGCACCGCAAGAGAATCCTTCCTGCAGGTCGTTGCTCGCCTCGAGGACCTATGGCGGGAGTATCTGGAGGTGTTCGGCCGGCGCAGGGGGCGTCCGGCGGCGGAGCCCGATCTGCTCCTGAGAGGGAGGTTCCTGAGAGTTCGGCGCGAGGTCGCTCGAGCCCGGGAGCAGGCCGAGCGGCACCCCGCGGTTGCCGACGAGCTCACGGGCTTAGCCGGGCGGGTCGCCTCGGTCGGGCCGCAGGTCGAGGCGGTCGAAGCCGCTGCACTGGCGCGCGCGACGCTCGTCGCGACGACGCTGAGCAAGTTCCATCTCGATTCCCGCCTGGAGGCGCAGGTGTTCCCGAGCGTCATCGTGGACGAGGTCTCGATGGCGCTGTACCCGGCCCTCCTGTACGCGGCCACCAGGGCGGGGGAGCGGATCGTGGTCGCGGGGGACTTCCATCAGCTCGCTCCGGTCGTGATCTCGAAGGAACCCGTGGCGCAGAGGTGGCTTCGGCACGACATCTTCGAGCTGGCCGGGGTGAACGACGATACTCAAGAGGTCCCGGCGCGGCCGCTCCTCAACCTGCAATACCGCATGCACCCCGAGATCTCGGCTGTGGTGAGCCGCCTGTTCTACAGCGGGCGCCTGGGCGATGCGGACGACGTTCTCGAGCGGTACCGCGAGCGCCGGGCGAGAGGCCGCCCGGACCCCACCGCGCTCGGGCTGCTCGACACGACAGACCCGGCCACGAAGAGCGAGAAGCTCGCGGGAGGGTCTCGCACCAACCCGGTCCACGCGAAGCTGGTGGCCGATGCGGTGGCCGCTGCCGTGGCCGGCGGCGCGCGGGCCATGGCGGTCGTGACTCCTTACGTCGGGCAGGCGCGCCTGATTCGGGACGCGGTTCGGCGCCGTGGCGTCGCGCTCCTCGAGGCGTGCCGGATAAGCACGGTGCATCGGTTTCAGGGGCAAGAGGCCTCGCTGGTGATCTTCGACACGGTGGATGCCCCGGACGTGCCCGTCGGGTTCCTGAACGAGAGGAGCAATCCCGACAGCCTCCGGATCATCAACGTGGCCGCATCGCGGGCGCAGCGGCGGCTGCTGGTCGTGGCGCACGCCGAGTTTCTGGGGCAGCAGCTTTCCCCCCGGAGCCGCCTGATCAGGCTGCTGGCGGAGCTCCGGCTCCGCGGGCGGGAGTTCTCCCTGGCTGCCTCCGGCATGGCCGAGCTGCGGCAGTGGCTCACGGCTGCCGGCCCGGCGTCCGCGGAGCCGGTGGAACCGAATGAGTGGGTGCGCTGGCGCGGCCACGAGGCGGTGGTCGTGTCGGTGTCGAATGGTCGGGTGCGCATTTGGAGCGAAGGAACCGAGGTCGAGGTCCCACTGGGCGAAATCGAGGCCGTCCACCGGGAGGGGAAATGGCTGGAAGCGAATTGGCCGGCTCGCTCCTGATCGCGAGCGACGTGGCGGAGGTGCCCCTGTCATGGCCGCAGGGGTGGAAGCGCGAGCTCACCTCGGTTCTGGAGCGCGTGGCGGTCGACGAGCGCTCAGCTCTGAATGTGGCGGCGTCGGACGGTATCAAGGTGATGCCCGCCCCGGGCAACCACCGGCTGTATTTCCGCCGCGGCCCGTCTCCCGCCCCGGGGGGACGGAGCCGCGCTGGCACGCACAACGTCACCAGCGTGTTCGGCCTCAGGCCCGCTCCGGCGGACGAGTTGCAGGTGCGCGCAGGCGTCGTCGGCCCGAATCCGCAATCGCTGGCGCTGCTGTCGGCGGCGGACCTGCAAAGGCTCGGGGTGCCTTCCCACCTGGTGCACGCCGTGCGCACGGCGCCCAGTCTTGACGCGCTCCTCCGGCTCGGGCTGCCCGAGCCGGTCATGGACCGCCTGCGCGCCTTCTGCGTTGCCGCGGCTCCGGCCGAGATTCAATTCATCCCCGAGGTGCTCAAGTATGAGGTGCCCGATCTCGATACGCTTCGGCGGTACTACCTCGGGGATCTCAAGCGCCTCCTGTTGAACCTCGAAGTCCAGCAGCGCGAACTAGTCGATCTCGACCCGCGGGGGCCGATTCTCGTGAAAGGGGCGGCCGGCTCCGGGAAGACCACGGTCGCCCTGTATCGAGCCCGTCGGCTCCTGCTCGGCTCGCCGGGCGGCCCGCGGGTCCTGTTTCTGTCCTTCACCAAGGCGCTGACGCAGGTGGCGGAGGAGCTACTGTTGGATCTCTGCGAGCGACAGGTCCCGGAACTCAGCGTTCAGACGCTGCACGCCTGGTGCTATGGGTATGTGAAGTCCCAGGGCAAGAGGGTGAGAATCGCAAGTGAAAAAGACCAGAGTGGCGCGCTGGCCGAGGCGCTCGCGGCGGTGCAAAGGAATTCTGCCTCCAAGCTGCTGGAGCGGCCCAGCGAATTCTGGTTCGATGAGTTCGGGGAGGTAATCAAGGGTCGGTGTGCGAGCGACCGGGACGCCTATTTCGCCGTGGAACGGATTGGCCGAGGCGAGGGGCTCAGGCGTCAAGGCAGAGAGATTGTGTGGGAAGTGTTCGAGGGGTACCAGCGCAATCTCCGGAGGCGACGGTGCATCGACTGGGATGACCTCGTCTTGGAGGCCCTCAGCTTGCGGCGGAGCGACAGCGCCTTCCAGCCATACGACCATGTGTTCCTTGACGAGGCACAGGACCTTCCCGTCGCGGCGCTTCAGCTGGTCACGAGGCTAACCCGGGAGCCGTCCGGCCTATTCTTCATGGCCGACGGACGGCAGAGCATCTATCAGAAAGGGTTCCGCTGGAAGGACGTGGGTCTGGCGCTCCATGGACGGCCCTACACGCTGCGACGCAACTTTCGCTCGACCATAGAAATAACGGCGGCCGCCGACAGCCTGCGTGCCGCAGCGGTCGATGAAACCGAAGAGGACGGTATCGAGCCGCCGGTCCGGCACGGCCCGCGGCCGAAGCTGGTGCCGTGTTCTAGCCAGGCCGAGGAGTGCGGGGTCGTGGCACGACGCATCGGCGAGCTGCTGCGCACGAACGCCGCGGCGCCCGCCAATATCGGTGTGTTCGCCAGGCGCGTGGCGCTGGCGCGGCAGGTTTATCACGCGTTGGGGGCGGAGGGGATCCCGGCAAGGATGCACAACCAGGGGTCGCTGGCGCTTGGCGATCCCACCGTCAAGGTGCTCACGCTGCACTCGGCGAAGGGGCTGGAGTTCCCGCTCGTGTTCATCGTCGGTGTGGACGCGGGGATTCTGCCCGAGGAGTTGGAACTGGACGACAAGGGCGAACTCGAGGCACATCTTATGAGGGAGCGGCGCCTGCTGTATGTGGGGATGACACGCGCCATGCAGGATCTGACGATGGTATACGACGCTTCCCGACCCTCCCGGTTCATCGGGGATCTCGATCGCGAGCTCTTCGACATCACGCAGGAGGACGCCTCGGATGTCGGCCTGCGGCGAACGCCTGCCGGCGGCGGTCGTGCCACGGCGGCGCCCCGCTTCGGCAAAGGGGGTCCGCGGTCGCAGTGGGGCATCGCGGATCTCCTGAAGAGGTTCCGGGCAAAGTAGGTCGACGAGTGTCGAAGGTATGACCGCCCACCCATGCTCGACCTCGACTTCGAGCTGCGCCTCGCGCTGTTCGATCACGTGGCCCGCCTGAGCCAGGAGGCCGGCGGCCCGATCCCCGCCCGCGCCCTCAACCAGGGCCTCGTGTTCCGGGGCGAGCGGGTCCCCATCTGGAGCCAGCAGAGGGGCATCTTCCGGCCGGCGCTCCTCCGGGAGCCCGGCGCCGCGCTCACCATCCAGACCTCGTTCGAGAGCCCCTACGACGACCGGCTCGACCCCGGCGACGACCGCCTGGTGTATCGGTACCGGGGCACCGACCCGGCCCACCCCGACAACGTCGCCCTCCGCCGCGCCCGGGAGCTCCGCCGGCCGGTGCTCTACCTGTGGGCGGTCGATCGCGGCCTCTACTACCCGGTGTTCCCCTGCTACGTGATCGGCGACGATCCCGGCCAGCTCGCCTTCTTTCTCCTCACCGACGCCCGCCGGGACATCGTGGCCGCGAGCGACGAGGATCCCCTCGCCGCCGCCCCGCTCAAGGCCTACGCCACCCGCCTGGTCAAGCAGCGGCTCCACCAGGAGCGCTTCCGCTGTCTGGTCCTCGCCGCCTACCACCGCGAGTGCACCATGTGCCGGCTGCGGCAGGCCCCGCTGCTCGAGGCCGCCCACATCCTGCCGGACCGCGACGTGCGCGGCAGCCCGGAGATCCCCAACGGGCTCGCCCTCTGCCGCATCCATCACGGCGCGTACGACGTCGGCATCCTGGGCATCGATCCCGACTACAAGATCCATCTCCGGAAGGACGTGCTGGAGGAGCACGACGGGCCGATGCTCCGCCACGGGTTGCAGGAGATGCACGGACGGCTCATCAAGGTCCCCCGCCGGGTCGAGCACCGCCCCAACCGGGACTATCTGGCGGAGCGCTTCTCGCGGTTCCGCGCGGCGTGAGATCGGACGCGGCGGGAGGGCCGGTGGGCGGTTCGCGTGAGGGCGGTGGATCGGCGATCCCGTCGCCGGCCGAGGTCGCCGAGCGGGTCATCGCGGTCCTGGACGAGGGCCACTTCACCTCGACCTACAAGTACGCCGTCCTGCTCGCGCTCCTGGACCTCTGCCTGGAGAAGGGGACCGAGGCGGGCCCCACGGGCCTCGCCCTCACGACCCGCGAGCTCGCGGAAAAGGTCCTCGCCATCTACTGGCCCCAGGTGCGGCCCTCGCCGCTCCTCGGCGGCCGCACCCTGAGCCAGAGCGCGTCCGGGGCCCGGATCCTGAGCCGGATCGAGCGCTTCAAGGCGCTCGCCGCGGCCGACCCGCCGGACTCGCCCACCCAGGCTCGCGCCCGCCATCCTCGGCGCTTCGCCGCGCTGCTCCGCGACGTGGAGCGGGTGCTGATCGAGCTGCCGCTCCCCAGGCTCCAGACGATCGGCCGCTCGAGGGACGAGTTCCTCTATCACATCGGCTGGGACACCGCGGTGGACCCGGCGCGGGTGCGGGAGTACCTCGCCGGGCGGCCCAGCGGGTTCGACAACCGCATCCTGCTCCGGCCCGGCGTGCCGGAGGCGCTGGCGCAGTTGAACGGGGTGCTCCGCCCGCTGGTCCAGCGCTCCTGGGCCCTCAAGGTCGCCCGGCTCAACCGGCTGGAGGACGCGCGGCTGCACGACTTCCTCTTCGGCGAGGAGCGGGCCCCGCTCGAGCGGGTGCGCGCGCCGCTGGTGGAGCTCCAGGAGGGCCGCTGCTTCCTCTGCGAAACGCCCCTCGCGCGGCAGGCCGACCTCGACCACTTCATCCCCTGGGCCCGGGTCCCGAACGACAACCTGGAGAACCTGGTCGCCGTGCATCCGCGCTGCAACAACCAGAAGCGGGACTTTCTCCCCGCGCTCCCGCACGTCGAGCGCTGGGCCTCGCGGCTCCAGCCCGGGGCGCCGGTGCTGCCGCGGCTCGAGCGGATCGCGCGGGCCCACGAGTGGCCCTGCGATCCCCCGGCCAGCCTGGGCGTCGCGCGGACGATCTACCGGCGCCTGCCGCCGAGCGCGAAGCTCTGGCTTCGGGACGAGGAGTTCGTGGAGCGGGGTAAGGCCGTCGTCGGATTCTGAGCCTCAATTGGTTGAGCGGCTTACCAGGCGCTCGCCGGGGCGTCATCACCGGTCCGTTTGGACACCTGGCCGCTCGCCCGGATTGTGGCGCAGTCACGTGCCAAGCGCGCGCAGTCGACACACACCACGACAAGGTCGAGATCCGTGCTGGGTACGCCCGGTCGCACCGCAGAGCCGACCGCGACTACGGCCAGCACGTTCGGATCATCCTGCACGGTGTCGAGGAAGGCGGTGGTCCACTCGCGCGCACGCGGCGAAGGTTATCTGCGGATGGCATGACGGTCGATCGCACCTGCTTCCCGCGGGCGCTGCGCGGCCCCACCCTCGGTTGCGGCGGTCCTGCCCGGATTCGCCACCGTCCCGAGCGGGGTGACCGAGTGCAGATCCCTTGCAGCACGATTGCCGTTAGTTAAATTTTAGGCCGTTCGTTAAATAACGGCCCACCCTGCTTAAAAACCTTATAAACGAGCCAGGCGACCCCGGAGCGATCGTGCTGCGCGGCCCCACCGGCGACCACGTTACGGTCTCCACAGTGGGCGGCGAGACGGTTCGGGCCTTCGTCCCCCGACCGCTGCCGCCCGAGCCGCCGCTCGCCATCGGACCGGCCCTGCGCGAGCGGCTGGATCAGGCCCTCCTCGCCCTCGGCCGGCTGGACAGCATCACCGAATTCCTGCCCAGCCCCGAGCTCTTCCTTTACACGTACGTGCGGAAGGAGGCGGTTCTTTCGTCCCAGATCGAGGGCACCCGGTCGTCACTCTCGGATCTCTTGCTGTTCGAGTTGGACCAGGCGCCGGGCGTCCCGCTCGACGACGTGACCGAGGTGTCCAACTACGTGGCCGCGCTGGAGCACGGCTTGCGGCGCCTCCGGGAAGGATTCCCGCTCTCGAATCGCTTGATCCGCGAGATCCACCGCACCCTCCTCCGGTACGGCCGGGGGGCCGAGCGGCAGCCGGGCGAGTTCCGGCGGTCCCAGAACTGGGTCGGGGGGTCGCGACCCGGCACTGCGGTGTTCGTGCCGCCCCCCGCCGATCGGGTGGCCGACTGCATGGGCGCGCTCGAGCGCTGGCTCCACAACGAGCCGGAGCCGACACCGGCCCTGCTCAAGGCGGCGCTGGCCCACGTGCAGTTCGAGACCATTCATCCCTTCCTGGACGGCAACGGCCGGGTGGGGCGCCTCCTGATCGCCCTGCTGCTTCGGGTGGAGGGCGTGCTCCGCGAGCCGCTGCTGTACCTATCGCTCTATCTCAAGCGCAACCGCTCGCGCTACTACGACCTGCTGCAGGAGGTGCGGGAGCGCGGTGACTGGGAGGCCTGGATCGAGTTTTTCGCAGACGCGGTACGCGAGACGGCCGAAGGAGCGGTGCGGACCGCCCGCAGGCTGGTGGACCTGTTTCAGCGCGACCGGCACAAGATTCAGGCGCTGGGCCGCCCCGCGGGCTCGGCCCTGCGGGTGCACGACGCTCTTCAGCGCCGTCCGCTGGCGACCACCGCGGCCCTGCACGGAGCGACCGGCCTGTCCATTCCGACCGTAATCGCGGCCCTCGAGGGCCTGGTGCGGCTCCGGATCGTGCGGGAGATCACCGGCCGCCGGCGGAACCGGGTGTACAGCTATGCCCAGTACATGCGCATTCTGAGCGAGGGGACTGAACCGCTGCCGAGAGCGTGAGCATGGCGGCCAGCGCCGCAGCCGAGGCGACCGCCATCGGCCGGCGCACGCCCCGGCGCCTCTCCGCGAATTTCCAATCGGGACGCGACCTTAACCGGATCGCTCGGGCTCGCCCGGGTGGCCCGGCTCCGCCGGGAGCCCGACCAGGCGCGCGCTCAGCTCCCGGAGCCGCCGGCGGGCCTCGAGGTCGTACGCCTGCGGGTGGGCCCGGGCCTCGCGCTCCCCGTCGAAGTAGCGTCCGGTCACCCCGTCGAGCGCGGCGTCCGTCACCAGCCGGAGCGTCGCCCGCACCCCCTGCTCCAGCGGGGTGACCGGCCGGATTCCGGCCTCGCGCCCCATCGTGGTCGGCAGGTAGGTGCCGGGGTGCAGGCAGTTGGCGGTGACCCCGACATGCCGAAGCTCCGCCGCCAGGTCGAAGGCGAACATCACCAGCGCGAGCTTGCTCCGGCAGTAGGCCAGGCCCCGTCGTACCCCCGCTCCAGCATCGGGTCGTCCAAGTCGAGCGAGGCCTGCCCGGCCGACGCGACGTTGACGATCCGCGCCGGGGCCGAGCGGACCAGGAGCGGCCGGAGCAGCCGGGTGAGCAGGAACAGCGCGAGGTAGTTCACCGCGAAGCGGAGCTCGAATCCGTCCCGGCTCACCTCCCGCCGGGCCCCGGGCCTCCCGGGACCCACGCCGACGTTGTTCACCAGCACGTCGAGCCGGTCGCGCGACCCGAGGACGTCGTCGGCCAGCCGGCGCACCTCGGCCAGCGAGGCCAAGTCGGCGAGGTGCAGGCTCGCGCGGTGGTCGCCCGTGGCCCCGCGGATCTCGCGGAGCAGCGCCTCGCCGCGAGCCCGGTTTCGCCCGTGCAGGAGCACGGTGGCCCCGGCTGCGGCCAGGCGGCGCGCAAGCTCCCTCCCGAGCCCGTCGGTGGCGCCGGTGACGAGGATGACCTGCCGGTCCAGCGGTCTCATGACGGTGCGCTTGCCACCCACGGGGCGGGGACGCCATCCCGATAGGTATGGCCGCGCCCGTCTACCACACGAGGCGCTCCAGGCCTCCGTCCGCACCGAGCCCGTGGGCTACGCCTTCAACTCAGGCTGAGACCTCTCGTGTGGGTTGGACACGCTGCTCCAGCCCGACCTGTTCGCGGTGCCCATCGAGCAGGCCCGGACCCTGGACTGGTCCCGGATGACGACCCTGCCGCTCGTGGCCGCGGTCCGGTCCAGACCGTCGACTCCCTGCAGCAATGATCGTCCGGCCACCGGGCGCTCGGGACGCCGGGGGTTCCGCTCTTCCGGCCCGCGCATTAGCGTACCGGGTGCGCCGTAGCGGCCGCGGGCGCGCCGTTACCGCGGCGAGTTCGCTGCGCGCGCCGGGTGCCGCGGCGAATTCCCTGCTGCCGCGGCGAATTCCCTGCTGCCGCGGCGACATTCCCTGCTGCCGCGGCGAGTCCCCCGGTGCTGCGGCGAGTCCCCTGTTGTCGCAGCGGAGGCGCCGTGCGGCGCCCCGAGGTCCCCATGGCCCGTCCCCGCGCCGCCCGATCCCGCCTGGCCGTCGCCCTCGCTGTCGTGACGGCCGCGCCGCCCCTCGCCGCCCAGGAACACGACGCCCACGCCCACGGCCGCCTGGGCCGGGTCGTCTTCCCCGTCTCCTGCAGCCCCGAGGCAGGGCGCCGGTTCGAGCACGCCATGGCCCTGCTCCACTCCTTCTGGTGGGAGGAGGGCGAGAACGCGTTCCGCGCCGTGCTCGCCGCGGACTCCACCTGCGCCATGGCCTACTGGGGCCTCGCGCTCAATGCCTGGGGCAACCCGTTCGCCGGCGGCCCCATCGGCGCGACCCTCGCGAGGGGCGTCCGCGCCGCCGCCCGCGCCTCCGCCCTCGGCGCCCGCACGGCGCGCGAGCGCGGGTTCATCGCCGCGGCCGCCGCCCTCTACCGCGACGCCGAGTCCACCCCCAGCGCGACCCGGCTCCAGGCCTACGCCGACACCATGGCGCGGCTCTACCGCGACTTCCCCCGCGACGTCGAGGTCGCGATCTATCACGCGCTGGCGCTCGTCGCCACGGCCCCGCGCACCGACACCACCTTCGCCCAGCAGCGCCGCGCCGTCGCCATCCTGGAGCCGCTCTTCGCCCGTCACCCCGATCACCCGGGCCTCGCCCACTACCTGATCCACGCCACCGACTCGCCCCAGCTCGCCCGGCTCGGCCTCGGGGCCGCGCGGCGCTACGCGCGGATCGCGCCGGCCGCGCCCCACGCCCAGCACATGCCGTCGCACATCTTCGTGCGGCTCGGCCTCTGGGACGAGACGGCGGCCGCGAACTGGCGGTCCTACCGGGCCGGGATGGCCTACGCGCGGGAGGCCGGTCTCGCCGGCGGCACCGGGCACGAGCTCCACGCGCTCGACTACGCGGTCTACGCTCACCTCCAGCGGGGACAGGACTCGGCCGCCCGGGCCGCGCTCGCCGCGGCCGAGCGGGTCCGCCCCGCCGGCGCCGAAGCCCGCGCGCTGGTCTCGGCCTACAACGGGACCGCGCTCGCGGCGCGGATCCCGCTCGAGCGGGGCGACTGGGCGGCGGCCGCGGCGTTCCCGGCACCGGACGACTCGACCGCGCCGGTCGCCGCGGCGCTCCGGCGGTTCACCCGCGCGATCGGGAGCGCCCGGAGCGGGCGCCCGGACGCGGCGCGGGCCGAGGTCGCGGCGCTCGACAGCATCGCGACTGCGATCGAGGCGCGGCGGGAGCCCTACTGGGCCCGGATCGTCCGGATCAAGCGGGACGCCGCGGGGGCGTGGGTGCGGCTCGCGGAGGGAGACACCGCCGGGGCGCTCGCCCTGGCGCACGCCGCGGCCGAGACCGAGGAGGTGACCGACAAGCACCAGGTCACGCCGGGCGAGCTCTTGCCCGCGCGCGAGCTGGAGGGCGACATGCTGCTCGCCGCCGGGCGCCCGGCGGAGGCGCGCGAGGCTTACCGGGCGACCCTCGCCCGCGAGCCGGGCCGGGCGCGGAGCACCTTCGGGCTCGCCCGCGCGGCGGAGCTGGCCGGCGACCGGGCCGCGGCGGCCCGGGGCTACCGGGAGTTCCTGAAGCTCATGGAGAAGGCGGACGGCGGACGACCGGAGCTCGCCGTGGCGCGGGCGTTCGGCGGGGCGGGCGGCGCGCGCTGAGACCGGCCTCCACGGGAGCGACCGTGCGCCGGCCGCCCCCGGCGCGCCCGAGTCAGGGGCGCCCGTCGAGGGCCCGGACGTGCTTGTGGCGCCGAGCCCACTCGAGCAGCCGGGCGTCGCAGGTGAGCAGGGTCCCGTGGCGGCGTGCGGTCGCAACGATGATTCGGTCGGCCGGGTCCCTGTGGTGATCGAAGTCAGGGAGCTGCGTGCTGTCGAGCGCGATGGCGGCGCCGACCGGTATGATCCGAACTCCGGGCGGCCGAAGGCTGGCCTCGATCCAGGCGCCGACGGCCGTGGCCAGGGTGAGGCGCCCGCGCTTCACCAGCATCGCGACTTCCCAGACCGAGATCGCGGAGACGGCCAGAGCCGAGGCCCTGGCCGCCTGCTCGATGGCGTCGAGCGCCGGGGGGGCGAGCTTTCCGGTCACGCCCTCGACCGCCCAGATCCAGACGTGGGTATCGAGGATGAGCTGGCCCCGCCGGGCCGGCCTACTCGGCATCCGCCTCCCAGGCCTCGCCGATGGGGCTCAGCACGTCGCCCAGCTCCGTGACCGTCCCCCGGATCCGCCCGACGAAGGGCTCCGGAGCGGTCTCCCGCGGGGGATGCACCTCCACCAGCACCTTTCCCCGCTTCAGGACCCGGAGCACCCGCCCGGTCCGGGCCACCCGCGGCAGCAGCTTGGTCGCCTTGGCCTTGAACTCGGCGACGCCCACCTCGTCGAACGGCTTCGCCATCGCTCCGCCCCGTTATGGTCAGATAGATATGACCATGGTCGTCTGAAGGTATCCTGCGCCGCGCCGTCCGGCAAGCCGGCCGGTGCCCCGGGCCCCCGGGCCCGCTCCCGGCGCCGGTCCGGCCCGCGCGCTA
>Ga0070741_10009496_pt1 | contig 18840 bp, 13 predicted proteins | sample Coa_R1_4_FD_66440 | JGI IMG/M metagenome (GOLD analysis project Ga0070741, IMG submission 66440) | Surface soil microbial communities from Centralia Pennsylvania, which are recovering from an underground coalmine fire - Coalmine... | ecosystem: Environmental > Terrestrial > Soil > Unclassified ...
CGCCGCGCGACGCCAATGCGCCGCAGCGCCCCGGGTTCGGCCACGGCGCGCCGGACGCCTTCACCGCCATGCAGGCCTCGCTCGCCGCGCAGGGCGTGCCGTCGTCGTCGAGCTACTGGATCGCACTGTTCACCTCGCCGCGCGGCCGCATCTCGCGGCGCGAGTTCTGGCTCTACGGCGTGCTGCCGATCGTCGTCGTCAGCGTTCTCTTGAGCTGGATCCCGCTGATCGGCCAGATCATCTCTCTGGCGCTGCTGTGGGCGAGCATCTGCATCAGTTTCAAGCGCTTCCACGACCTCGGCTATCCGGGCTGGTGGAGCCTGATCTATCTGGTGCCGCTGCTCGCCGCCGCCGTGCTGATGGCGGCAAGCTTCATGGTGGTCAGCCTTGCCGGCATCGCCTGGCTGCTGGCGAAGATCCTCTGGGCGGTCGGCCTCCTCATCGGGCTTGCGCAACTGATCTTCGTCTATATCCGCGTCGGCCAGGAAGGGCCCAACCAATACGGTCCCGATCCGCTCGCCGGCTGACGGATTGCGCCGGCGATGCCGATGACGAGCTGAGCGTGATGCGCATTTTTCTCGCCGGCGCCGGCGGCGCCATCGGCCGCAGACTGACGCCGCTGCTGCGCGCGGCCGGTCACGACGTCACCGGCACCACGCGCTCGGCCGGCAAGGCGGACGCCATCGCCAAGCTTGGCGCCGAACCGGTCGTGGTCGATGTGTTCGACGCGGCGGCGCTTGCCTATGCCGTGATGGCGGCGCGGCCGGACGCGATCATCCATCAGCTGACCGATCTCGCTTTCGCGCCGGGCTCGCCGCGCTACCAGGAGGGCCTTGCCCGCAATGCGCGGCTGCGCATCGAGGGCACGCGCAATTTGGTGGCGGCGGCCAAGGCGGCAAAGGTCACGCGCATGGTGGCGCAGAGCATCGGCTTCATCTACGCGCCGAAGACCGGCGCGCATGTCGAGAGCGATGCGCTGAGCGGCGATCCGGCCATGGCGCGCACGGTCGAGGCGGTGAAGGTGCTCGAGGATGCGGTGCTGTCGCTCGCCGACGGCATCGTGCTGCGCTACGGCTTTTTCTACGGTCCCGGCACCTGGTCGCCGGACGGTCCGCGGCAGCCGCCTTCGGTGCACATCGACGCCGCGGCGCAGGCCGCGCTGCTGGCGCTCGAACGCGGCCGGCACGGCGTCTACAATATCGCGGAAGACGACGCCGCGGTGTCGAGCGACAAGGCCAGGCGCGAGCTTGGCTTTGCGGCGGGGTTCCGCCTGCCTCCGTCATCCTAAGGCGGCGACCGAAGGTTGCGCTTCGAGGCTCGCGGCTGCCGCGCTCGCCCCTTTAGGGTGACGGGCTACTGGAACGGCCTGCTCAGGAAGGGCGAGCCTTTCAGGCCGTAGCGCCAGGGCTGCTCCACCGCCTTGGTGATGCCGATGCGCCGGCCCACGGCGATCCCGGGCTTCTCCGTCCGCGCCCGCAGTTCGAACGGGGCGCGGTCGAGGACAAGGCCGTTATGCTTGATGGTGACGCCGAGGGCCGCGCACAATTTGCCGGGCCCGGAGCAGAGCGCGCGCGGTTCGCTCAGGCCGCGCCGGCGGCGCATGGCGGCCAGGCCTTGCGTGGGCTGCAGCGCCCGGATCAGCACGGCGCTGGCCGAGCCTTCCGGCTCGCAGACGAAATTGAGACACCAGTGGATGCCGTAGGAGCGGTAGACATAGGCATAGCCCGGCGGGCCGAACATTACGGCGTTGCGCGGGGTCTCCCCGCGATAGGAATGGGCGGCCGGGTCGGTGTGGTGATAGGCCTCGACCTCGACAATGACGCCGCCGACCCCGTTGACCAAAAGGGTCGCCCCGATCAGGTCGGGGGCGACCTCGTGGACCGAGCGGTCGAAGAAGTTACGGCGTAATCTGGGGCTTTCCGGCATCCCCTGTGTCCTCCATGCAACAGTTTTACGGCAAATCGACACAAAGTCCGGGAAAGGCCCACCACGCCGCGATTTAGCCATACCCTGCGCCGACACCGGGGCCCTCCGAGGCGGTGCCCAAGCCGTTGAGGCCTTGGGGTTTTACCGGCGGGCAAGGAACCTCGGATAAGCCGGCAAAGCGCCAAAACTGGCAAGCCGGGTTGTGTCGTTTGCGTGTGGTCAGGGGCGGGGGGCTCTGAGTTCGGTATGGACGCCAAATCCAATCTGAAGATGCGCCTGCCGAGCCGGCACGCCACCGAAGGGCCCGAACGGGCTCCGCACCGCGCCTTCTATTACGCGATGGGGCTCACCCCCGAGCAGATCCACCAGCCCTTCGTCGGCGTCGCCACCTGCTGGAACGAGGCCGCGCCCTGCAACATCGCGCTGATGCGCCAGGCGCAGGCGGCCAAGAAGGGCGTCGCCGCCGCCGGCGCAACCCCGCGCGAGTTCTGCACCATCACCGTCACCGACGGCATCGCCATGGGGCATGCCGGCATGAAAGCCTCGTTGCCGTCGCGCGAGGTGATCGCCGATTCCGTCGAGCTCACGGTGCGCGGCCACGCCTATGACGCGCTGATCGGCATTGCCGGCTGCGACAAGTCGCAGCCCGGCATGATGATGGCGATGTGCCGCCTCAACGTGCCCTCGATCTACATCTACGGCGGCTCGATCCTGCCCGGCACCTTCAAGGGCAAGCCGGTCACCATCCAGGACGTCTACGAGGCGGTCGGGCGCCACTCGGTCGGGCAGATGTCGGACGAAGACCTCGACGAGCTCGAGCAGAATGCCTGCCCGTCGGCGGGGGCCTGCGGCGCGCAATTCACCGCCAACACCATGGCGACGGTATCGGAGGCGATCGGGCTGGCGCTGCCTTATTCGGCGGGCGCGCCGGCGCCCTACGAGATCCGCGACAAGTTCTGCATGCTGGCCGGCGAGATGATCACCGATCTGATCGCCAAGAACCTGCGGCCGCGCGACATCGTCACCCGCAAGGCGCTGGAGAATGCCGCAGCCGTGGTCGCCGCCACCGGCGGCTCGACCAACGCGGCGCTGCACCTGCCGGCCATCGCCAACGAATGCGGCATCGCGTTCGATCTGTTCGACGTCGCCGAAATCTTCAAAAAGACACCTTATGTCGCGGATTTGAAACCGGGCGGCCGTTATGTCGCCAAGGATATGTTCGAAGCAGGCGGCGTGCCGCTTTTGATGAAAACCCTGCTCGACCACGGCTTCCTGCACGGCGACTGCATGACCGTCACCGGCCGCACCATCGCCGAGAACCTGAAGAACGTGAAATGGAATCCGGACCAGGACGTTGTGCGTCCGGCCGATAAGCCGCTGCTCAAGACCGGCGGCGTCGTCGGCCTCAAGGGCAATCTCGCCCCCGAAGGCGCGATCGTCAAAGTGGCCGGCATGAAGACGCTGAAATTCACCGGGCCGGCGCGCTGCTTCGACGGCGAGGAAGCCTGCTTCGAGGCGGTGAAGAAGCGCACCTACAAGGAAGGCGAGGTTCTGGTGATCCGCTACGAGGGCCCCAAAGGCGGCCCCGGCATGCGCGAGATGCTGTCGACCACGGCGGCGCTCTACGGCCAGGGGCAGGGCGAGAAGGTGGCGCTGATCACCGACGGGCGCTTCTCCGGCGCGACGCGCGGCTTTTGCATCGGCCATGTCGGCCCGGAAGCGGCGGTCGGCGGGCCGATCGGCCTGCTGCGCGACGGCGACATCATCGAGATCGACGCCGAGAAGGGCACGCTCGACGTCAAGCTGTCGCCCGAGGAACTCGCCAAGCGCAAGAGTCAATGGAAGCCGCGCGAGAACGGCTACGCGTCGGGCTATCTGTGGAAATACACCGAGCAGGTCGGCAACGCGCTCAAGGGCGCCGTCACCCATCCGGGCGGCGCTGCCGAAACGAATTGCTATGCGGACATCTGACACCATCGCGCGCGCGCTTGTCGTCGCCGCCTGCGTGGCGGCGGCGCCGGCGTTCGCCTTCGACGGCACCAAGTCCGATGACGCGCCGGCCGCGCCGCTCGCGGCGCAGCCGACCGCGGTGCTGCGGCCGCCCGCCGACATTCCGAGCGCACCGCCGCTCAAGGCGCAGCCGACAGCCGCGGAAGCCTTCCGCAGCGGCGCGCAATGGCTCAAGGCCGGCGAGACCGAGAAAGCCGTGCACTCGCTCGAATACGCCGCCGAGAACGGCCATCCGCTGGCGCAGTGGAAGCTCGGCCGCATGTACGCCGAAGGCGAGGGCGTCAAGCACAACGACCTCAAGGCCTTCGAATATTTCCGCCGCATCGCCGACAGCCACGCCGAGGACAATCCCGACACCCGCGAGGCGCGCTTCGTCGCCAATGCCTTCGTCGCGCTCGGCCAGTACTACCTCGCCGGCATCCCCGACAGCGAGGTGCGGAAGGATCCGGAGCGCGCGCGCGAGATGTTCGCCTATGCGGCGTCCTACTTCCGCGATCCCGAGGCGCAGTATTATCTGGCGCGGCTCTATCTCGACGGCATCGGCGCGCCGCGCGATCCGCGCACGGCGGCGCGCTGGTTCGGCCTGTCGGCGCACAAGGGTCTGTGCAAGGCGCAGGCCATGCTCGGCGCCATGCTGTTCACCGGCGATCATATCCCGCGCCAGGCGGCGCGCGGCCTGATGTGGCTGACGCTCGCCAAGGACAGCGCCGATGCCGGCGACCAGGCCTGGATCGGACGGCTTTATGACAATGCCTTCCGCCAGTCGACCGAGGACGAGCGGGCGATGGCGGCGCTGTATCTCAAGCGCTGGCTGCAAAACCGGCACGAGTAGGGGCGGGCGCAGCCCTTTCCGGCGCACAATCTCGATCGTTTTTGATCTTGGCCGGCCGGTGAAGAATGAGCCGCCGCGCCGCCTTTTCGCATGACTTCGCGCAACCGTCAGTTTAGCCTCCGGCCGTGGGCAGAGGGGGGCGACCATGCCGTTTTCACCGGAGAACGTCACGCTGGCCGGCAGCCAGCTTGTCTTCCACAATACTTACGCCGGCACCGTCACGACGGCCTATCACAACGCCATTCTGACCGCCGAGCACGCGTTCGAAAGTCAGTTCTCCGATCCGGTCACCATCAGCGTCAGCTTCGATTTTGCCAATCTCGGCGCGGGCTTCCTGGCGCAAAACCAGTTCAACAATACCGCATCGGTCAGCTACTCGGCGCTGCGCACCGCGCTTATAAACAACGCGACGCCGGGCGACGCTGACGACCAGCACGCGGTCGCTTTACTCCAGGCCCAGGCCAACGATCCGACCGTTGGCCTGCCGAGCGCCACCGGCAACAACCTTGTTACCGCACACAACTACCTGATCGGCGGCGGCATGGCGCGGCTGCTGGGCCTTGGCGGCGCTCAAGGCCCCAATCCCGATGTCCAGCTTGTGCTCGGCACCGGCGTCACCTGGGATTTCGACCCCAGCAACGGAATTAGCTCAGGCGCGTTCGACGCGGTCGGCGCCATCGAGCACGAGATCAGCGAAGGCGGCTTCGGCCGGGTTGCCGGCGTCGGCGTGCAGAACCACGCCTGGGGGCCGCTGGATCTATTCCGCTACTCGTCCCCAGGTCATCGGGATGTCACCGGCGGCAAAGACGGCGTGTCGACGTTCTTCTCGGTCGACGGCAACACCATGCTCACGCCGTTCCACAATTCGGTGAACACCGCCGGCACCTTCGACGGCCAGGACTTCGGCGACTGGAACATCGGCGGCGACTCGTTCGGCTTCGGCAAGCCGGGGACAATCGGCGCCCTCTCCGCCGTCGATCTTCAGGTGCTTGATATTCTCGGCTGGACGAGAATCGGCTCGACGCCGCCGACGACCGACGATTTCCGCGACAGCCTCAACGATACGACGGCGCCGCTGGGTCAGCTCTCGTTTAACGGCCAAGGAACCGCAACGTCGACCGGCAATCTGGAGGTCGCCGGCGACCGCGACTGGTTCAGTGTTCATCTGGTCGGCGGCACCAGCTACGTCATCAATCTGACCGGCCAGCAGGGCGGCGGCGGCACGCTGCAAGATCCATATCTGTATGTACATGACAGCGGCGGGGGAGCTCCGATTGCGCACGACGACGACATCACTCCCGGGGTCAATGTCGATTCACAACTGACCTTTGTCGCGCCGACGACCGGTACCTATTATATCGAGGCCGGCGCCTTCAACGAGCAGTACGCCGGCACCTACCGGATTTCGGTCGCCACCGCCGCGCCCACCGACGATTACGCCAACAGCCTGGCCGACAATTCGCATCCGATCGGCAATGTCGCCATCAACGGCTCCAGCACCGGCGCGCTGGAAATTGCCGGCGACCGCGACTGGTTTGCCGTTCAACTGATCGCCGGCGACAGCTACGTCATCAATCTGCAAGGCCAGCAGGCCGGCGACGGCACGCTTGTCGACCCCTATCTGCGCGTGCATGACAACACGGGCGCGTTGCTGGCGGAGAACGACGACATCACCACCGGCGTCAACCGCGATTCGCGGCTGACCTTTGTCGCCACCGGCACCGGCACCTTCTACCTCGAAGCCGGCGCCTTCGACGATTCCTACACCGGCACCTATCGCGTCAGCATCAATCACGTCACGCCGAGCGACGACTACGCCGACAGCAAGAACGATACGACGGCGCCGTTCGGCCAGGTCGCCGTCAACGGCTCCAGCACCGGCACGCTGGAAACCGTCGGCGACCGCGACTGGTTCGCGGTGCAGCTTGTCGCCGGCACGACCTACACGATCAATCTCACCGGCGCGCAGGGCGGCGGCGGCACGTTGCTCGATCCCTACTTGCGGCTGCACGACAGCAGCGGAGCGGAGGTGGCGCAGAACGACGACATCAATCTCGGGGTCAACGTCGATTCGCAATTGCCCTATACGGCCCTTGCGTCGGGCACCTACTACATCGAGGCCGGCGCCTATGCCGACAGTTACACCGGCACGTACCGCATCAACGTCAGCGGCACTGCGCCCGCCGACGACTATCCCGACAACTTCAACGATTCGTCGTCGCAGTTCCCATTTGGGCTGGTCGCCGTCAACAGTTCAAGCAGCGGCAATCTGGAAGCCGCGGGCGACCGCGACTGGTTCAGCGTGCAGATGCTCACGGGCCAACGCTACATCATCAACCTGACCGGCGTGCACGGCGGCGGCGGCTCGCTGCTCGACCCCTATCTGCGGCTCTACAACGACGCCGGGACGCTGCAGTTGCAGAACGATGACATCAAGCTCAACGTCAACCCCGACTCGCAGATCGTGGCGACGATCACAAATGGCGGCACCTTCTATATCGAGGCCGGCGCCTTTAACGATCTGTTCGCCGGCACCTACACGGTCAGCGTCGCCGACGCCGTCATCACCGGCACCGCCAAGAAGGACACCATCGACGCCACCCACACCGCCAAGGGGCAACTCAATCCCTATAGCGGCGCCGACACCATCTACGGGCTCGGCGGCGACGATGTCATTGCCGGGCTTGGCGGCGGCGACACCATCGACGGCGGCGCCGGCAACGATACCGTCTCGTTCGCCAGCGACACCGCCGGCGTCACCGTCAGCCTGCTGGCCAACACCGCGGCAGGCGGCCAGGCCGCCGGCGACACGCTGGTGTCGATCGAGAACCTGACCGGCGGCTCCGGCGACGACTGGTTCGAAGGCACCAACGGCGCCAACGTCTTCATCGGCGGCGCCAATACGGCGGCCGGCGACACCGTGAGCTATGCCAATGCCGGCGGTGGCGTCGACGTCAGCCTCGCCATCACCAAGGCGCAGGCGACCGGCGGCGGCGGCACCGACACGCTGTCCGGCATCGAGAACCTGGTCGGCTCGGCCTTCGACGATGTGCTGGGCGCCAATTCAAGCGTCAATCACCTCGATGGCGGCGGCAACGGCGCCGGCGGCGACACCGTGTCCTATGCCGCCTCGAAAATCGGCGTCATGGTCGATCTCACCGTGCAGAACGGCGTCACCGCGCAGACCTCGACCGGCGATGCCAGCGGCGACGTGCTGCAAGGCTTCGAGAACGTCATCGGCTCGGGCAAAAGCGACATCCTGATCGGCACCAACGGCGACAACGTCATCGAAGGCGGCGCCGGCGCCGACGTGCTGCACGGCAATGGCGGCAGCGACACCGTCAGCTACGCCAGCTCGAAGTCCGGCGTCACCGTGACGCTCGGCGCCAACGGCGAACTCAACAGCAATGGCGGCTTCGTCAATGGCGGCGATGCCAAAGGCGACACCGGCGACGGCTTCGCCAATATTTTCGGCTCCGCCAAGACCGACTTCCTGACCGGCAACAACGGCGCCAACACCATCACCGGGGCGGGCGGCGCCGACGGGCTGACCGGCGGTGGCGGCGCCGACCGCTTCGCCTATCAAACCGCAAGCCAGGGCAACGATATCATCGTCGATTTTGGCAACGGTGCCGACACGCTGGTCATCAGCAAGACCGGCTTCGGCGGCAACCTGGTGTCGCAGGGCGCGACCCCCGACACCGATTATTTCGTCAGCGCCGCCGGCCACACCGCGACCGAAGCCGGCCACGGCCAGTTGCTGTTCGACACCACCTTGCACCAGCTGTTCTGGGACGATGACGGCGCCGGCGCCGGCACCCATGCGGCGGTGATGGTGGCGTGGCTGATCAACGGCCACAATCTGACCGCGAACGAGATCAACCTGGTGTGAGGCGAGAGCCGCCTCAGCGCGCCTCGATATCGAGATCGACGTAGACCGGGACGTGGTCGGAGGGCTTGTCCCAGCCGCGCACATGGGCGTCGATGCCGGCGTCGCTGAGGCGGTCGGCGGCCTGCGGCGACAGCAGCACATGATCGATGCGGATGCCGTCGTTCTTCTGATAGGCGCCGGCCTGATAATCCCAGAAGGTGTAGAGGCCGGCGTCGTCGCTCACCGCACGGATGGCATCGGTCAGCCCGAGATTGGTCAGGGTGCGGAATTTCTCCCGCGTCGGCGGCAGGAACAGCGCGTCGTTGACCCAGGCCTCCGGCCGGCGGGCATCGAGTGGGCTCGGAATGACGTTGTAGTCGCCGGCCAAAAGCATCGGCTCTTCCAGTTTAAGGCGTTCATCTGAAAAGCGAATAAGACGATCCATCCATTTGAGTTTATAGGCATATTTTTCTTCGCCGCCATTGCCGTTCGGGAGATAAAGGCTCACCACCCGCAGCGCCCCGGTCCTGGTCGAGACCAGCGCCTCCAGGAAGCGCGCCTGCACGTCGCCGTCGTCGCCGATCAGCCCCGGCGCGACTTCGTCGAACGGCAGCTTGGACAAAAGCGCCACCCCGTTCCAGGTCTTCTGGCCATGCACCGCCACGTTGTAGCCGAGCGCCTCCAGCGGCTCCCGCGGGAAGGCATCGTCGGTGCACTTGATCTCCTGCAGGCAGACGATGTCGGGCTGGCGCTCCTTGAGCCAGGCCTGGAGGCCATCCATGCGCTGGCGAATCGAATTGACGTTCCAGGTGGCAATCCGCATGAAAAAGCCCGGTTCGGCGAACAAACGGCGGCGCCGCGGTGTTTACCAGCCGCCGCAGGGATATGCACTCAAGGCCGTTTATATGCTAAGCAGCCCGATACGGGCCGAAAAGGCGAGGCATGACCCATACCGCGGACTAGGGAGCGCCCGGGCAGGGCCCAAACGAGCCCGGATCGAACATTACCGATGCTAAAGCGAAAGTGGCTATTTGGGGTGGCGGCGCTCGCCCTGATCGGCACGGTTCTGCTTGTCCGGGGCTTCTGGGCAAGCGACCGGGCGGCGGCGGCCCGTGCCCAGGGCCAGGCCGCCCAGGCCGTTCCCATCGAGGTCGACAAGGCCGCGCGCAAGCCGGTGCCGGTGCGCATCGACGCGCTCGGCACCGTGACGCCGATCGCCAGCGTCGCCATCAAGACCCGGATCGACACCACCATCGACCGCGTGCATTTCCAGGACGGCGCCCACGTCAACAAAGGCGACGTGCTGTTCACGCTCGACTGCCGCGCGGTCGACGCCCAGATCGCGCAAACCGAGGGCAATATCGCCCGCGACCAGGCCCAGCTGCACGGCGCCGAACTCGACGTCGCCCGCTACACCAGCCTGGTCGCCAAGAACGCCACCTCGCAGCAGACCCTCGACACCGCCACCACCGCGGCGGAAAGTTTCCGCGCCGCCATCAAGTCCGACACCGGCCTGCTCGACAACCTCAAGGTCCAGCGCAGCTACTGCACCATCACCGCGCCGATCACCGGCCGCATCAGCGCCGCCGCCGTCAAGGTCGGCAATTTCGTGCGCCAGGCCGACACCTTGCCGATGGCGACGATCAACCAGATGGCGCCGGTCTATGTCAGTTTCACCGTGTCGCAGAAGAACCTGCCCGACATCCGCAGCGCCCTTGCCGCCAAGACTGCGACCGTCGATGCGCTGATCCCGGGCGATGCCAAGCCCGCCTCCGGCCAGGTCAGCATGATCGAAAACGCGGTCGACGCCACCACCGGCATGGCCACCATCCGCGCCACCATGCCGAACGAGGACGAGCGGCTGTGGCCGGGCACGCTGGTCAGCACCGAATTGACGCTGCGCGACGAGGAGGCGGTGGTGGTGCCGTCGAAGGCGGTGCAGGTCAGCCAGACCGGCAATTTCGTCTTCGTCGTCGACGCCAACAACGTCGCCCATGTCCGGCGCGTCACCACCGAACGCCAGGTCAACAACGAGACCGTGATCACCACCGGCCTCGCCGGCGGGGAAACGGTGGTCACCGACGGGCAGCTGCTGCTGTCGGAAGGCAAGCACGTGTCGCCGCGGCCGCCGCGGCCGGCGGCTGCGCCCGCCGCATCCGGGTCGTGATGTCATGAACCTGTCGGAAACCTGCATTCGCCGCCCGGTGCTGACGACGCTGATGACGGCGTCGCTCATCGTGTTCGGCGCCTTCGCCTACCGGCTGTTGCCGGTCGCGGCACTGCCGGCGGTCGATTTCCCGACCATCCAGATCAGCGCCCAGCTGCCCGGCGCCAGCCCCGAAACCATGGCGGCGTCGGTGGCAGCGCCGATCGAGCGGCAGCTGTCCACCATCGCCGGCATTTCCTCGATGAATTCCTCGTCGGCGCTCGGGCTGACGCAGATCACCATCCAGTTCGATCTCAACCGCAACATCGACGGCGCCGCGCTCGACGTGCAGACCGCGCTGTCGACCGCGGCGAAAAATCTGCCGGTCGAAATGACGACGCCGCCGAGCTTCCGCAAGGTCAATCCCGGCGACTTTCCGGTGCTCTATCTGAGCATGCGCTCCGACACCATGCCGCTGTCGGCGGTCGACGACTATGCCGAGACGGTGCTGGCGCCGCAGATTTCGCAACTGCCCGGCATCGCCCAGGTGCTGGTCTACGGCGCGCAGAAATTCGCCGTGCGCGTCCAGGTCGACCCGGTGGCGGCGGCCTCGCGCAACATCTCGCTCGAGGACATCCGCACCGTCATCGCGCAGGCCAATTCGAGCGCGCCGGTCGGCACCTTGCAGGGCCAGCAGCAGGCCGTCACCTTGCTCGCGACCAGCGCCATGGAACACGCCGCCGATTACCGCGACGTCGTGGTGGCCTATCGCAACGGCGCGCCGATCAAGCTTTCCGAAGTGGCGCGCGTTATCGACAGCGTCGAAAACGACAAGATCGCCACCTGGTTCAACGACTCGCGCGCCATCGTGCTGGCGATCCAGCGCCAGCCCGACGCCAATACGGTCGAGGTCGTGGACAGCGTGCGCGCCAAGCTGCCGCAGATGCGCGCGCAGGTGCCTCCGGCGATCGAGATGGCGCCCTTGTTCGACCGTTCGATCTCGATCCGCGCGGCCGTCGCCAATGTGCAGGAAACCCTCGTCATCGCCTTCGTGCTGGTCATGCTGGTGATCTTCCTGTTCCTGCGCAAATTGTCCGCCACGATCATTCCGGCGCTGGCGGTGCCGGTGTCGGTGGTGGGCACCTGCGCGGCGATGTATGCCTTCGGCTTTTCCATCAACAACATGACGCTGCTCGCGCTGACGCTGTCGGTCGGCTTCGTGGTCGACGATGCCATCGTCATGCTCGAGAACATCGTGCGTCACGTCGAAGGCGGCATGCGTCCGTTCGAGGCGGCGCTCAAGGGCGCGCGCGAGATCGGCTTCACCATCGTCTCGATCACCTTTTCGCTGATCGCGGTGTTTATCCCGGTGCTGCTGATGGGTGGCCTGGTCGGCCGCGTGTTCCGCGAGTTCGCCGTGACCATTGCGGTTGCCATCGTTGTCTCGGGCTTCGTGTCGCTGACGCTGACGCCGATGCTGTGCGCGCGCGTGCTCAAGGGCGAGACCGCGGAAGAGCACAAGCGCGAAATCTGGATACTGCGGGTGTTCGAGGCCTTGTTCGAGCGCATGAAGGCGGCCTACGAATGGTCGCTCGACCGCGTGCTCGCCAGAAAGTCGGTGATGCTGATGGTGACGCTCGCCACCATCGCCGGCACCATCTGGCTCTACGTCATCGTGCCCAAGGGCTTCTTCCCGACCGAGGACACCGGCTACGTCATCGGCATTACCGAGGGCAATACCGACATCGCCTTCCCGGCCATGGTCGACCATCAGCGCAAGGTCGCCGACATCGTGCGCCAGGACCCGGCGGTCGCCTACATCAATTCGACGGTCGGCGCCGGCGGGCCGAACTCGCTGCCCAACAGCGGACGCATGCTGGTGGCGATGAAGCCGCGCGACGAACGCGGCACCCAGCAGGAAATTCTTGCCCGGCTGCGGCGCGAGGCCAATATCTTCCCCGGCATCCAGATATTCTTCCAGCCGATCCAGAACATCAATCTCGGCGGCAAGCTGGCGAAGAGCCAGTACCAGTACACGCTGCAATCCAACGACACCGAGGCGCTCTATCGCATCGCGCCGGAATTGCGCGACAAGATCGCCAAGCTGCCGGGCCTGCTCGACGTCACCACCGACCTCTACGTCAAGAATCCGCAGGTGACGGTCACGGTCGACCGCGAAAAGGCCGCGGTCTACGGCGTCTCCATCGACCAGGTGCGCCAGCAGCTCTATGACGCCTTCGGCTCGCGCCAGGTCGCCACCATCTACACGCCGGCCAACAATTACGAAGTGATCCTGGAAACCAAGCCGGAGTTCCAGAACAGCCCGAACGACCTCAACAAGATCTATCTCAAGACCAACGCGGTCGGCGGGCTTTCCGGCGCGACCACGATCGCCCCCGGCGCCGGCGTCACCGGCATCGGCGTGCTGTCGGGCCAGGTCGTGCCGCTGTCGGCGGTGACCAAGTTCGTGCGCACGGTCGGTCCGCTGCAGGTCAACCACCAAGGCCAGCAGCCGGCGGTGACCATCTCATTCAACGTGCAGCCTGGGACTTCGCTCGGTCAAGCGACGGATGCGGTCGACAACTTGCTGCGTGAAGAGCGGCTGCCGGCCACGATTACGGTCGCCAAGCAAGGCACCACGCAGGTGTTCGAAGAGTCGCTGCGCGGCCAATGGATCCTCGTTATCGCGGCGATTTTCGCCGCCTATGTGGTGCTCGGCATTCTGTACGAGAGCTTCATCCATCCGATCACCATCATCTCCGGCCTGCCGTCGGCCGGCATCGGCGCCATCCTGACGCTGATGCTGTTCAAGATGGATCTGTCGGTGATCGCCATGATCGGCATCGTCATGCTGGTCGGCATCGTGAAGAAGAACGCCATCATGATGATCGACTTCGCCATCGAGCGCCGCCGCGTCGGCCTGTCCGCCGAGGCCGCCATCCGGGAAGCTGCGACGCTGCGCTTCCGCCCGATCATGATGACGACCTTCGCCGCGATCTTCGGCACCATCCCGATCGCGCTCGGCACCGGCGCCGGCGCCGAATTGCGCCAGCCGCTGGGTGTGGCGGTGGTCGGCGGCCTGTTGCTGAGCCAGCTGCTCACCCTCTACATCACGCCGGTGATCTATTTGTACCTCGACCGCTTCGACAAGCTGATCAAGCGCCGCATCGAGCCGCAGTTGCAGGAAGTCGAGGAACGCGAGCCGGCGGTCGCGGCGGAGTAGACCTCACCCTTGTCATGGCCAAGCTTGTCCCGGCCATCTCGGTTAGGGACGCAAGGCCGTTGCCCGCCTAAGCGGGATGCGCGGGTCAAGCCCGCGCATGACAACGGTGAGGCAAGCTGGGAGAAGGTCTACAGCGCGAAACTGGTGCCGCAGCCGCAGGAGGCGGTGGCCTTCGGGTTCTTGACCTTGAACGCGGCGCCGATCAGGTCCTCGACGAAGTCGATCTCGGAGCCTGCCATATATTGCACCGAGACCGGGTCGATCAGGACGGTGGCGCCGTCGCGGGCGATGACGACGTCGTCTTCGGCCTTCGCCGTCGCCATGCCGAACTTGTACTGGAAGCCGGAGCAGCCGCCGCCCTCGACCGAGACGCGCAGCATGGTGCCGGCGGGCTCGGTCTTGAGGATCTCGCCGATGCGCCGCGCCGCCCGTTCGCTGACCGTGATGCCTGCGTCCATGAGAGCGATCCTTGAGAGCGATCCTTGAGAGCGATCCTATTGGCAGAGGCCGTAGCAATTAGTTAAGTGCGCCGGTCGTCGAGGTCAATGCGGGGCCGGCATGGCCATTTCCACGCCCATTGAGCGCGCACCCTACGCTGCCGATCCGGCCAAGAGCCGGGGCCGGCGCGTTGCCGAGCCGCCGTCGGCCTCGCGCAACGACTTCCGGCGCGACTGCGACCGCATCATCCATTCCGCCGCGTTCCGCCGCCTCGCCCACAAGACCCAGGTCTTCGTCTATCACGAGGGCGATCATTTCCGCACCCGGCTCACCCACACCCTCGAGGTGGTGCAGATCGCGCGCTCGCTCGCCCGCGCCCTCGGCCTCGACGAGGACCTCGCCGAAGCGGCCGCGCTCGCCCACGACCTCGGCCATCCGCCCTTCGGCCATGCCGGCGAGCGCGCGCTCGACGAATGCCTGAAAGCGGCGGGCGGCTTCGACCACAACGCGCAGGCGCTGCGCATCGTCACCGCGCTCGAGCGCCGCTACGCGCGGTTCGACGGCCTCAACCTCACCTGGGAGACGCTGGAGGGCCTGGTCAAGCACAATGGCCCGCTGCTGGACCGCGCCGGCCAGCCGACCGCGCGCTACGCCGCGCACGGCGTGCCGGCGCCGATCCTCGCCTATTCGCGGCTCCAGGATCTGGAGCTGTGGAGCTATGCCAGCGCCGAAGCGCAGGCGGCGGCGCTCGCCGACGACATCGCCTATGACGCCCACGACATCGACGACGGCCTGCGCGCCGAGCTGTTCACGCTCGACGACATCGCCGCGGTGCCGGCCGTCGGCGCCATCGTGCGCGAGATCGATACCGGGCTCGACGCCTCGCGCCGCACCCACGAAACCGTGCGGCGCATCATCACCCGCATGATCGAGGACGTGATGGCGGAAACCGCGCGCCGCGCCGCCGCGCTCAAGCCGAAGAGCTCGGCCGAGGTGCGCAACGCCGCGGCCGCGATGGTCGCCTTTTCGCCGGCGATGGCCAAGGCCGACGCCGACATCAAGGGCTTCCTCTATCCGCGCATGTACCGCTCCGACCGCGTCATGGGCGTGATGACGGACGCCGAGGGCGTGGTGCGCGACCTGTTCGGCCATTACACGGCCAGCATCGCCGACCTGCCGCCGGAATGGCGGGAGCGGCTCGACGTGTCCGACGAGGCGGCCCGCGCGCGCCGGGTCGGCGACTACATCGCCGGCATGACCGACCGCTACGCGCTGATCGAGCACGCCAGGTATTTCAAGGCGACGCCGGAATTGCGGTGAGGACGAAGCGATGACGCTGCAACGTGAAGTCGATCTGCTGGTTGCGGGCGCCGGCCCCGCCGGCATGGCGGCGGCGCTGGTCGCCTCGCTCGAGGGGCTCGAGGTGCTGCTGTGCGAGAAGTCCGATCAGGTCGGCGGCACCGGCGCCACCTCGGCGGGCACCTTGTGGATCCCCGGCAACAGCCAGAGCCGCGCCGCCGGCTACAGCGACAGCGCCGAGGCTGCCGACAAATATCTCAGCGCCCTGATCGGCGAGACGACGAACCGCGCGGTGCGCGAAGCCTACCTGCGGACCGGGCCCGCCGCGATCGACTATCTGACGGCGCGCAGCGATGTGCAATTCGTGGCCTGCGGCACGCACCCGGATTATCGCAGCAACATGCCGGGCGCCGCCGTCTCGGGCCGGGCCATCGTGCCGCAGTCGTTCGACGGCCGGCTGCTCGGCCGCGACTTTCGCCGCGTCCGGGCGCCGATCCCGGAATTCATGCTGTTCGGCGGCATGATGATCGGCAAGCCGGACATCGCGCCGTTGGTCGGGCGCTTCCGCTCGTTCGGCAATTTCATGCACGTCGCCAAACTGCTCGCGCGCTATCTCGCCGACCGGCTCAGCTATCCGCGCGGCACGCGCCTGACCATGGGCAACGCGCTGGTGGCGCGGCTGTTCTACAGCCTGCGCCGGCGCGGCGTGCCGATCCTGTTCGAGGCCGCGATCGTCGACATCATCGGCGATCGCGGCGGCGTCAGCGGGGCGCGGCTGCGCACCGCCGCAGGTGAGGTCGTCGTGACCACCCGCAAGGGCGTCATCCTGGCCACCGGCGGCTACGCCCACAACGAGAAATTTCGCGCCGCCTTCATGCCGCAGCCGGTGCCGGCGCACTCGATGAGCTTCGCCGGCAATCGCGGCGACGGGCTGAGCATCGGCGCGCGGATCGGCGCCGTGGTTGCGCCGGAGCAGTCGACCAGCGGGCTGTGGTCGCCGGTGTCGATCACCGTGCGGGGCGACGGCAGCAAGGGCCTGTTCCCGCATCTGGTGCTCGACCGCGCCAAGCCCGGCCTGATCGCGGTCAACGCCGCGGGGCGCCGTTTTGTCAACGAGGCCGTCTCCTACCACGATTTCGTGCTGGCGATGTTCGAGAGCCACAAGACGGTGAAGTCGATTCCGGCCTGGCTGATCTGCGACGCGGCGTTTCTGAAAAAATACGGTCTCGGCGTCATCTACCCCGGCCACCGCAATCCGGCGAAATTCGTCGCCGACGGCTATGTCGCGAGCGCGGCGACGATCGAGGCGCTGGCGGCGAGCATCGGCGTCGACGCCGCGCAATTGCGCAAGACGATCGAGCGCCACAACGGCTTTGCCGCTACCGGCGTCGACGTCGATTTTGGCAAGGGCGAGACCGAGCTCAACCGCTTCAACGGCGATGCCGCGCACACGCCGAACCCCTGCATCGGCGTCATCGCCGCGCCGCCGTTCTACGCGCTCGCGGTGTGGCCGGCCGACATCGCCGTGAGCACGGGGCTTGCGACCGACGCCGATGCGCGCGTGCTTGGGCAGGACGGCAAGCCCATTCCCGGCCTCTACGCCTGCGGCAACGACATGGCCTCGGTGATGGCCGGCAGCTATCCGGGGCCCGGCACGACGCTCGGCCCGGCCGTCGTGTTCGCCTATCGCGCCGCGATGCACGCGCGGGGGACGGCCTGACGCGTCGGCCGCAGCCCCGCGCGCGGCGGGCGTCGGCTGTTTGTTGACAAACGTAAGCAAGTTGCTTACATGGCGGCGTGATCAGAACGTTCCGAAGCAGACCGCTTGCGGACCTATGGTCGAAAGGGCGTGCCGCCAAGATCGACGCCCGGCTGCACAAACGGATTCTGGTTCGGCTCGACCGGCTGAATGTGGCGACCGGACCCGAGCAGATGAATCTTCCGGGGTTTGATTTCCATGCCCTGAAGGGGTACGTGCCGACGCGGTACACGGTTCACGTCAACGGCCCGTGGTGCATCACGTTCGAGTTCGCCGACGGCGATGCATTCCGTGTCGACCTGGAGCAATATCATTGAGGCTGTCATGGCTGACTATGCCGCCAAGCGAAATCAGAACCGCTGCCCGACCCATCCCGGCGTCCTGCTGCGCGAGGTGATCCCGGTGACCGGCAAGAGCAAGTCCGAGATTGCGGCGCTGCTCGGCATTTCGCGCCAGCACCTTTACGACATCCTCAGGGAGCGCAAGCCGGTCACGCCGGCGGTCGCGGTGCGGCTCGGCAAGTTGTTCGGCGATGGCGCGGGTGTTTGGGTGCGTATGCAGGGTGCCCACGACACGTGGCATGCCGAACGCGAATTGCGCGCGGAGATCAAGAAAATTCCAAGGCTGAAGACGAAAGCGGCTTGAGCAAGGGGTCGCATGTCTCTTGCCCAACCCCCGCATCTCTTCGCCGTCATGCTCGCCCGCGTCCGGGCGGCGACGGCGCCGCTGGTCGGCAAGGCCGACCTGTCGCGCATCGTGGTCGAGCCGCCGCGCGATCCGAGCCACGGCGACATGGCGACCAACGCGGCGATGGTGCTGGCCAAAGACGCCGGCCGGAAGCCGCGCGAACTCGCCGAGGCGATCGCGGAACAACTGCGCGCCGAGCCGGACGTCGCCAAGGTCGACGTCGCCGGGCCGGGCTTCATCAATCTGGCGCTCAGGCCGCATGTCTGGGCCGAAGAGCTCAAGCTCGCGCTCAGGCTCGGCGCCGATTACGGCCGCAGCGACATCGGCCGGGGCGAACGGGTCAACGTCGAATACGTCTCCGCCAATCCGACCGGGCCGATGCATGTCGGCCACGGCCGCGGCGCGGTGTTCGGCGACGCGCTGGCGAACCTGCTCGCCTATGCCGGCTACGACGTGACCCGCGAATACTACATCAACGACGCCGGCGCCCAGGTCGATGTGCTCGCGCGCTCGGCCTATCTGCGCTACCGCGAGGCGCTCGGCGAGGACATCGCCATTCCCGACGGCCTCTATCCGGGTGAATACCTCAAGCGTGTCGGCACGGCGCTCGCCGAGGAATACGGCACGCTGCTCACCACGAAAAAAGAAT
>Ga0070741_10009497_pt1 | contig 18840 bp, 17 predicted proteins | sample Coa_R1_4_FD_66440 | JGI IMG/M metagenome (GOLD analysis project Ga0070741, IMG submission 66440) | Surface soil microbial communities from Centralia Pennsylvania, which are recovering from an underground coalmine fire - Coalmine... | ecosystem: Environmental > Terrestrial > Soil > Unclassified ...
GGGTCCTGAACCAAGAGCTATTGAAATCGATACGCTGGGAAAAGTCCATTAAAGCGCTTTGCCATGCAAAAAGCCGGCGGCTGTGACGTTCCTACTGGATAGAAGATGGGTAAAACAGCTAGACTGATTCTCAAGATTTTTTTGCAGGTACAGAAATCATTGCCAGGATCAAGACGGGCTTTGCCGTCGGCTTGCGCTCCGAAGTATTGATCCGGAGTATTGAGATGAGGGAAGCAAACGAATGAAGGCATTTATCTCCGTAGCGTCATTATTCATGATTGTTCTTGTCAGCGGCTGCCTGGGATCAAGCAGCAGCGCCAATGCGCCCACACTTGCGTTTATCTATACTGTGGGATCAGGCTCCAACTCCATAGAGGCGCTAGGAGAGCAGTCCACAGGCGAGTTGATTACACTTCCTATACCGTCCTTTCCCACCAATCCGCGACCGGTATCATTGGCGCTCCATCCTTCAAAGAACTTCCTGTATGCATCAAGCCTTACCGCCAATACGGTTTCAGGCTTTACGATAGATCACACAGGTGGAGTGCTCACGCCCATCGGTACTGCTGCCATACCAACGCCAGTCTGCGCCAGTACCGCGGTGTGCGCCAATCCCATAAGCATAGCCATCAATTCGGCAGGGCAGTTTCTTGTGACCCTCAACCAGGGCGTGCCTGCGCCTGCAACAGTTGTCCCTGCGTCAATCTCGGTTTTCAGCATTGATGCCACCAGAGGATTATTGACTCCCGTAGCCGGCTCTCCGTTTGCATTTCCATCTCTGGTTGCCGGCAACCCACAGGCCTTGTTGATGCCACCCAGCGGGAATGTGTTCTATGTCTCCAACGGCGTTTCCGGCACAATCTCGGCATTTTCTATTGCCTCTGATGGGACCCTGACAGAGATTGCCGGTTCGCCATTTACGGCTGGGACAAACATGACGGGAATGGCCACAGATCCAAAAGGCCAATTCCTGTATGCCTCAGATTTCACCAGTAACACGATTGCCAGCTTCAGTATCCAGGCCAGTGGCGCGCTGGCACCTGTGGCAGGATCTCCCTTTCCAACGAATGCCGGGCCATTTGCGCTTGCAGTGGATGCAAACGGTGCTTTCCTGCTCTCTGCCGGGCAAATCTCGGCTACGGTTTCGTCCTTCTCCATCAGTTCCGGCGTGCTGACTCAAGTGGCCGGTTCGCCCTTTCCGCTGGTAGAGACCGGCAGTCCTCAACCTGCATTCGTGACCGTGGATGTCAGCAATACCTTTGTCTATGTTGCGAATCCAGGGACCCGGAATATTTCCGTATTCACCCTCAAGCCCGATGGCACATTAGTTCCGCTCATCCAGTCACCGTTTGGCCAGGCGGATGGGCCGCAGTGGATGGTAACAACGCAATAGAAAAGTCCACCGGCTGTGAAGACAGCGGCGAAAGAATAGGACAGATAAACTCCGTGGCGATTTTTTACGCTGCCTGGTCCCCACTGTGGCGCGGGCGATGGACTAGGCGGCGCATTTTCTTGTCAGCATAGCCTGCAATACGGAATAGCGATACGCCAGCAAACAGTATCACGAGCCAACACAGACCTAGAATGACCCAAAGAAGCATCTTGTTTACATAGATTCATTTGCGTGCTGCCGGGTTGGCATAGCAAAGCTTATACCGTGCTGGAGCTAGTGTACGGGCGATTTAAATACCTCTCCGCCTTTCATTACAAAATCAATTTTTTCCAGGAGGGAGATGTCTGCCAGCGGATCGCCTTTCACCGCAACAATATCGGCATACTTGCCCTGAGCAACGCTGCCTATGTCATTCTGCATGTCCAGCAATTCCGCGGCGCTGGTGGTGGCGGCACGGATGGCCTGAGCCGGCGTCATGCCGTACTTAACCATGTAAGGGAATTCCTTCGCGGGATCAATGCTCCAGTCAAAGCCGCCTACGTCAGTGCCAAAAGCAATCTTTACGCCTGCTTTAAGTGCACGGTGGAACGTCTCTTCATGGATCTTGAGCATGTCGAGCCAGACCTTGGCTCCGGCAGCAGCGCGTCCTGGGGCTACATATTCGCCTACGAAAATAGTTGGCACATAGAAAATACCTTTTTGCGCCATGGTTTTCAGGTCAGCATCGGAAATGTAGTTGCCATGCTCCACGGAATCCACGCCAGCTTCTACAGAGTTGTGCACGCCATTGAGCGCCATGGCGTGTGATGCCACCTTGTGATGCTCGCGATGGGCCTCATCCACGATGGCGCGCAGCTCGTCGAGCGTGAAGGTTGGAATGTCATCCAGCACGCCATCTGGCCGGACAAAATAGCTGCGATCGGCATAAACCTTGATCCAGTCAGCGCCGTAGCTAATCTGCTCGCGGACAGCCTTGCGTCCATTTTCTACACCATCCACTATCTGCACGCCATGCGGCACTGGCACTTCAGGCGAATATCCCTGCAACGGATACGCGCCGGTTACATCCATGGCGCGCGTAGCGACCCTCATGCGCGGTCCCGGAATAATGCCATTGTTGATGGCTTTCTTCAGGTCAACATCGGCGTACCAGGCGCCTTCGGTTTCAAGATCGCGAATGGTGGTAAAGCCGTACCCCAGCTCTCGCCGGGCTGATCGTGTCGCCAGAATCGCGCGGTAAGCTGTGGACTCCTTCAGGAGCTGTTTGTCATAGTCCTCAGCGGTAATGTCGCCCTGCAACAGCACGTGCGTGTGCGTATCAATCAGGCCGGGAAGGCAGGTATGGTCTGAAAGATCCGTCACGCTTGCGCCCGCCGGTGGATTGGCATTTTCCTGCACCGCAGAAATACGCTCACCCTGCACGGTGATCAGCACATTCTGCACCAGCTTGCCGGTCTCCGGCTGCAACAACGCGCCGCAATGGACGTAATGGACCTGCTGGGGTTGGGGTTTCTGCTCCTGGCCTGTGGCCAGTGCGGCCAGGGCAAACGTGGTTATAGAAAGGATGAAGTTTTTCATCAGTCCCCCCTCAAAGGAAGCTGGTAATCCTATCAAAAGGCAGCAAGCCAAAGCACGTTTGGTTACCGTTGGAGCCAAGTCGGAAAAGGGCAGGTGATCCAGACAATTGCAGAAAAGCTTCACAAAAGTGAGGAGAGGTCTATCCCATAAGCGCTGGATGTTTTATGCTACTATTCAACCCTTTCCCCTTGGACGGAGAACCGTTTTTATGGACCTGGCTCTACGCCCTATGAGCACTTCGCAGGTGCTTGATCGTACGTTCTATCTCTACCGCAACAACTTTGTCTTGTTTGCCGGTATCGCCATCATCACGCCCACGCTTAAGCTGATCGCCCTGCTGATTCAGTTGAATATCTTTGGGCCAATCACAGTGCCGCAGCAGCCTGAAGCAATGACGCCCCAGTTCATGGAGGCGTTTTTTATCCGCATGGTCATCGCATCCATCGTGGGCGCAATCGTCTATCTGGTGGGCACAGCTTTGGCCTCCAGCGCAACAGCCTATGCGGTTTCCATGGTGCATCTGGGCAAGACAACGACTATCGCGGAGTCTTACAGCAAGATCAAGCATCTCTTCGGTCGCATCATAGGTCTACTTTTGATGATCTCTCTCATTACCTTTGGACCTCTGCTGGCCAGCTATGCATTAGTTGTGCTGGCGGCTTTGTCAACGGTAATGCTTGTTAAAGGCGGCGGAAGCCCTGGCGCAGGTATCGTAATGGCGCTGGTACTCATGCTCGGGGGATTGGCTTTGATTGTAGGCGCGATTGTATGGATATTCTTTGCTCTCTGCCGTTATGCGCTTGCCGTGCCTGCCTGCACGCTGGAAGGTTTGCCGGTAATGGTCTCGATTCGCCGCAGCAGGTTTCTGACAAACCGCGCCAAGGGCGGCATCTTAGGCATCATCCTGCTTACCGCCTTAATGACCTTTATTCTCAGCTATGTATTGCAGTTGCCCGCTCTTATTGCCAACAACTCTATGTTCATGACGGCCAAAACACATTTGAGCATACTAGCTACAGTTTGGATTTATATTGCAGATTTCCTTGGTGGTGCTGTAGCCGGACCCATTGCGACAATTGCCCTGGTCCTGGTCTATTACGATCAGCGCGTGCGCAAAGAGGCCTTTGATCTGCAATTGATGATGGAAGCTGTAGGGCAGCAAACGCTGCAACCCATGGCCGCTGCAGCGCCGCCAACAATCGGATGAAACAGCGCTGCGCAATCAATTCCATTCTTGTGTCGGCATTGCTGGCTTGTTTTTGCGCACTGACTGCAGGCGCAGAAAGCATCTCGGTCGCTCAGTATCGGCAGCAATTGCATGACGTGGAGCAGAAAATCGATGCGCTCAAAGCCGATCCCGGTCAGGCTGGCAAGCTGGTTGCCGAAATTCCGGACGCGGTTTCTGTAACCGCAAGCTCCGGCGAAGTCAAAGTCAATTACAAGCCTCTCAAATCTGACCTTGCTACGCTTTCCAGCGCCAATAAAGAAAAGCGTGCGCCGCTGATGAACCAGATCCAGAACTATGTTCAGGCTCTCACGAACGAAGCCGATGCTTATGATAGTGCTGGAACAAATCTTTCTGTCGCGCATGGCAAACTTACTGCCATTCTGTCCACGAAAGAATTCAACAAGGTTCGCGGTCCCAATGTCAAAGATGCGCTGCTGGCCAGGATTTTCCGTTGGATCGCGCGCCATCTCAGGGGATTTGGTGGCAACTCTACTTTTGACCTCATACGGTTTTTCATCTACCTGCTGGTAGCAATTGCCGCCATTTTTCTCCTGATCTGGACCATCCGCCGCTTGCGCCGCCCACAAGAAGAATTGCCGCAGCGCGAGATCATTCCTTTTTCTCCTTCCGCCCGGAGCTGGCGCGTCTGGCTAACTGAAGCGCGCAATCTGGCGCAGCAGCAGGACTGGCGCAATGCCATCCATCTGGCGTACTGGGCCGGCATTTCTTATCTTGAAGAGCACGGCGCATGGAAGCCGAACCGTGCGCGCACGCCGCGCGAATATCTGCGCCTGATCGGTTCCCGGGCAGCGCAATATCCCGTGCTGGCGGCGCTCACGCGCAAGCTGGAACATGTATGGTACGGCTACGGTGAAGCAGAAGAATCTGACTTCCATGACACCCTGAGCCAACTGGAAAAGCTGGGGTGCCGGTGAAGATTGAAAAGAGCGACCGCCGCCTGCTCATGTGGTCAGCGCTGGTGCTGCTGCCTCTTATTGTTGCGGTGGCGTTCCTGTCCCAGGAAGAAGAGGAGAACGTTGTTCCCAGCACTTATTCCGCGCAGAGCCGCGGCGCTAAAGCTGCCTATCTTTTGCTCCAGGACCTTGGTTACAACGCAGAGCGCTGGGAGCAATCTCCCACGAAGCTGCCTGCCGAGGTAGCGCATACTGTTCTGGTTCTGGCATCGCCTTTCCGGACGCCTTCACCCGAAGAAAAAAACGCTTTGCAGAAATACCTGAGCCTGGGCGGCAGGATTCTTGAAACAGGCTCATATCCTTCAGTGTATTTGCCCCATGCAGAGACCGAGCGCGAGCTTCTACCCGCGCCGGAGGGGAAAGAATACCAACCGCAATTGCTCAGCTCGCTCACCCGCGGCGGCGCTGTTCAAATGGCGCCCACCGCATACTGGAAAGACACTTCAACTGCTTTTCTGGCCCACTATGCTGATGGTGACCGTCCGATCGTCGTGTCCTATAAAGTCGGTAAAGGCGAGGTGATCTGGTGGGCTGCCAGCACACCCCTCACCAATGCCGCCATCGCCAAGTCCGGCAACCTTGCGTTGCTGCTGAACTCACTCGGCCAGCCCGGTGAAGTCCACGTTTACTGGGACGAATACTTCCACGGTGAACAGCAATCCTTTAGCGGATACCTGCACCAGCCGCCGATCCTCTTCGGACTGCTGCAATGCCTGCTGGTATTCCTGGCCCTCATCTTTACTTTTTCGCGACGTAATGGCCCAATCCACGATTTGCCGCAGCCTGCGCGTCTCTCGCCGCTGGAGTTTGTGCATACGTTGGGCAAGCTCTACCATCGCGCTAAAGCAACGCACGCTGCGCTGGAAGTTCCTTATGCCCGCTTTCGTATGCTGGCCACGCGCCAGCTCGGCATCAATCCTGATATCTCTGCGGCTGATCTTGCCCGCGCAGTGAAGAACCGTATGCGCTACCAAGACGACGATCTCAGGTCGCTGCTCGAGCAAATTGAAGTCGCATTGCGCAACCCAGAGCTGACTGAAAGCCAGGCGCTGGAATTGACGCAAAGATTAAACCGCTACACGCAGAACCTGAAATCGATTCCGCTGAAAAAAGACAAACAGGAGACCATCTCGAATGCAGACAGTGTCGCAGGTGCTTTCGCACGGACGAACTGAGCTGGCCAAAGTCATCGTCGGCCAGGAAGACCTGATCAACCAATGCCTGCTCACCATTCTGTGCGGCGGCCATGCGCTGCTGGAAGGCGTGCCGGGGATCGCAAAGACGCTGGTCATCAAGACCTTTGCCCGTCTCTTCGATCTTGAATTTCGCCGCGTGCAATGCACCTCTGATCTCATGCCGGCCGATATCATCGGCAGCAACGTGTTGAATCTTTCTACCAGCACTTTTTCTTTGCATCATGGGCCGCTGTTCACCGATCTCCTGCTGGCTGACGAGGTCAACCGTATGCCTCCGCGCACGCAGGCTGCGGTGCTTGAAGCCATGGAAGAGCGCCAGATCACCATCGATGGCACAACGCATCCGCTCTCGCAATTCTTCACCGTCTTTGCCACGCAGAACCCAATCGAGTTTGAAGGCACTTATCCTCTTCCCGAAGCGCAGCTTGACCGTTTTCTACTCAAGATCAAAGTAACTTATCCTGATGCGGAGCAGGAGATCAGCATTCTTCAGCAACACCACCAGGGCTTTGACGCGCACAATCTTGAAGCAGCTCATATAACCGCTCTCCCCACTGAGGTCCTTGCGCAAGCCCGTGCGGAAATAAGAGGCGTAAAAGTTGAGCCCGCGCTCTTCCGCTACATGGTGGAACTCATTCGCCGCACCCGTAACTGGCCGTCGCTCGCGCTCGGAGCCAGCCCTCGAGCCGCCATCAGCCTCATGCAGGTGGCCAAAGCCTCTGCCGGTCTTGAAGGCCGTGATTTCCTGATTCCTGACGACGTTAAATCCTCTGCGCTGCCGGTCTTGCGCCACCGCGTGATGATGAAGCCTGAAGCCGAGCTCGAAGGCCTCGATAGCGACCGCGTGCTCACCGAGATCATCAACTCGGTTGAGGTCCCCAAGTAATGCAGCAGAAGCTTCTAGCGCCGGCGCCGCTTGCTGTGCGTGCTCACCGCGCCAAGCGTCTGAGCTTCGGCTTTGGCCGGCGATTCTTTCTCATCACGCTGCTCGGCCTGCTCTGGGCCATTCCCGCGTTCTGGGACGTGCGCTTTCTTCTGGTGATGGCCGCGTGGGACCTTTGCGCGATCATCGCCTGGGCCGTCGATCTCGCTCGCCTTCCTGCTCCTGACCGATTGATTCTCGAACGCTCCTGGGCTGGCCCGCCTTCGCTCAGTAACTCTCTGGAAGTCACTTTGGAATTGCGTAACCAAAGCGGTGTACCGGTGGCCTGCCGCGTGCTCGATGATCTGCCGCGATCGATCATTCCCGAACCCCCCACCGTTGAGATCAAATCTCTTGCGCGTGACTCCGGCTCCGCGCACTATGTCGTTCGTCCGCTGGAGCGCGGCGATATCAACCTGGGCGCGGCTTACCTGCGTTACCGCAGCGGCTCGCAGTTTGCTGAGCGCTGGGCCCGTGCGGATCTGCAGCAGACCATCCGCGTCTTTCCCGATCTTGAAGATGCCAAGCGGCAGAACATTTATCTTTCCCGCGCCCGGCAGATCGAGTTGGAAAGGCGGCTGATCCGCCAGCGCGGCGTAGGCCGCGAGTTTGAAAGCCTGCGCGAATACCAGAAAGGCGATGAGTTTCGCAACATCTGCTGGACCGCCACCGCGCGCCGGGGCAAGCACGTCACCAAGCTCTTCCAGGTGGAGCGCAGCCAGGCTGTCTGGATCGTCATGGACGCCGGCCGCCTCATGCGCGCCCGCGTCGGCGAACTAAGCAAGCTCGATCTCGCCGTCAATGCCGCGCTTTCTTTGGCGCAGATCGCTCTCTACTCCGGCGACCGCGTCGGCCTTCTGGTTTATGGCCGCAACATCCAGCAGCGTATTGGCCTGGGCCGCGGCCTAAGCCACATGCGCGCCATCATTGAGAGCCTTGCTTCTGCGCATGAAGAAGTTGCAGAGGCCGACCACCTGCGTGCCGCCTCCGTTCTCTTGCAACTTCAGCGGCAACGCGCCCTCATCATCTGGGTCACCGACCTCGCCGATACCTCCATGACGCCCGAAGTAATCGAGAGCGCTTCACGCATTCTCTCCAAGCATCTGCTCCTCTTTACCGTGATCGCCCAAACTGACCTGAACCAACTGGCAGCGCATACCCCGCAAAGCGTTGAAGAGCTTTATGAGGTCTCCGCCGCGCAGGAGATGGTCCACCGCCGTGAAACCCTCATCGGCAATGTGCGCAACCAGGGCGCTCTGGCCTTGGAAATCGCCCCCAGCCGCCTTACCACTACGCTGGTAAACCAGTATCTGGAAGTAAAGGAGCGGAACCTGATCTAGCTTGCGAAGTTCTTCACAGCTTATGCAGCTTAAAGAACTCCACAATCGCCGCTCCGGCCCATGGCGGATAGATGTGGCCGCCGTTATGGTTCGCGTTACCACCGGCGTCTGGCTGCTGGAAGGATAGAGCGTGCAAATTGGCCCGCAGCTTTGGCCTGCGCCCGTGGCGTTGTCCACCTGTCGTGCAGCCTGAATTGCCTGTTGCTGGTCGGTGAAGGGAAGAACGTTGTCGCTCGTGCCGCCGATCATTGTCGCCGAACGTGCCAGCGTGAGATGTTCTGCCGGATCAAGCCGGCCCGCGACAATCCCGACTGCCGCCAATACCTTGCCGCGCTCCGCCCAGAGAAGATAACTAAAGATCGCGCCATTGGAGAAACCAGTGGCGTAGATGCGCGTATTGTCCACCGGAAATTTCTGGCTCAGGCCGGCCACCATGGCATCAAAAAATTTCAGGTCGCGGTCGTTGAGCCCCTGCTGTCCTGCCCGCACCTGCCAGCCAAAGCCATTTCCATTGGGATCAACCTGGCTTGCCGTCTTCAGCCCCTGCGGATACACGATGATCGCGCCCGGCCAGAACGTTTGCAGGTGCATGAATTGGGCTGCGGCATTCATGTTGCCGAAATGTCCGTGAAAGGCAAACACCAGCGGAAGCGGATGGGCATTTGTTGCCGGTGCGGGCCCATAAACCAGCGCCTGCCGCTGCACACCGTCAACGATCCAGGTCATGGTGATCTGCGCTGTGAGTGTTACGGCTGAAGCAGCCGTCAATGTGAATAGGACCAGAAGTCTGAAGCCGCGCATCATCCGTCCCTCCTTGCAGTTGCTTTCATAGGACCGGCTACCAATCGAACGCGACTAATGCTATCACTCGCGCATCCGCATCACAGCCCGGATCATCTATAAGCTGCTCCAATGGCCGCTCAGCCATTCACGATCCGTCGTGCCACGCCTGCCGATGCCGCCGGCATACTCGCATGTTTGCAGGCTGCCTTCCAGCCGTACCAGAGCCGTTACACTCCGCTCGCGTATGCAGATACTGTCCTTACCGCGGAAACTCTTCACCAGCGTTTTGAGTTTATGTCCATTTTCATTGCGGTAAGCGAATCAGCAGAAATAATAGGCACAATTGGCTGCAACCCTGTCGGCAATGGTGAAGGTCATCTCCGTGGAATGGCAGTTTTATCTGCATGGCAAGGCGTTGGGGTCGCTGAAGCGCTCCTGAAATCGGCGGAATCTGAACTGCATTCGCTTGATTGCGAGCGCGTTACTCTCGATACCACTCTGCCTCTCGAAAGAGCCATACGGTTTTATGAGAAGCATGGCTACCGGCCTACAGGGAAAGTCGTCGATTTTTTCGGCATGTCCTTGCATGAGTACGCAAAGCCGCTGAAGTAGCAGTCTCTTGGCATTTTATCCCCATCTCATTTAATCTTTTCTGCCCGCATATATCGCCTGACGAAGAGGCCCCATGAATTTATTCCTGCGTCGCACCGCTATAATTGCCGTGATTTTCCTCGCCGCACAGTACATCTGTGCACAGTCCGCTCCGCCGCAATCTGAACCGCAGTCCATCACCGGCACGCTCCGCGATCTGGTGGAGACGCCGGCTGTTTCCGGCTATGAGCAATCTGTGAGCAAGATGATTGCTGCGCAGCTCAAAGCAATGCCGCAGCACTACAACGCCAAGATCGACAATCTTAGTAACGTTACCGTCACTGTTGGCTCCGGCTCGCCCAAGCGGCTGGTGGCTGCGCCCATTGACGAGCCTGGCTTCGTCATCAGCGGCATTACGCCGGAGGGATACCTCACCGTGCAGCGTCTTCCGCAGGGCGGGAATCTTCCGCTGTTCAATGATCTTTATGCCGCGCAGCCTTTGCTGCTGCAAACGCCCCAGGGCAATTGGATCCACGGCGCCATGGGCGGTATTTCCATTCATCTGTTTCCGCAGCGCCAGCATCCGCCCAGCATGGCTGATCTCGACAACATGTATGTGGATGTGGGCGCAACTTCGGCCGCGCAGGCCCGCGCCGGCGGCGCAGACGTGCTTGGCCCGTTGGCTGTCGATCGCACCTTCTTTGCCCTGGATTCTGGCCGTGAATATGCTTCACCCGCCATTGGCGACCGCTTTGGCGCGGCCGCTCTGCTGGAAATGTTGCGCTCGCTCGATGCTGGCAAACTGAAAGGTACGCTTACCGTTGCTTTTGTCACGCAGCAATGGCTGGGAGCGCGCGGCTTGCAGAAGGTGCTCTATCAGCTGAACCCGGACGAACTGATTTATGTTGGCCGCCTCATGCGTGCTCCTGCTCCGCCCGCCCGTGCCGGCGGACAGGGCGCGGAGCACGGAACACCTGGATTCAAACAACCAGTCGGCAGCGGCGTGATCATTGCTTCAGAAAAGCCTGACGAAGAATCCACGGGTCTTGCTGCCGACATTAAGCAGGCAGGCAGCCAGATCAATGTTCCTGTCACCTCTGATTTTTCTGCGCCGCTCCTCCCGCGCGGCGGATACATGGCCGAATCAAAGCTGCCTGAGCGCACGGTGCATCTCTCCATTGCCACGGAATGGCCTTCAACACCTGCGGAACTGATCGACGCTGGTGATCTCAGCTCTCTTACCATGTTGCTGGAGCAATATCTTGAAGGCGCGGCGCAAAAGCCTGCTGCTACGCCAACCAATCTTGCAGCGGCCCCGGTACCCACGCGTCCGACTACTGTACCCTCGCCTGAATCCATCCTCAAACATTTGATTGAAACCTACGGCGTGAGCGGCGGCCATGAGAAGAACATGCGTGATGCCGTAGCCGCTCTGCTGCCTGCGTGGGCCAAGCCTCAAGCCGACGATGCCGGCAATCTTGTACTGCACTGGGGAAGCACTGGCAGCAAGGGACCGCGTATCGCTGTAGTCGCTCACATGGATGAGATTGGTTATGAAGTCCACTCCATCCTGCCCGATGGCCGGCTCGAACTCTCATCTGAGGGCGGCGGCGTGCTGGCGTATTTTCTCGGACATGACGCGCTCGTTCACTCCGCCAATGGCGATCATCCCGGCGTGCTGGAATTGCCGGAAGGCTGGGACAAGCCTGGGTTTGAGTGGCCGCGCGGCCAGCGCGTGACCCACATGGATATTGGCGCGCGCAATCCTGAAGACGTTGCTGCACTGGGCATCAAGACCGGCGACTTTGTCACCATTCCCAAGAAGTATTACAAGCTTATGGGCCGCCGCGCCTCGGCGCGCTCGTTTGATGATCGCGTCGGCTGCACAGCCTTGATTGCAGCTACATGGGCGCTCGGCCCCAACCTCAAGGGTCGCGACGTGACCTTTATCTGGTCCACCAGTGAAGAGCTTGGATTGTTTGGCGCTGCTGCCGCGGCCAAACGCTTTTCCGCCGAAGGCAAGACCCCGGACTATGTTTTTGCCGTGGATACCTTCGTCAGCTCTGATGCTCCGCTTGAGTCCAAGCGTTTCGGCGATGGCATTCTGGGCCAGGGTTTTGTTGTGCGCGCCGTGGATAACTCCAACATTGTTCCTCGCAACCTGGTTGAGCGTGTTGTCTCTATGGCTCACAGTGCCGCCATTCCGGCGCAATACGGCGTGACCGGCGGTGGTAATGACGGCTCTGCGTTTCTGCTCTATGGCGCTACAGACGTGGCTCTCGGCTGGCCGTTGCGTTATTCGCACTCGCCAGGCGAGGTAGTCGATGTTCGCGATGTGGAAGCGCTGGGAAAGATCATCACATCGATCGCGCAAGGCTGGTAAATCAAAAAAGCAGGAGCAGACCATCAACCGGCTGCTTCTGCTTTCGGTGTGTAAAAGCCCTCACTGCCAAAACCAAAAACGCGGTTGGAGCGCGCGCGATAATTCTCCCAGGCGATGGCTGCTCCCAGTTCGACCAACTGTGGTGTAGAGAAGCGCTTTTGCAATCGCTCGCGCAGTTCAGGTGTCACTTTCGATGGCGTGGCGGTGATGGCATCAGCCAATTCCAGCACCAGCTTTTCATCCGGGCTGAAAAGGTCGCTCTCCGCATACCAATTCAGATTGCGAATCTGGTCGTCACTCAAGCCTGCGAGTCTGCCCCCGGCAGAGTTGATGTCGATTCAAAAAGGACATTCCACCAGCTTGGCAGCGCGAATTTGCCCCAGAACCTTCAGCTTTGCAGGGACAAGGTTGGTTTTCTCAAGGGCCATGCTGAATTTGGCATAAGGAATGAGCACGCCATGATGGGTTGCAGTCGTTTCGAGCGGAGCAATGTCTTTCCCCAAACGTTTTCTGGTGAACTTGCGAATGAGCGCAACCTGCAATTTTGAAAACATGATTTCTCCCCATCAATGGCCAAAGCTTCATAGCCGGCTGAATGCAATTCAATAGTTCGGATTCCTCTTCCTAACTGTTTTGATATCCGAAGCTGCGTCTGGGTTCTTTTTTGTTTGGGTATTCAGGAGGCCGGGGCAGTTTTCTTGCTCGCTGTGACTGCTGGCGGCCAGCCGCTGCTTCTAGTGCACGACTCCCAGCTTCTCCATAGGCCAATAGCCGAAGACGGCCTTGCCATAGACATAGCTGCGCATCACCGGGCCAAATTCGCGGCTGTCATTTGACATGGAGCGATGATCGCCAAGCACAAAATAAGCGTTGTTGGGAACAACGATTTCAGAAAAAGACCGCGCATCCTGATAGTCCGGTGGTACATACGGCTCAGGCAGTTCCTCACCATTCACATAGACGTGCCCGTACGAGATGCGGATGCGATCGCCCGGTATGCCGATGACGCGCTTTATAAAGCTCTTGCGCGTGTCGCGAGGGTAGCGGAAAACGATAATATCGCCGCGTTCAATGCTCTCAAAGCGGTAAACCAGCTTGTTGATGAAGATCCGCTCCTGGTCTTCCAGTCCCGGCTCCATGCTGCCGCCTTCAACTTTTACTGGTTGATACAAAAATAAGCCGATAAAGAACAACACCAAAAAGGCGAGAAACAGGTCAAGGCCCCATGTACGCAAGGCTCGCAAGTTGGCGGATTCAGGCACGGGCGCGGGCGCGGCCGCTGTGGGTTCGCTTGGGGAAGAAGGTGTGGCTGCTGGCTCAGGTGTTTCCATTCAGACTCAACTCACGTCTAGATTATACGCGGGTTCCAGTTTGGTCCGTAGCTTTTGAGAATAGCTCAATCTGGAGTAAAATAGCCTCCTTATGAAGCATCTTCTTGCTGTGGTTACTCTTGTGCTTGCTGCCGTCATGACTCATGCTCAGCTTGCGGGATCGAACAACAACGTTCCCGCTTTTCATTCTGCTCCACCTGCTGCGGGAGCCAAACTGCCCCCGATCCTGACGGAAAAACAGCTTGCTGATGCCGGCGCAATCATGCCGGCACAAAAAGCGGCATACAAGGCTGCAGCCAAGGCCTCTTCAGTGGCCTATCAGATGCCGTGCTATTGCTTCTGTGATCGCAACCATGGCCACACCAGCCTGCGGAGCTGCTTTGAGGGAATGCACGGAGCCAGCTGCAGCACCTGTATGCAGGAATCGCTTTATACGTACCGGCAATCCCAAAAAGGATGGTCGGCCAAGATGATTCGTGACGGAATCATGCGCCACGATTTCGAAACAATTGATCTGCAGAATGTGCCCCCGATTAAGTAAAAAGTTGCACCATTTCTGGTTCAGTTGACGCATGGTGAATTTCTGCGTATAAAGGGCAGCAACCCTTAAGCTGCCCTTAGCTTACGGATAGCTGATCAGTCTGATTTCCACAGCCCAAATTTCCCGCTATTCTGGCTTGGGCCGCAAGGAAACAACAGAATGAAGAAAAAACTGGCAGGAAGCGTTAAGCGTTCTCCTGCTAAATATATTAAAACAAAAGGTATTAGGAATAGAACGACGATGTCTGGGAAGAAGCCGCCTGTCCCCCCGCAAAAGCCGACGTTCAGAGAAGACCCTGGTTTTGCACAAGCTGTGCAAAACTACGAGGCCGCTATTAAGGCCATGCAGGAGCATAAGTTTGATAAGGCAAAGACATTGTTGGAGAAGATTATTGCCGGTGGAACACGCGAACTGCTGGACCGCGCCCGTGTCCACCTCAATTTATGCAATCAGCAGTTAGCGGGCGCAGCCACCACTTTTAAAACCCAGGAAGAGCATTTTGATTACGCGGTCTCCCTGATGAACTCCGGCCAGTTTGATCAGGCGCGCAGTCATCTGGAGAAGATCCTTAAGCAGAATGCGAAGGCTGATTTTGCCTATTACGGCATGGCGGTAGTGGATTGCCTCACCGGGCAAGTGGAAGCATCGCTCAAGAACCTGAGTGAAGCCATCCGCCTGAACCCGCAGAACCGCTTCCAGGCGCGGAACGACTCTGACTTCCAGAACATGGCGGACGATCCTCGTTTCACTGAGTTACTCTATCCTGAGCCAACCGATTCCCAGCCTGAGCCCAGGAAATACTAGAGTTTCAATGGCGTCCCACACAGAGACTCGGGGCCGCTTTCCCAACGGAATTCGTGTAGTAGCCATCGGCGGAGGCACTGGTCTTTCAACCTTGCTCAAGGGGCTGAAGCAATACACGGTCCATGCCGGTGAAGTTCCGCCGGAAGGGCAGTTTATCTCTGATCTTACGGCCATTGTTACCGTCAGCGATGATGGCGGTTCCAGCGGACGCCTGCGCCGCGAACTTGGCATGTTGCCTCCGGGAGACGTGCGCAACTGCCTGGTTGCTGTTTCAGAAGATGAGAGCCTGCTGTCAAAGCTCTTTCAGTATCGCTTCTCCAGTACAGGCGATCTTGAGGGCCACAATTTTGGCAACTTGTTTCTGGCCGCGCTCACGGCCATGACCGGCGACTTTGCCGTCGCGGTGAAACAAGCCTCGGAAATCCTGGCTACGCGCGCCCACATTCTTCCTGCAACCTCAGCCAACGTGCAACTGGAAGCGATTATGAATGACGGCTCGCACGTACTGGGCGAGACGCGTATCACCGCAAGCCAGCACCGCATCGTTGAGTTGCAGATGGTCCCCGCGAAGCCTGAGCCTTTGCCGCAAACGCTGGATGCAATCGCGAGCGCTGACGTGATCACCATGGGGCCGGGATCGCTCTTCACCAGCCTTATTCCTAATCTGCTGGTGCGCGGGATTGCAGAAGCCATCGCCGCCTCTCGCGCAGTCCGGGTTTTTATCTGCAACCTGATGACTGAGGCCAATGAAAGCTTGAACATGACCGCCTCTGACCACATCAAGGCGATCTTCAATCATTCTCCCGGCAAGATTTTTGATTATGCGTTGGTCAATACAGGTGAGGTCTCAGCCAGCATGAGAGTACGTTATGCGGAAGAGCACGCCCAGCAGGTGCAGGCTGATGTTGCTGCCATTGAACAAATGGGCGTCCAATGCATCGCCGGCAACTTTGTTCTGGAAAGCCATTATGCGCGCCACGCTACTGATCGCCTCTGCCAGGAACTCCTCCGGCTGGCGAAATTTTCCCGTCATCCTGCCGGTTTGGCCCATCAGGCTTTAAGATGATTGCTTCATGGCCCATCGTCCAATAAACAGCTCAGGCGGCTTTGCCATTGTCATTATGGCTGCGGGCAAAGGCACGCGCCTGAAATCCAGCCGCGCCAAAGTGCTGCATGAGATAGGTGGCCAGCCATTGCTGGAGTACGTGATCAAGGCTGCTCGGAAAATTGTTCCGGCAAACGATATTTATGTGATTATCGGCCATCAGGCAGAGAATGTTCGCGCCGCTGTGGAACCGCTTGGAGTGAAATTTATTTTGCAGGCGGAGCAGCGCGGCACCGGCCACGCCATCATGTGCGCTCGCCCGTCAGTGCAGCAGTATGAAAATATTCTGGTGCTCTCCGGCGACGTGCCCTTGATCCGTCCGGAAACCATTGCGCAGGTGCGGGATTTTCATCAGGCGAAAAAAGCTGCCATGACGATACTTACGGCTGAACCTGCTGATCCCTTTGGTTATGGCCGCATGATTCGCGCCGGTGGCGATCGGGTAAAAGCCATCGTCGAGCAGAAAGCGCTTACCAAAGCGCAGCAGAAAGTCCGCGAGATCAACTCCGGTATTTATGCCTTTGCAAGCAAGGCGCTCTTTGCCAACATTGATCGCCTGAGCACAGACAATGCTCATCACGAGTTCTATCTCACTGACATGGCTGCTCTGCTGGTGAAGGCCAAAGCTACTGTTGTTGCTTTAAAGGCGGGCGATCCGGCGGAAGTGCTGGGCGCTAACACGCTGGCAGAGCTTGCGGCGCTTGATGCCGCGATGCGCGCGCGCAAGTGCAATGAGTTAATGGCTGCGGGAGTGAGCATCTATCGCCCTGAAACCTGCGTGATTGATCCTGAAGTGGAAATTAGCGCCGATACGGTTCTCGAACCTTTCGTGCAGATATTGGGCGCGACGCGCATCGGCTCCAACTGCCGCATTCGTTCCTTCAGCATCATCCGGGATTCGCAACTTGGTAATGACGTGATGGTCCGCCCCGGCTGCATTGTTGATCAATCACAGATTGCCGCCGGAGCATTGCTTGGCCCGTACTCACACTTGCGGCCGGGCAGTGAGATTGGTGAAGGCGCACACGTAGGCAATTTTGTGGAAACCAAGAAGGCCCGGCTGGGCCGCGGCTCCAAAGCCAACCACCTCACTTATCTGGGAGATGCCGAGATCGGCGAAGGAGTGAATATCGGCGCCGGCACCATTACCTGCAATTATGACGGCGTAAACAAACATCTCACGGTGATTGAAGACGGCGCTTTCGTGGGCAGCGACTCAACGCTGGTAGCGCCAGTGCGCGTGGAAAAAGGCGCTTATGTGGCCGCCGGATCAACCATCACGGAGGATGTCCCTGCCGATAGCCTTGCCCTTGGCCGTGCCCACCAGACCACAAAAGCAGATTGGGCCAGGAAGAAGCGGGAATCGAAGAGCAAAACAAAAGCAGAGTAACTGCTTGCAGGTTTTCTCATCTCACAAGCGTCTTGGGTTCTGCACAAAAACTTCAAACCTCACCACAGATAACACTGATCACACTGATTTACACGGATCAAAAAGGCTCATTTTGAATTTTTAAATCCCTGTCATCCGTATTTATCCGTAGTGAGATTTGCTTTTATGCAAAGCAAGCGTTTGCAACAAAAGGCCGCCGGAATTCTCCGACGGCCTTTCTGCACTTACAAATTGTAATCCTTATAGCTGCCTTGATCGACTAAGCCGCTTTCTCATGTTTTATTCCCTGGACCTGCGATTTCCCCACACCGATCTTGATTTGTCTGGGCTTGGCTTCTTCCCGCTTTGGCACAGATATTTTCAACACGCCATTTTCAAAGTGTGCCTGAATTTGTTCGGGATTCACCGTGTTAGGAAGCGTAAAAGAGCGTGTGAACCTGCCATAACTGCGCTCGATCCTATGGAAATTGTCTTGTTTTTGCTCATTTTCCATCCTGCGTTCGCCGCTGATGGTGAGCACGTTGTTTTCTACGCGAACGTCCACGTCTTTCTCGTCAATGCCCGGCAGCTCCGCCTGTACGGTTATGTTGCGCTCGTCTTCATAGATATCCACCGGCGGCGCAAAATTGCTGAATGTGAGCGGCTGCTCCGTGTCTCTCTGGTTGCTGAACCCTGAAAATGATTGGTTCAGCAGTTGGTTCACGCGGTTCTGCAAAGATGTAAGCTCATTGAACGGGTCCCAACGCGTAATGTTGGCCATTTTTCTTTCTCCTTTCCTTAAATGAAATATGTGTTGATGGATAACTAGATTGAAGGTAGGTCCCAACGCCTGAGGTCTGAAAGATCAATTGCGTGAGGGCGCTACTGCTGTGGAATTTTGTGATTTAACAGGTTTTTCTTGGTTCAGTGTATGTTCCGCAGCGTTGCTCGCGAGCTTTTGGGATTGCAGATCCTCGACCGGGCGCGGGTTTGCAGTTCTGAAATATAGTCCGGGTGGAAGACCAGCCGGGTTCATCCATCACGATCATCTGGGCTCACCTGATGACCCTCTATTTCTCTATAGTAATACTTTTGTTGTACTCTTGTGCGCTTCGGTTAGACGCAGGCAGCAGGCGCTTGCTTTTTTTTGAGTTCTGGCGGCGAATTTTTTAAACCGTGTCTTTTTTGCCTACCAAAATCCGGCTGGTACGTCGAATGTGTAGACATTCGATAGAACGCGTTCCGGGCCGGTCCCACTCCCAAGGAGGATTTCCAATGCGTTATTGGCCGCTTTTAGCCCTT
>Ga0070741_10009498_pt1 | contig 18840 bp, 16 predicted proteins | sample Coa_R1_4_FD_66440 | JGI IMG/M metagenome (GOLD analysis project Ga0070741, IMG submission 66440) | Surface soil microbial communities from Centralia Pennsylvania, which are recovering from an underground coalmine fire - Coalmine... | ecosystem: Environmental > Terrestrial > Soil > Unclassified ...
TCCTCCTGATTTCCTTGCACTGTGCCGGGCTTTACCGTGATCGGTCCGCGCAAACCTGGATTCGACGTTTCTGGCCGCCGTTTAACAGGGCAGCTACATTGCCGGTACCGAACGCGTAAAAGTCTCAACGCTGTTCAGGCAAGTATCCCGACCGGCGCCAAAGGCCATCGATGGCAGCTCACAAGCGGGATGTGGCTCCCGAAGAGATCGAGCCGTGGTCGCAGGAACGAATGGCAAGCAGGGCAGCGCAGACGAACTCCGTTTAACACTCTACCGGCAGCTGAGGCCCGTCTGCGAGCGATCGGGCACGTGCGATATTCTGAGAGTATCGATGAAACTTGTACGATTCTGCCTGCTGGCAGCGACGTTCGTATGGTGCGCCGGCGCGGCCGATCTTAAGATCCCAGGCGTTCCCAATTTTCACCAGGTTAATGATCACGTCTTCCGTGGCGGGCAGCCGGTAAACACCGCATGGCCCGCCCTGAGGAAACTCGGCATCGAGACCGTTCTGGATTTGCGGGACCGCGGCAGCAGTGACAGCGCGGCCGAAGCTCGCGCGGTGGAAGCCGCGGGTATGCGCTACGTTAACGTTCCGATGCGCGGGCTGTTTGCGCCCACGAGCGAACAGATGGCCAAAGCACTCGCGCTGCTCGACGCAGGACCCGTATTCGTTCACTGCCGTCGCGGGGCCGATCGCACCGGCACAGTGGTGGCCTGCTACCGTATGCGCCACGACTGTTGGGATAACCAGAAGGCGCTGCGCGAAGCGCAGGCGCATGGTATGAGCTTCGTCGAGGTCGGGATGAAGCGCTATATCCTGCGCTACAACTCGACGTTTTCTTCCAACTTGAAAGTGAGCAGCGTTTCCGCCGGTACGGCCACCTGCTCCTTGCCCGTTGCGGCCGCGCCCGCGGTTCCCGCCGCTGCGCCCGCGCCGGCGCCGATTGCAGCACCCTTGCCTCCGCCCGCCAGCCCGCCGATCAGCGCCCCCAGCCCCGAGCCGCCGCCGATCAGCACCAGGTTCCGTTTCTTGTGAGCCGCGCTCACCCGGCTTGTCTTTGATGTGACTACCGGGTAGCGGGCACCGTTAACTTCGAACGAATCCAGAGTCAGGCCCATGACAGCGCGGCCTTTCATCCGGCCCGACGGAGCAGAAATCGTGACGTGACCGGTGAAAACCGTGCCCTTCGGCACCAGAACGCGTCCGCCTTCCTGAACGGGCGCGACCAGCGATGCCGTGAATCGATCGCCTGAGCGATTGCGGCGCGTGTCGAGCGTCTCGTTCAGACGCACGCGAATCGTCGTACCCGTCGGTATCGTGATTTCCGGCTGCGTCTGCTGCGCAGGCGGCTGAGCCGGCTCCCGCACCGCGGGAGTTTGCGCCGCCGTACCCGGCGAACCCTGCGGCGACGCTGGATAAGGCTGCTGCGCCACGACGGGCGGAGGTGCGTCCGCAGGCTGGGTGGCCTGCTGCGCGGGAGAATTCTGTTGCTGAACGACAGGTGGCGCTGTCTTGGAGCCGCATCCGATTAGCATCAACGCGGGAATCAGAAGTGTGTAATTTTTCATAGTTCGCGATTCCACTCTGCCCGAGTTTTGCAGCGGGAGTTCCATAAAAACCCGTTTCAAGCGCCCCGCACGCGGCAAATGTACGTTATATAACATCCACGTGCCGGTGTAGAGCTAAAATATAAGCATGACTGGCCGGCCCTCGACAATCCGTCCCGCCCTGTTCGGCTCTGACTGACTCTCTCCCCCTTTCCACACGCCCACTGAGGTACCCCAGAAAGGAGAACTGTATGCTGAAGTTAATGGACATCGATCGTCAGGATTTGCCGATTTTGCATGGTCCCCTTCCAGGGCCGCGCGCGCAAGAGATCATCGCGCGTGACAACCGCGTTGTCTCCCCGTCATACACGCGCTGCTATCCTTTGGTAGCAAAGCGCGGCCAGGGCGCGATCGTGGAAGACGTCGACGGCAACCGCTTCCTCGATTTCAACGCCGCCATCGCGGTGGTCGCCACCGGGCATTGCCATCCGCGCGTGGTGGAGGCCATCCAGCAGCAGGCCGCGCGGCTGATCCACATGTCCGGCACGGATTTTTATTACGAGGAGATGGTCAAGCTGGCCGAGCGTTTGAGCGCGCTCTCCCCGGGCGGCGTGGAGCGCCGCGTCTCGTTCGGCAATTCGGGCGCGGAGGCCGTCGAAGGCGCGATTAAGCTGGCGCGCTACCACACAGGCCGCGACAAGTTCATCGCATTCCTCGGCTCGTTCCACGGCCGCACCATGGGCGCTCTCTCGCTCACCGCGCGCAAGGCGACACAGCGCAAGGGATTCGGTCCCATGATGCCGGGCGTAATTCACGCGCCCTACCCGAACTGCTATCGCTGCGTGTTCGGCAAGGAGCCGGAGAACTGCGCGGTGGAATGCGCCCGCTACATCGAAGAGACGCTGTTGCGCACCATCGCGCCCGCCGAAGAAGTGGCCGCGATCGTCGTCGAACCCGTGCAGGGCGAAGGTGGCTACATCGTCCCACCGGCGAAATTCTTCGACGAGCTGCGCCGCATCTGCCAGCGGTCTGGTATTCTGCTGATTCTCGATGAAGTGCAGTCGGGCGTCGGCCGGACGGGCAAGATGTGGGCCGCCGAGCATTTCGGCGTGACGCCGGATATTTTCGCGGTAGCGAAAGCCATCGCCAGTGGGTTGCCCCTGGGCGCCACGGTGGCGCGGGCCGAGATTATGAATTGGCCGCCGGGCGCGCACGCGTCCACATTCGGAGGTAATCCGGTGGCGTGTGCGGCGGCGCTGGTCACGCTGGAGCTGCTGGAGAAGGAACTGATCGACAACGCCGCGCGCATGGGCGCCTACATGATGGATCGCCTGCGCGACTGGCCGCGGCGATTCCCCTGCGTAGGGCAGGTGCGCGGGTTAGGATTGATGATCGGAGTGGAACTGGTCCGGGACCAGCAGACGAAAGAGAAGGCTCCGGAACTGCGGGATCGCGTGCTGTATCAGGCATTCGAGCGCGGCCTTCTGATCCTGGGCGCGGGCGATAATTCGCTGCGCCTCAGCCCGCCGCTGGTGATCACGCGCGACCAGTGCGATTTCGCGCTGGATACTTTGGAAGAGTGCCTCAAGACATGAGAATTCTCGACGTCGGCTGCGGGATCCGGAAAGCTCCCGGCGCGATCGGCATTGATCGCAATCCCGCCAGCAACGCCGACGTGCTCTGCGACCTGGATCGCTTTCCCTATCCGTTCGCCGACAACTCGTTCGACCGGGTGGTGGCGATCCACGTGATCGAGCACGTCTCCGACGTCATCCGCGCCATGGAGGAGTTCCATCGCCTCACGCGGCCGCAAGGCACGATCCGCATTGAGACGCCGCATTATACCGATTTCAGTTCTTTCTGCGACCCTACGCATCGCAGCCACCTGAACAGCTTCTCGTTCCGTTATTTCGGCGAAAAACACGGCGGCTTCGGCTACTATTCGGCGGCGCGGCTGCGCGAGGTTAAGGTGCGGATCAAGCTGTTGCGCCTCTGGAAATTCCTGGGATTTGAATTCCTGGTGAATCACTTTCTCTGGTATCGGAAATTTTGGGAATACTATCTTTGTTACATAGTTCGCGGTAAAGTAATGGAGTTCGAGTTCGAGGTGATGAAGTGATTTCGTGGCTGTACCGCGCCGGCGACCGATTGCGGCATGGCGCGCGGCGCCGCTCGATGCCGGTAGAGGCCGTGAACGGCAAACGTGGAGAGGATCTGGCGCATCGGCTGCTGCGCCGGCGTGGCTTCACCGTAGTGGCGCGCAATTACCGCCCGCCGTCGGGTGGCGGCGAAATCGACCTGATCGCTTATGACCGCGACAAGCTGGTTTTTGTCGAGGTGAAGACGCGTTCCAGCATGGATTTTGGGCCGCCCCAGGAAGCGGTGGACCAGCAGAAGCGCACGTTCATAGAGCGCGCCGCCCGCGACTATGCGCGCCGCAGCGACGTGGATTGGAACGACGTTCGATTCGATATCGTCAATGTAGTACTGGGCGATTCACCGCACGTGGAACTACTGCTGGATGCTTTTCCACACTGACGGACGCTATAATCACAGATCCGAAGCTCTCATTCCGCCCGCGTCCATGCACATATGAGGAACTTCAGCAGGGGAGGTTTTTGGTTTGCCTGAACTTCGTAAGGATCCTGTAACGGGCCGCTGGGTGATCATCGCGACCGATCGCGCCCGGCGTCCGTCGGATTTCAGCCGCGAGCCGGTGCCGCCGCCGGGATCACGCTTCTGCCCCTTCTGTTATGGCAACGAACAGAAGACGCCGCCCGAGATTCTGGCCTATCGGCACAACGGCGGCCCGAACTGCCCGGGATGGAGTGTGCGCGTGGTGCCGAACAAGTTTCCGGTGCTGGGGATCGAAGGCGACCTGGATCGGCAGGGCGATGGCATGTTCGACCGCATGAACGGCATCGGCGCCCACGAAGTAATCATCGAGACGCCGGACCACGATACCGACCTGTCGCAGATGCCGGAAAAGCAGATCGAAGAAGTGCTGTACGCGTTCCGCGACCGGATGCTCGATCTGAAGCGCGACCATCGGTTCCGCTATATCTTGATCTTCAAGAATTTCGGCGAGGCGGCTGGAGCGTCGCTGGAACATCCGCACTCCCAGTTGATCGCCCTGCCCGTAATTCCCAAGCGCGTCAAGGAAGAACTGGACGGCTCCAAGCTGTACTTCGATTTCAAGGAGCGCTGTGTTTACTGCGACATCATCCGGCAGGAAGAGGCGTCGGCCGCGCGCCTGGTGATCGAGACGGAGCGCTTCGTGGCGCTGGAACCGTATGCGCCCCGGTTTCCCTTCGAAACGTGGATCATGCCGATCCGCCACGAGTCGCACTTCGAACACACCGACGCGGCGACGCTGCAAAACCTGGCATGGGTGCTGCGCTCGACCCTGCGCAAGATGGACCGGGTGCTGGAGCATCCGGCGTACAACTTCATTTTGCACAGTACGCCGGTGCAGGAATCGGAACTCACGTATTACCACTGGCACTTCGAGATCATCCCGAAGCTGACGAAGGTGGCGGGCTTCGAATGGGGCACCGGGTTCTACATCAATCCGACGCCGCCGGAGGAGTCGGCGAAGTTTCTACGGGAAGCCGGCGCGGCCTGAAATCGGGCCGCGACCGGACACAAAGTTCCAGCATACAGGTGCGCCAAATCTCCGCCCGGCCCCGGTCGTCACGAGGTAGACAGGAATCCCGATTCCCTGATTGATGGTCTATCGAGCCCTGGTGCTCAGAACCGGCCGTCGTGGACGCTGAAGACAAAGCATTCGTCGTCAAACCGCGAGAGAAGTTCGAGCGGTCTTCCACGCGTTCCCAGCTCTCCGGCAGCGACTGCGGCGTCCATTTTATAGATTGGTTGTCAAGCCCCTATGGATCCCTCTCTCGAGATAGAGTGTCTCTGAAGATGCATCTGCAAGGACGCCGGGCACGCGTCGGCCGACAGGCAAGTGATGCCATAGCCGGTTGATCAGCTCCGCGTTTGCTGAGTTTCGTCTGCAAGCGATCGACTTCTGTGACCGGATCCAAGTCAGCATCCGGCAAGCTGGTACGGTAGTAAATAGCGAAGAGGGGAGATCATGCACCGTCATATAGCCGCGGAGCCAGACAGCACGGCGGTTCGGGTTGCATTGTGGCGGGCGCTGCACGTCCAGGTCGATCCGCCGCCGCACGTATTCGAAGACGAAGTCGGACTGAAGCTGGCGGATCCACCCGACGAATGGCGCAGCCGTGCGGACATGAGCCCGTTTACACGGCCCTTCCGCGCCTCCATCCTGGCCCGTGCTCGTTTCATAGAGGATCTCGTGCAGGAGCGAGCAGCCACCGGCGTCGGGCAGTACGTCATCCTCGGAGCGGGTCTGGACACGTTTGCCCAGCGCCGGCCGGACCTCGCGTCGCGCCTGCTCGTGTTTGAGGTCGACCAGCCGGGTCCGCAGGCGTGGAAGCGCAGGCGCCTCGTCGACCTCGGCCTCGCTATTCCCTCATTCTTGCGGTTCGTTCCGGTCGACTTCGAGAGCGGCGACACGTGGTGGGAGCGGCTGGTGGAAGCCGGTTTTGATGCCACCCGGCCGGCGTTTGTAGCTTCCAGCGGGGTTAGCATGTACCTGACTCAGGAGGCTATTACTGCCACACTGCGCCGAATCGCGTCGCTCGCGCCAGGCTCAACCCTTGTAATGTCCTTTCTGCTGCCGATCGAGTTGGCAGACCCCGAGGTGCGCCCCGGCATCGAGCGCGCGGCGGAGGGGGCGCGAGCAAACGGCACGCCGTTCCTCAGCTTTTTCACACCGGCCGAGATGCTCGCGCTCGCGCGTGAAGCTGGTTTTCGCGAGACGCAGCACGTCTCGTCGGCAGCTCTTGCTGAGCGGTACTTCGCCGACAGGACCGATGGCCTTCGTCCGCCCAACAACTCTGAGGAGTTGCTGGTTGCAACCACCTAGATGACCGGCAAACCGCGCACACGTCCACCGCGGTATTGAAAAGAGCGATTACCAGCAACGATCCGTTCCTGGACTCCCAGAGAAAGGGCCGCTTCCGAACTGTAACTCTGCACCGATCTCTCGAAGAGGCGCTGTGCCGTAGGGCTTACCGACGACTCAGGATCGCCTGTTCGACTGTCGGCTTTCCCGGGTGCAAGTCAGCCCACTCTTTTGGATCACGACTGTCGCCCCGCACCACGCCTGTGAAGCGAGTAACAATAAGGCATGACCCGACGAGAGTTCGCGAAACTGCCCGCCCTCGGTGTGGCTGGCAGCGCTGCCGCCGCCGCACAGCCGCAGCCCCGCGCCGGACTGCCGAACATCATCTTCGTGATGGCGGACCAGATGACGCCGTTCATGACCGGTCCTTATGGCCAGAAGGTTGCGCGCACGCCGAATCTGGACGCGCTGGCGCGCGCGGGCACGGTCTTCGAGAATGCCTACTGCAACAGCCCGCTGTGCGTGCCCAGCCGCATGTCGATGTTTGCCGGACGCTTGCCCTCGCGCATCGGGGCCTACGACAACGCTTCCGAATTCCCCTGCCGCACGCCCACCATCATGCACTACCTCCGCCGGGCCGGGTATCGCACGGCAGTCACCGGCAAGACGCACTTCATCGGCGCCGAACAGCTTCACGGTTTCGTCGATCGCCTCACGCCGTGCATCTTCCCCGCTGATTTCAGCATGCTGCCGGACTGGCGGCTGGGCCCGGTCTATAACAAGGGAACGTCCATTCAACAGATGCTGCGCGCGCTCGGGCCGTCGAAATGGAACCGGCAGCTCGCCTTCGATACCCTCGCATTCGACCGCGGGCTGGAATATCTCGGCCAGCACCAGGTCGCGGGCAAAGGTCAGCCGCTCTTCCTGAACCTTTCGCTCACCCAGCCGCACGATCCGTGGACCAGCACGAAGGAGTATCTCGACCTGTATAAAGACGCGGATATCCCGCTGCCGAAAGACCATGGCGATATCCGGCGGCTGAGCCCGACCTATGAGTGGTTCATCATCCATCACGGGCTCGACAGGGAGAAACTCTCCCCCGAGCGCATCCGCGAAGCGCGGCGCAATTACCTGGCAATGATCTCGTGGGTGGACGACAAGGTCGGACAGCTCATGAAAGAACTGCGGCGCCTGGGGATGGACTCGAACTCGGTGGTCATCTTCACGAGCGATCACGGGGAGATGATGGGCGAGCACGGGCAGTGGTCGAAGCGCCTGATGCTGGAGTGGTCGGCGCGCGTCCCGCTGATCATGGCAGGTCCAAAGATCCCGGCGGGGAAGCGGGTGCCGGCACTGGCGTCGCTGGTGGACCTGTACGCCACGTTCATGGAAATCGCGGGGACAAAGGTGGAGACGCCTCTGGATGGCCGCAGTCTGCTGCCGCTGTTGGACGGCCGCGACGACGGGCGCGAGCGCGAATGCGTGGCCGAGTATCTGGGCGAAGGCACGATCGAGCCGGTACGCATGGTGCGGTCGGGCAAGATGAAAACCATCACGGTGAACGGCTATCCGCCGCAGTTGTTCGACTTGGAGCGCGACCCGGAGGAGACAACGAACCTCGCGGGCAACCGCGAGTATGCGGCCGCGGAGGCGCGAATTCGCAAGCGCGCGGAGGCGGACTGGGACGGCCCGGCGCTGAAGAAGGACGTGATCGCGACCCAGATCGAGCGCCGGGTGGTGCAATCGACGGGTGCGCCGAAATGGAATTTCGACTCGTCCGTGCAGGGTCCGTACCGGGTATAGGTTCGCAACACCGTCACGACGCGCGCTGTTTAGACATTGGGCGAGCCGAACATGTCGAACGCGGACGGGCAGGTGCTGGCGTTCCCCTTATTTTTGTCCCGCTCTGGCTGCCGCCGTTGGTACGTTGATGACGATTTATGTCTTGATCACGAGCAGCGGTTTGGCAGAATGAGCGGCGAATTCTCCGATACGCACCGCCTCCCGCCGGAGACGATCTTCGATTTGTTGCACGCTGGCAGTTCCGAGTTGAGTGACGCTTGGCACCGGACACCGACAGTTGCGCTCCATCCCGGCAGTGGGCTGGGCTTGACGGCAGAGGCTCACACTCGAAGCGAAAGGCAAACTGGCTAGGAAAAAGAAGAATCTTGCATCTAAGGTGCGCGGCGTATGTCAACGGGATTAAGGTCCGCGCAAAGGGCCGTTCAGATGCCCTCCGGAAGGATGGCCCGTGGGGCTAGGACGGTTCAACTTCCGAGTAGTGCGTCATCCATTCCCCTCCCTAACCTGAACTGGTAAACTTCATCGTCATGCAGGTCACGGCCGGCGACAAACGGCCCTACGAAATCCTTGCCCTGCTTTGTGCCGGATTTAGCCAGGCTGATGAACCTGCCGGCGCTTTTTGTGACGTGCCCTGAGCGGTCATCAACCACCTCGGGCTCGCAGTGATTTTGCAAATAGAAGGAAGATAGAAAAATGACAGCTACAGCACAATTTCATTCGAATACCAGAGAAGACGCACCCTTCCGATTCCTTGGCGTGCCGACCGTGATGAGGTCCACTTCGGAAACGACGAATGGGGCGTTCGCGCTGATGGAGCACCTGGAGACACCGGTTGGATTTGCGTCGCCGTATCATACGCATCATCGGGAAGACGAGTCCTTCTACATTCTGGAAGGGCAAGTAGCGTTCGTCTGCGGTGGGAAGTGGCTGAAGGCGGGCCCGGGCACCTTCGTCTATGGACCGCGCGAGGTCCCCCATGGATTCAAAGTCATCGGCCATTCCCCGGCCAGAATGCTGATACTGTGCACGCCTGCCGGGTTCGAGCGATTCGTCCTGGAACAGACGACCCCAATCACCGAGCCACTTTCCCCGCCCGACATGGGCAAGTTATTGATGTTGGCCGCGAAATATGGAATCGATATTCACGGTCCGCTGCCCGAGCAACCGGAGGGTTTCGGAGATGAAGCAAATTCGACCGGCGATCTGAAGAATCTGAACCATCGTTGGATCCAGGCGTTCAATGACCGTGACTGGCAGGCGGAGCGCGCTGTCCGCGGCGACAATTTTCAAGCCTACTTGTCGGGCTTCGCAGAGCCGCTGGACAACGCTTCCTGGTCGGGTTTCATGACAGCGTTCACCACGGGTTTTCCGGATTCGCGGATCGCGATTGAATCCTGCATCGCGGAGGGGGACACGGTGGTCACTCGCTGGACGCTAACGGGCACACACCGGGGAGTTTTCCAAGGCATTCCGGCCACGGGGCGACCGGTAAGATTCGCGGGCATCGAATTCAACCGGGTGGTAAATGGGCGATTGGTTCAGCACTGGGCGATGTTCGACAACCTTGCTCTTCTGCAGCAAATTGGCGCGATGCCGAGATAGCGCAATACCGGCTGGCGGCGTACAATCAACACTCGGCTATTCCGCCCGGCTGGTCGGGAAACCGCACCTTGGGCTTGCGACCAGATCGCTTCTTGCTGACGCCTAAGCCGCTCGGAACCGATAAACCCGAGGCGACAACGGACGATCTATAGTGGCACGACGTGCGCGTGTGCCGGGGTTCCAGGAGGCCCACTTTCCCAGAGCCGGGCTCTTCAGGCGTTACCCGAATTGCGCGTCCTAAACATTCACCTTCCCGCCAGCCCGTCGTCGGCTCAAAATGGCGAATTCCGTTCGCCGCACCGCGCCCAGAACTTCTGGCTCGCCTCGCTGTGTACACCAGCGGACTGTGAGGTGAGCAAATGATCCTAATCGCCATCGACTGGGATCTCACCGGAGCGAAACGTCGGAAGAAATTAGAAAGACCCCGGCTCACCCGCAGCCTCAGGATCCCCAAGAATCTTTTTCGCTTTCCCCTCGCGGGATGTTTCGGAAGAAAAATGCGCGGACGCGTGGAGGAGACGTTGAACAAATGGCGATGGATGAACTCGACCCGATCGCCGTACTTCACGGCTTGAATTAGCCTATGGGGCCCGCAGCACGCGAGCCCCGAACGGCTACGATCCGCCTCGGTGCAACATCGCATATTCCGCGCGAGCCCGGTTTAGAATCGGGATGTCCGGATTGGCATCTTTCCAGAGCATCAGGAAGTCTTCATACGAAGTCCTGGCGTTGCGGACATCACCTGCTTGTGCCAATGCCCTTCCGCGTTGCAGGCGCGCGACGGCGCCGATCGGATCGAGTTGGACAATACCGGGGTTTGCGAGCACCTTTTCGAACTCTGCGGCTGCATCCGCAGGTCGATCGGCGGCCAAGTAGGCCTGACCTCGCACATAGATGGGATAAAGCGCCCCGAGCCAGCTACGCGCGGGGCCAAGCTCATAACCAGCGGCGTTCTCTAGAAACTTGATGGCCTTCGAAGGATGATGATACTTTAAAGCCAAGATTCCCCGAAGAGTAGGCAGATAACTGAACCTGACGAACGTATCTTCCGGAAAACGCCGTTCCAGGTCGTCCACCAGCGGTTGAGCCCACGATGAATCACCGGTAATCGCGAAAGCAAATGCAGCTCCATACTCCACCTCCCGGCTGTTCGAAAACCGCAGGGCAGCTCCCGCCCTCGATTTTGCCTCCGACGTGTTGCCGAACAGAGCCTCTCGAACGGCTGCCGCTGCCTCCCACACACCCGCCCTCTCGCGCTGTCCGGCCTGCTCCGCCTCGTCCACCGCCCGGCGCGTCATGCTCCTCGCCTGCTGGAGCCGGCCGGAATACGCAAGAGTGAAGGCCTCCTTCGCGCCCATAAATGTTTCGCCGCCGGGCCTGCGCCGGCCCCGAGCAGCTGCGATCTGCATCCCACGCTGATCCCCTCGCAGGAAAGCGATATCGTATGCCGCCATCACGAGCTCGTCCATTTCCAGCCGCCGTGCGTCGGCGCGACGCAGAGTGTCTTCGGCGTCGTCGAGACGGCCGAGATATACGCAGTTGATAGCGAGATTGAAATACCCGACGCCAAAATCCGGATCAAGTTCTATCGCTTTCCGCGCTTCCGCCACCGCTATTTCGTACTGGGCCCTCGCTTTGTTGGTCATGCCGGACAACATCAAATGCGGAAACGGATCGCGAGGATAACTCCGCACCCAGGTTTGCAACGTTTCGAGCGCGGCTTGCATATTGCCGGTCACGAGCATCTGGTAATTTGCGGCAATGTAGAGCTTCTCGCGATCGCTCACGCGATCACGCAACTGCCACGCCTTGGTTATTCTTTCTCCGGAAAGCCGGTTCTCGTCGAGGTCGTCGTACATGCGCCCAAGTGCCGCGTGGGCCATCGCAAATTGAGGATCTATCTCGATGGCGCGCTTGAAAAACGGCACAGCAGCGGCGGCGCCGCTCGCAGCGTGTGCCTTCCAGGCGGTGGTGTAAGCTTTGAGAGCTTCAATAGACGGTGTTGTGGCCTCGGCCAGCGGGGTATCGTGTTTTCTGACCGTTGCAAGTGACTCACCAAGACGGGTTCTGAAGTGCGTCGCGATCCTGCTCAGCGCGTTCAGCACGTCCTCCTTTTTAGCGGCTTGCACCTGTTCCTGGGCAAGCATGTCTCCATCGTTACAGGCACTTGCACGCACCGACACGATGTAGGAGCTTCCGAGACTGGAGATCGAACCGTTGAGAACCGCAGCACTGCCGGTCCTGTCACAAACCTCGCGTGCGATTTCGGGTGTGAGCCGGACACCTGCCTGCTGCCCCATGAATCGGAGCGTTCGCTCTATCCGCGACTCGGACACCAGACTCAAAAAAGGCGATTGCTCGAGTTGCACGGCAAGTCCGTAGCGGAGCGTTCCGTCGAAAACTGGATCGCCGGTTGTATTCGTAAAATCGGCGATCACGAGCGCGCCTTTCCCGGTCAGTTTCGGCACGTGGAAGAATCGTAAATAGCCCACGCCGAGCAAAGCTATCAGCGCTACGCAAGCCGGAACGTACAGTTTCCAGTGCATCGTTGCGCCAGAGTTCGTTGCTAGTCGCCGAAGATCGGCCGCGATATGGGAGGCACGCTGATACCGCAGTTCGCGATTATTCTCGATGCATTTCGATACGATCCGCTCCAGCCCCGCAGGTACTGCACTCGACCGCATTCCGGCACGGGGTGGCGCGCCGGTGGCCATTTCATGCAGCACCAGGCCCAGCGAGAACAGGTCCGACCGCGGATCAGCGGCAATGCCGAGCGCCTGTTCCGGTGACATGTACAGGGCGGTGCCTACCGCCATGCCTGGGTCGGTCAGCGGCTCATCGGTACCGAGTTGAGCCAGGCCGAAATCGAGGATCTTGATGTGGTGACCGGCGGTAAGAAAGATGTTGGCTGGCTTGATGTCGCGGTGGACGATACCCGCCTTGTGAGCCGCATCCAGTGCGTTCGCCGTTTCGATTCCGATACCGAGCAACGTTTCGAGCTGCATGGGACGGCCGGCAATCAGCTGTTTCAGTGTCGCGCCTTCCAGATACTCCATGGCGATAAACGATCGGCCATCCTCTTCACCGATGTCGTAAATAGTGCAGAGCGAAGGATGATTCAGCGCCGAGGTCGCGCGAGCTTCGCGCTGGAACCGGTTCAGCGCCTTGGGATCTGGAGCGAAATGATCGGAAATAAACTTCAGAGCAACGAAGCGATGGAGCCGTGTGTCCTCGGCCTTATATACCACCCCCATGCCGCCTCGGCCCAATTTTCCGACGATGCGGTAATGAGAAACGGTCGAGCCAATCGCAATTTCGTCCGTATCCAGGGGATCGCCGCTCTGCTGGCGTGCGACCGCCCTGGCTGCCAGGTCCATCGCCGGATTTAGAAGGAAGTTCCCGGCGCGGCGCTCCGACGTGAGCAGCGACCGGACTTCCCGCTCGAGCGCGGAATCACCTTCACAAGCTTCCTGCAAAAAGGAGTCGCGCTCCTCAGGCGGCCGGTCCAGTACGGCTTGCAGGACATCGTCAATCTGCTTCCATCGCTTTGAGTCCATTCGTGTTCGCAGTCAGCTCGCGGTAGAGCCACGCCCTTGCCGCTCTCCAGTCGCGCTTGACGGTAACCGCGGATACCTTGAGCACTTCGGCCGTCTCCTCCACGCTCAGTCCGCCAAAAAAGCGCAACTCCACGACTTGTACCTTGCGTGGGTCGAGTTGTCCCAGCTTGTTCAAGGCGTCATCGAGCAACACCAAGTCCGTGTCCTGCTCTGCAGTTACAGCGGCAACGTCGTCGAGCGAAACACGTTGGAGGCCGCGCCCGCGCTTCAGATTGTGGCGCCGTGCGTGCTCCACCAGGATGCGCCGCATTACCTGAGCGGAAACCGCGAAGAAGTGCGCCCGATCCTGCCACTGCATGCGCTTGTAATCCACGAGGCGCATATAGGCCTCGTTCACAAGCGCCGAGGTCTGGAGACTATGGCCGGGACGCTCATGCCTCATGTAGCGGCGCGCAAGGCTGTGCAATTCGCCGTAGACAATTGGGGTCAGCCGTTCCAGTGCGCCCTGGTCCCCATCGCTCCAGGCGCGCAGGAGGGTGCTGATTTCTTCAACCGGCGGTTCACCAACGTAGTCCCCCGGAGAACCCATAGGACGGTATTATACCTTTCCTTCTTGTGAGTTCCCATGATCCACCTGCGACGGAATCTGCGCCTAACCGAGCGGAGGGAAATTCATGAGAACCATTCTTGCTTCAGTAACAGCTGGCGCCGTGCTTGCAGCACTTGCGATGGCACAGCCGCCGAGCTTTACCCTGCGCGATCTCGGCACATTACCCGGTGGAACCTTCAGCATCCCGGGGGTGTTGAGTCAGACTGGCGTAGTAACCGGAGTATCGGGCGCCCCTGATGGTACGCAACACGCGGTCGTCTGGCAAGGCAGCCAGATCATCGATATCGGCGTGCCCGGATTGGGCGGACCCAACAGTGCAGCATTCGGAGAGTCGCGGGGCGTGGTTGTGGGACAGGCCGACTCGCCTACCATTGACCCCAATCAGGAAAACTTCTGTGGGTTCGGGTCGCCGCATATGTGTTTGCCTTTTCGCTGGCAAAACGGCGTAATGACTGCGCTGCCGCTGTTGCCTGGGGGGAACAATGGAGGGGCGGGGCCGATCAATGTCCATGGCGAAATCTCGGGCACGACCGAGACTGGCACCATAGACCCGGAGTGCTCGCAGGGCATTGCCCCCGACGGTTCCCCTAGCCCTCAAGTTCTGGACTACAAAGGAGTGGTGTGGGGGTCGAACAGCCAGATCGTTCGTATGCTGGAGCCGCTCGGTGGAGACACCGTCTCGCTGGCGCTCTGGATCAACGACGTCGGCCAGTCGGTAGGTGTGTCGGGCAGGTGTAGGAATGTCATACTTCCTCCGCTCGCCGCCGGGCCGCACTCGGTGCTTTGGGAGAAAGACGGCTCTGTCCAGGACATCGGTAATCTCGGTTCGACGACCTTGAATGTGCCATTGGCTGTTAACAACCGGGGCCAGGTCGTCGGTGGTTCGGGAACAGCGCCAGACAGCACACCGCAGAACGGGGTGCACGCGTTCCTCTGGACGAAGCAGACGGGGATTCACGATCTGGGCATTCTGCCCGGTGACGTGGTATCCATTGCTACGGCCATCAGCGATGCGGGCGGGGTGGTTGGCGCCTCTTTTGACGCGAACGGAATGCCAAGCGCCGTAGTGTGGCATGACGGCATCATCACAGACCTGAACGATCTCATTCCGCAGTCTTCGCTGTATCTGGCATTCGCAGCAGCGATCAACAATACAGGAGAGATCGCAGGCTGGGGTTTAGATCGGGTCACCGGTGAGATGCATGCGTTTCTGGCAACGCCGACCGGCGCGATTTTCGGAGGCGCGAGCTTAACCCCGGCTCAAAAGCGCGTCCGGCCCGCTGCTCCTGGAGGCTTTGACAAGCTGCTCCGTGGCCGTATCGGCATGGGCCGCCGCTAAAAACACGGCTCCGCTCACCATCTCTGGCGCCGACATGCCTGTGAATGGACCCTGCAGCACCAGGGCGGAGCCGTTTCCGACGCGCTTTGAAGGCGCTTGCGCGGATCTGTGCGGGCGGTCAGGGAGCGGATCGTCGCTACTCGGAGATTGAGCTTGTGAAGCAGCCTTACAAGAATGTGTCTTTTGGCGTGGCTCCATTACCCTGCGATCAACGGCGTAGCATTTAGCAAGCCAGGCGACCACCGGGACAATCGTCGATACCCGGGACCGGCGAGGACAGTCGATTTCGGCATATGATATCCTCTGACCCTCGGGTCAGATTTATGCGATTGCAATCCTTATTTTTGCTGTTGCCGGCCCTGGGCTTGCTTAATGCGCAGGACCACGGCAACGGGTTGACGAATCCCTACAAAACTCCGCAGGACCTCGCCGCCGGTTCAAAGCTCTTCCGGGCGGCGTGCGCCGCCTGTCATGGTCTGGAAGGAGGCGGCGGGTCCAACGGCCCCAGCTTAACCACTGGAGTCTTCAAACATGGCGGTACGGACGAAGCGCTCCACCGCACCATCTCCAGCGGCATCCCGGGCACCCCCATGAGCGCCTTTCCCCTCAAAGATCAGGAGGTCTGGCAGCTTGTGGCGCATATCCAGGAACTGAACCTGCGTAAGGGAGCCATGAAGGCCAGCGGCGACCGCGTTCATGGCGCGCAAGTGTTTGCGGAGAGCGGGTGCGTGAAATGCCACACGGCGGATAGCCCCGGCGGATTTCTCGGGCCCGATTTGAGCCGCATCGGCGCGCGGCGGTCGTTGGCACAACTGGAAAGCGCTGTGGTCGATCCGAATCGCGAAGTGACGCCGGAATACTGGTCGCTGCGCGCACGCACGAAGTCCGGCCAGACCGTGACCGGGGTCCGGCTGAACGAGGACATGGATTCGTTTCAAATCCGCGAGCCTTCCGGGCGGCTGCGCTCGCTCTGGAAGTCGGAGTTGGCGAGCTATGAATTCGTGCGCACGTCGCCGATGCCGTCCTTCAAGCACAAACTGCAAGGCAACGATTTGCAGGACCTGATCGCTTATCTCGCCAGCCTGGGAGGTGCACAGCAATGAATCGCAGTTTGCTGTCTCTCTTTTGTGCCGTCGCTGCCTGCGCCCAGGTGCCTTTCGAGCGGCTGGTCCATCCCGCGCGCGAGTCGGGCAACTGGCTCACGTTTCACGGCAATCTCGCCGGAACGCGGTATAGCGGCCTGGATCAGATCAAGACGATCAACGCCGCGAATCTGGATTTGAAATGGATCTATCAGGCGCAATCGCTGGAAAAATTCGAAGCGACGCCGCTCGTGGTCGATGGCGTGATGTACACGGTGGAACCTCCGAATACCGTGATCGCCATCGACGTGCGCACCGGCCGCCCTTACTGGATGTACCGGCATCCGGTTCCGGACGCCACCTACGTGTGCTGCGGGAACATCAACCGCGGCCTGGCGGTACTCGGCGACACATTGTACCTGGGCACGCTCGACGCGCAACTCGTGGCGCTCGACATGTCGACCGGACGCAAGAAGTGGCAAACGAAAGTGGCCGAATACACGAACGGATACGCCGTGGCGCTGGCGCCCCTGGCGGTGAAAGACAAGATCGTGCTCGGTCCAGCGGGCGGCGAGCGCGGCATCTCCGGGTTCATCGCAGCCTACGATGCCAAGACCGGCAAGGAACTCTGGAAATTTCATACGATCCCGCAGCCCGGGGAGCCGAACTTCGGCACCTGGGAGGGCGATTCCTGGAAGACGGGCGGCGCGTCGGCGTGGATTACCGGATCGTACGACCCCGAGTTGAACCTGGTCTACTGGGGCACCGGAAATCCGGGCCCGGACTGGAATCCGCGGCAGCGCCTGGGCGCGAATCTGTACAGCGATTCGGTCATTGCGCTGGACGCCGATACCGGCAAGCTGAAATGGTACTATCAGTTCACGCCGCACGACGAGTGGGATTTCGACTCCGTGCAGGTGCCCGTGCTGGCCGACCTGACCTGGAAAGGCAAGCCGCGAAAAGTCGTGCTCTGGGGCAATCGCAACGGCTTCTTCTACGCACTTGACCGCACGTCGGGCGAGTTCCTGCTGGCAAAGGCGTTCGTCAAACAGGACTGGGCGACCGGGATCGACGAAGCGGGCAAGCCGATCAAGGCGGCGGGCATGGGTCCCAGCGCGGAGGGAACCGACGTCTATCCGGGCGTCCAGGGTGGCACCAACTGGTATTCGCCGTCGTTCAGTCTGCGCACCAAGCTGTTTTACCTCACCGTGTGGGACGACTATCACACGAAGTATCACAGTTGGGATCAGACCTATGAGGCGGGCAAGTCGTTCAGCGGCGGGACGGCGTACGGAGGCTTTCCGGCGATCCGGCGCGATCCGTTCATCACGTGGGATCCGAGTTGGGGCTACGGCGCCGTGCGCGCGCTGAATCCGTCGAACGGGGAGAAGGTGTGGGAATACAAATTCCGCGACGTGAGCGACGCCGGAATCCTGACGACGGCGGGTGACGTGCTGTTTTCCGGGAACCGCGAGGGATACTTCTTCGCGCTGGACGCGCGCACTGGCAAGGAACTGTGGAAGCGGTATCTGGGAGGCGGCGTGGCGGCTTCGCCGATCACTTATATGGTGGACGGCGCGCAGTACGTTTCGATCGCGGCCGGGCACTCGCTGTTCACGTTCGGACTGCGCAAGTGATCACGGAAAGCCAAAAACGCCGGCATCGGCGGGTTTTCGCAAGTCATCGATTTAGAGGGCCCGAAAAATGGGGAAACCGTCGAATCGGCGGTTTTGGGCCCTTCGCCGGTCCTCGATGTCCGCCTGCGCGATACTGGAGTCGGTGGATCCCAAGGACAGCATCCAGCAGCTTCTGGCGCAGAAACCGGGCCTCAAAGCGCAGCAGATCGCCGACGAACTGGCGATGGAGCGCGCGCAGGTGGTCGGGTTGCTGCACGGCCTGGAAGATGCCGTCGTGCAAGACAATTCGTACCGCTGGTGGCCGCGCACGCGGCCGCGCGATGCGAACGGAACCGCCGCGCCGCGCACCCTCCTCGCAAATCTCTGCCGCTATTACCTGGAGTGCCTGGCACTCGAAAGCGGCGCGGGAATCAGTCTGCCGCTCGAGGATACCGGGGGGTACGTCAAACTGCTGGCGCTTCCTTTCGCCAATCAGACCGGCGAACCGTGGGCGCCGCCGCGCGCGGTCCGGAAGCTCATACAAAAGGTTCGCCGCGAGCGCGGACAGCTCACGCTTTATCTCGGCTACGCGCTGCGCGTCCGCCACGTGGTGGCGCGTGGGCACGAGGAGACGCGCGTCGAGCCGGTCCTGCTCTATCCGATCGAGGAGACGCCGGACAACCCTGCCGACCTGCTGCGTCCGGCCAGCGGCATTCCACTGTTCAACATGGACGTACTGAGGTCGCTGCC
>Ga0070741_10009499_pt1 | contig 18839 bp, 13 predicted proteins | sample Coa_R1_4_FD_66440 | JGI IMG/M metagenome (GOLD analysis project Ga0070741, IMG submission 66440) | Surface soil microbial communities from Centralia Pennsylvania, which are recovering from an underground coalmine fire - Coalmine... | ecosystem: Environmental > Terrestrial > Soil > Unclassified ...
GCGCACGATTTGCACTCCGCGCGGTGACGCGAAAAGCACGCCCGTAATTAGTCGCGCGCGCTGCAGCGGAGCGATCATTTGCCCGTTCGCCATTCGCAAACCGATTGGAGCAAACTTTTCATCGAAATAGCCGCCGTTCACTCCAGCCAGGCAATTTTCATTTTTCATCACTTCCGCGAGGCTGTTTCTGCCGCCCTCATTTTGAAGAACGCGCAACGTGCAGGACCTGGCAGAAAATAGTGCGAGATCCATGATGGCGCGTTCGTCGCGAGCAGTGTTTTCCAAAACGACATGTCTATGCACGATCCCGGCCCGCCCCGGCTCGGACGTACTCGAGGCAATTGTCCAGTCAGCGTGTGCCCTTGCCGCAACGACGAGAAAGAAAAAGGCAAATCTAAAAAGCATGAGTCGTATGGGAACGTGCCAAATGCTCTTCGCAGAATTGCGATTCCTGTCCGGAGCTAGGCCTTACCGCCGTAATTCTGCATCATGGCCTGAAAGCGAGGATCGCTGCGCAACGGATCCCAAATCGGATTTACCTTCAGACTTCCCACCGTTACGGCACTGGGCCGGCTTAGCAATCCTTCCAGGATTTCGATGGCACGATCATTCTCGCCAAGAATAGCTTGGACTTGGGCAACCCCTTCCGTGATTTCCGGCCCGTCAAAGGCATCCTTGCTTTCGGGCTGCAATTCGCTCGCCCGTTGGGCTTCCGCTAGAGCCGCACTCTTTTCGCCGAGGAAGGCGAGGGTTTTTGCTAACTGGATGTGTAGCTTCGCCGCCTCAGGACTTCGTCTCAGTTCCTCCTCGGCGGCAGTTTTCGCGCGAAGAAAAGCCATGCGAGCTCCCGGCTCATCTCGCAGTGCCTTACGCGCAAAACCCATATAATAATACTTGCCCCACAGTCCCCCCGGGAAATTTCCAAGCTGACCGTCCGGGATGCTTTCGGCCTGCTGCAATCCTTCGCTGTACTTGCGTTCCAGCAGAAAGACGTTCGCTCGCTCGGTTGCCGTCTCCAATTTTTGTGTCTCGGTCAGAGGAATCGATTTCACAGCCTCAAATGCCTTTTCTGCGACGCTGAAGTCGCCTTTCTCAAGAATCGCCAGCTTTGATTTGACTCCCAAAAGTTCTACAGACGCTGGATTCAATGCGAGCGCGCGATCGATGGCCTGGTTTGCCTTCTCGTAATTTCGCAGCATCTGATAATTGAACGCGAGATTTTGCAGCTGCCAGACGTCTTTCGGATTCAAACTGACTGCCTTTTCCAGATTTGCAGTCGACTCGGCCCATTTCCCCTGCCGGCGCTGGATTGCGCCAAGGTATAGATACATTTCCGATTCGTTTGGTAATCCACGCTGGGCGATCTCGAATTCGGTCAGCGCTGCATCGTAATCGTTGTCGCCGTAATAGTACGAACACCCGCGGGCAAGATGCGCTTCCGGCAAATCCGGCTGCAGTTCTAGAGCGCGTTCCGCCAGAGTGCGCGCTTTTTCGCGCCGCGCCTGCGCAGGGTCGAAAGTGTGGTAGATCCAGCTTTCCAATTGCGAATAGCGCGCAATGGCGAGAGTGAAACCGGGGTCAAGCCCGATGGCGCGCTCGTATAACTGTTCGCTCTGTTTCAGTTTGTCAAAGTCCTCAAACGCGCATGAAAGATCGTGGGCCTGGACAAAAGCCAGGTAGGCCTCGCCGTTCTCAGTGGGTTTGAGCCCCATCCTTGATTTTTCCCCAGGTGACAGCTTGGCCTGGAGCGCTTCGGCGATTTTCCGGGCGAGATCCGTTTGAATCGCAAAGACATCGGTTAGTTCACGATCATAATCTTCCGCCCAGATGTGCTCGTCGTTCTCGGCGTCGATCAACTGCACATTTACGCGCACCCGATTGCCTTCGCGCCGAACGCTGCCTTCCAAGATCGCACCAACTCCCAGCGCCTTTCCGATTTCACGCACATTAGATGCTTTGCCCCGATATGGCATCACCGACGTGCGTGAAATCACTTTCAACTCGCCGATCTTGGACAAATTAGTCAGCACGTCGTCCTGAATACCGTCCGCAAAATAAGCGTTCTCCTTGTCGTCGCTCAAATTTTCGAACGGGAGCACCGCTATAGACTTGTCGATCTTGTGCGCTGAGACGCGCGGCAGGAGAAAAAAACCGGCGGCCGCTGAAACAATTACGCCGGTCGCTACGAGCATGATTACGTTGCGACGGCGATGCTTTCCGGGTGCCGCGGTTGCGGGAGTTGGTCGCACACCCTGCGGAGTGATGTCGTATGCCCAGGCAAGCATGAGCGCAATTGGAAAGCCCAGGAGCAACAGCGCGATCACCAGGCGCAGCGCCCAGTTTGGCAACTCCCACGCAGGAAACGCAGCGGACGCCAGCTGTATCACTCCTCCCGCCGCAATGATGTAGGCCGCCGCTACGCGGTACACCTTGCGTCGTTTTACTTCCTCGAAGAAGCCGCTGCTCATAACAGGAGACCTGGATTGGGCGACATTATATTCAATGGCGACGAAATAGACACGAAAATGAGCGGCGCCGTGCCCTTCCAGGAGATGAGGGTTGCAGACAACGAAGAGAAAACCGCGCTAAACTTTCGCTTCGTGCCCGTCGATCAAAGCCTGAAAACGGGGGTCGTTTCGCAAGGGTTCCCAAATCGGATCAAGTTTTAGAAAGGAAACTGTGATTCCATTTGGCGTACTTAACGAGCGGCCAAGAAGCTGAAGTGCCTGGTCGCTTTCGCCTGTCCAGGCGTAGATTTGAGCGAGCGCGACGGTTATCTTTGGCCCGTCGAAGGCATCTTGAGATTCGGGCAGCAGTTCGACGGCGCGTCTGCCTTCGGCAATGGCCAACTCCTTCTCACCAAGTCCGGCGAGAATCAGGCCAAGAGTTACGTGCCGCGACGCGTCATCCGGGCTCTCGCGTAACGCCCTTTCGGCAATAGGTCGGGCGCGTTCAAAGGCGGAAAGCGCCTTTTCTTTATCGTTCAGAAAGGTGTAAATCGCACCCTCGAAAAGTTCTCTTGGCTTATCAAAATGAGAGGCGTCTTGCGGCGATTGCTGTAGGACCGCGAGAGCATCGGAGAATTTTCGTTGCAACACCAGAAGCTGTACACGCGCGAAGGTGACAAGACCGTCTGGATCTACGCCCGTCGGCACTTGCGTCAACGCATTCTCCATCACGCTGAGATCTCCCTTCCAATCAATCGCCAGCTTCGCTTTCTCCGCGCGCGGACCAAATGAGCTGGGCGCAGCTTCAATGGCGCGGTCGAAAATCTTGTCTGCGGCTTCAAAATTTCTGGTGGCGTAATAATTGTCAGCAAGATTTTGCAACACCCACGCATCCTTTGGACTGAGGGACGCGGCCTTCTCCAAATTCGCAGTGGACTCCTTCCATTTGCCCTGGCGACGCTGAATGGCGCCAATGGCCATATAAACTTCCGGCGAGTTCGGCAAACTCACCTTCGCCGTGGCGAACTCATCGAGCGCGCCCTGATAGTCGCGCTCGCAATAGTAATAATAAAAACCCATGGCGAGATGGGCCTCAGGCAGATTCGGCTGCAAGCGCAGCGCTTCCAGTGCCGCGGCTTGGGCTTTATCCTTTCGCGCAGGCGTGGGATCGAAGTCGTGGTAGTTCCAGTCGTGGACCCATGCCAATGCTGCAAATGCTCCCGCGAAGTTTGGATCCAGTTTCGTTGCTTTCTCAAATAGCTGCTCAGCTTTTTCTGTATTGCTGCGGAATTTGTCCGCTCGATAAAACATCTCGTGACCCTGCATGAACGCAAGATAGGCTTCGCCGTTTTCGGTAGGTCTGCGCTCGATTTGCGCCTTCTCCATTGGCGACAGTTTGGCCTGCAATTCGCGCACGATTTGTTGGGCCAGGTCCGTTTGAATGGCAAATACATCGGTCAGATCGCGATCGTAATCTTCCGCCCACATGTGCTCGTCAGTATCGGCGTTAATCAACTGCACGTTCACGCGCACTCGATTGCCCATGCGGCGAACGCTGCCTTCCAGAATGGCACCAACTCCAAGGGCCTTCCCGATTTCACGAACGTTGGATGCCTTCCCTCGATACCGCATGACCGAGGTGCGTGAGATCACTTTCAGGTCGCCGACCTTCGACAAATTGGTGAGCACGTCATCCTGGACGCCGTCCGCGAAATAGGCGTTCTCTTTTTCGTCACTCAGATTTTCAAACGGCAACACCGCAATTGACCTGTCGCATTTGTGAGCTGAGACGCGCGGCAGAAGAAAAAACCCTGCGGCCGCGGAAATGATCACGCCGGTCGCTATCAGCATGAAGATATTCCGACGAAGATGCGATCCGGGCACCGGCGGCGCTGGTGTTGCGCGAACGCCCTGCGCGGTGATGTCGTAAGCCCAGGCAAGAATCAGTGCGATTGGAAACCCCATCAACAGCGCTACGATCACCAGACGCAGCGCCCAGTTTGGCAATTCCCATGCCGGAAACGCGGCAGAGGCCAGTTGGATAATTCCACCAGCAGCGATGATGTATGCTGCTGCCACGCGGTACACCTTCCGCCGCCTCACTTCTTCGAAGAAGCCGGTCATGGCTACAACTTTGTCGGTGGAGACCATAAACCAACGGCCACTATATTGACACGCGAAGTGGCCCGGGCGTTCACTTAATGCCGGTTGCCAGGACAGTTTGAAAGTGCGGGCTCTGTTTTTCCCGCGAAACAACGCTCACTTCGATTTGCCGGAAGCCGCTTTTTTCAAGGAATTGATGCAGCTGCACTTCGCTGAACCCTAGCCAATGATCTGCATATAATTCCCGGGCGCGCTCGAATCGATGGCTCAAGAGATCGAGAATCGCCAGCCGACCGCCGCGTTTCAAAATGCGATGAGCCGCAATGACCGCTTGCTGCGGGTGAATGGCGTGATGCAACGCCTGACTCAGAATCGCCAGATCGACGCTGTTTTTGGCGATCGGCGGATCTTCGATGTCGCCAAGCCGGTATTCGAGGTTCTTGATTCCATGTTTCTTTGCCAGCTGGCCGCCGAACTCGACCATCTTCGGTGAATTATCTATGGCGATGACCTTGCGTGCGTTTTTGGCGAGCAATTGTGAAAGCGTCCCCTCACCTGCGCCCAGGTCGGCGACTGTCAGTGGCGGCAGCAAGGTAATAAGTGTATGCGCCAGCGCTTCCCACGAGCGGCCCGGCACATAACTGCGGCCAAACTTGCCCGCCAGCTCGTCGAAGTACTTCCGCGCCTTGTCCTGACGTTTGTGCAGAACAAGCTTCAGACTGGTTCGATCGCGTGATGTTTCCGGCAGTTCCCGGGCCAGCAACCGGGTCATCTCTTCAACGCGCTCACGCTGGGAATTCCGTCCGTGATGGTTCGCGCCGTAGTACACATTTTTCCCCACCCTCCGGTCGGCAACGACACCGGCCCGCTTTAATTGGGCGAGATGACTGGAAATGCGCGATTGGCCCATTCCCAGTATCTGCTGCAACTCGGCCACCGAAAGTTCTTCCTGCTCCAAGAGAAGCAATAGACGGACCCGGGTCGGGTCGGCCAGCAGCCGCAGCAAATTAATGGTTGACGCCATGAGAGTAGCCAACGATATATCGACGCATCATGATTGGTCAATATGTCTGTCGACCTGGTTGCTTCGTTGGAGCGTTAAATCGTTACAATGTTGGCAACGGCTCCGGTGACCGATCGCTTTAACGTTTCAACCCTTCAACGCTTTAACGCTCTTCAACCATGTCCCGCCGTTACATCTTTTCATCCGAATCGGTTGGGGAAGGTCACCCCGACAAAGTTTGCGACACAATCTCCGATGCAGTGCTGGATGCATGTCTGGCGCAAGATCCGCACAGTCGCGTCGCGTGCGAGACCTACGCAAAGAGCAACGTGGTCATCGTCGGCGGCGAAATTACTTCGAAAGCCAAACTGGACTACGTCCAGATCGTTCGCGATACCGTCCGCGAGATCGGCTACGTGAATGAAGATGACGCTTTTCATGCTGACCGGATCTTCGTGAGCAACATCATCACCGGCCAGTCGCCTGATATCGCGCAAGGCGTGGATGCCCGAGCTGCCGAAGGGAAAGATACGGCCGAGCAGGGCGCCGGCGACCAGGGGCTGATGTTCGGCTACGCCTGCGATGAAACTCCCGAGCTCATGCCAGCGCCGATCATGTTTGCTCACCGGCTCGGGCGCGAGCTCACGCGAATTCGAAAGAGCGGCAAAGTCGGCTGGCTCCGCCCCGATGCGAAGTCGCAGGTCTCAGTGATTTACGAAGACGGAAAGCCGATCGGCATTTCCTGCGTCGTCATTTCGACGCAGCACAGCCGCGACGTGAAGCACTCCGAAATCCGCAGCTTCGTAATCGAGGAAGTCATCAAGAAAGTGTTGCCTGCAGAAATGCTCGGTGAAAAAACACAATTTCTGGTCAATCCGACCGGCAATTTTGTCATTGGCGGTCCGCAGGGGGACACCGGCCTGACGGGCCGCAAGATCATTGTTGATTCTTACGGCGGAATGGGCAGACATGGGGGCGGCGCGTTTTCGGGAAAAGATCCGAGCAAAGTCGATCGCAGCGCGGCATACATGGGTCGCTGGGTCGCCAAGAACGTGGTCGCAGCTGGCCTGGCGAAAAAATGCGAGGTGCAATTCGCGTACGCCATCGGTCATCCTAAACCGCTCAGCGTGCACATTGACACCTTCGGCACGCACGCGGTCGAGGAAGAGTCAATCGAACGCGCCGTGCTGGCGACATTCAGTTTCAAGCCGGCAGACATTATTCGGCAGCTTGATTTGCTGCGCCCGATTTACTCAAAAACGACGAACTATGGCCACTTCGGGAAAATAGACGATCCCGACATTACCTGGGAGAAAACAGATAAAGCTGCCGACCTCAAAAAGGCGGCGAAGTAATTTATGGAAACACCTACACTCGAACGCGCAAAACAGGATTACAAAGTTAAAGACATCAGCCTTGCGGATTTTGGAAGGAAAGAAATTTCCATCGCAGAGAAGGAAATGCCGGGCCTGATGGCGATCCGCGAAAAGTACGCGCCGCAGAAGCCGCTCGCCGGCGTGCGCATCACGGGCTCGCTGCACATGACAATCCAAACCGCAGTATTGATTGAAACACTGACCGATCTTGGTGCCAGCGTGCGCTGGGCCAGTTGCAATATTTTTTCAACGCAAGACCATGCTGCGGCAGCGATCGCCAAACGCGGCATCGCAGTGTTCGCATGGAAAGGCGAATCGCTGGAAGATTACTGGCGCTGCACCTATCGGGCGATTTCACATCCAGAAGGCAAAGGACCACAACTGATCGTCGATGACGGAGGGGACGCCACCTTGCTCATTCACAAGGGTTACGAGCTCGAAGAAGGCGGCGACTGGGCAAAGACCAAATCGGAAAACAGGGAAGAACAGGTCATTAAGGATCTACTGCTCGAGATTCATCGTGAGAACCCCTATCGCTGGCACGAGATCGTAAAGGATTGGCGAGGCGTTTCAGAAGAGACCACAACCGGCGTGCACCGGCTCTACAAGATGCATCAGGAAAATCGGCTCCTGGTTCCTGCGATCAACGTGAACGATTCGGTCACCAAATCGAAGTTCGATAATCTCTACGGTTGCCGGCACTCGCTGGTCGATGGATTGAATCGCGCGCTGGATGTGATGCTGGCGGGCAAGGTCGCTGTGGTTTGCGGTTATGGCGACGTCGGCAAAGGTTGCGCGCAATCGTTACGCGGTCAGGGCGCGCGTGTCGTGATCGCCGAGATTGATCCTATCAACGCGCTTCAGGCAGCGATGGAAGGTTATGAAATCACGACTGTCGAAGACACGCTCGGTCGCGGCAATATTTATATTACCGCCAGCGGCAACGTCGATGTAATCACGCTCGATCATATGCAGCGGATGAAAGATCAGACGATCGTCGCCAACATCGGCCACTTCGACAATGAGATTCAGGTCGATGCGCTGAACGCCGCGAAGGGCGTAAAGAGAACCAACATCAAGCCCCAGGTAGATAAGTACACATTTCCAGACGGTCACGAGATTTTCCTTCTCGCCGAAGGTCGATTGGTAAACCTGGGGTGTGCGACCGGTCATCCCAGCTTCGTCATGTCGAATTCATTTTCCAACCAGGTTCTGGCCCAGCTGGACCTCTGGAAAAATCGCGACACTTACAAACTTGGCGTTTACGTTCTGCCGAAGAAACTCGACGAAGAAGTCGCACGTCTGCACCTTGAAAAAATCGGCGTGAAGCTGACCAAGCTTACCGAAAAACAAGCTGCTTATCTTGGCGTGCCGATCGACGGCCCGTATAAATCAGATTACTATCGGTACTGATTCGGCATTTCGAGCAATTGGGGTCTGCATGCGAGTGCGCGAATTGCGCAGGCTTTCCGAACCCGGTCGGAATTCATCGGGTTAATTCCGCGCCCGCAACTTCAACGTAGCTGCACGGTGATTGCGCGCCATGTCGCCATCTGCCGCGAATGTGGACGCGCTGATTTTTGTTTGCTGCGTCGGTCAGGAGTTCGGTTTCACGTCTCGGAGCTGCCAGCGGGACCGTTGATTGGGTGCCGTAGAAATTGAACATGATTTGGGATGTGCACGGTTCGCCGGCATACAGCGAGACCCGCCCGATCTGATCGAAGCGCGAACCGACCGCAGCCGCTTTGGCTTGCGCTGCCGGCTTCTTTATCTGGGCGCAACTCGCCATTCCCGTCAGAAGGGCTGCTGCAACGACCACGTTCAATAGAAACTTTTTCATCCCAACCGCTTGGTATCGAGCGCCGCGATTTTTCTAGCCACAGACGCTGAGAAATATCGCGGATAATGCCTCTGCAATTCCGGACGCTGCCAGTTTTTGCCAGTTCCAATTTTGCGGCAATTCGGCGCACCGTATTTGCATGCAACCGAGTAATCGTCGTCGTCTGTCATCGCTCAGTCGTGCGTGAATTCTTCACTGGAGCGGATGTCACGCATCGCTACGAACGTGATCTCACCACGCATTCCAAGATTCGCATTGCATGAGTGATTCAAATACAACATGGACAGCTCGCGTTCTTCATCGGTTACCGGAGCGATAAACAAATCATGGCCGATCTGAATTTCCACCAGTCCGAGGCGTGGCGTGATTTTTTCGCGCAAAGCTTTTCGATCAACAAAAGTGCCCGCCTTTCACCGCCACGATCTCGTCTTTGGCAATCTCTGCAATCGCAAACAAACCGCGTCCGTGAATTTTACTCTCGCGGGTTTCGGTTTTCGAAGAGAGATAAGAGACATGAAGCATCTTGCCACACGCTAACACAGAATTACCTTCGTGATCCGCAATCCTTCGATCGTGCTCGAGATTCGTAACTCACTCCCGAATTACATTGTAACGATTTAACGCATTACGGAGATCTCATGAAAGCACGTCCAGCCGCCATCGCATTCATCTTCATCACGGTCATGCTCGACATGCTGGCGCTCGGCCTGGTCGCGCCGGTGCTGCCGAGACTGATTCTCGACTTCCTGGGCGGCGATATGAATTCGGCCGCAAATTGGAACGGCGTTTTCGGCACTGTCTTCGCGCTCATGCAATTTTTCTTTTCGCCGGTCCTCGGTGTTTTGTCGGACCGTTACGGGCGACGACCGGTGATCCTGCTGTCAAATCTTGGTCTCGGCCTTGATTACGTCGTCATGGCGCTTTCGCCTACCATCGGCTGGCTCTTTCTGGGCCGCCTCATTTCTGGAATTACCGCTTCAAGCGTCCCAACAGCGATGGCCTACATCGCGGACGTCGTTCCGAAGGAGAAACGCGCCGGCGCGTTTGGTATGATCGGCGTGGCGTTCGGTCTCGGTTTTATTCTTGGTCCGGGGATTGGCGGCCCGTTGGGCGACATCAATGTTCGGCTTCCATTCTGGGTCGCCGCCGGATTTAGTCTGGCGAACTGGCTTTACGGTTACTTGTTTGTGCCGGAATCATTGCGCGACGAACATCGAAAACAATTCACCTTGCGGCGGGCAAACCCCATAGGTGCGCTCGCCATGCTGCGTTCGCACCCGGAACTGTCCAAACTGGCGACGCTCCAGTTTCTTGCCTACGTCTCGCACGAAGTCTTCGTCATCTGGGCCCTTTACGCGATTTATCGCTATACCTGGAGTCAAACCACGATCGGTGTTTCGCTTGCAATCGTGGGAATTTTCACAGCGGCCATCTCCGGCGGGCTGACCGGGCGCATCGTGGCGTGGCTTGGTGAGCGACGCACACTTTACATCGGCCAATTTTTTGGCGCTGTGGGCATGGTCATTGCCGGTCTGGCGAGAACCGGAATCGTTTACATGGTCTCGATTCCGGTGATCTCATTATGGAATATTTCATTCCCCGCCGCGCAGGGCATCATGACTCATCGCGTCAGTGAACGTGAACAGGGCGAGCTGCAGGGAGCAATCCAAAGCTTGCGCTCAATCGCGTTTGTCATTGGACCATTCCTGTTCTCGGGAATATTTGGCTGGTTTATTAATCCGAAGCATTCGTTACATATTCCCGGCGCACCGTACTATCTGGCAGCGGCATTGTTGTTCACGGCGATGTTACTTGCGACTCGCGTGGAGCAGCCGCAATTCCAAGAGCCAAGCGAGAAACCAATCGAGCCAGTGGAGACTATTCCGGCGGATGAAATTGGTTCGGCCTCCGTCGCGCCAATTGTCGACCCGCCGGAAGAAAATTCTTGAGCAGTCGCATTGCGTGCGCGATTGAGGCAAATATGAAGTCCGCCGCGCGTGGCGCAATCGTCGTGGTTGCCATCTGTTCATGGTTTGGGATTTCAAATCACTGCGCGTTCGCAGCGCTGGCGACCCATAGCTCGGGCTGCCAGCCGGGATCCCATCATCGGCAAGGTGCCGATGCCACCGGATGCCCGTTTCATTCGAAACCCGCGAATCAAAAAAAGCGCTCTCCTGTAGCGCCCTGCTGCAAAGTTTTGCGCGCAATTTCTTCGGTTCCAACGAAGAGCTGGGCTCGCGACGACGCGAAATCATTCCATGCTGACCGTCCCCGTGGTGAGCGCGCACTAACCTTTGCCTATTGCCAAGCCATACTGGTGCCGCTGTCCTTCGACACAGGGCCGCCAGGCTTGCGCTCGTTCGCTGAGTTAATCCTGCAGCGGAGCCTTCTGGCTCATGCTCCGCCAATTGCTGCCTAACCTGCAAGCTTTCGGGTCTCGAACCTTCCGCTGTAGCGGCAAGCGTGCCGCGTGCATTTGCCGAGACGTCGCAGCCGACACGCCTGCCACTACAGAAGATATGTCACCCAAAATGCAGAAACGGATTTCTATTCTTATCGGTGCGATGATCCTCGCGATCAGCGCGACTGCACAGGCAGGGGCGATTGACCTCAATCGCCCCACCGGCAGGCAGGATTATAACGACGAGCATCAGAAGAAACAGCAATACACCTGTCCCATGCACCCGGAGGTTGCAGCAAGTCATCCTGGCACCTGTCCGAAATGCGGGATGAACCTGGTGGCGAAAGAACAGAAACAACCCTCAACGCCCAACGCGCAACATCCAACGTCCAAAGCGACGCATATGGCTCATTCGTCGCATCAGTCCCATGAAATGCATCAGCATCCGTCTTCGGTCGCCGCGGGGACCTCAGACGCAGCAAGCGACCACGTGATGGCCTCAATGCAGATGGCCATGCATTCTTCCATCGACCTGGCCGATCCCATGAGCCGCCAGGGTTCCGGCACCAGTTGGTTGCCAGATTCATCTCCGATGTACGGCAAGATGTTCATGTTCGGTGAAGACATGCTGATGTTACATGGCGCGATTTTTCCGCGTTACACCAACGTGAGCACAAGACGCGGCGATGACAGAATCGATGCGCCTAACTGGCTTATGGGCATGTATTCGCATCCGCTCGGCGACAGCACCCAAATCGGCGGCCGCCTCATGATGAGCCTCGATCCCCTGACCGAAGGTGGACGCGGTTATCCGCTCCTGTTTCAAACCGGCGAATCCTGGCACGACCAGCCGCTGCACGATCGTCAGCATCCGCACGATCTCTTCGACGAACTCTCGCTGAGCTTGTCGCAAAAGTTCGATCACGACTTTAGTGCGTATCTTTACTTCGGTTACCCTGGCGAGCCAGCCTTGGGCCCACCGACGTTCATGCATCGCCCATCGGCGATGGATGATCCCGACGCGCCAATCGGACATCACTGGCAGGATTCAACGCACATCACGTTCGGCGTCGCCACGGCTGGTCTCGTTTGGCGAAATATCAAAGTGGAAGGAAGCATTTTCACTGGGCGCGAACCGGACGAAAATCGCTATGACTTCGATCGGCCGCGTTTTGATTCTTACAGCGGTCGCGTTTCCTGGAACCCTACTCAAAATCTGGCGCTGCAAGGTTCGTTCGGGTATATCAAAAGCCCGGAAGCGCTCGATCCCAGGACCAACATCCATCGCGCCACCGCATCGGCCATTTACAATCTGCCGCTGGGTGACGATATAAATTGGTCAAACACGTTTGTCTGGGGTCAGAACAACGCCACAGGCGAAGGCAAAACACAATCCTTTCTCGTCGAATCAAACTATCAGCGCGGGCGCGACACGGTTTATTTGCGCTGGGAGCGGGTTGAAAAATCCGGTCATGAGCTGGTTCTCGGTCCGCCGGACGAATCGCGCGTTTTTCCCATTGGTGGATACACGATCGGTTATGTGCGCGATTTATCGCACGGAAATGGCGTGGACATCGGGCTTGGCACGCAGTTTACATTCAACGATCGACCTGATCGCCTCGATCACTCCTATGGCGATGCGCTGGCCTACGCCTTTCAACTTTTTCTACGGATCCGGCCGTCATTGCATAGGCACGGCGAACACCAACACGTCGAGCATGTTGCCGGAATGGAAAAATAAGGGCAAGAATCACAAGTCAGTTATCACGACGCTCTTGGCCTTGTCATCAAGCGCGACCTGCGTGAAAATTAACGCCCCGTGGCTCTGCGACTGCCCAAACGAGATTACCAGGACATCGAGCGAATCATCGAGTTGGACTTCGTTCGCGCGACGGAAGCCGCTGCGCTGAATTCATTGCGCTGGCTGGGGCGCGGCGACAAGGAAGCAGCCGATGCGGCGGCCTGCGATGCAATGCGCGGCATGTTCGATCTCATGAATATCTGCGGCGAAGTCGTCATCGGCGAAGGCATCAAGGACGAGGCGCCAGGAATTTTTAAAGGAGAACAGCTCGGCACGTGGGTCCCCGGTTCGCCGGAGTTTCACATCGCCATCGATCCAATCGATGGCACGACCAATATTTCCAAAGGCGCGCCGAACTCGATCAGTTGCATCGCTGCGGCGAGTCCGGAGGAGGGAGTAAAGGTCGCGCTGCGGGATGTGCCGTCGTTTTACATGTCGAAGCTGGCTTACGGTCCACGCGTCATCGATTACATGAAAAAGCGCGGCGACTCACTTGACATCGAGATGCCAATTCCGGAGATGCTGGCAATCGTTGCGCGCGCCGTCGACAAACGCGTACAGGACGTGGCGGTCATGATGCTCGATCGACCGCGGCACAAGGAAATCGTCGAACAAATTCGTGCGGCAGGAGCGTCGCTGCGCATGATCGGCGATGGCGACATCGCCGCCGCGATCGCTCCGTCATTGCCCGAATCCGATGTCGATCTTTACATGGGCATCGGCGGTTCGCCCGAAGCGGTGCTCGCCGCGGCGGGAATCAAATGTCTAGGCGGCGATATGCAATGCAAGATGTGGCCGCGCGATGAAAAGGAACGAAAGAGCCTGATTGACGCCGGTTACAAGAAAGATCTCGATCGCGTTTTTTCAGCCGATGATCTCGCAAACGGGCAGAACATCCTTTTCTGCGCAACGGGGATAAGTGATAGCGCGTTACTCCGCGGTGTGCGGGCCCATGGCGGCGTCACGGCTGTTACGCACTCGATCCTCATGCGCGCCAAAAGCAAGACCGTCCGGTTCGTTCGGGCGCGGCACAATTTGCAGACCAAAACGATCCGGCTCCGATCAGATAACCGCGAACACCTGATTTAAGGCATTGCAGGTTAGCTCAATTCGTTAGGCCGCTTTGGGACGAATGTTGAATTTCGCCAGTTCGGCGACGGTTTTTTCCATCGGCAGACCAACGACGTTTGTGAACGAGCCTTGAATTTTCGCGATGATTTCGGCGCCAGTTCCCTGCGCGGCATAAGCACCGGCCTTGTCCAGCGGACCCACTTTCGCGAGATAATTCTCGATGGTTGCGTTGCTCAGGCGGTGAAAACGGACCCGCGAGGTTTCATGAAAAACCGCCGATCTGCCAGCTGCCTGCTGATAAATTGCAACCGCAGAACAAACCTCGTGAGTTCGCCCGCTCAGGCGCTCCAGCATCCGGGCGGCCTCACCTAAGTCTGCCGGTTTACCGATGATTTGGTGTTCCAGCGCAACCAGCGTGTCCGCCCCGACCACGACTGCGTCGGGACGCGTTTGCGCGATGGACATTGCTTTTCGAATGGCGTTCCACAGCGTGAGCTCGCGCAATGTGAGTGTTGCACTGAACTTTTCTGCCACGCGCGGCGATGCGGTTTCAAATTCGAATCCACCTTCGGACAGCAACGCAGCGCGCCTCGGAGAACTGGATGCCAGCACGAGTAAAGGCACGACACTCTAAGTGTAGAGGCAGCCGTCTCTGCTGCAACCAACCGCGTTATCGATGTTAACGTATGTCGCCTGGCAGTCGCGGAGACGCCAGCAACTGCTCGAACTCGTCCCAGCGTTTCTCTGGCTGCTCCACCGTGCCGCCGCGTTTCTCAATGTAGGTGCGCACCATGTCTTCCCCGAGATTGTAGTTAATGACGTAGCTGCGGTATTTCTCGATGAACCTTGTAAATTGCTTCGCCCTCTTCTCATCCATGAGCGCGTATTTTTGCAACCAAGCCGCAGCCGCGTTCGCATCGATCCCGCCATTTAAATAACGGCGGGCCGCCTCGTTCGTGGCGTAGTTCAGCTGCTTTACCAAATCCTGCACCGCGTAAAATTCTTCCACGCGTGACGGATCGATCCCCGCCGCCGGCCAGAGCACTTTTTTTTCGAACTCTAACCGCTCGGGCTTTGTAAATACCACTTCCCTGCCAAAATTCGCGGTGCCTTCAGCAATGAGTGATTGAGGCGAGAAGAGCGGATAGACTGAAAATTCAACCCAGCCGCGGTCGCGGACCAGATTCTTCTCAAGCAGTGTGTTGTAGACGTGATGGCCCGGGTAGCCCTCGTGCGCAGCCAGGTCAATCGCGCGATCGATGTAGATCGGCAGATCGGTATTGACTTGGATGACACTGCGATAGTTTCCCTTGTACCAGTTGTAGGCGCCCCACGGTTTATTCGTGACATATTCGACGCTGAAATTTTCGCCCGGCGGCAGTTTGATGTGCGCGAGCGTGCGTTCGCGACACGCCTTGATGGCGAGCTGAAACACCGTGTCCAGCTTGTCTTTGGGAATCACGAACGTCTGCCTCCAACTCTCGTAACGCTGCAAAAGCGATCCATCCCCCGGAAGCTTCGGCTCAAGCTTGGCCAGGATCTCCTGAAAGTGAGCTTCCGGAAAACTGGGTGCAACGGCGTCATAAAGAATCTGTGATTCTTCATCGAACTTGAAGCGCACGCCTTCCAACATACGCGTTCGCGCCTCGAGCGCGGAAAGTTGCTTCGTTAAGTATCCGCGGCGCAACTGCTCCATTTCGTCCCTCGAGTTGGAAATCTTCGCCAACTGGTCGCGTAACCGGGTGGCCTCTAATGCGATCGCATCGAGCGTCTTCCCTTCCTGTTTCTTCCACGCTGGCGGGCCGTAATAAGCGTCAACATAATCGGGATCATGTTGGCCCATCGCGAGCACCAGTTTCACATAAGCTTCGGCAATCTCGTTGACGTTCGTCACCATCGCTGGTGATGACGAGGGAGCAGTGGCGCCGCCGCTCCAGGTGGCGAGCAATGACAAAAGGGCGACAAGCGATGCGCACTTCATAAATCGTCGCGATCAGTCCAAAATGGAATTAGCCGGATAGACGATTCCGTTTTTAATAACCGTGTCGATGTCGGAGGCGTGGGCGATATCGTCGGCGGGATTCGAATTGAGAATCACGAGATCGGCGAAATAACCAGGCGCGACCTGGCCAAGATGCGCGCCGGTCTGGCCACCGAAGAGTTTTGCTGCGTTCGCTGTAGTGCATTGAAGAATTTCCATCGGCGTGAGTCCGGCTTCTTTCATTAACTGAAATTCCCGGAAGAGCGCCGGACCATGAATTGTGCCGATGTTTCCCGCGTCGGTGCCGGCAGCGATAGTAACTCCGGCTTCTTCCAGCTTTTTCAAATTCGGCAGCGCAACGTCATAAGTTTTCTTGATTTGATCCAGTACCTCGTCCGGTTTAGCAAGCGCGTCCTTGATCCTTTGCGGTAATTTGTCGTGAGGAATTTTGGTCACATCGAGCGACGCAATCACTTCCGGGTTACCCCACGCTTTTTCTTCGGGTGTCAGATTCAACTGGTGCGAGAACGTTCTGCCGTAACGTTCAAAGACAACCAGGGTCGGACAAAGAATGGTGTGTCGATCTTTGAGAAGCTTTACGAAGGCCTCATCCACTGGCTTGTCGGTCACGCTGTGGACGAGAATGTCAGCGCCTTCTTCGACCGCCGCGCGGGCGGTTTCCAATTCGGTCGCGTGAACCGCCACCCGGATCTTGCGTGCGTGACTTTCTTCAATCGTCGCGCGCACGATCGGCCGGAAGCTGTCGACCGGATGATCCTTGTCGACGATGTACCAAATCTTCACCAGATCCGGGTTTTGTTCGGCCAGTTTGCGGACAAATTCCCGGGCTTGATCCGGCGTATCGATCTTCACAATCGGTGGATCGCCAAGATCGAGTTTTTCGCGCGAGACGCTGGAGATCAATGGGCCGGCCACGGCCACGCGTGGCGCTTTCTGCGTCTGGTTCGCGGTCTTGCGGACCTCGAAATTCCAAAATGGCCCGCCAACATCAACAACGCTGGTGATGCCGCTGCGCAGATAACGGTCGAACACATCGTCGAGATGACTCTTCACCCACGCGACTTCGTCTTTGTATGGGCGCACACTGTTAAAATCGGCGCCGTCAGGTCGCGTGAACAGATCGCCGGATTGAAAGAAGTGCACGTGCGTGTCGATGTAACCCGGCAAAATGAATTTGCCGGCGCAATCGATCTGCTTGCCTAGCGACGCTGCATCCTGCTTGCCTATCGTGACGCGTTCGATCGTGGCGCCGTCGATCACCACCGTCGCATTCGGCAGGACCTTGCCGTCAGCGGGGTTAATTACCGTGCCGCCAACGAGCGAAATTTTTTCCGCGTTCGCGCACAATGCGAAAAGCAAAGCGAAAGCGCAAGTAAGAATCCGCAGGCTCATTCTTTCGATTCCGGCACAGCTTTCTCGGCGGCCTGAAAGCCAATTTTCGAATGGGTGCCGTCACAAAACGGTTTTTCCGTCGATGCACCGCAGCGACAAAGCGCCATCCGTTTTTCGACAGGATATTTGTTTCCGTGGGCGTCGATTAACTCGACTTCCCCCGCCACGATGTAGGGGCCGTTCTTGATTGTTTCGATTGTTACCATAATTCGCCTAACCTAACGCTGTCCGCTCGCGCGGCTAGTCGCTTCCCAGCGAAACGATGCCGACACCGCGCAATCCTGGGGAAGCGCACGCTTCCAGCGTACAGGTTGCCGCATTTTGCCGGAACAAACTTTGTTTCCCTTGAAGCTCAACGCGAGTTGCGGCATGGCTGCAAAGTTCGCGACTCGCGAAAGCATTCGGAGTCGCCAACACGCCAGAGGCGTGCGCTCCCGGAACGGCTGTTGCACATCACGAGCTTCCGTCAGAGTTTTGCGGCTCATGAGAATATTTCTCGCAATCATCCTTTCGTTTGCGAGCTCTCTGCTCGCACAAACGCCATCGCAAAAGCACCCTTTCACGTTCGAAGACATGATGAAACTAAAGCGCGTTGGCGCACCGGTACCGTCGCCGAATGGCAAATGGGTCGTGTTCGACTGTGAAGATGTCGATCTGGCAGCAAACTCGAAGGTTTCGCATTTGTGGATCGTGCCGGCGAGCGGCGGCGAATCGCGGCGCATGAATCCAACGCCGAATCACGAGGAGCGACCACGGTTTTCGCCTGACGGCAAACGCTTGATCTGGACATCAAAGGCGACCGAGCCAACGCAAATCTGGATGTGTGACTTTGACCCCGAGCCAGGGCAACTGGTCGGCAAACCACATCAAGTCACGTCGATTTCAACGGGCGCTGACGGTGCGATTTGGTCGCCCGATGGGAAGAACATCGTGTTCGTGTCGGCAGTATATCCGGATTGCAAGGACGACGCGTGTAACAAGCAACGCGACGAAGAGCTTAAGAAGAGCAAAGTAAAAGCGAAGATCTTTTCCCGCCTGTTCTACCGACATTGGAACGCGTTCACAGAGTTCAAACGCAGCCATTTGTTCGTGCAGAGTGTAGAGGCGGGTGTCTCACCCGCAGCGGCTGGGACAGCCGCCACTACACCGCGCGATCTCACCCCAGGCGATCACGACGTGCCGCCATTCTCGTTAGGCGGCCAGGATATGTATACGATTTCGCCGGACGGCCAGGAAGTCGCATACACCAGCAATGTCGACGAGGTGGAAGCCACCAGCACGAACAACGAGATTTTTGTCGTGCCGATGAATGTAGGGCATGCCTCTGGCTTGTCAGGTGAAGAGACGCAAGCCGGAGGCTCGCGCTACCCTAAGAAAATTTCCACCAGTCCCGGCGCCGACAC
>Ga0070741_10009500_pt1 | contig 18835 bp, 8 predicted proteins | sample Coa_R1_4_FD_66440 | JGI IMG/M metagenome (GOLD analysis project Ga0070741, IMG submission 66440) | Surface soil microbial communities from Centralia Pennsylvania, which are recovering from an underground coalmine fire - Coalmine... | ecosystem: Environmental > Terrestrial > Soil > Unclassified ...
GTGAATGAAGTGAACACCGCGCCGGTATTGCCGGCGCAAACCAACGTGACGGTCCTCAGTTTTGCGACGCTGGTGGTGACAAACACGGCGACGGATTCGGATATTCCGGCCAATTCGCTGAGCTATGTATTGCAAACCGGTCCGACGAATGCGGTGATTGATGGCAACGGCATCATTACTTGGACGCCGCTGGCCAGCCAGGCGCCCAGCACCAACCTGATCACAACTGTGGTGACGGATTTCAGTCCCTTCGCGGTGGATGCGCAGCATCTCAGCGCGACCAACAGCTTCACGGTGTTTGTCAACGCCGGCACGCCCCCAAGCGGGCCTTCGATCCAATCGATCGGCATCAGTAACGGCATCGCCGTCATTACCTGGGCCACGGTACCTGGCCACACGAGTTACGTGCTTCAATACAAGGACGACCTGTCAGCGACGAACTGGAGCCAATCAGATCCCATCACGGCCAGCGGCGCAAGCGGTTCGATGACGAATTCCATCGGGAACGCTCCGCAGCGGTTCTACCGGGTAATGGCGCAGTAGGGTTGCGGTTGGCGAGGGCAGGGATTTCTGCTCGAACGCATTCCGCTATGGTAAAAGCGGCTCTGGACTCGGGTGGAGTCCCGCCTTTAGGCGGCAAGGCGCTCGCACACGCAATGAAGGCGCGAAATATCCAAGGGTTCGTTGATTTAAAGGAAGCCCCAGCCGGCTAAAGCCGGGGCTCCATACTAAATCAAATTAGCTCGAGAGCGCGCCTTGGGCGGCGGCGTTCTGGATGAATACCAACTTGTCCTTCTCGAACGTCACGTGGATGGGATCGTTCTCGTGGAGGTTGCCCTTGAGGATTTCCTCGGCAAGCGGGTCTTCCAGGAACCGTTCGACGGAGCGGCGCATGGGGCGCGCGCCGTAGTTCGGGTCGTAGCCTTTTTCCACCAGGAAGTCCTTCGCCTTCTCGTCGAGGGTCAGCGTGATGTTCTTGTGCTTCAGGCGTTCCATGACCTTGCCGATTTCGAGATCGAGAATTTCGATCAAGTCGGGCTTGGTCAGCGAACGGAACACGATGACATCATCGAGGCGGTTCAGGAATTCGGGCCGGAAGGTGCGCTTGGCCTCTTCGAGGATTTTTTCGCGCATCTTCTCATAGCTGCTTTCGTCCGAGATGGGCGAAAAGCCGAGCGTGGACTGCTTCTTGATGGTCTCGGAACCCACGTTCGAGGTCATCAGGATGATGGTGTTGCGGAAGTTGACGACGCGGCCGATGTTGTCGGTCAGCTTGCCTTCTTCCAGGATCTGCAAGAGCATGTTCCAGACGTCAGGGTGGGCCTTTTCGATTTCATCGAACAGCACCACCGAGTATGGCTTGCGCCGGACTTGCTCGGTAAGCTGGCCGCCTTCTTCGTAGCCAACGTAACCCGGCGGCGAACCGACCAGGCGCGAGACGTTGAATTTTTCCATGTACTCGCTCATGTCGAGCTGGATCAGCGACTTGCTGTCCCCAAACATTTGTTCCGCAAGCGTCTTCGCCAGCAAGGTCTTGCCGACACCGGTCGGACCCAGCAGCGCAAAAGTGCCAATGGGCCGGCGAGGATCCTTCAGGTCGGCGCGCGAACGGCGCAAGGCCTTGCAAATCGCCGATACCGCCTCGCGCTGGCCGATGACCGTGTGGGACATCTGGTCTTCCACGGCGAGGAGACGCGCTGCTTCGCCTTGCTCCATCCGCTTGAGCGGAATGCCGGTCCACTTGGAAACGACGTGGAGGATGTCTTCCTCGTCCACGCGGACGCGCTTCTCTTCGCGATTCGTGCGCCAGGCGTTCAACACGGATTCAAGCTTTTCCTTGGCTTGTTTTTCCTTGTCGCGCATGGAGGCCGCGCCTTCGAAATCCTGTTCGCGGATGGCGCGTTCCTTGCGGCCCTTGATATCCTCGATTTCACCTTCGATCTGCTTCACTTCCGGCGGCCGGGTCATGGTGCCGATGCGGGCGCGCGAACCGGCCTCGTCCATGAGGTCGATGGCCTTGTCCGGCAGGAAACGGTCCGGGATATAGCGATCGGACAATTTGACCGCGGCTTCGACGGCCTTGTCGGTAAATTCGGCTTTGTGATGTTCTTCGTACTTCGAGCGCAGGCCCTTGAGGATGAGCACGGCTTCCTCGATGGAAGGCGCTTCCACCTTGACGCTCTGGAAACGGCGTTCCAAGGCGGCGTCTTTCTCGATGTACTTGCGATACTCGTTCAACGTGGTGGCGCCGATGCACTGCATCTCGCCGCGGCTGAGCGCGGGCTTGATGATGTTCGAGGCATCCATGGTGCCTTCGGCGGAACCGGCGCCGACGATGGTGTGCAATTCATCGATAAACAGAATGATGTTCTTCGCGCGGCGAATTTCGTCCATGACGGCTTTGATGCGCTCCTCGAACTGGCCACGGTATTTGGTGCCTGCGACCATCAAGGCGAGATCCAGCGTGATGACGCGCTTCTCGCGCAGCAATTCCGGAACGTTGCCGGCGGCGATTTCCTGGGCGAGACCTTCCACGATGGCGGTTTTGCCGACACCGGCTTCGCCGAGGAGCACCGGGTTGTTCTTGGTGCGGCGGCAAAGGATCTGGATCACCCGTTCGATTTCATTCTTGCGACCGATCACCGGGTCCATTTCATTCTTGCGGGCGATTTCGGTCAGGTCGCGTCCGAAAGCTTTGAGGGCCGGGGTCTTGACTTCACCCTTCTTCTCCGCGGGAGCGGCTTTCTCCGGCTGGCCAGCGCCTTCGCCGGGGGGCTGTTCTTCCTGGGCGGCGAAGTTGGGGTCCAATTCCTTCAAAATCTCCTGGCGGGTCTGCTCGATGTCGATGTCCAGGTTTTTGAGCACCCGGGCGGCCACACCGTCGCCCTCGCGCAACAGGCCGAGGAGGATGTGTTCCGTGCCGACATAAGTATGGTTGAGCGCGCGGGCTTCCTTGGCGGCGAGGGCCAGCACCTTCTTCACCCGGGGGGTGTAGGGGATGTTGCCGATCATTTTCTGATCAGGGCCGGTGCCCACCTGTTTTTCGACCTCCATGCGGACGGTTTCGAGGTCGAGGCCAAGTTTTTGGAGTACATTAACCGCCACGCCCTGGCCCAATTTGATCAGGCCGAGCAAAAGGTGTTCGGTGCCGACAAAGTTGTGGTTAAACCGGTCGGCCTCCTTGCGCGCCAATGCCAGGACTTGTTGGGCACGGGGCGTAAAGTTGTTCATTGCGTCGTCGTTTGCCATAAAATCAATCTGCTTCTACTTGCTAGGTTTGTCCAATCCCGCCCCGCCGGCGCCCGCGGGCTTTGAAATTGGCCGGCTCACGTTCCGCAGATGCTCGCGCAACATATCTGCTCTAAGCACATCCCGTTCCTCTGCGGAAAGTTTTTCGGAGTGTTGTTTCTGCAAATGAGCGGGTTGCGTCAAAATAAACAGTTCATCGGTCAAAGTCCGATCACTGCCTGGAAACAGCCCCAAATCCATGCCCAACCGCATCATCGAGAGGAGATTCATGGTTTCCTTGGAAGTGATGCTGTGGGCGTTGGCCAGGGTGCCGTAAGCGCGACCAATATTATTATAGACCATTTTGGCCTTCTTTTCCAGGAGCGTATCCCGGGCATTCTCTTCGTGCTCAATGATTTGCGAAAGAACCTTGTCCAGGCGCTCGACAATGGCGGTCTCGGTTTCGCCGAGTGTCATCTGATTGGACACTTGGAAGACATTTCCCAGCGCCTCGGTGCCTTCGCCGTAGAGGCCGCGGACGGCCAAACCGAGTTTGTTAACGGACTGGATAATGGGATTAATCTGTTCCGCCAGCACGAGGCCGGGCAGGTGCAACATGGCGCTGACCCGGATACCGGTGCCGAGGTTCGTCGGGCAGGCGGTCAGATAGCCAACATCCGTGCTGAAAGCGTAGTCGAGCTTCTTTTCGAGCGAGGTATCCGCGTGGTCGATGGCCACCCAGGCCTGCTTGAGCTGCAAACCGGGACGCAAAGCCTGCATGCGGAGATGGTCCTCTTCGTTGATCATCACGCAGAGGGACTCCTCTTTGTTCAAGACGAGGCCGCTGCCGGCGCTCTTGGCGGCGTGTTCGCGGCTGATCAAGTGCCGTTCCACGAGGATTTGCTTGTCCAGGGTGGACAGGTTGTCCATGGATTCGGAAAAAGCGTCCTTCATTTCCGGCAAGCCCTCGATGGCGGGCCGGATTAACTCCAAAACGCGGATCCGTTCGGGTTTTTTCGCCCAACCGGGAAACGCCGCATTCTTCACATTTCGGGCCAGGCGGACCCGGCTCGACATGACGATGCGGTCATGCGGGCCTTTGCGGCGGGCACTGTCAGCGGGAGGAATGAGGAATTCGTGGATGTTCATCGGCATCAGGTGGCGGCCAGATTGCCCAATTTGCTGGACATCTGCTTGATTTCATCCCGAAGCAAGGCCGCCTGTTCGAAATTCTCATCGTCCACGGCTTTATCGAGCTTCTTGCGCAGGACTTTGAGCCGTTCGGTGAGGTCGCGGCTTTGTTGCAGGGATTGGGGCACCTTCCCGAGGTGCCGCACACCCTTGTGCATGGTTTTGAGCAGGCCTTCGAGGCCCTCAGCGAAAGTCGTGTAGCAATCCGAGCAGCCGAGGCGACCGGCCTTTTTGAAATCGGCCTGGGTGAACCCGCAACGCGGGCATTTCAGCTCCACGCCGCCGGCGGCTTGCTGGAGCTCCTGGGACGCGCCCAGGCCGAGCAGCAGGTCGGCCAGCGAAAAGCCGGCGGGGTCATTGACCCCTTTGTGTTTGGCGCACTCTTCGCAGAGGTCCACCTTCTGCATTTTGTCCCCGGCAATCTGGGTCAAATGCACGGTGGCGTCTTTCTCTTTGCAAATACAACACAACATATAAGTCTCACTCGTATATCGGCTCACCGGAGCTATTAGTCAAGGCATGGTATTGCTCAACGAGCCGCCGGAGCACCGGGCCGGGTTTGCCCGTCCCAATGATCCGCCCATCGATTTTTACCACCGGAATGACTTCGGCCCCGGTTCCCGTCAGGAAGCATTCATCCGCGTTGAACAAATCATAACGCGTCAGGTTCGGTTCCGCCACTGCCAAGCCGGATTTTTTTGCGAGGTCGATGACGGTCTGGCGGGTGATGCCGTAGAGGGCCCCGGCGGAAAGCGGCGGGGTCAGGAGGTGGTTGCCTTTGACGATGAAAATGTTGTCGCCGGTGCACTCGGCCACGAAGCCCTCGGCGTTGAGCATGATGGCCTCCTCGCAACCGCTGTTGGCCGCCTCGATCTTGGCGAGGATGTTGTTCAGGTAGTTGAGCGATTTGATGGCCGGGTTCAGCGCGCTGTGCAGGTTGCGCGTGGTGGGCACGGTGATGATTTCGAGGCCCTTGCGATAATACTCCTCGGGGTAAAGCTGGATCTTGTCCGCGATGATGATGACCGAGGGGTTTTTGCAGCGGTTCGGGTTGAGGCCGAGCGTGCCCGCGCCGCGGGTTACGACCAGGCGGATGTAACCGTCCCGGAGTTTGTTGCGGCGGCAGGTTTCGACCACGGCTTCCATGATCCGCGCGTGCGGGAGCGGGAGCGTCAGGAGGATGGCCTTGGCGGAATAGAACAACCGGTCGATGTGTTCCTTGAGCTTGAACACGCGACCGTTGTAGGCGCGAATGCCTTCGAACACGCCGTCCCCGTAAAGCAGCCCGTGATCGAAAACCGAAATCTTCGCGTCCCGTTCGCTGTAATATTTCCCGTCAATATAGATCTTCATGCCAATCGAGGCTGAAACTACGGGAAAAACCGGGCAGGGCGCAATATGATAGTGGGGGTGTGTTGTAAAATTCAGGGAGCCAAGCGCGTGAGGACTTTCCCTTTGACTGTCCTGCCCACGACCATAGTTCGTATCCGCAAAGTTGTTGAGGACGGGATAGTTTTCTATTACTCTCAGGGCTCCAAGCCTATGGGTGAATCAAAAATCAGTTGTCCAAAGTGCGGCGGGCACGTTGCCTTTCCAAAGGAAATAGCCGGACAAGCAGCTTCCTGTCCTCACTGCCAGGAGCCGATCATTCTGGGAACAAAATCACGCGCTTTTTTGTGGGTCATGATTGGCGCCGGCTTTCTCTGTGCCGTTGCTGGTTGTGCGGTCCTGTTCTGGCAGATGGGAAGAAGCAGGGCGGATTCAGCATTGCGGCCAAGTTCCGATACGACCAGAGTTTTTGCAAAGAAGGAAAGAGCGAGCGTGGAAGATCCGGCAATTTCGGAGGATGACCGCGCGATTGAGACGTTGTGCCGGGCCATTTACGCCCGTTGCAATGAGAGGGACTTCAATGCCATGCATGAACTGATGGCAACTCCCTGCAAGTCGGCGTTGACAGCCGACGAAATAGGCAAGGAGTTCTCGGGTGGGGGTGCGTCGTATCGCTTCGTGGCGATGGAATCCATAACGTATTCAGGCGGTCCATCAGGCAAGCTGGCGAGAGCCCGGTTTCGGAGATTCATGCAAGATGGCGCTAATGATGGGGAACGCGTTCTCGAGTTCAAGTGCGTCAAAGAACTGCAAGGTTGGAAACTCTTCCGAGATTTTGAGTGGGCGCGGAAGATTGTTGCTGAGTACGCACGATCCGGCTTAAACGAGGAGGTCCGCTCAAACGTTGAATACTTTTGCGCGAGCAATCCCTTTGATAAATGGCCCGCCAATGCCACGAACGCATTTGAGAAGATCTACGATGTCGTTCACCCGGGCGCGAAGGATGTATTCCCGTGGAATTTATCCTTCTCGATCACGACGAATTACGTAGATGTTGGTGGCTCTATTTTGAAACTGACTTTTTCGATCCGGAACAGTGGGGACCGTGCTTGGGAAAACCCGGGTATTGGCCTCGGGTTGGGGCAGCGGGGGAAGCAAGTTGCGGAAGGATTCGAATTGCTTTCGAATTTGAGTCAAGGAAGTGAAGTGAGTCGGGAGGTGATTTTCATCCTGAAGGAGCCACTGCAAGAAAATATGATCTATGAACTCGATGTTTCCTATACGCTTTCGGGCGGGGAGAAATGTTTCCTCGCCGCCAAAGTGCCAGTCCAGTTTAGGCTGAAGAATCTGGCGGAATCAGTAAAATTTGAAGTGATCAGGCGATCGTTCGACACGACCAAGAGTCTAAGCGGGGACAACATGTTCGTGGCACGTGTGGATTATCGCCTAAAGAATGCAGGCAATGAGCCTTTGAAACAGGTGCAACTCAGATTCGTATGGTTGTCACTGACCGGCGAAGTGTTGGATCAGACGGCGGAGTACGCGGTAAGCTACAGTGATCTGCCCCTTACCTCGCAACAAACCAAGACTGGGTTCGTGCAGTGTGGCAAGGGGTACGCATTCCAACGAGTGCCTGTTAAAGTTGACATATACCTGGAAGATGGCGAGCGCCGCTGGCCGCTATACAAGAGCATGCTTGTGCAGTGAAAGGATCAACCATTCGGGCGCTAGCCTGCTACAACCGACCGCTTCTGCCACCCCGCTGGGGTGCGCTTAATTTTGACGGTGATCCGGGGGTATCGCTGGCGCTCAACCACCCGGCTAATGTCTGTCACGGCTCCGCTGTGAAGAGGCTGAAAGTGACTGGATGAAACGGGTGGCGCGACGGCGGTATGAAATATTCAGTTGACTTCAGGGAAAGGAAGTGTTCTATTCGCAGCGTTAAAAGGATGGGAGGGCATCCTGAAGGTGGGTGGCGTCGCGCGATTGGCGCGTCGTGCGGGTGAATTTTGCCCGGCTCCGTTTGGGGGCGGGTTGGTTCTTTGACAATTCAATGCGAAAGCTGAAGGCTCGGCCGATAGAGTCCGAAGTCCAAAGTTGGGCGGCAAAATCGAACCCCGAAGCCCGGAATGAGCGCTGAGTTTTCGCTTATTTCCATGTATTTCCGCTTATTTCCGCATATTTCCACTTATCGGGGAAATATTCGGCTTGGGGTGGAACGGGAAGATACGCTGGGCCGGGCTTACAGCCCTGAGCGGGTTAGATTGGATGCCTGGCCCGTTGGGCCAGGCTGGTATGGAGCGCGCCGTTGGCGCTGGGGGTTCGGTTCTGCCAAGCCGGAATGATGCAGTTGGATCGGGGGAGCGCACGCGCCCTCGCGTGCTGTGGCTGGCGCCTCGCCAGCCACACGAGGGTGTCCGAATGGTCCACCGTTTGGTGATCGCCGAGCGCTTCGGTTCCGACCGGCGAGGGCGCCGGTCGGCACACGCGGGGGCGCGTGTGCTCCCCAAAACCAACCGCATGGTTCCGGCTAAGGCGGGTGGCATTACCGGGCAGAGCAGTCGCGAAAGCTCTTGGATTGCGCTCGGCCTGAAGGCTGGGGCGCGAGGGTCGGGCTTGATTTTCGGGGTGCCTTGGGCCGCGAGATTAAGGCGAATTAATAACCTATTCCGGTAGGGCGGGCAGTCCTCTGCCCCCGTCGGCGCGCACGGAGTGACCGTCCTTCGCTCGAAAGCTACGGCCCGGCCAGCGCTCCCTATCGAGACAGGCTCCAAATTAAACCAAATTAAAGTAAATTAAGCCTCGATTTTTTGCCGGGGGCCGGAAGGTGGTCTGGCGGAGGAAGTCATTTCTGGCACACCCTCCGGGGGGGGTGCTGGGAGCTTTTGATGCTGGTCCGGGGTGTCGCTGGCGCTCAACCGCCCGGCTAATCTTTATCACGGCTCCGCCGTGAAGGCAGAGTCAAAGAACCCCCAGCAATTCCGCTCAAAGCAGCGGGGAATCCATAAAATCACCGCAAACGTTTGATGGGCAGCGGATTGGATCGGAAGCGGACCGAGATTGTGACAAGGCCAAACAAAGTGAAACAAAGTGAAACAAAGTAGCTTGCAGCAGGGTGGCGGCGAGTCCCGCTGCAAGGGCGCGTAACGCTGAAGCTGCCGGAGAGCGGCGGGCAGGGGACTGCCCGCCCCATCTGCCGAAGCGCTGGCGGTGGATTTAGTGGGGACAAGGATGTCCCCGCCCTTTGCGTTGCTGGTTAAGGGTTGACGAGCCGGTAGAACTGGGAGCCGCCGGTGATGGGGACGGTGGTTTGGTTCAAGCCGTTTACCACGCTGACGGGGTTGGTCACGTTCACCCAAGTGCCGCCGCCGATGGTGGAGTTCTGTTGGAGGACGTAGCCGCCGATGCCGGTGGGCCAGGTCAGGGTCAGCGAGGCGCTGTTCGTCGGCAGGGCCGAGAGGCTGACGAGGCTGGTGAACACGAAGTTGCTGATGGTCTGGGTGGAGACGGCACCGCCATCCGAGCCGGTGAAGCCGACATATGCCTGGTTGGCGCCGACGATCGCCGGGATGTTGGCGCTCACGTTGGTGGTGAAGGCATTGCTGGTGACGGTGTCGAGCATGGCCAGGGTGGCGAGTCCGTTGAGGTAATGGACGGAGACGTCGATGGGATTGCCGCTGTCGAGCACCAGCGGAGCCGGGTTGACGTTCGGGCCGAGGGCTCCATTGGTGTTGAAGGAAACACCCGCGCCCGAGGCCGCGCCGGAGAAGAGGTTGAATTCCATCGCCGCGCTGGGGGTGATGGCGCCGACGCTGCCGTAGCCGAAGGCCCCGCCAAACGCGGCGATGGCAGCCGGTCCGCGCGGGTCATTTTGGATGACGAAGGCCATGCCATCGGCGTTGGTCGGGGCGGGATTGATGACTTGATAGGTCCAGGTCGCGAGGAAGCCGCCGACATACACGGGCGTGTTGAAGAAGGTGCTGCTGCCTTGATTGCCAACGCCCTGGGTCATTTCCACGACGTTGGAGAACCCGTTGTAAACGTACAACGGCAAGCCGGCGGTTCCGTTGGAGGACCAACTCTGCCCGTCGCCGTTGAAAGTGAGCACGGGAACGAAGGTGATGGATACGGGGACACTGGTGGCGGTGGACGGGGTCTGGTTGCTGACGACGGCGGTGTAAGTGCCGGGCAGGGCGGCTTGCGCGGCGTTGACGGTCAGGGTGGATTGGGTCGCGCCGGCGAGATTGGTCCCGTTGAATTGCCATTGATAGTAGTAAGGCTGACTGCCGCTGGCAACGACGGAGAAGGACGCGCCCGAGCCGGTGAGAGCGAGGGCGTTTTGCGGTTGCGACACGATGCTGACGGGCACAGCTTGCGGGCCGAATTTGATGCCGCTGAGAATATTGCCGGGGCTGGTCGTGAGCAGGGTGGTTGCGCCCGAGCCAGCGCCATTGTCAATGATCCGGACGAGGCGGTTGCCGGTGGCTTCGGCGGTGGTGGCGAATATTTTCGCGCCGGTCACTCCCGCGCCCCACGCTGGCTGCGCGCTGAAGTCCACGGTCACGCCGCGAGCGCCAATGGTCGAACCGGCGCCGGTGGCCAGCGTATAACTATAGGTGTAGGTGCCGCTGACCAGGTCCCAACGTTCGATGCCGCCGGCCGGAACGCTGCTGCCGCCGAACGCGCCGTTGTCCGCGATGTACGCGGTGCTGCCGTCAGGGCTGAAGGCGAAGTCCATCGGACTGTTGGTCTCAGGAATGAGGATGGTCGAAACAGCGGAATTTTGCGGCAGGCCGCTGATCTGATAGATGCCGACCGGGTTGGTGCCGACATCGCTGTAGTCGAGATTGCCGCCGACGACCTGGATGGCGCGGGTGCCCGCCGCGCTGCCGCCCACACCGGGAATGCCCCCGCCATTGGCCGGTTCGAAGCTGGGGGTCAGGTATTTGACGGCGGTTGAGCCGGCTTCGCCGGTAGTCCAGAAATTCGTTTGGTCCGAAGTGACCGCGCCATGGATCTGATGGCCGCCGAGGCTGTAAAGGCCGGTATTGGTATAGGCAAGCGCGTAAAGACCAAAGGCGTTGACGCCGCCGATGCCGCGCCAGTTCACACCGCCATTCGCACCCGTGGTAATGTCCGGGCCAAGGAACGGGTAAGCGTCGCAGTAGCCCGCGAAATTGATCGTCTGCCCATCCCCGGAGCGGCTGAGAAGGGCCTGGAACGGCGCGTCATTTGCGGGGGCAAGATTGCCGCCGCAGACCAGCAAGGCCGGGCTGCCGAAGGGCATGCTCGTGCTGTCGGAACCGCCGGTGCCGTAGGGCTGGCCGATTCCTTCGTCCGGTATTTGGATGGTGTTGACGTAGGTTCCGGCGGGCGTGTACTGGTCCAGATAAAGAGTGTTGCCCGTCGCGCCGCTCAAGGCTTGAGCGCCGTCGCCGATGCGCGCCACCACGAGGTTGTTGCTGGACAGGGTTTGCGGCGAGGCGGTGACGACCAACGTGCCCGAACTCAAGTTGGTTCCAAAAATATTGGACACCTGCACCAGGTAAGTGCCGCTTTGGCTGGTCTGGATATTCGTCAACACCAGGCTGAGATTGGTCGCGCCGGGAATGGGGTTGCCCGTATTGTTCAGGAACCACTGGGCGCCGATGGGCAGCGAGCCGGTTATCGAAGGCGCAAAAGCGAGATGGTCCCCGACCGTCTCGACGTAGGATTGAACGCCGAGGGCGAAGACCGGCGCGCCGGCGGTCACGGTCAAAACGGCGGTGGCGCTGGCAGAGGAAGGAACCAGATTGCTGACGATCACCGAATAATTTCCGGTGCTCGCGAACGTCAGATTGTTTGTGGTGAAACTGGAATTCGTGGCGCCGGCGATGTTCGTGCCGTTGAATTGCCACTGGTAAGTGAAGGGGGGCGTGCCGCGTGGAGTGACGGAGAAAGTGACGCCATTGCCGGGGAAGTTGGTTTGATTAACCGGCCCGGTCAGGATGCTGACCGGCACGGCGGTTGGGCCGAACCTGACTCCGCGCAAAGCCTGGTTTTGCCCGGCCGTGGCGATCACTGTCGGAATCGAAGCGGGTCCGTTGTCCACAATCTGAGTCAGGCTGTTGCTCCTGGCGTCATACGAGGTGGTGTAAAGAATGGCGCCAGTCACCCCGGGCCCCCAGACGGTGATGCCGGGCGGGAAATACACGGCCAGGCTCTGCGCTCCGTTTGTGAGTCCGTTGAGCGGCGCAAGAGTGTAGCTGTAACTCCAGCCGCCGCCGGAGCTGTTGGTGTCCCATCGCTCAATGCCCCCGGCCTGAATATTAGTGCCGGCAAATGCCTGGCCATCGGCAATGTAAACCGTCTGATTGTCCGGGCTGAAGGCAAAGTCGTTTGGTTGGCCGCCTTCGGGGATCAGGTTGGTGAACGTGATCAAGCCGCTCGGGCCTGGCTCCGGCGTTCCGCCGCTGGCAAACAGCCCGCCCGTGTCGGAGCAGACGAGGTTGTTGACGCTGGAGAAACCGGTGAGCGGCCCGTTGACCACCTGCACGACGCGCGCTCCCGTGGCGCTGGCGCTCGAACTGGGGACGTTGTTGCCCGTCGCATAGGAGCCCACGGTGCTGTTGACGTATTTGACGCCACCCGAGCCAGCCTGGCCGGTGGTGTAGAAATTGGTCCCGTCCAACGTCACCATGCTGCGAATGGTGTGATTGCCGCCGCTGTAAAGCCCGACGTTGGTGTAGGCCAGCGTGTAATTGCCGAAGGCGTCGATGGTCGAAAGGCCGCGCCAGGTGTTCGTGGCGCTGACGACGGCGGTGACATCCGCGCCGGAAAAGGGATATTGCTGGCAGTAGGCCGCGAGGTCGAGGTACTGCTGGTTGCCCGCGGAGAGAGTCAGGAACACGCTGTTGATTGCGTCCGCGCCCGCGCCTTGGGCGAGCAACGCGGGGCTGTTCGTCAGACTGACGCTGCCTCCCGTGCCATAAGGTTTTCCAACGGCTTCGTCCGGCACCTGAATTGTGTTCACGTAAACCCCGCTGGGAGTGTATTGGTCGAGGTAAATGGTGTTGCCGGCCGCGCCGCTCAGCGGTTGGACGCCGTCACCCACGCGTGCGACCACAATGTTAGTTGCCGACAAGGGCAGCACCGTGCTATTGATCACCGTGAGCGTGGCGAAGGCGCTGTTGGTGCCGGCAATGTTGCCGACCACCACCGAGTACGTTCCACCGTTCGTAGTTTGGATATTCGTCAAAACCAGCGCGGTCGAAGTAGCGCCGGCAATGTTTGTGCCGTTGAATTGCCATTGGTAGTTCAAAGCTCCGCCCGTCGCGCCCACCGTAAATGCCAGATGGTCACCCGCGCGCTCGGCAAGGGACCGGGGTGGCTGGGTGAAAGCCACGGGATCGGCCGCCACCAAGGTCACGGTCGCGCTATTGGTGGTTTGACCGCTGGCGTTGCCAATGACACTGACGTAATAGTTGCCATCATTGGCATCGTTGACGCCGGTGATGGTCAGGATGTTGCTTTGGGAACCCGAGATTGTGCTGCCGCCGGGCCCGGGCCCATCGCTCAAGGGGCTGCTTCCCTGGACCCATTGATAGCTCACGGGTGCGCTGCCGTTCGCGACCACGCTCAAGCTTGCGCTTGTTCCAGCCAGAACGGTTGTATTCGTGGGCTGCGTGACGATGTAAGGGTCAAGCACGGTCAGCGCGACGGGAGTACTGAACGCGCCATTGTTGAAATTGTTGGTCACGAACAAACTGTAGATGCTGCCGTTGTTTTGGTAGGAAACATTGCTGACCGTTAGAGTCAGGGTATTCGTGCCGCCGGAACTAGTTCCCGAGGATCCGCTTACGACGCTGCCGTCGATCTGAAGCCCGTCCACGAGGGGATTTGGGCCGTCATACCAGGCGTAGGTCAATGAGGGATGGGTGGTTAGCGCGGTGGCGGTGAACGTTACCTGTCCGCCGTAGAGGGACTGGGCCGGCTGTGGTTGCGAGAGATAAAGAGGATCGCTAACCACGGCCGCGACTGAACTGGCCAGAGTGAAACCCGTGCCGCTGGCAGTTGCCACCACTTGATAAGAGCCGAGGTCCGCGGGGGAAATGCCGGTGAGTGTCAGGTTGGGGGTTGCTGAACCGCTGACGGTCGCTGTGCCCCCTGCCGTGCCATTTCCGTCGGTGAGATTATTGGTCGAGGCCCCGACGATCTTCTGCCAGTGGTAGGACACGCTCTGGGCTGCGGCCACGGCGGCAGCGCTGAGAGTCGCATTGCCACCTATGAGCACACTTACGGTAGCGGGTTGGTTGGTAAATTCCGGTCCACCCGTCACGTAGGACCAAGTGGTGCCGATAAGCAGATTCGCCATGTAGTTGGTTCCCACGCCGCCGGAAACGCCAGAGCCGGGGCGGTCGATGATCACCATGCCGCCCAGATCGCTCATGACGGTGGTCATGGGGTAGGCGAAAATCGGATTTGAAGGCGGTGCGGAACCGCCGAAGCTGTTGACCGCTGGATCCAGCCAAAGCGTGTTGGTGTCCTTTACCGCTCCCGTCGTAAACGTGATTTGGCCGACGACAAAATGCGCGACATTGCTGGAAAGCGGGAACGTGGCTGGAAACGGACTCGGGGCTTTGCCGGCGCTGGAATCGGTTGGCCCAATGTCCAATACGCCGGATGATGGGGAAATCACACCGTGCGCCACGTACCGGTTGCTCACGTTGTTAAAGCTGTTAAACATGCTGTTAAAGGTCTTGAAAGCCCCAGTGGTGTTGCTTCCTTCAACCAGGTTGGTTGACGCCACGAAAGCCAGGTACCGGCCCACATTATTCGGGCCTGCCTGACCGACCTGCGCGATGTCAAATAAGTAGGACACGTAGAGCGTTTTCGTCCCATTGGTTGGCCGGGTGAAGTCCTGCGAGAAAGTAAGCACCGCGCTGTTGCCCACAAGGTTTGCGCTTGCCCCCGCCTGCGCCGGATTCTCAAGCACCGTGGTGATCGCTTTACCAGCCGGGGGAAAGCCCGGGAAAGTGGATGGGAGAATTGAGGACAAGGCCGTGGCCGTGAACACACTGGCAGAATTGTTGGTCACCAGAATGTCCAGGCCGTGCAGGCCCGTACCCGCCGTACCGCTGAAATTGAGGCTGGTCCAGGTTTCCCCACTGGGAGCAATGAACGCGCCAGTGGCAAGATTGATGGCATTGCTGCCGGTCAAAACACATGCGTTCGAGTATTCGGTGAAAGGTTCGTACGTCGGCAAAGCGTAAGTTGGAATGGCGGCAGCACAGAGGGCAAGGATCAGGATTTTCTTCATAAGCAGTCGGTGTTCGGTGGTTTTCGATTTCCGGTCGACGCGGGCTTTCTGAATATGGTTGCTTTCTTAAGCGGGGATACTGCTCGGGATTATCGGCTGATTTGCACTTTTTTTGAAAGAATCCAGCATTTGTTCTCGTCAAATACGAGAGTGCGCAGCATTCCTCGAGGAGGAAGCTGTGGCGGCATAACAACGCCACACGAAGGGGTCATGCCGCTTTTTTACCTGAGACTCGTAGCATGTCAAGAGAATTATTTCGCTTTCGCAATAATTCTCGGCACGGATTCGGGAATCGGGACGAAGGGGCTCGGGGACGCCTACTTTCTCGCGCGAATCCGGCGCAGACTGCTATTCCGCTCCGATTCGTTCGACTTTGATGCGTTTGGGATCGCTGATGCCGATTTCGAGGAGCGAGGCGTTGGGATAGAGTTCCAAATTGGTGATCGTGGTGGTGATGCCCGCCGCCTGGCGCTCGCGGTCGATTTCTTGCAGCGATAACACATCCAGCGCCACGGGGTCGCGGCTGAAACGCAACTCGTACAGGGAACTCGAATAGTGCAGCAGGCCGCGGTCCTGGCCTTCATACTGGCAGATCAAGGCATCCACGATGTTCAGTGCCACACGATCGCCCAGAACGGGGAGCGCGTAGATTTCAGGGACGGCGCGGGCGAGCGAAGCTTCATTTTCGAAACGCAAGGTATTGTCCACGCTGCCAACCGTCAGGGTGTAGAGATTGCCCGCAACCCCGGTGAGATTGTGATGCATCATGGGCGAAATGTTGATGATCTTGGTGATCTCTTTCGTGATGAGCTTGGTGACATAGGATTTGCGCCCGATGCCGGGGCCTTTCTTGCCGAATTCGAGGTCACTCCAACTCAGGTTGCCGAGCAGCGGCGTTTCATAAAAGGTCTTGTCATCGTAACCGGCTTCAATGCTGCCGGCGACGCGGATGCCAAAGCGTTCTTCGAATTCGAAATAACCGGCCAGACGCAAATCGATGGATTGCCGATCCCACAGAATAATGTGACGCGGCGGAATGCCCGCGGCAATTAAGTCCTTCACCACAGCGGCGGCGACAGCGGATCGGGTGCCGCTGTTCGGTCCCGGTGAAGAGAAGACCTTGACGCCGACGATGTCCTGGGTGGAAACGATGCTGCGCCACGCCTCGACAAGGTCTGACTTCGCGGTCAGGTTGGTCATCGCACGATCGACCATGGCCTGAATCTTGTCCGGGACGGGAATAAGTTTTTCCATCGCAAATGGATCCTGGACAATGACGACGCGAGCGGTCGACGGGGGGGCATTGGAAGCCGTCAGGGGAGGCTCGGCGTTGGCATGACAGACGAGGAGGGCGAGAAGACAGAGAAAAAGGCCAAAGTTTTGTCCCCAAAGCGGGCGCTGTCTTCGCACCGTTCCACCAATACGCATAATTCTTTCCACTTCCAGAAAATCCATTGCGCTAATTCGCGGTATTCACGCCGCTTCAGCAACGGTAATTTGAGCCGCGCTGAGTTGACACATCAGGGCGCGGATGTTACCACCACGCAGAATGCTGACCATCAAAAAGCTTCGCGGCAATTTCGCGAAGGCGGACCCGCAGGTGCGTCTCCACCTTGGCAGGGACGGCGCGTTGCGCCATTCGCGCCGTGTTCAACGGCGCAACCGAACTGGCAGAGCGGGCGCGCTGTTACAATCATTTCGCCCGCTGAACGCGGGCCGGAGCATCGCAGCGCGGTGTCCCGGCTTTGCGGTCTGGCTGCTCGCCCTGTTACTCGCCTTCGTGAGCGGATGCACTCCGCCCGGACCTCGCGCGTTATTGGAGGGCAAAGAACTGATCGAGCAGGGCAAATATGCACCGGCGATTGAAAAACTCAAGCTGGCTACCACGCTGTTGCCCACGAACGCGCTGGCGTGGAACTATCTCGGCCTGGCGTATCATAACGCGGGGGAACCGGCCAACGCACTGGGGTCTTACCAGAAGGCGATCAAGTTGAATCACGATCTTGTGGTCGTCCATTATAACCTGGGTTGCCTATTTCTCGAGCAGAATAAGCCGAACTTGAACGAGGCTGCCCGGGACGAACTGATGGCGTTCACGCTGCATCAGGGCAATTCGTTGGATGGACGCCTCAAGCTTGCCACAGCGCAACTGCGACTCGGCGAATTAGCCCCGGCGGAGGCGAGTTTCAAAGAAGCATTGCGCATCAGCCCGCAAAGCGCGGAGGCCATGAACGGACTGGGAATGGCCCAAATCAAGCGCAACCGTCCCCGCGACGCCATCGCGTGGTTCGAAGCAGCCCTGAAACAACAGCCCGGATATCCGCCGGCTCTGCTTAATCTGGCGGTGGTATTGCAATCCACGCCCAATGGACACGCGCAGGCGCTGCAAAAATATCAGGAATACCTGGCGCTCAACCCGCGTCCGGCTAATTGGAACGCCGTCAACACGGCCGCGCGACAGCTCGAACTGGAGTTGAATCCTCCAGCGCCAGCCCATTTGACGACCAACGCAGTCGCGGCCGCGCCGCCACCAATCGCCACTCACCCCGCCACCAACAATCCTTCGCGAGTCGCGGTTAACTCCAACAATCCTTCGAAGCCGGACGGCCATGCTTTTACAGCCGAACGATCCGGTCAGTCCGCGGTCGGTTCGCCCCTGACGAGTGGGAAGGCCACTGCGCCCTCTAATTTAACCTCGGGTCCCGTCGCCCCGGTAAAACCAATTTCACCATCCACACCCACACAGGCCGCCCCCGAGGTAGTGCAGTTGTCCGAACCGCTCATTGTCAAACCAGCGGATGATAACATTGCTTCCAACGCGGGCCAGCCCGGACCGTCAGCCCCCGCCGAACCGATCGTGGAACCGCTGTCGTCCGATCCAGCAGCCACAACCCCCAAACCGGTTCGGAAGGGATTCTTGCAGCGAGTGAATCCGGTTAACTGGTTCAACCGTGACACAGCCATGGCTAAAGCCGACCCATCTTCGCCGGTCGTAGTGACGCCTGATTCAAAAGCACGAACAGCCGAGCCCGTCAACTCGGCTGCCATCCCCCAGGAGGCTTCGGCAGAACCGATTTCCGTAACGAACCGATACGTTTATCGTTCCCCGCCCAAACCCAGAGCAGGCGACCGGGTCGAAGCGGAACGATTGTTCGCTCAGGCGTTGGAAGCGCAGCGGGACCGGCGCATTCCCGAAGCGGTGGCGGGTTATCGGGCGGCGACGCAAGCCGACCCAGGCTTTTTTGAGGCGCAGTGCAACCTTGGCTTGTCGGCTTACGACGCGAGTGACATGCCGCTGTCGCTCTCGGCCCACGAGACCGCGCTGGCGATCCGACCGGATTCGTTCAACGCGCGTTTCAACTTTGCTCTCGCGCTGAAAAAGGCAGGCTACCTGATCGATGCCGCCCAGGAGTTGGAGCGATTGCTGGTCGTCAACGCAAATGAAAGCCCCGCACACCTGGCCTCCGCGCACCTCATGCTTGCCAATCTCTATGCTGAGCAGTTTCACCAGCCCCACGCCGCCCGTCCTCACTATTTGAAAGTGCTCGACCTGGATCCGAAGAATTCGCAGGCGACTATCATCCGCTATTGGTTGAGGGATAATCCGTGAGGAAAACACCAAGCGCCAAGCTCCAGAGAAACACCAAGGACTAAACTCCAATAATGCAGTTTAGAACCTATCCCGGTAGGGCGGGCAGTCCTCTGCCCGCCGTCGGCGCGCACGGAGTGACGCGCCCTGCTATGGGTATTGTCAAGGGAGCTGCTGGGTTATTTCTTTTCTTTCCTTAA
>Ga0070741_10009501_pt1 | contig 18835 bp, 17 predicted proteins | sample Coa_R1_4_FD_66440 | JGI IMG/M metagenome (GOLD analysis project Ga0070741, IMG submission 66440) | Surface soil microbial communities from Centralia Pennsylvania, which are recovering from an underground coalmine fire - Coalmine... | ecosystem: Environmental > Terrestrial > Soil > Unclassified ...
GCCGCAGGCGGGGACTGCGGCACGATCGAACAGATGAAAATGCAGCCACCAAAAAAGCACGCAAAAACCGTCTTAAATAGGGGGATAAACAAATACAACCGGTACCTCTCGGCCAAAAACGAAGGCACCCAATACAGCTAAGAATCTTCCAGAAAACGTTTCATCGTGGTAAACTGCTACTGTATCTGCGCAATTATATAACCACGTGTATCTGTTCTATAGTCCATATGTAAGGAGTAACTCTTGGAAGCCACACTCAATAGTTCTCTTGGTCGTACAACGCTGGGGGCGGGTACCCTAACCCTCGGACGCGCACCAGATAATAAAATCGTTGTCAATGACCCACAAGCTTCTTCACACCATGCCGAAATTGCAGCTGGTCCTGGTGAAACAAGCTATATAGTGACCGATCTCAACAGTACAAATGGTACTTTTGTCAATGAACAACGTCTTTCCCCCCGTACTCCTCGTACCCTCAATGCTAATGATGTGATTCGCATTGGAGCCGTAAGATTTACCTATGAGGTGGCCGGCGCAGTCTTTGATCCGACTGTACGTGCCGATTCAGCTGGCTATGACGCAACCGTCTTCGCTCCATCAGGACCATCAACACCGGGTTTTCCGTCGGGGTCGTCAACACCTGGTTTTGAGAATTACGGGGGAAATTATGGCACACCTCCTCCGCAACAGCCGAGTTATCCCCAACCTGGATATCCCCAACCTGGATATTCGCAACCGGGCTACCCACAAGCAGGCTATCCGCAGGCTGGTTACCCCCAACCCGGCTATCCGCAACCTGGATATCCCCAGCCCGGTATTCCCCCTGTCCCCGGCGCATTTGGCATGCCTACTCAGCCCAAGAAGAGCAGCGCAGGGCTCTGGATCACTATTGCTGTAGTGGTGCTTGTGCTCATTATCGGTGGAGGAGGAGCAGCCTTTTTGATTGCCAATCAGTCCACTCCTACCAAAACGCTTCAGGCATTCTGTACCGCGCTGAAAAACGGTGATGCGCAAGGTGAGTATGACCTATATTCGACCCCGATAAAATCGAAAGTGACACTTGATCAGGTGAAGCAGCAAAATCAGCAAATCCAATCTCTTGGAGGATTCAGCGATTGTACTGTAAGTAACGTACAGGAAACCGGGTCAACTGCAACTGGTGATATAACCTTAACAGCGAGAGTGAATGGTAAAACAGCGCCACCTATAAAACTCAATTTGGTCAATGAGAGCGGGACATGGAAGATTGATGCTTCCCCGACTAATCAGGGTACTACCACCCAGTAATTTGTTTGATCATGAGACCTGAACCCCCGCTTGCAGCGGGCACACACAGGAAAAGGACTTCTTCCCTCAAAAACTGCCGAAGGCAGTTTTTGAGGGAAGAAGCCCTTTTCCTGTGTGTGCCCGCTGCAAGCGGGGATGGTGCCTTTGATCGAGTGTTTTACTGAGGCCACGCGGCCCGTACTAAGGCAGGCAGTATCTTCCCAGCGGGTCCGTTGAGGTGATAAAGTTTGCCTTCTACCAGGCGGGCAACCTCCAGGTTGATAATCACTATCGTCGCGCCCATGTGCCGTGCGAGCTGAGTGAGCGATGCAGCAGGCTCCACGATGCCAGAGGTGCCGATGGAAAAGAACAGATCGCAGTTCGCTGCCGCTTCGATGGCAGTCTGAAAAGCTTGCTCGGGCAGTTGCTCACCAAACCAGACGACATCTGGACGCAGCATACCACCGCAGCGTGGACAGCGCGGCGGAACCTCGCCAGTACCTTCCCAGGAGTCCAGCACGACATCCTCGTCGAAACATTTTGTGCGTGCAATGTTGCCGTGCAATTCTACAACATTATGGCTGCCTGCGCGCTGGTGCAGACCATCCACGTTCTGTGTGATCAGAGTGAATGCTGGCACATGTCGCTCAATCTCCACCAGTGCCAGGTGAGCCGCGTTGGGCGCTACCTGGGCAGCCATCTCGCGCCGTTTCGCGTACCATTCCCACACAAGGCGCGGATTGCGCCGGAACGCCTGGGGCGTGGCTAATTCTTCGGGTCGATAGCTAGCCCACAGGCCCGTCATAGGATCGCGAAATGTTGGTAGACCGCTCTCCGCTGATATCCCAGCTCCGGTAAGCACTGCAATACGACGAGCATTATGCAGTGCCTCTACCAGGCCAAGCGGCATTGTAGGGGAAAATGTCTCGCTCATCTCTTTCGTAAATACCTTATGCCCAACGCGAGGGCTACTGCTGCGCCTGCGAACAACAGGGGTCTGCCCAGCCGAGATGGGGCCATCTGCTTTTGAGCTACGAGGGCGCGACTCTGGCTGGTTACTACAGTTTCCAGCAAATCGAGCATACGATCATAAATGCGATGCAATCCCAATGGAGCAAATGTGCGCTCGAAGAAACCGCCAACGCCCTGACTCCCCTCCCACTCGGTCTCTACGCGTACTTTTGTACGTTGCCCGTCGTCAACCGGCGAAAGCAACCACGTGGTGACCAGCGATGAATTGCTATCGCGCTCCATGAGCCACTGACCCTTGACAGACTCCTCCACATTCATGCGATAGGAGCGTTCGCGACCGGCAGCCTGCAAGCGATAGCTTACCTGCGTGCCCTTGCCCTTGCCACCTTTCTCCACACGATAGTCCAGGAAGTTCTCGGTCAATATTTGCGGCCGCTTGTCTTTATAGTCAGCCAGGACAGAGTAGACCGTATCGGGGCTAGCATCTACAACGCGTTCGCTCATAGCATGCACTTTACTCATATATTTCCTCACATTCTTTCACTACTAGTTGAAGTCATTTGTTTCACGATATACATGGATACGTATGGTCGTGCTAATGCTGAAGTCTCCCATTTGTATGATAACATTGTGGGGAAGGCTTAGAGAAGCAACTGAGCACAAGCAAATACCTCATTCCCGTCAGGGAATGAGGTATTTGCTTGTGCTCAGTTGCTTCTCTAAGCGACAACGCTTTGTATCTCTTCACTTTCTGGCATACGTGCGTAGACGATGACCTGTCCTGCCAGTGGAATCTTTATCCACTCATCACCTTTCGCTGGCAGACTCAACTTGCCATGAGTATTTCTATTCTCTACCTCTATGCTGCTATGAGCTTTGTTATCATGCATCGAAGGAACATATATAAAATAATCTTGCTGTGAGAGCATATGATTTTGCATTTCACTTTCCTTTCGTCTCTGCCTATCGGATAAGCATAGTATGCCATCGGAATGTGAAATAGCTATGAAGAATATGTAATAAAATTGCCGCGAATTTGTCTCATAATTGTCAAAAGTGTTTCAGATTTGTGAACGTTGTAGCTACTCACTCGCTTGTCAAATACCATCACCTGTTGCGTGTATACACAAAGATACTTTTTATTGTTGAATGAACAGGGCGTCGTTGTAGGATGCCGTGATCTTGAGCTGCCCGGACAGAATGATCATAGTTCAAAAGGTAAAATAATTGGAATTGATAGAACAGTAGCCATCAGAAAATGATTAACTATTGAATAGGAAATTAGTAATTTTTGATAGTCTATAAATTGACTAACAGACTCTATTATTCTATGCTTAATTAGCTACTTAATTAGCTACTTAGCTATTTTTAAGAAATTTTCCATTTTCCCAACTTCTGTATTTTGTGCTTTTGCTTTCATCCATGAACGTTCCCTGTAGAAAATCTCTGTTCGAAGAAGAAAGGAGATGTAGTATTTCATCCCTTGGAGAGATACTACGCACATTGATCAATGCAAGCTGCCTCGATGTCACAAACTACAAATGACCGGTTGTTTGGTTGGTGGTATCGCATTGCTGCACCACCTGAGGTGCCAGATGATGCACCTCTACACAAACGCGAAGCCGTGCGTATAGGTAAACTTACCAGTTTAGCCTTTCTAATCGAGTACGTTTACATTACCATTGTCGTGGGAGTTGGATTAAGCAGTAATCGTGCCCTGCTTCCCATACTCATCGCTAATTATGTGATGATGACGATTGGCGTCATTCTTAATCGCATGCAGAAAGTGCGGCTGGCAGGGATCTTTGCGTTCTTGACCTTAGAAGTTGGCATGATCTTGAATATCATGCAAGTCTCAGCCGCTGGTGGGTTGAGTTCGTTCAATCTGTCACTCTTAGATATCCTCATACAGCCTGAACTTATTGCCGTTTCTTTGTTCCCTGCCTGGGTTGTTTTACCCGTTGCTGCGTTCAATTGTGTCTTCATCGCCGGTTGCCTGATGTTTTTGCCAAAAACAGCCGAACTTGCGCATGCTCTCTCTTTGGCCGCGTACAATGCCTATGAAAGGCCGATTGCTCTCCAGATTATCACGGCTCTTGTGACCTTTCTCTGGGTCAGTAGCGCCATTAAGGAGATGAGGCGCGCCGATAGCGTGGGAGAAGTCAATAAGCTTACTCAGGCTCTGGCTGTACGCCAACAGGCAGAGGTGCAGGAAAAACGCCAGCTTGAAGACAGCATTAAGCAGATCATTGAAGTACATATGCTGGTTGCGAATGGAAATTTCAGTGCGCGTGTGCCATTGGACCAGAACAATGTTCTCTGGTCTATTGCAGGTTCGCTCAATAATCTGCTGGCCCGATTTCAGCGCTGGCGTCAAGAAGCCCTGCGTCTCCAACAAACCGAACAGGCGATGCATCAGGTGCTTCAAGATATCCAGCAAGCGAAAAAGCAGGGAGAACCTTTGAAGGGATACAGAACGGGTACAGTATTAGACCCCCTTATCCAGGAAGCCCTGCGTCTCCAACGAACCGAACAGGCGGCACAACAATTGCTTCAAGATATCCGTCAGGCAAAAGAGCGGGGAGAGCCCTTGAAAGCATACCGGACGGGAACAGCGCTAGATCCCCTCATCGTAGAAATTGCATCAGAGATGAAAGTAGCTTCTCCTCTTGAGAGATCGTCCAATTCCGGTCCAGGCTATCTCCATCCCCCTGATAGATCGCCTGGTTCGAGTCCAGGCTATCTCAATACCCCTGATATGGGCATGTGACCACCCCTTGTATCCTCGATAACAAAAAAGTTTTACGACTGGAAGCACAGTTGTAAAACTTTTTGCTTGTTTTTTATGCTTGAAGAGTTTCGATGACTGCCTTCAAACCTCAGTTTCCTCTGAGAAGCTTTTTGGGTGCGCAATGAATAGCACCTGATGGCTGGGCAAAATTATGGTAATTCTGTACACTCAATCGGGGATACGTTGTACCCAATGTCGTCTCTTTGCTGCTCTGCGAATTACCGCTGGAGAAATCCTTGACAAACGAGTAGCAGCATGGTATAAGTTGAGAAATACAAAATTAACAACTGCATAACAAAAAGCCCTGACGGGGCGAGTAGCAGTAGCCGTTACGTACAGAGAGTGGACGCTTGCTGAGAGATCCATACGTTGACACCTGCGAAAAAGACCCCGTAGCTGCGAGAAGAAATCATCAATCGATGAGAATAGACCTCGCCGGAGACCTCCGTAATCGGGTTGTGAGTATGGGAATTTTGTACATACTCGCCAAGGTTGTTGTCGTGAGGCAGCAACGAAAAAAGGTGGTACCACGAGAGCAAAAATGTCGCTCTTCGTCCTTAGCGAAGGATGAAGGGCGTTTTTATTTGTCCTGTATTCCTCGCAATGATCTAATTACAAATATTGATTACCTGAACAAATAGATACCGAAAAGCGTTGATGGGAAGAGTAACGGTTCCCTGGTCATACAGAGAGCGGGCGCTTGGTGGAATGCCCGTATGCCAGTACCGCGAAGAAGGCCCCGTAGCTGCGAGAAGAAATCGTCCGACAAGACTGATAAAAGTCGGATTGAAAAGACCTCGCCGGCTGACCCCCGTGATCGGGTCAGTACCAACGATCAAACAGGTTTTTCTGGTCGTTCGGCACGTAGAGGCTCATGTCGCAAGGCATGAGCGAACGAAGGTGGTACCACGAGAGCAAAAACGCTCTTCGTCCTTCTCCCGAATACAGCAGGGGCACGATTACTTCCTTCCCGCCAGTCAGTCCTTTTAGGGACGTTTCTGGCGGAATAAGGAGATTTATAAGCCCCATCGAGAGGATGAAGAGCGCTTTTTTATACGGCTAAAACGCGTAGCGACACCCCTTGAGGGTGATATGAGGAGGAACAACACATGGCACACTGTCCTGAATGCGATGCAGAGGTAACTGTACAGGATCTCATGGTTGGTGAGATCGTCTTTTGCCCGGATTGTAATGCTGAATTAGAAGTATTGAACGTCGAGTCGCCCGAAGTGGCGCTTGCCCCGCAGGTTGAAGAAGATTGGGGAGAGTAACCCTATGCGCCTGGCTATCCTGACTTCGCGGATTCGCGTAGAAGAAAAATTGCTGGTTGAAGCGCTGAAACAGCGCAACGTTGAGTTCGATATTATCGATGATGGTGAGTTGTTGTTCGATCTGGCACAGCCCGCTGAAAAGTGGCGTGCCTATGACGCGGTATTCTCTCGCAGCGTGAGCCAATCGCGCGGGCTAGCCGTCTCATATGTGCTGGAAAGCTGGGGCATCCCGGTGTTCAATTCTGCGGCGGTAACCGCGACTTGCAACGATAAGTTGCTCACGACGTTGGCCTTGATCCGCGCTGGCCTTCCGACGCCGCGCACGATGCTAGCCTTCGCCGCCGAACAGGCCGTGCAGGGCATTGAGACGCTGGGTTATCCTGCCGTGCTCAAACCGGTTACCGGATCGTGGGGCCGCCTGCTGGCACGCGTCAATGATCGCGATGCGGCAGAGGCGGTGCTTGAACACCAGGAAACGCTGGGTTCGTATCAGCACCACATCCACTATATACAGCAATACGTTGCCAAGCCCAGGCGTGATATCCGCGCCTTCGTCGTCGGCGATCGCACCATCTGCGCCATCTATCGCACCAGCGAGCACTGGGTAACCAATACGGCTCGCGGAGCAGTCACCAGTAATTGTCCCGTGACTCCCGAACTGGATAGCCTGTGCACACGGGCGGCGCAGGCCGTTGGCGGAGGCATCCTGGCCGTTGACCTGCTAGAAGATCCCGATGAGGGTCTGCTGGTCAACGAGATCAACGCCACGATGGAGTTTCGCAACAGCATCGCGCCAACGGGTGTGGATATTCCCCAGGAAATGCTGAATTATGTGCTGACCACAGCACACGACAGCGCAGGGGCGCGATTGATAAGCCCTGAGCCAGAGAGCGAGGTAGTACGATGAGTCAAGTACGTGTTGCAATCGTTGGTGGGTCCGGCTATACCGGAGGTGAACTTGTCCGACTCCTGCTCTTTCACCCGCAGGTCGAGCTGACGCAAGTCGCTTCTGGTAGCCACGCCGGGCATTATCTGCATAGCGTCCATCCAAATCTACGTAAGTTGAGCGTAATGCGCTTTTGTCATCCAAACGACCTGACATCATGTGATGTATTGTTTCTCTGTCTGCCCCACGGCGTCTCTTCGCAAGAGATAGAGCGCTATCGCGCTATAGCACCACGCATTATCGATCTTTCGGGCGACTTCCGTTTGCGCTCGCCCGAACTCTACCAGCACTGGTACGGCGAGGAGCATAAAGCGCCACATCTGCTGGCCGAAGCAGTCTACGGATTGCCCGAACTGCACCGCGCCGAACTACCGGAGGCGACGCTGGTGAGCGGCACCGGCTGCACGGCCACCGCCGCGATCCTGGGTCTGGCCCCGCTCTATCGCGCTGGCATTGTAAACACAAACATTCCACTGGTCGTAGAGGCCAAACTTGGATCTTCGGCAGCGGGGGCCACGCCGGGAGCGGGCAGCCATCATCCCGATAGAAGCGGAGCGGTGCGCTCATTCCAGCCAACCGGCCATCGCCACAGCGCCGAACTGATCCAGGAGTTCGCAGGTCTCAGCGGTGGAGAATTGCACCAGACCATTGCCTATTCCGCCACAGCGATTGAACTGGTACGCGGCGTCCTGATCACCGCGCACGCCTTCGTAAAAGATCGGCTGGACGAGCGGGCCTTATGGCGCATTTATCGCGAATCCTACCAGCGTGAGCCGTTTATTCGTCTTGTTAAAGAGCGTAACGGCGTCTATCGCTATCCCGAACCCAAGATTTTAGCGGGGAGTAACTTCTGCGATGTCGGCTTCGAGCTTGATGTCGAGCAGCAAAGAGTGGTGGTCATCGCGGCCCTGGATAACTTGATGAAGGGGGCTGCTGGCAACGGAGTCCAGGCCCTCAACTGTATGTGCGGTTGGGACGAAACGTTAGGATTGACCTTCCCCGGTTTGCACCCGGTGTAGAGCACAGGTAATTATTCAGGTTCGATCACCCACAAGGGGTGACCGCGAGCAAGCAGTCTGGAGGACCTGAAGCGTTACAGAGCAGAGAAAGAAAGGAACGGAGTTACGATGACGCTTGTTATAAAAATCGGCGGTGGCGCTGGTGTCGCCACATCACAAATTGTACGAGAAATCGCTCAGTGCGTCTCCCAGGGGCAGCGCGTTGTCCTGCTGCATGGTGGCTCTGACCTCACCAACACGCTCTCCGAGCAACTGGGGCACGCCATTCGCATGATCACCTCGCCCAGCGGCATGACCAGCCGCTACACCGACGCCGAGACGTTACGCATCTTCGCGATGGCCGTCGCCGGACAGATCAATACCGAGCTGGTCGCAGAACTACAGCAGCACGGCGTGAACGCGCTCGGCCTGGCCGGAGTCGATGGTCGCCTGCTGGTTGCGCGCCGCAAAGCCGTTGTGCGCTCAGTCACGCCGGAGGGGCGCGTACAAATCTTGCGCGACGACTATACCGGTCAGATCGAGCAGGTAAACGGCGAACTGCTCCAACAACTGCTCGCTAGCGGCTATACACCCGTGATTGCTCCCCTGGCCCTGAGCCACGAGGGAGAGCGCCTGAACGTGGATGGTGATCGTGCCGCAGCAGCCGTTGCCGCAGCCATACACGCCGACGCGCTTGTAATCATGACCAACGTTCCCGGCCTGCTCGCCAACCCGCAAGACCCGACGACGCTCATCCATAACATCCCGGCCACAGCGCTCGATGATTACATGACCTACGCCAAGGGTCGCATGCGCAAAAAGTTACTAGGCGCACAAGAAGCATTGAACGGCGGAGTTGCACGCGTCTGCATCGGCAGCGAATCATTGCTAGCAGCACTCAACGGATCAGGCACCATCATCGCACAGCCGCGAGAAGCGGCGCAACCCATACGCGAAATGGTTATCGCCCGATAAACTCATAGGAACCGGATTTATCGCATAAATAACACGCTTTACTTGCAATACATGCAAAATATCAAGGACACACAGCATGAGCACGATCATCGACCTGGAAAATACCTACACCAGCGGCGTATATGGCAAACGCTCCGTAGCCATCGTGCGCGGAGAAGGTGCCCTCTTATGGGATGACGAGGGGCGCGAATATATCGACTGCGTGGCAGGTCACGGCGTGGCAAATATCGGACATGGGCGCTCCGAGATTGCCGCCACCATGGCAGCACAGGCCCTGCGCCTGATCACCTGCCCGGAGATCTTCTATAATGATGTGCGCGCCCGCCTGCTTGAGCGACTGGCGCAGATCACACCAGAAGGCATCTCGCGCTTCTTCCTCTGCAATAGTGGCACCGAAGCTATCGAGGGAGCATTCAAGTTCGCGCGCCTCGCCACGGGGCGTAAGGGCATCGTCGCCACATTGCGCGGCTTTCATGGTCGCAGTATGGGCGCACTCTCAGCCACCTGGGAGCCGCATTATCGCGAACCCTTCGCACCGCTGCTGCCCGGCGTAACACATATTCGCTACAACAACCTTGCAGCAGCAGAAGCAGCGATTAACGAAGATACAGCCGCGGTTATCATCGAACTGGTCCAGGGCGAAGGCGGCGTGCATGTCGCCAACGAAGAATACATTCAGGGGCTTGCGCAACTGTGCCGTGAGCGCGGTGCCTTGCTCATCGTCGATGAAGTGCAAACCGGACTTGGCCGAACAGGTCGCCTCTTTGCCTGCGAGCATTATCACCTGCAACCCGATATACTCTGCCTTGCAAAATCAATAGCCGGTGGCCTGCCAATGGGCGCTATCGGCCTGGGGCAGCGCGTGATTGAGAGCGGACGCATCACCAAAGGCGCGCATGGCAGCACCTTCGGTGGCAATCCCTTGGCCTGCGCGACGGCCTTAACGACGCTCGACATCATCGAACAAGAAGCTTTACCAGAGCGAGCAGCGACACTCGGTGCACATGCCCTGGAGCGGCTGCGTGCCATACGCTCCCCACTTATTCGCGAGGTACGCGGGCGTGGGCTGCTCATCGGCATCGAACTTGCTCGTCGCGTCCAGCCCTATCTCGAAACATTGTGCGAGCGCGGCGTCCTGGCGTTGCCAGCTGGACCCAACGTGCTGCGCCTGCTACCACCCCTGGTCATCACAGAAGCACAACTGGATCAGGCACTCAACGAAATCGCAGAAATATTGGGTGGACGAGAGCGGATAACCTCTGTAAGTGGGCCTGTAGAGCGCATCCAAGCAAGCATACAGACACAAGAGTACTCCCCTACTGTACGCCAGGGGAATGCGGTGGCTATAATAAACTCGGAAGCCGAAGCATCCAGTGTTAGTCGCCCGGCGGAACCTTCAACAAACAACACTACTTCAGAAGTGGCACTGCTCCAGGGCATGCTCACCATACCAAGCTACTCAGGTCAGGAGGGCGCGCTGGCGCACTATCTGGCAGAGCAGGCGCGGCAGATGGGCTTGCATGCGTATGTCGACGAAGCAGGAAACTTCGTTGCCAGCACACACACGGAGCAAGAACTGCAAGATCAGCAACCAATAGTCTTGCTCGGTCACATGGACACCGTGCGCGGCAATATCCCCGTCCGCTTAGAGGACGGCATCCTCTATGGGCGTGGCGCGGTGGACGCCAAGGGACCGCTAGCAGCTTTCGTCTGTGCCACTGCTCGTGTCGCTCACGCCGATGCGGGTGAGCGGCCTGTCGTCGTGATCGGTGCAGTTGAGGAAGAGGCTGCGACCTCGCGTGGAGCACGTGCGGTTGTGCATCGTTACCAGCCGGCTGCCTGTATTATCGGTGAGCCGAGCAGCAGTCAGGCAGTCACGATTGGTTACAAAGGACGCTTACTGGTGGAGGGCCACATTTCTTATCCGTTGAGTCATACTGCCGGACCACTGCAAAGCAGCAATGAAATAGCAGCAGCATTCTGGGAGCGCGTACGTCGCCACGCCAACGAATGGAACGCACAGCACGCGGGCGACTCGGCGTTCGCCTCACTGATGCCCTCGCTGCGCAGTATCAATAGCGCGCAAGATGGATTGGAGGAGCAAACGCACTTCCTCATTGGCTACCGTCTACCACCCAACTTCGACATTGCAGAATTGCGCGCTCAGCTAGAACGCTGGGCTTATGAAGATGATATTCGACTCAGCTTTTCGGGTGAAGAGATAGCCTTTCAATCGACGCGCACCACTTCCCTGGCACGCGCATTTATCTCGGCTATTCGGGCTACGGGGGGACAGCCTACTTTTAAAAATAAGACGGGTACATCGGATATGAACGTAGTAGGGCCGGTCTGGGGACAGAATATTGTCGCGTATGGCCCTGGAGACTCGCGCCTCGATCATACGCCACAAGAGCACATACGTATTGTTGAATATACCCATGCAATCGATGTACTCGAATTAGTGCTGCGAGGATTTGTATTGCAAAGGAATTCACCACGATGAGATCACTATCAATACTTGATTCAACATTACGTGAGGGGGAACAGTTTGCGGGGGCATTCTTTACTCTGGAACAACGTTTGACTATAGCTCGCCTGCTCGATGCGCTGGGCGTGACATTTATCGAGGTTCCTTCGCCGATTGCATCGCCGGAAACGCGCAACGCTGTGCAGGCCCTCTGCGATCTGCATTTGCGCTCGCATGTGGTTGCGCATGTGCGCTGCGTCGAGGCCGATGTGCAGGCTGCGCTGGACACGCCCGTCTACGGTTTGAATCTCTTTTTCGGCACCTCTACTCAGCTACAAACATACAGTCATGGACGCCACATTCAGCAGGTCATTGCTGATGCCGTACCGCTGATCCGGCGTGTGCGTGAGAGCGGGCGTTACGTGCGCTTCTCCGCAGAAGACGCCTTCCGCAGCGATCTGGTCGATCTATTTACGGTCTTTGATGCAGTCGTCGAGGCTGGAGTAGAGCGCATTGGCCTGCCCGATACGGTGGGTATTGGCACACCACGCCGCGTTGAGCGCCTGATTAGCCTGTGTGCAGAGCGCTATCCGCACGTTGGCATCGAATTTCACGGTCACAACGATACCGGCTGTGCCATCGCCAATACCATCGCTGCATTTGAAGGTGGGGCCGACTGCCTGGATGTGACCGTCATGGGCATCGGCGAGCGCAACGGCATCGCCTCGCTCAGTGGTATTATCGCGCAATTATATACGCATTATCCCGAATTACTCGCAGCATATGATCTAACACAAGTGCCAATGCTTGACCAATATGTCGCGGAAAGCCTTAATATCGCTATTCCTTTTAATAGTCCAATCACTGCCGCAGGGGCGTTTACGCACCGGGCAGGCGTACATACAAAAGCTATATTACAAAACCCTCGTGCCTATGAAGTGCTCAATCCGACCGATTTTGGTTTGATGCGTCATGTCGATATCGGGTCGCGCTTCACAGGACGTTACGCAGTAGGGCATCGCGCTGCATCATTAGGACTGCGGCTGAGCGGTGAAGAGATTGCTCGTCTGACTCAGGCGCTCAAAGAGCGGGCCGAACTCGGATCTTTGAGTCAGGAAGAAGTTGATTCGTTCATTCTTACATGGCATCAAGAGAAAGGAACAACTCTGGTATGGGAACGTTAACCGAAGAAATTTTTAGTCACAAACTGGGTCGTCCCGTAAAAGAAGGCGAGACAGTGGTAGTGGAAGTTGACCATGTAATGAGTCACGACACGACAACGCCGTTAGCCATCCAGGCATTTCGTAAGCTGGCGCAGCGCAATGGGGGTCGAGTTTTCGACTCCCAGCGTGCACACATCGTGTTCGATCACATCATCCCCGCTGCAACCATCGCGGCGGCTACCCTGCATCGCGACACCCGCGCATTCGCCAGAGAGCAGGATATCACGATCTTGCAGCAAGGCATCTGCCACCAGGTAATGCCCGAGATGGGTTTCGTACTTCCCGGCAGCATCATCGTCGGTGCCGATAGCCATAGCTGTACCTATGGTGCGCTTGGTGCATTTGGTACAGGCATGGGTTCAACCGATATCGGTGTTGCCTACGCCACCGGACGCTCGTGGTTCCGCGTGCCAGCTACGATTAACGTCCACATGACAGGTCATCTACCTTTCGGTGTTTTTGCCAAAGATGTGACGCTGGAGATGGTCCGCCGCATTGGTGTCGATGGTGCAAACTATCGCGCTCTTGAATATACCGGCGATTTTATTGAAAACGCGTCTATTAGCGAGCGCTTCACCTTCTGCAATATGGCGATTGAGATGGGCGGCAAAGCCGGTCTGGTTGCGCCCGACGAAAAGACGCGGGAATGGCTCAAAGGGCGCACCGATAAAGATTATCCCATGCTTGCGCCGTGTGATCCCCATTACGAGCGTACAGTAGAGATCGACGTGTCTGCGCTCCAGCCCTCGGTGGCCTGTCCGCCTGATGTCAACATCGTACATCCCGTGAGTGAAGTCGAGGATATCAAAATCGATCAGGTCTTCCTCGGCACCTGCACCAATGGGCGTCTCGATGACCTTGCTATCGCTGCGAACATACTGCGCGGCAAGAGAATTCATCCCGATACGCGCATGGTTGTCGTGCCCGCCTCGCGTGAAGTCTATCTGGAGGCGATGCGTCTGGGCTACCTGGAAATCTTCGCGGAGGCCGGAGCATCGGTTGGCACCCCCGGTTGTGGTCCCTGCATCGGACGCCATTTCGGTGTGCTGGCTCCCGGCGAGCGTGCCCTGACAACAATGAACCGTAATTTCACGGGTCGTATGGGCGATCCCACCGCAGAAATTTACCTGGGCAGCCCTGCCACCGTCGCGGCAACCGCATTAACCGGACACATCACCGACCCGCGTAATTTCCTGTAATTGTTAATACCCATAAGCATTCACAAACGCTGCTCTCGCAGCTAGCTCCGCTCATCTGGCGGAGAAGAGTGCGCGCTCCGCCTCTTGTTCCGACTGGCAACCCCCAAAGGGGGCACGGCGACGCTCTCGCGTCTAGCCCAGCTCAGCCAGTCGGAAAGGCAGCGCTCATGTGAATGCAAGGAAGTAAATAATTTCCGTCAGAACCGACGAAAGGATCAAATAATGGGGCGTATATGGAAGCTTGGCGATAACGTAAATACTGACGTGATCATCCCAGGACGCTACAATGTAACCACAGATCGTGCACAACTGGCAAAATACTGCCTGTGTGAGGTGCGACCGGACTTCTCTCAGGAGGTACAGCCAGGCGATGTGGTTGTTGCCGGTCACAACTTCGGTTGTGGCTCCTCGCGCGAGCACGCGCCAGCCGCCATCCTGGCAAACGGCATTAAAGTCATCATCGCGCGCAGCTTTGCGCGTATCTTCTACCGCAACGCAGTCAATATCGGCCTGCCTGTGCTCATCTGCGACGAAGCTGCACTCAGCAGCGAAGATGGGCAACAGATCGAAGTAAACCTGGAGACCGGCGAGATCCATAATCAAACCACCGGACAGACCTTCCAGGCGGAGCCGCTGGACCCATTTGTGGCGCGCATCGTGGCTGCCGGGGGCATCATCAACTACATCCAACAAGAGGGAACGCTGCGATGAACCGTCGGAGCTTTCAATCGCCGCCCAACGTGTGTGTAGTAGCTGGCGACGATAGCGCGCCGGAAGTAGTCCATCCGACCGTCGAGGTCTTGCGCTCGCTCGTGCCTGCAATCCGCTTCGTAGAGGCTCCTTGTGGGCGCGAGGCGCAGGCACGCTGCGGTGAGGCATTTCCCCAGCAGACACGCGAAGCCATCGATGCAGCCGATTGTACGCTCTTCGGTGCCAGTGGCGGACCAAGCAGGCCCATTCTCTGGTATTTGCGCTGGGGCAAGCTAACGCATATTAACGTGCGGCCCGTGCGCTGGTATCCCGGCTACAACAGCCCGATGCGCTATCCCGAACGCATCGATTACGTAATCGCGCGCGACAACCTGGAGGGCATGTATCCGCCTCGCGAGGGCGATGTCTCGGAGTTGGCAGCATTGCCCAGCAGCAGTTCATGGTGGCAGGCTCCCCCCGTCGAAGAGAAAGGAGCTTATGCCGTGCGTATCAGCACGGATCGCCAGATGAGCAAGGTTGCGCAGGCGGCCTGTGAGCTAGCGCTCCAGCGCCAGCAAGCAGGTTACCCTGGCCGCGTGACGCTGGGTGCCAAATATTCGATTCAGCCGCGCACCGATGGTCGTTTTCGCGAGATCGTGCGCGAGACCGTGAAACAGCACCCAACCCTGAGCTACCAGGAATTCCTGGTTGATGATCTTGCGCGCCGCCTGGTAGCCGTCCCGGAGACGCTGGACGTAGTTGTACTCGGCAACGAGCACGGTGATATCCTCGCCGACGCCGCCAGCGGCACAATTGGTGGACTTGGCCTCGCGCCTAGCGCCTGTTACGGCGACAATTACGCCTACTTCGAACCCGTGCACGGTTCCGCGCCCGATCTCGTAGGCAAAGGCATCATCAACCCTACAGCCATGCTCTTATCCGGTGCCATGATGCTCGATTACCTGGGCTACACCGCGCAAGCACGAGCCCTGGAGCTTGCTGTTGCGCAAACCTATCGCGAAGGGCGTGTGCTTCCCGTAGACCAGGGCGGTCAGGCTACCACTATCGAATTTGTCAATGCTGTGAAAGCGCGATTACGCTAATGGTAGTCGCGCGCGAAGAGTGGTCAGATGTTCGGGCGACGAGTGGCTCATGTCTACTTTGGTGAAAAGGTGAATTGATGTGTTATTTCGACCTGGTGAACAAGCACGAAGCTTGAGACAGATCACCCGGTAAGCTCACCTATCCCCACAAGTGGACATGAGCCTGATATGTGACTGCACCAGTTTCTTTTTTTGGAAATCTGCCGTATGTCAATTTGACGATGGATGAGCGTTGGCTCTACAAAGTGGCTGGTCGGATTTGGAAAAAAGGACCTGGTTGCGCGCCGACCGCAATCGGCGCGCAACCAGGTCCTTTTCTCCAAGAACTAGTGAAGTGTTAAGCCGTCAATGTCCTCAAGCTCATGCTCTGTTCCTAATTCCTGGTTCAGGACGTTTAAGAGTGCAAGCGCTTTCAATCGATGGATTGAGCCGCCACTCTCGTCAGCTTTCTTTGTAGTCTTATAATCAACTTCTGCGCGCTTCGCTAGTTCAGAAACGGATAAGCCCGCTTCCTCTCTGATTTCTCGTAACGTTGCCATAAACAGTCTATGCTCCTCACTATTGACACCATTTCTGTTTGTAGTGTGTCATGAAAGACCAGAAAACACAAGCTTCGCATTGTTTCCTGGTTTCTTCATACAGAAAGCGGCCATCCATCTCTCTTTCTTTCTCTGGATCTGAGAACCGGCAATCATCACGAGCCACTGCCATCTGAGATACCAGGGGGGTTGAGAGCTTCCTCATTGGAAGCGGCAATCCCTTCCAGCAGTCGTGTGAGCCCAAAGATGAATATTTCATCCCCGGGACGTTCTTCGCCTTCAACGATAGACCTCGCGAGATGCGGATAGCGTCCGCTGGCGATGATCTGCTCTTGCACGTAAGATGCCACATGTTCTTGCCACTCCTGCTGACTCAGCCCCGTTCGACGTTGCGCTTCTGCTTCGCCCATTTCGCCCAGGACAAACCCCACAATGTATGCATTAAACATGCTCAAGAGACTCACATTGGTTGTCATGTCAAAGCCAAGCTGGCTCACAATCGAGAGCAGATAGTCGCTCTGCCTGAGCGCATTCGGTCCTAGAATCGCGCGATGACCGATGAGAGAAGCGAACCAGGGATGATGATGCATCATCACTCGGATCTGCACCGCAATCTCCTGGAACTGGGAACGCCAGTCTCCTGATCCAGTCTCTGGAAGAGGCACTTCGCCGTACGCCGCGTCGACCATCAGCTCAAATACATCCTCTTTGCGCTCGATATACCAGTACAATGCCATCGCGCTTACTTTCAGGCGTGCAGCAATCCGTCGAAGGGAAATCGCGTCAATGCCCTCGGTATCGGCCATCTCCAGAGCAACACGAACAATTTGCTCTCGACTCAGCGCCGGGCGCTCATGGTGAACTCGCTCCGGTCGGGTCCAGATCAGGCTTGTTACCTGTTTGGGAGCGGATATTGCTTCTGCTTGATCAGGATTGACTTTCTTTCTCATGCATGATAGTATAACAACTATACAGTGTACATTGCAATATACACTGTATAGTTTTTCTCTTTCTCATAGCACACTGCTTCGGGTGGCCTGCTCTCAGCTCTTCTTTCAGCAAGTGTGCCATGTAAGAAACGAAATGTTCTGGCCTCGACAAAAGATCGGCCGGGATTTGAAAAAGATTATTCAGAGAGGCAAAGAGGAAAAATGATAGATCAAAGTTTACAGGGAAAGATTTGCCTGGTGACAGGCAGTACTTCTGGCATGGGCAAGGTAACTGCCAGAGAACTGGCGAGCCGTGGCGCGACCGTTGTTCTTGTGAGCCGCAATCGCGAAAAAGGCGAGGCGACGCAGGCCGAAATTAAGCAGTCGACGGGGAATGAAAACGTTGATCTGCTGATTGCGGATCTGAGTTTGCTCCAGGAGGTGCGTCGGTTGGCGGAAGCATTTCAGCAAAAATACAGTCATTTACATATCCTCGTCAATAATGCCGGTGGCACCTATAGTTCTCGCACTGTAACATCCGAGGGATTGGAAGCCACGCTCGCCTTCAATTATCTCGCGCCTTTTCTTCTGACCGAATTGCTGCTTGGGACCTTGAAAGCGAGCGCGCCAGCGCGGATTATCAATGTCAGTTCGATGGCGCATAGCAGAACCATCGCGTTTGATAACCTGCAAGGTGAGAAGAGCTATACGGCGATGGGCAGTTATGGTCAGGCCAAGCTGGCGCTGATCATCTTTACATATGAACTGGCCCGCCGCCTTGAGGGAACAGGGGTCACAGTGAACGTGCTGCATCCTGGCCTGGTTGCCAGTAACCCTCAAGGGTTGACAGGCTTGATGGCCTGGTTGGTGAAGCTTCTGCGCCCCTTCATGATCACGGTCGAGCAAGGTGCGCAGAATGAACTCTACCTGGCGACCTCGCCCAAACTCGAAGGCGTGAGCGGCAAGTACTTTGTAGAGCAGCAAGAGAAAAGGTCTGCCAAAAGCTCTTACGATCAGGCACTCGCGCACCATCTCTGGAGAGTCAGTGAGCAACTTGTGGCGCTTTCCGTACCTGCCACCGACTCCCATGCCTGATGAGTGGAAAACTACTCTAGCACATCGCGTGGATAGGTTTTCTTCGCCTGAGCACTTTCTATCAAATCAATATCAACCGTAGCAAATGGTGTCTGTCGAAAAGTCGAGGCGAGCACTTCCCCATTGGGACCAATGATCAGGCTGCGCCCGGCAAAAGAGCCCTCATCCACGCGATTAGACGAGATAACAAAAGCTCCTGAGACGACAGCAGCCATACGGGTAGCCACTATCCAACGTTCGTGATCGGATGTTGCACGGGGTACCGCAATGATATTTGCGCCTTGCTTCCCATAATATCTGGCCCACTCATTAAACATGACTTCGGTACAGATCAGAAAACCAATCGCCAGATCCTCTACATGGGCCAGCGT
>Ga0070741_10009502_pt1 | contig 18834 bp, 23 predicted proteins | sample Coa_R1_4_FD_66440 | JGI IMG/M metagenome (GOLD analysis project Ga0070741, IMG submission 66440) | Surface soil microbial communities from Centralia Pennsylvania, which are recovering from an underground coalmine fire - Coalmine... | ecosystem: Environmental > Terrestrial > Soil > Unclassified ...
CCCGATGCCCGGCAGATCGAGCCATTCCCGAGCGGTGCGGGGAAACTTGCCCTGACGCTCGCGCACAATGATTTTCGCCGTCCGATGCATTCTTCGCGCCCGGTGGTAGTAGCCGAGTCCGCTCCACATCGCGAGCACCGATGCCTCCCGCGCTCGAGCCAGCGATTCGACGTTCGCAAAGCGGCGCAGGAATCGCCCATAGTGGTCGAGCACGGCAGCCACGCGCGTCTGCTGCAGCATGATCTCGGAAACCCAGACGCGGTAGGGATCGCGATCACGCCGCCACGGCAGCTCGCGGCGATGCGCGTCGTACCAGCGCAACAAGGCGCGGCGGAGCGACCGCAGTTGTGTCGCCGTCAGAGGGAGTTCGCAGCCGGCCATGTAGTCGCGATTCTACATGGCACGCGGAGCGAGAGCGCAGGTCCGATGCTGCAGATCCGCTATCGACAGCTGATCTTCTGGATTGCCGGCAGCCCTGCGATCTGCGTCTGTGGATCGTAGCTGACCGAGCAGGTGATGATTTGCACCGGCAGGGTGCGCGAGAGTTCGACCGCCGTCCCCGAATAGCTGCACACCAGCCAGATTCGCCGGTCCTCGTGTTTGCCGAAGCTCCAGGTTGCGAGATCTTCGCTGTTGCCATGCCTGATCTGGTCGTAGGCGAGCGACGCGTTTTCGGCGGGCGGCCCGTCGTAAAACGTGATGCCGGCGAGGCTGTGCGGTGCATCGTTCAGCAGCGGCGCCCAGCCGCTCGCGGCAGATGTTAGTTCCTGGCGGGTGGTGATGGATTCAGGGCAAGAAACGTTTTCTGCCGCAAAACAGCAAGCAGTGGAGACCCCGAACATGATGAAAGCAGAAATAAAGCGCTGAATCATAGCTGACCGACTCACAAACTATCTCACAGCTGCCGTTCACCAGGGGATTCTTTTCTGGCCCACGTCAGCATCATGTGTACGCCTGAGTTACTTGCCCGAGGGTTGCGGGGACGCTATCGTAGCGTCGTGCGCCACGCTCCCAAGTGGACGGAGATTCCGCAATACCCGGTCATCAGCGGCATAGGGCTGCTGGCAACTGCGGTGACGATTGCCTGGTGGTCCAAGGTAAACATCTCGCCGCTATTCGCTAGCGCGATGATTCGGCGAGGAGAACTCTGGCGGCTGGTGACCTGCATCCTTCCCCACGGCGACATCCTGCACCTGGCCTTCAATCTTTACTGGTTCTGGGTATTTGGAGCGGTCGTCGAGCGGGTTTACGGACACATGCGGACTGCGGCGCTCATCTTGCTGTTCGCGGTTGCTTCCAGCTCACTGGAATTTGCCTTCGCGGTGGGCGGCGTGGGACTCTCGGGCGTCGTCTACGGCCTCTTCGGATTTCTGTGGATCCTCTCGCCGCGCGACGATCGTTTTCGCGACGTCGTGGACGGCCGTACGGTTCAGCTCTTCGTCGGATGGTTCTTCTTCTGCATCGTCACCACGCTGATGAAGATTTTCCCGGTGGCGAACATCGCACATGGCGTCGGCGCAGTTGTCGGTATCCTCACCGCGTACGCCGCGGTGATGCCGCGTCGGCGGATGCTCGCCATTGCCGGGACTGCGGCGGTTGTCTGCGCAGGAATTTGGGGAGCGACGGCTGGGCGCCCGCGGATCAACCTGTCGGGCAAGGCGGGATACGAAGAAGGACAGTGGGGATACGATGCGCTGACGGACGGCCGCGATCGCGAGGCATTGCGCTGGCTGCGCGATGCCGTGATTTACCAGCCGAACTCGGCGATTTACTGGTACGACCTGGGTATCGCGCATCAGAGGCTGGGAAACAAGGCGGCCGCGCAGGCCGCCTATCAGAAAGCCCATCAGCTCGAACCGAATGATGCCGACTATTCAGCGGCGGTGGAGGACCTTGAATGACCCGCTAAACGTCATTCGCCGTTTGGCGCCCCCCACCCTCTCGCCAGAAAGGCGAGAAGGATGGGAGCCAGGTAGTCGCTTACCGCGGCAATCCATCACGCGACGGCTTCTTTTTTCCCCGATGAAGCCGGATGTTTAGCTTCGCTCAGGAAGCTGACCAGCGCCCGGTTGACCTCCTCGGGATGCGTCCAGGCGACGCAGTGCGGACCTTCCTTGATGCTCACCAGACGCGCTCCCTTCACCAGTTTGGCGGTGCGATGTCCGGCGGCGGTAATGGGCACGATGCGATCAGCCTCGCCATGAATCACCAGCGTTGGTACGTCAATCTTCGCCACATCGTTGCGGAAGTCCTCATGCCAGGTCGCCACACAGGCGAAGCTCGCGGTCGCCGACGCCGAGGCGGCGACATTCCAGCTCGCTTGCACCGCCTGCTCGCTGACGCGCTTGCCCAGCAGCTTGTCAGTATTGAAGAAGTTCTTGAAGAACTCGGTGAAGAACGCGTAACGATCGGCAATCACCGCCTTCTCAATGCCGTCGAAGACACCCTGGTCAACTCCCTCAGGATTATCGGCAGTCTTTAACAGGTAGGGCGGGATACCGCCGATGAGGACGGCGCGGGTCACGTCCTGGGAGCCGTATTTGCCGATGTAGCGCGCCACCTCGCCACCGCCCATGGAGAAGCCCACCAGCGCGAAATCGTGCAGATGCAGATGCTCAATCAGTTTATGCAAATCGGCTGCGAAGGTGTCGTAGTTATAACCGGTGGTCGGCTGGCTCGACTTGCCGAAGCCGCGGCGGTCATACGTAATGACGCGGTGACCGGCAGCCAGAAGCTCCGGCAGCTGCTTTTCCCACGATGCGCCGCTAAGCGGGTACCCGTGAATCAGAATGACCGCCGGCCCCGAGCCGTGGTCTTCGTAGTAGAGATCGATGTCGGCGGAGTTTTCTTTACCAACGTTGACGTAGGGCATGAAGTATCTCCTTTTCGAAATCAGCAGAGTGGAAGAATGAGTTGAGGTCCGCGCCGGAATTACGGGAGTGAAAGCATTACAGATGAGCGAAGGCGGCGGCCGGCTTCAGAAGTTCGCGTGGGCAGCCCTGACAAGCTTTTTGTTCACCACGAGTCTTGACAATTCTTTGCCGCGAGTCGTTGCGCACGCTGGCGGATCTTGGAACTCGTAATCCGTACCGGTTTGGCAGCGACCGGCCCCAATTCTATCGCTAATACGATCATTGAATATTTTATTAAAGTTTCAATGAGTGTACGATTGACTTCATGAAGAAAGCCGCGCGCCACATGATACGAATTGCGGCACAGCTGAGGGCGCTGGCATCTGGGTCGCGACAGGAGATTGTGGATGTGCTGGCGGAGCTGGGTACGGTCTCGGTCGCCGAGTTGGCGGCGACTCTGGGCCGTCCGGCCGACGCGCTCTACTTCCACCTCCGGCGCCTGATCAGGGCCGGGCTGGTGGAGCAGGCGGGCCATCGCTCGCGTGGCCGGCGGAAAGAGGCGCTCTACCGCACCATCGCCCCCGAGCTGATGCTCGACTATCAGCCGAATACCGCGTCGCATCGAGCTGCCATCACGGCAATCGTCACCGCAATGTTACGCCTGGGAATTCGCGACTTCGGCCGGGCACTCGGGCGCGGTGACGTAATCACCTCCGGCGATCATCGCGAGTTGTGGGCGCTCCGTCGGACGGGGAGGCTGTCCATGACGCAGATAGCAGGCGTCAATCGCGCCATCAAGCGCCTCAACCGTTCGACGACGAAACATGGCGGCCGGGGACGCCTGTATGCCGTGACCGTCCTGCTCACGCCATTGGACCGCCAACGAGCGACCCTGCGCCCGAGTAACGCCCAAGGACAAAGCACAAAGAGATATTCGCGAGGCAAGTAATGAAGTGTATAACGCTGGTGATTCTCAACTGTCTTGTTGCTGCCGGCTCTGCACACGGGCAGACCACGCCCCAGGCTGAAGTCGCACATCGCAATACGGTTTGCGCTTCTGGTGCCTTTCTGACAATGGAACAAGGCAAGCTGGCCGCAGTCGACTGGGTCGACTATTCGCCCGGCCGAGTTCACACCCGGATGGTGGTGAACCACTCGCAGATTGTCGATGCAACCATCGATCTGCGCTCCAACGGCACCGCCTCGCACTCCTCCGTGGTGCTCAGCACGGCTGGTGACGAACCGGAAAAGCCGATCGCACGCGACCTGGGAGAGGGCGCCATCTATTGGTCGCCGAGAATAACCAGCTCGATCGAGCAGGCGGTCTCGCGCGCACGTGTTCTGGGCCAAACATCCGTCAGCTTCCCCGCTGCTTCTCTATACAACGATACGCAGACGGAGGTGCACGTCGACAAGATCGATTCCACCGACTGGGAGGTCACATATCAGGAGAAGAAGTACCTGGTGCTCACGGACGAGCAAGGCTGCATGCAGACGGCGACCTTGCCGGATTTCGGTGTAGTTATCGAGCGGCGTTCCCGGTTCTCGCCCGAGCAATACCCGCCGTGGCCACCGTACGCCGCTCCGCCCGATGCCGCCTATGACGCGCGCGAGGTGAGGATTCCCGCTTCCGGAGCGGATCTGGCAGGCACTTTGACGATGCCTCATGCGAAGGGCCCAGCGCCGGCTGCGGTACTGATCACCGGACTCTCGAAGCACGAACGCAACAACGGCGACGCGCCATGGATGCCTTTCCGCGACATTGCCGACGCACTCACCCGCGCCGGCATCGCAGTTTTGCGCGTGGATGATCGCGGCGTGGGGAAGTCCACCGGCAGCCAGGCAGCGTGGACCAGCTTTTATAAAGCCGACGATGTGCGTAGCGAGGTGGCGTGGCTTCGATCGCAGCCCGGCATCGATCCCAAGCGGATCGAGCTGATCGGGTACAGCGAAGGGGGACTGATCGCGCCAATGGTCGCGGCGAAAGACCCGTTAATCGCGGCCGTCGTTACGCTGGCGGGACCCGGGGTCTCAGGACAGGACGTCGCCCGCTATCAGGTGGCGCAGCCGATCCTTCGCGATCCCAAGCTTAGCGGCGCCGAACGTGATGCCGAAATCTCGAAGCAGCTTTCGGAAGCGCTCACGGATCTTTCGCCGCATGAGAGCAGTTATATGTCGATCGACCCGGTGCAATACGATCGTGAGGTGCGGTGTCCCGCGCTAGTGGTTCAGGGCGGTGCGGACGCGACGGTGCCGGTACGTTCGGCGGAGCGGATTGCAAACGCGATGCGCGAGGGCGGAAACGCGGAGGTTACTGTGCTCGTCTTTCCCGGCGTCAGCCATTCATTGTTACCCGATCCTGCCGGGCTGCCCAGCGGATGGGCTTCGTTGCCGGCGTTTCTGGTGCAGCCTTCACTACTCGACGCAGTGACGCACTGGAGCACCAGCAAGCTCCTGCATGGTTCGGACAACGCGCATCACTGAATGCTGGGCGGCGGCTCCGGCTGCTGACCCTGCTCGGGCGCGCCTTCTTCGGGTGCGCCGTGGCGCCGCAGCAGCGACGGCAGATTCTGAGAGAAGGCCGAACGCGGCACCACCATATCGCAGCCAGCTTCCTGCGCCTTCATCTTCAAGTCGCCCTGCACGTGCGAGACGAAGCCGATGATGTTGGTTCCCTTCTTCAGCTTCGCCTTGAGTTTGGGAATGGTGGTGAGGGGCTTGGCGTTGGAGTTGTTGAGGTCGAAGATAATGAGCGAGGGCTTGTCGACGCCGTTCTGGCCCATCCTCTCCTGAAGCTCTTTATCGGTCTTCACGAACTCGACCTTCACGTTCATCTTGCGAGCGGTCTCCTGGATTTTGGCCAGGAAGAAAAGGTCGTCGACGAAGGCGAAAATGCGCGTCGGTGCATCCCCGTTGGTTGGCGGCAGCGGCTCCAGATCGGGTTGCACGAATTGGCGCGTGGGACCGCCGCGACCGGGCCGGCGCTGCTGGTTTCCATTGCTGTTGCCCTGCAGCGCGCGATAGCTGTGGTCCATGGGGGCGGTGTAGATGCCGCCGCCCATCTGACTAGGGCCGCGCTGGCGCTGCTGGCCAGGCTTGCGACCGTGGCGGTTGCGGCCGCTTTGCTGCTGCGGACCGCGGTTCTGGTTTTGGCCGGGCTGGTGTTGCGGAGCTGCGCCCTGCGCGACGGGCCCACGCCGTCCGCGCCGCCGTCTGCGTCCCTTCCCGCCGGAGTGACCGGAAGGAGGATTCGATCCTTGATTCATGTTTCTCTCTTAAAGCTTGACTAGCTGGCCCGCGGGTTGCGGGAATCCCACATTCCTGAACCGCTGATTTCGCCCGCACAATTGCTTGCTCTGTGATTAGCGCGTGGCTGCGGTTGGATACTCGCTGAATATCGAATCGTTACGTCCGTCTGGCGCCTGGAAAATTTGGCGCGAGGAACGCCGGCACGGGAGGTGCGGCGATTGGAGGACGCTTCTATCGTAACCAGCTTTGGCTCCCAATTGCAAGCGCAAAAGCCGTATTCATGAGATGCACCTCACCGGTAAAGAGCTGTTGTTTTTGTAGAATTCCGCGAATTCGCCGCCTCAGGCGACAAATCGCGCCAACTTTAACGCGCACCGTTCAGGGCGGCGCGCAGTGCATCGACGGCTAACTGCGCAGCATGGCCCGATGCCGGAGGTACTCCGCCAACGGCTCCGGTAACATCTTCACGCGTGATGGCGCGGGCTTCATCGAGCGACTTGAACTTCGCCAACTGCGTGATGGCAGAAGCGCACGCCATGGCTGGAACGCAGCCTTTGCAACGAAAGCGGATGTCGGCGATGCGGGCGCCGGCAAGCTTTAGCGCTAGTTCCAGCACATCGCCGCAGGCGGGATTCTCGATGCGCGCGCGCACGTCCGCCTCGGGCAACTCGCCCGCGTTGCGCGGATGCTGAAAGTGATCGAGAAGTTCGGGCGAGTACATACGAGTGCGACGAACGGGTGAATTCCCCACGGAGCCATGGAGAGCACAGCGTTTATCTTGAATCTGTCAACTCCGTGATCTGTGCCTCCGTAGTGAAGTGTTCTTCAACGCGCGAAGTCAAGCTCTTCAGATCGTGCGCTCGACCGCCGGCGCGATGATGCGCAGCTGGTTCATCAACTCGACGAACTGCTGCGGAAAAAGCGATTGCGCGCCGTCCGACAGCGCGTCATCCGGCGAGGGATGCACCTCGATCAGCAGCGCGTCCGCCCCGGCCGCGACCGCCGCGCGTGCCATGGGCGCCACCTTGTCGCGCAGGCCGGTGCCGTGCGACGGATCGGCGGTGATAGGCAGGTGCGAGAGTTTGTGCACGACCGGAATCGCCGAAATGTCCATGGTGTTGCGCGTGTAGGTCTCGAAGGTGCGAATACCACGCTCGCAGAGGATGATGTTGTAGTTGCCGCCCGACATGATGTACTCGGCCGACAGCAGCATCTCCTCGACCGTAGCTGCGATGCCGCGCTTCAGCAGCACCGGCTTGCGGACCTTGCCCAGTTCGCGCAGCAGGTTGAAGTTTTGCATATTGCGCGCGCCGACCTGAAAGATGTCAATGTAGGGCATCATCAGCTCGATCTGCGAAATCTCCATCACTTCGCTGATAACTAGCAGCCCGTAACGGTCGCCGGCTTCGCGCAGCAGCTTCAGCGCCTCCAGTCCGAGTCCCTGGAAGGTATACGGCGAGCTGCGCGGCTTGAAGGCGCCGCCCCGCAGGACCTTCGCGCCGGCCTTGCTGACCAGTTCGGCGGCGCTGAAGATCTGATCGGGCGACTCCACCGAACAAGGCCCAGCCATCACCACCACCTGCTTGCCGCCAATCTCCAGCCCATTCTCCAGACGAACTCTTGTTCCTTCCGGCCTCCAGGTGCGTCCCGCCAGCTTGTAAGGCGCACTGATGCGGTGCACCTTCTCGACGCCGGGCAGCACTTCCAGCTCGCGCGTGTCGAAGTCGATGCGCCTGCCGACCGCGGCCAGCACGCTCTGCCGCGCGCCGGTGGTACGGTGAACAGCAAAGCCCATTTTCACGAGGTGGTTCGTCACCTCCTGAATCTGGTCCTCGGTCGCGGTTTCCCACATGGCAACGATCATGAGTAGTTCCGAGCAACTAGCAACTAGCGACTAGCAATTAGCAATTAGCGACTAGCATTTCGCTCTTGGCTCTTGGCTGTCGGACTTCAGTATCCACTATCACTGCTTCAGTCGTTCGGCTCGAGTTCGGTGCCGTCCGGCTGGGCCGGCTCGGGCGCCATTTCATCCCGCTGGATCTGGCGCATTACGTCGATTAGCCGCTCGTATACCTGGCGCAGCTGCATGTCGGACAGCGGCCCGGGATTGTTGCGCGCAATATTCTGATAGATGATCTTCTCGCGGTCCGGTTCGTAGATCGGCATGGAGGAGTTGCGCTTGAGCTTGCCGATTTCGTGAGCACACTGCGCGCGCTCATTCAGCAGCGTCACCAGCCGGCGGTCGAGTTCGTCGATCTTCTTGCGCCAATCCGCGATGTCCATGGCCGCCAGTTGCACGTCCTCGTAGAGCGGACCTTCAGGTCCGCGTTTTGCCGCTTCACAGTTTGTCGAAAAACTCTTGCGCGACGTCTGTCGCGGGCTGAAGCCGGCTCGGAGATCCAGAAACAAAGGCCTTAGACGCTGGCCTGAAGGCCAGCTCTACCCGAACGGCTCATCGCACCAAGGTTTTCAGCAAACTGTTCAGCTGCCACCATATGGCGCCGGGCTGAAGCCCGGCGATGCGTATAAAAATGCTCTTAACGCGGCGCTAAAGCGCCGCACTACCCGAATCCCGCAGCACCAGAGACCGAATTACCCGGCACCGCACTACCCAGCATTGCAGTTTGGCGCCGCAATACTTGGACCCGCACCACCGAATCCCGCCCTATCCGGCGCCCGCATTACCGGTGTGCTTACTTTGCACGTTTTCCGTTTGGGTGAGCGATGACAAGAATTCTGCCACAGCGGCGGCTTCGTGACCGGGACTCTGTTCAATGCGCTGAACGATGGCGCTGCCGACGACCGCCGCATCGGCGAATCGGCCGGTTTCGGCAAACTGCTCCGGGGTCGAGATGCCGAAGCCCAGCGCGATGGGGAGCGTGGTCTGCGCGCGCAGCCTCTCCACTAGCCCACGAGCGTCGGAGGCCATCTCCTGTCGTGTGCCGGTGATGCCGGTGCGCGAGATGGCATATACAAAGCCCCGCGAGTGGCGGGCGATCTGCCGCAGCCGCTCGTCGGTGCTCGTGGGCGCCGCCAAAAATATGGGCGCCAGCTTCTGCGTCCTCATGGCGTGCAGGTAGTCGCCGGCCTCCTCGACGGGCAGATCGGTAACCAGCGCGCCGTCGATGCCGGCCCGTTCAGCGGCAGCGCAGAACTTCTCGAGTCCGAACTGCAGGATGGGGTTCAGGTAGGAAAAGACGATGAGGCCGGCAGCGGATTCGCAGCGAATCTGCCGCGCGACCTCGAGCACGCCGGCGAGATCAATTCCCTGCTTCAGCGCGCGTTCGCTGGCCCGCTGGATGACCGGCCCGTCGGCGACGGGATCGCTGAATGGCACGCCGAGTTCGATGACGTCCGCACCCGCGCGAATCGCCGCAAGCGCGACGTCACGCGAGGTATCGAGGTCGGGATCGCCGCACGTAATGTAGGCGACCAGGCCGGGGCGACGGTGGAATCCAATACCCATCTATTTCGTACAAATGGCTCCGACACGGATGCAGTACCAGACTAACGCACAGGATTCAGCCGCTGCTGTTTACTTCGTCGGCTCCATCCGCAGAGCATTGTTGAAGCGGTTGAAGTAGTTGAACAGGCCAATGGCGGCCAATAACTCGATGATCTCGCCTTCGTCATAATGCTTGCGCAATTCGCTCCAGAAATCATCGTCGACGCCCGAGTCGCGCGTCACGCGCTCGGCCAAATCGAGCGCGGCCTTTTCGGCGTCGCTAAAATCCGAGCGCTGGCGAAAGTTCGCGAGGTCGCTCAGCTGCTCCTCGCTCCAGCCATGCCGCCTTGCCAAGGCGGTGTGCGAGGCCAGTCAATAGTCGCAGTGATTGAGCTGCGAGGTGCGGACGATTGCCAGCTCCTTCAGCTTGGCGGGCACGGTGCCCGTATTCATCACCGCGCGAAAGTGCGCAATCATGGTGCGAAAGATTTCGGGCCGGTGCGCGACGGTGCGAAACATGTTAGGAACGTTGCCGCGCTCCTGGAGGTAGGTGTCGTAGATCTTGCCGGTTTCGGCATCGACCTGGTTCTTATCCAGGCGGGAGATTCTGGGCATGAAACAATTGTAGTCTGATGTGATGTCAAGTTTCGCAAGTCAGGAACGCAAAGCTTTCTCGCGGCTCGTCAACCGTCGCGCTGGGCGGAATGCTGAATGCCGACCTCCGCAAACAACGACGCCCCTCCGCAAAATGCGGAAGGGCGTAGCAGAAGCTGCGTGTGTGATCGTGCCGACTAATGGCTGAAGGCTGCGATGGCGCCGGCCTCGTCGTCCTTAACGTCAAAGACGGTGTACAGCTTGGTGATCTGCAGCAGATCGTGGACCTTCTTGGTCAGGTGCAGCAGCTTCAGCTCGCCGCCCTGGTTGCGGACGGAGGTAAACGCGCTGACCAACTCACCGATGCCGGAGCTGTCGATATAGCTGACGTCGCCCAGGTTCAGCAGAATCTTCTTCTGCCCTTTGCTCAGCAGGTCTTTGATGGTGTCGCGCAATACGACACTGCCCTCGCCCAGGGTGATCCGCCCGCTCAAATCGACGATGGTGACGCCGTCAACCTGCCGAGTGCTTGCTTTCATGCTCACGTGGAAGCCTCCTGGCGGCCCAGCTCAATGTTCTGGAAGCCGCTTGATCAAAGTGATTTCAGTGCCAGGTTCGAGTTTGCGGAACCGAACCTCATCCATGAATGCCCGCATTAAGAATATGCCACGGCCGGATGTCTTCAACAGATTTTCCGGCGCCAACGGATCCGGTATCTCATCGGGAATGAAGCCATGCCCCTCGTCGCTGATGGTCACGATCAACTCGCGGCCGTTCTGCTCGAAGCTCAGGTTCACCCGCTTTGTGGGATCGTAGGCATTGCCATGCAAGATGGCGTTGATCATGCCCTCGCGCACTGCCATGGCCACGCCGCTGCGGGTGTCCTCGTCAATGCCCGCCTGCGCTGCCATCTGGTCGGCCATTTCCTCGGCCTTGTTCACGCTGTCCAGCGTGGACTCCATGCGATAGGAAACGCGTTGTGGCGCGGCCATCAATTTGCCCGTTTTGCCGAGAAATGCTCCGCCATAGCTCGCCGTGACGGAAACCGGAAGAATGGAGCAGTTTGCCTGTTCGGGGTAACCATTGTCAATGCGACCGGCTTATGAGAACCCAACGAGGCTCACCCCAGAGGTCCGGATTCCGAATATACGGTTCTCGATCGACAGGAATAGAACGATCGATAAACAAAGCCGTACTCCTACATCGATCCGCGTATGCAGAGTGCCCTCCACCATCGCTGATGTAGTTCTTGTTGAAATCCAGCCACAGACCTCGTTTCTGCAGCCCAACTGGCAAGGATCACCGCGGGGAAACCGAAGTAATCGCACTCGGCTATTACTTTTGTGTTTGTAGTTTAAACTTTTCGTCTATATGCCTACCGCCCATCAGTGGTAGATTCCGATCACGGGTTGCTCCCACCTTGAACAAAATACCCTCGAGAGTCAGAGGTTCGTCGCGCTGGCTCGCAATTTGAAATGGCCAACCAGAGGGTAGTTTCATGACGAACATCCTGAACTGGGGCTGGAGAGATCGTCAGCGCAGCCTTTCGCACACGAGCCCGAGGGTAACGAGCGAACCCGCGGGCATTGCCAGGAGGCAGCCGCGGGAAGCGGGACAAGTCGCGGCGCTGCTCGCCGTATCCATGACCGTGCTTCTGCTTATGGCCGGCCTCGGGGTTGATGTTGGTTATCTGCGATATCAGAAGGAGCAGATGCAAAAAGCGGCCGATGCGGCTGCAATTGCCGGTGCCATCGCCCTGGGTTATAACGGGGCGGTCACCGCGGCGGCTCGCGCCGACGCTTCCGCCAACGGCTTCACCCACAACAGCAATGGCGTAACCGTTACGGTCAATAACCCGCCTGTGAGCGGCCCGTTTGCCGGCAATCACGGCTACGTCGAAGTCATCGTCGCGCAGCCCCGCCCGACATTCTTTATGCGGGTGGGTGGTTTCGGCAGCGTGAACGTCAGCGCACGCGCTGTCAGCTCCACCGTACAAAAAGCCACTGCCTGCATCTTTGCGCTGGACCCAACGGACTCGGGTAGCTTCCTGATTGATGGCAACGTTACCATCTACTCCACCTGCGGAATTCTGGTGAATTCCAGCGACTCATCAGCAATTCTGAAGAATGGTGCCAGCGGCTCCGTTACAGCTTCTTACATCGGGGTAGTCGGCGGATATTCGGGAAGCGGTTTCACGCCTACTCCGACCACGGGCATCGCGCATTTCAGCGACCCTCTGGCCGGCATTCCGCAGCCGACGCCCGCCAGTGGCTGCCTGAGTGCGCCAAGTAAGGGCGGCACGCTCCAGCCGGGAACCTACTGCAACGGACTCACCTTCCATGGCAATGGGACGTACACCTTCCAGCCGGGCTTATACACCATTGAGGGCGGTTGGACCGTCAGCGGCGCTATCACCATGAGCGGAACTGGTGTGACCTTCTTCCTGACCAAGGACAGCAGCGGAAACTATAACGGCATCAGCATGCACGGTAACGAGACCGCTTCATTTTCCGCTCCTACGGACGGCTCCAATGGAGGAGTTCCGGGAGTGCTGTTCTTTCAGGACCGCTCGTTACCTGTAGGTTCGGCAACCAGCACCTTTGGCGGCACCGCCGGAAACGGTTATATCGGTTCCTTGTATTTCCCGACGACTACTCTGCAATACAAGGGGAATCCATCAGTTCAGACGACGCAGACAATCATCGTTGGCTATGAATTGGATTTCCGTGGCGACAGCTACATGACGGACTACACGCAGCTCTCAGGCGGCGGAGGACCTATTCCTAGTTCGGTATTGGCGGAGTAAGGCGGAGAAAATCGTATGAAGAGCCCAATCAGAGATGCCGCAAGACAGCCCGCAGGGCCTCGATCACTGGCATTCATCAGGATGTTTCGGAGAGCCGACCGCGGTGCGGCCCTGATGGAATTTGCGCTGCTCCTGCCGACGTTGCTCCTGATGGGTGTCGGAGTAGTAGAGGTCGGCAGGGCGATTTACTACACCATTGAAGTAAACAATGGAGCGACCGCCGGAGTGCAGTATGGAGTGCAAACCTGGGTAACGGCATTAGACACTCTCGGCATGCAAAATGCCTCCAGGAGTGAAGCAAGTCTTTCCTCCATGACCTCGACGGCAACCTATGGTTGTACTTGCGACACAGGATCGGGCACCTCCTGTACCTATCCCGTTCCTATTACCACCAGTTGCTACACCATCAGCTGCACGGGCGGCCAGATCGTGATGTGCGACCAGGTTACGACCCAGGCAAGGATTACACCGTTGTTTGCGTTTCCCGGACTGCCAACCAGCTACCAAGCCAATGGGCACGCCGTGATGCGGGTGCATAGATAGCGATGTGCTCGAAAAGGCGGTTTTATGATTGAGCTTCTCAGACTGCGAAAAGACGAAGCCGGGTCGACGGCCATCGAGTTCGCCATCGTCGCGACGACACTGCTGATAATTATCTTCGGAATCGTCGACATAGGACGGGCACTCTATGCCTACGATTGGGTAGCTGACGCCGCCCGCCAGGGAACACGGTTTGCCATCGTCCGTGGGCAGACATGCAGCGGCTTATCCAGCGGCTGCCCGGCACAGGCTTCCGACGTAAACGCGTATGTAGCGGGTCTCACGCTAGGAATTGATTCCGGCCAAGTCACCGTCACATCGGGATGCTACCTCGGATCCGCCTATGTCTCGGCGCTTCCTTGTGCAACGCCCGAGTCCGTTCAGGTGCAGGTGCAATACAACTTCAAGTTCTTGTCACCGCTGGCGTACCGCTCGTGGACCATGCGAAGCACTTCGCAGAGGGTGGTACAGGACTAGGGGATAGCCCTGTTCAAACGCATTAAGCCGCCCCACCCTTCAAGCAAGTTCGGATAACACATCCTGAAACCAATTCGTCTGGCTGTTTTCCTCTTTATAGGGTCCGGTCTCCATCGCGGCTTGACAGCTGGCGCGAGTTGCGGTACTTTACGTTGTAAAGTAAGCGTATGGACGACCTGCAAAAAGCGCTTGGCGATATCAGCAGCATTCGCAGGCAAGTGGCGCGGACGACGGAGTTTCGCGGCTACGGTCCGGCGACTCTTGCCACCACGGGCGCCTTCGCCGCCATCGCCGCGGCGATCCAGGCAAGGACGCTGGCCGACCCGGCCAATCACCTGTCCGAATATCTGGAGATCTGGATCGCAACCGCGGTGGTTTGCGCAGGCCTGACCGGCGCGCAGATGTTGACGCGTGCGCGGCGAATGCATTCGTCGCTGTCGAGTGAGATGATTCGCATGGCGGTGGAGCAGTTCCTGCCGGCGGCAGTCGCCGGCGCCTTGGTTACCGCCGTGGTTGTGCGCAGCGCGCCCGCCAGCGCCTGGATGCTGCCGGGCCTCTGGCAGATCGTCTTCAGCCTCGGCATCCTTGCATCATGCCGTTTCCTGCCGCGCTGGATGGTCGCACCGGGCGCCTGGTATCTGCTTACCGGGCTCGGCTGCCTGTTCTTGGGCGATGCACGCGCCCTCTCTCCCTGGGCGATGGCTACCCCATTTGTCGTCGGGCAATTGCTGGTGGCGTCGGTTCTTTTCTTTGGGGCGAAGGAGGCCGGCAATGAAGCCTAAAGCGCCGTCCGGCGAAGGGCGCTTCGCTTACGAAGGACTCGATCGCGTCATCCATGAGCGCGCTCGCCTGAGCATACTGACCTCTCTCATCGCTAACTCCGATCCGTTGACGTTCAACGATCTGAAGCAGATGTGCTCGCTTACCGACGGTAATCTCAGCCGGCACCTGCGCGTTTTGGAGAAGGCACAGCTGGTTCAGATCCTGAAAGGGCATGACCGGAACCGGCCGCAGACCGTGTGCCGAATCACTGCCAACGGCCGCAAACGCTACCTCGAGTACCTCTCCACCCTGGAGCAGGTGATAAAAGACGCAGCCGACCTGGCGAAAGACCAGCCTGGGTCGCGTCTGTTGCGCAATCTGAACCCATTGCGGGCATAAAAAATTTTGGGAGGTGACTTTACAGTGCAAAGTGACAAGCGTGCGGTTAATAGCTTTACGCTGCAAAGCGTGGCGCAGGCGGGATTGCATGTCGCCATCATTATGGATGGCAACGGACGCTGGGCGGCGCGACGGGGACTCCCTCGGGTTGCGGGCCATCGTGCCGGAGTCGCGGCTGCGCGTTGCACCGTCGAGCACGCGCCCCGGCTCGGCATTCGCTGTCTCACGTTATATGCGTTTTCATCGGATAACTGGCGGCGCCCGCCGGACGAGGTGCGGAGCATCTTCCATTTGCTGCGCGCCTATCTGCGTTTGGAATGCAATGCTCTGCGACAGAGAGGCGCCCGCCTGGAGGTCATCGGCCGGCGCGACCGCCTTCCGCCGCTGCTGCGGAGCGAGATCGCGCGTGTCGAGCTCGCGACCTGTGGCGGACATGAGCTTCTTTTGCGAGTTGCCGTAGATTACTCTTCGCGCGATGTCATCGCGCGGACGGTGCTCGAAGCTGTGAACGCCGTGCCCGGCAATTCACGGACCTCTCCGGAATCGCTGAAAGGGCTGCTCACGCAATGCTTGACCACCGAATGCGGCGAAGTGGACCTGCTGATTCGTACCGGCGGCGAAAAGCGTCTTTCGGATTTTCTGCTTTGGGAGTCGGCTTACGCCGAACTGGTCTTCACCGACCGCATGTGGCCCGACTTTAACGAGTGTGATCTGGAAGCGGCGCTCGCGGAATTCAGGCGCCGCGAACGGCGCTTCGGCAGCGTACCGGCAACACGCATATCAGCCTCACTGCTATCGTTCGGGGGTACGCAATGATTGCGCCTGGCTCGCGGCCGCTGAACGTCAAGTTTATTCTGGGGCGGAAAGAGACGACCAACCCGTAGTGGCGTCCGGTGACATATTCCCTCCTTCTCCCGCTTGGACTGGCCACACAAAGATGCTCACATGTTTCGCCGAAGTTCGCATTTGGATGCAGTGCTTTCCCGGGTAAAAGCCGCAGAAACAGCCGTGGGTGCGGATGGCGCCAAGGACCGCCTCGGGCAATTGCGAAGCCGTCTGCTGGCCGATAGAATCAGAACGACCGTTCGAATCTGAATCAACTCATGTCTAGTTCCAGCACAGGCCGGGCCGTGGATCGTCCGGCGACCCACGACAACCGCTTCGACCGCCGTCTGGCCGAGATCCTCGACTACGCAACCGAGATCTTTGCCGAGAAGGGTTACGACGGCGCTTCTATGCGCGACCTTTCGCGGCTGAGCGGCATCTCGCTCGCGGGACTCTACTACTACTTCGAATCGAAGGAGAAGCTGCTCTACTTCATCCAGCAGCACACCTTCAGCACGATCATGCTGCGGCTGCGCGAGCGCCTGGCAGTCTCAAGCGATCCGGAAGAGCGGATCCGCATCTTCATCCGCAATCATGTCGAATACTCGGTGGACCGGCAGAAGTCCATGAAGGTCCTTTCGCACGAAGACGATGTGCTGAGAGACGGCTTCGGCGCCGAGTTGGCGGCGACCAAGCGCGAGTACTACCGCATCTGCATCGGCCTGGTGGAAGCGCTCAAGAAGGCTGACGAACTGCAGCCCGGCGTCGGCACACGTACCGCGGTGATGGCCCTCTTCGGCATGATGAACTGGCTGTACACCTGGTACAGACCGGGGGTCGATCCAGGAGCCGACGTGCTCTCCCGGGAAATCGGTGACATCTTTCTACAGGGGATTCGCGGCGGAAATCTGCGAGGCGAGACGGTGCCGAGCTCCGGCGAGCGCGGCAAGCTCAGCACTTCACCCGCCGGTGCGGAAACCGGCAAGTCATCCAGGAAGCAGAAGTAATGACTAGCACAGTTCAGACAGAGAGAGCGAGCGGCACCGACCTGATTCGTTACCGGGTCGACGGCGGGGTCGCGGTGATCGAGCTAAACGATCCGCCCGCTAACACCTACAGCTATGACATGAACCGGCAGCTCGACGACGCGATCCTGCGGGCGCGCATGGATGAGAGCGTCTTCGTGATCGTGCTGACCGGCGCGGGCGAGAAGTTTTTCTGCGCCGGCGCGAATATCCAGATGCTGACCGAAGTTGATCCCACCTTCAAGTACTACTTCTGCCTGCACGCTAACGAGACGCTGCTTCGGCTGGAGCACACCCCCAAGCTGGTGATTGCCGCGCTCAACGGGCATTGCGTGGGAGGCGGGCTGGAGGTCGCGATGGCCGCCGACCTGCGCGTCGCGCGCAAAGATGCGGGCAAGATCGGGCTGCCGGAGGTGAACCTCGGCGTGCTTCCCGGTACCGGCGGGACGCAGCGATTGTCGCGGCTGCTCGGCAAATCGAAAGCCATCGAGCTGATGGCGCTGGGCAAGACGTTTTCCTTCGATGAGGCAAAGCAGCTTGGCCTGGTGAATGAGGTATTCGAGAAAGACGGTTTCACGGATCGCGTGATGGAGTATGCGCACCAGTTCTGTCCGCCGAACAAAGCTGCAAAGGCCGTTGGCCGGATCAAGCGTGCGGTGCAGACGGGATGGGAAATTCCGCTTGAGGCGGGCCTTGCATTGGAGCGCGAGAACCAGCAGTTGCTGTTTGAGAGCGACGACGCGAAGGAGGGTCTCGCGGCTTACCTGGAAAAGCGCCCAGCGAAGTTCACGGGGAGATAACGAATCAGGTTCACGTCCGTTGTTGAGCGTTATCCCGGGGCCCAGGTTAGCCAAAAGAGGGCGAACCTGGGGCACCACGCGTCCCAATGACGAATGCGAACCTGCGGCACCGCGCGGCGATTCTTAAATGACTGCTCTGACCGCCAACACGACGTACACACGCATCGCGGTCGGGCTGCGTCCGCCGGCGGCGCGCGTCGTGCTCAGCAATCCTCCCTTGAACGTGATCGATACGACCATGATGGAGGAGCTTCGCGCCGCGCTGGAGCAGATCGAGGCCCGGCCGGACGTCAGCGTGATCGTCTTCGCCGGCTCGGAAAGCGCGTTCTCCAGCGGCGTAGACATTGCGGCGCACACGCCGGAGCAAGTCCGCGAGATGCTGGCGCTGTTCCACAGCGTGATTCGCTCGGTGGTGGAGTCGGCGAAGCTGACGGTCGCCAGCGTTCGCCGCCATTGTCTGGGCGGAGGCGCGGAGCTGGCGCTGATGTGCGATGTGGCGTATGCGGCGCCCGACTCGGTCTGGGGCTTTCCCGAGATCAAGCTGGCCTGCTACGCGCCGGTGGCGAGCGTCGCGTTGTCCGCCATTGTGGGACAGAAGCTCGCGGCCGAGATGCTGCTGACGGCGCGAACGCTCACCGGCGAGGAGGCGCTGGCAGCAGGACTGGTGAACGGCCTGGCTGAAGATCCGGAGACGCTGGTCGCCGAGTGCGTGCAGCGTGTTTCGCAGCTCAGCCCGGCGGCGCTGCGCCTGGCCAAGAAGGCGTTCTATGCGTGGCATGCCATCCATTTCGACAAGGGACTGGCGCGCGCAGAACAGATCTACAACGACGAACTAATGATGACGGCCGACGCGCGCGAAGGGATTGCAGCCTTCATGGAACGCCGCCGGCCGAAGTGGGCGGGGAAATAGCACCGGATCACGATCAATGACCGAAAACATGCCAGCGGCTACCAACGTTGCGCCCCCGCATCCCCGGAAGGATGCCAGCGAGTCGCCGTTCTCCGTCATTGTGGGACAGGTGTACGACGGGCCGATGGACTTGCTGCTCGACCTGATTCG
>Ga0070741_10009503_pt1 | contig 18834 bp, 17 predicted proteins | sample Coa_R1_4_FD_66440 | JGI IMG/M metagenome (GOLD analysis project Ga0070741, IMG submission 66440) | Surface soil microbial communities from Centralia Pennsylvania, which are recovering from an underground coalmine fire - Coalmine... | ecosystem: Environmental > Terrestrial > Soil > Unclassified ...
GATTACCTCGCCGCCATGCGTCGCCTGTGGGAGGACCCGGTGTCCGAGTACCACGGCGAGTTCTACGACTTCCCGCCGCTGCGTATGTACCCCAAGCCGGTGCAGCAGCCGCACCCGCCCATCCACTTCGGCGGCGAGAGCGACGCCGCGCTCGGCCGCGTCGCCGCGCTCGGCCAGGGCTGGTACGGCTTCAGCATCGCGGCGGACGCCGTCCGCGAGCGGCTCGCGAAGCTCGACGAGCTCCTCGCGCGGCGGGGCCGGACGCGCCGGGAGATCCGCGTCACCGTGAGCCCGCCCGCCGCGACGCCGGTCGACGCGGACGTCGTCGGGCGCTATCGCGACGCGGGCGCGGGGCAGATCGTCGTGGTCGTCGCCGCCGGCGGCCGCGACCGCCTCCTCGCGCGGCTCGACCAGATCGCGCACGACGTCGTCGCGCCCGCCGCGCGGCTCTGAGCCGGGCTCACGCGGCGTAGCGCGCGAGGATCCGCCGGGCGACCGTCATCTTGTGGACCTCGTCGGGCCCGTCGTAGATGCGCGCGAGACGCGCCTGGCGGTAGAACATCGACAGCGGGTGGTCCTCGGTCACGCCCGCGGCGCCGAAGACCTGGATCGCGCGGTCGACGACGGTGTGCAGCACGCGCGCCCCGAAGAACTTGATGAGCGCGATCTCCTCCCGCGCGCCGCCGGCGCCCTCGGTGTCGACCTTCCACGCCGCGTGGAGGGTCATGAGCCGGGCCGCCTGGATGTCGGCCCGGCTCTCCGCGATCCAGTCCTGGACGTTCGCCTTCCGCGCGAGCGTGCTGCCGAAGGCCTCGCGCTCCGTCGCGTAGCGGCACATCATCTCGAACGCCCGCTCGGCGACGCCGAGCCAGCGCATGCAGTGATGGATGCGCCCCGGCCCGAGCCGCTCCTGCGCGATCAGGAATCCCGTCCCCTCGTCGCCGAGACGGTTCGCGACCGGCACGCGGCAGGCCTCGTAGCGGATCTCGGCGTGGTGGTTGTCGTCGTCGCCCATCACCGGGATGCCGCGCTCGATCGTGAACCCGGGCGTGTCGGCGGGCACGATGATCTGGCTGAAGCGGAGGTACGGGTTCGGGTTCTCCGGGTTCGTCATCGCCATCACGATCGCGAATGCGGCGCCGTGGCCCCCGGTCGAGAACCACTTGTGGCCGTCGATGACGTAGGCGTCGCCGTGGCGGACGGCCGTCGTCCGGAGGAGCTTCGGATCCGACCCGGCGACCTCGGGCTCGGTCATCGAGAAGCAGCTGCGTATCTCGCCGTCGACGAGCGGCCGCAGCCAGCGGGCCTTCTGCTCGGGCGTGCCGTGGCGCCACAGGATCTCGGCGTTCCCCGAGTCCGGCGCCTGCGACCCGACGCACACCGGCCCGAGGGGGCTCCGGCCGAGGATCTCGTTCACGAGGACGTAGTGCATGAACGGGATGCCGGCGCCCCCCGCTGCCGCGGGCAGATGGAAGGCCCAGTAGCCGAGCGCCCTGGCGCGCTCCTGGATCGCGCGGATCGCCGGCGGATACGCCGGCCCGCCGGCCTCGAGGCGCCAGCCGCGCGCCTCCCGCTCGAGCGCGTAGACGTGGTCGTCCATGAACCGCCGGACGCCGTCGCAGAGCCGCTCGATCTCCTCCGGAACGGTGAAGTCCATGCGACGGCGTAGCGGGTCGCGTGCCGCCCGGGGCCGCCGGCGCCCGCGCGCGGCGTTCCCGCGAACGGCAGCGGAGCCGGCCGTTCCGTCGCAGGCGCAGGAACAGGCGCGCGCTGTCGCGCCGCGTCTTGACGGCGGCGCGCGCTTCCGCCCTAAGCGGGGCCGATGCCCGGATTCCGGCCGACCGCGACGGTGGCGTCGTTCGAGACGATCGCGGGCACGATCATGTACCGCTGGGCGGCCGAGCGGGACGTCTGGGTGAGCCCGGGCGAGGTCGCCGAGGCGCGCGCCTATCTCGGACGGATCGGCATCGCGACGACGGAGCTCGCGGACGGCCGGTTCGTCCTCGACGGCATCGAGGGCAGCGTCGAGGCGTCGCGGCTCATCCTCGTCTCGCTGCGGCACCTCTGCTCGCGCCGCGGGCGGCGCTGAGCTTTCCCGGCGGCGCCGGACGACCCGCCGCGATCCGCGCGACGGCCTCCTGCAGGCGCGCGACGGCGCCGCCGAGCCGGTGCTCGGTCGCGAGGCGCTGGAGCACGCGCGGGCTCGCCGGTCGCGCGGGCAGCGCGGGGTCGATCGCGGGAAGCGGGACGTCGGTGACGGGCAGGACGACGCGCGCGGCCGCGGCGAGGTAGGGCAGCGCGGCGTCGAGGCGGCGCGCGATCCCCGGCGCGACGTCCCTGCTGGCGAGGAGCCCGGCGAGCGAGCCGTGGCGCGAGATCAGGTCGGCGGCGGTCTTCGCGCCGATACCCGGGACGCCCGGGAGCCCGTCCGACGGGTCGCCGCGGAGAAGCGCGTAGTCGCCGTAGGCGCGGCCGGGGATGCCGTAGCGCGTCCGGATCTCCTGCTCGTCGACGACGAGGAGCTTCGTCACCCCGGTGAGCGGGTAGAGGACGCGAACGTCCGGGTCGCGGACGAGCGCGAAGAGATCGCGGTCGCCCGAGACGATCTCGACCGGACCCCGCGCACGGGCCGCGAGCGTCGCGATCACGTCCTCGGCTTCGAAGCCCTCCGCCCCGACGACCGCGACGCCGAGCGCCTCGAGCACCTGGCGGCCGACCGCCTCCTGGGGCGCGACCGGATCCGGCTCGTCCGAGACGCGATGCGCCTTGTACGACGGCAGCGCGTCGACGCGGAACGCCGGCCGCCAGTCGTCGTCGACCGCGACGACGAGGCCCTCGGGCCCCCGATCGGCGACCAGGCGCGCGAGCATGTTCAGGAACCCGAGCACGCCCTGCATCGGCACGCTCGCGGGAAGCGAGTGGAATGCCCGGTAGAGGAGGCTCGAGTAGTCGACCAGCAGGAGCACGGCCGGCGAGCATACCATCCGGGTTCCCGACGTGGTACGCGGCCGCGCATGACGCCGCGCCCGAAGGCGATCGACTGCTGGCTGAACCCGCCGTCGGGGCTCGCGCAGCACCGGCCGGACTTCCTCGTCACGGTCGCGCGCGACTACTTCAAGCGGGAGAAGGAGATCTTCACGCCGACGCCGCTCGAGGAGCTGCTCGCGCAGATGGACGCCGCCGGCATCGTGCGCGCCATCCTCACGTGCGACCTGAACGATCCGGCGCCCGTCGCCGCGCTCGCCGCGGCACATCCGGGACGCTTCATCCTCTCCGCGGTCGTCGACCCGACGACGGGCATGGGCGCGCTCCGGGCGCTCGAGCGCGCGGTCGCGCAGCACGGCGTCCGGCTCGCGCGGCTGGTGCCGTTCCTCACCAACCGCGCCCCGAACGACAAGGTCTGCTATCCGCTCTACGCGAAGTGCATCGAGCTCGACATCCCGGTCTCGGTGAACACCGGGATACCGGGTCCGCCGATGCCCGCCGAGCCGCAGCGGCCGCTCCACCTGGACGAGGTCTGCCTCTTCTTCCCGGAGCTGAAGCTCGTCATGGCGCACGGCGCGGATCCCTGGTGGGGCGAGGCGATCCGGCTGCTTCTCAAGTATCCGAACCTCTACATGATGACGTCGGCATACGCGCCGAAGTACCTGCCGGCGGAGCTGATCCACTTCATGAACACGCGCGGCGCGACGAAGATCCTCTTCGCGTCGGACCATCCGATCCTGTCGTTCGAGCGCTGCCTCGCGGAGGCCGCCGCGCTGCCGTTCCGCGAGGGGATCCTCGCTCGCTATCTGCACGACAACGCGGCGGCGCTCTTCCGCTGGGACTGAGCATCCCCGCACCGGGTGATTTGCATGAGCGCGGCTGCTATAGTACCCGCTTCCATTTCGCCCATGCCGAAGGAACGACAGGCCGGCGTGACCGGCGACGCACTCGCCTGGCTGGCGCTCGGCTTCGTTCCCGGAGTGGGCCCGGCGACCGCGCGGGCGCTCGTCGAGCGGCTCGGTTCCGCACGCGCGTTCTTCTCGACGTCCTCTGCCGGGCTCGACGCGCTCGGCGTGCCGCGCGCCGCGATCGACGCCCGCGACGGCGCGCTCCGCGCCGCGCGCGACGAAGCCGCACGCGCGGGCGCGGCCGGCACGACGCTCCTCACCCTCGCCGACGCGTGCTATCCGGCGCTCCTCCGCGAGATCGCCGACCCGCCGCTCTGGCTCGCCGTCCGCGGCGAGCTCGCGGGCGACGACGACGTCGCGGTCGCGATCGTCGGCGCGCGGCGCGCGAGCGAGTACGGCAAGCGGATCGCCGAGGAGCTCGGGCGCGGGCTCGCGCAGGCCGGCGTCACGGTCGTGAGCGGCCTCGCGACGGGCGTCGACGCGGCGGCGCACCGCGGCGCGCTCGCCGGCGGCGGCCGGACGGTCGGCGTGCTCGGCACCGGCGTCGACCGCGTCTATCCGACCTGGCACGCGACGCTCGCGCGCGACGTCGCCGCGCGCGGCGCGCTCGTCACCGAGTTCCCGTTCGGGACGCCGCCGCTCGCCGCGAACTTCCCGCGCCGGAACCGGATCATCAGCGGGCTCACGCGCGGCACGATCGTCGTCGAGGCCGCGGAGGAGAGCGGGTCGCTCGTCACGGCGCGCCACGCGCTCGCGCAGGGCCGCGAGGTCTTCGCGGTGCCGGGACCCGTCGGTCCGGCGCTCCATCGCGGGCCGCATCGGCTCATCCAGGAGGGAGCCACGCTCGTCACGCGCGTCGAAGACGTCCTCGACGCGCTCGCCCCCGCGCTGCGCGCGCGTCTCGCGACCGCGCGTGCCGAGGCGGCCGTCGTCGATCTCTCGCCGGCCGAGCGTACCGTGCTCGCGGCGCTCGCCGACGGCGCGCAGGTCGACGACGTCATCCGGCGCGTCGCGCTGCCGCCCGCGGCGGCCCTCGAGACGCTCCTCGCGCTCGAGCTCCGCGGCCTCGTCCGCCAGCTGCCCGGCAAGCGCTTCTGCCGGCTCGCCGCCTGACGCCGCCGCCGGTACCCGAGCGACCCATGGCGAAGAACCTGGTCATCGTCGAGTCTCCCGCGAAGGCGAAGACGCTCGGGAAGTACCTCGGCCGGAACTACACGGTGAAGGCGTCGGTCGGCCACGTCGTCGACCTGCCGAAGTCGAAGCTCGGCGTCGACATCGACAACGACTTCGAGGCCGACTACCAGGTGATCCACGGGAAGACGAAGATCCTCGCGGACCTGAAGAAGGCGGCGAAGGACAAGGACAACATCTACCTCGCCCCCGACCCGGATCGGGAAGGCGAGGCCATCGCCTGGCACATCGCGCAGCGCCTCGGCAAGAAGAAGAACGTCTACCGCGTGCTCTTCAACGAGATCACGAAGAAGGCGGTGCAGGAGGCGATCAAGAACCCAGGGGCGATCGACCAGCACCGCTTCGAGGCGCAGCAGGCGCGACGGATCCTGGACCGTCTGGTCGGCTACAAGATCTCCCCGCTCCTCTGGAACAAGGTGCGCCGCGGGCTCTCCGCGGGCCGCGTGCAGTCGGTCGCGGTGCGCATCATCTGCGAGCGCGAGCGCGAGATCCGCGCCTTCAACCCCGAGGAGTACTGGACCGTCGAGGCGCGCCTGGAAGGCGCGGCGCCGCCGGCGTTCCTCGCGCGGCTCGCCGAGGTCGACGGCAGGAAGCTCGATCACAAGACGTTCCGCCTCGATGCACGGGCACGGGTCGACGAGGCGCTCGCCGGCCTCGCCGACGCGAAGTGGACGGTCACCAAGGTCGAACGCAAGGAGCGGCGCCGCCATCCGACGCCGCCCTTCGTCACGTCGCGGCTCCAGCAGGAGGCGTCGCGCAAGCTCGGCTACCAGCCGTCGCGCACGATGCGGATCGCGCAGCGCCTGTACGAGGGCATCGACCTCGGCGACGAGGGCTCCGTCGGCCTCATCACGTACATGCGCACCGACTCGACGCGCATCTCCGGCGAGGCGATCGGCGCGGCGCGGACGTACATCGGCGGCCGCTACGGCGAGCCGTACGTGCCCGAGCAGCCGAACGTGTACCGGTCCAAGAAGGACGCGCAGGACGCGCACGAGGCGATCCGTCCGACGTCGATGGACTGGGATCCCGAGCGCGTCGCGAAGTTCCTCGACAAGGAGGAGCTCGCCGTCTACACGCTCATCTGGAACCGCTTCGTCGCGAGCCAGATGGCGTCCGCCGTTTTCGACGCGACCGCCGTCGACATCGAAGCCGGGAACACCCGCTTCCGCGCCAACGGCCAGATACTCAAGTTCGACGGCTTCATCCGCGTCTACACCGAGGGCCGCGACGACGCGCAGCCGGCGACCGACGACGAGGAGGGCGAGGGCCAGCTGCCGCCGCTCGCCGAGGGCGACGTGCTCTCGCTGAAGGAGCTGCTCCCGGAGCAGCACTTCACCCAGCCGCCGCCGCGCTTCACGCAGGCGACGCTCATCAAGGAGCTCGAGGAGAACGGCATCGGGCGGCCGTCGACGTACGCGTCGATCGTCGGCACGATCCTCAACAAGGAGTACGTCGTCGAGGACGAGCAGCGGCGGCTGAAGCCCACTGAGCTCGGCTTCCTCGTGACCGATCTCCTCGTCGCCGCGTTTCCGGACGTGCTGAACGTCGAGTTCACGGCCGGCATGGAGAACGAGCTCGACCGGATCGAGGACGGCCAGGAGAGCTGGGTCGCGTCGATGCGCCGGTTCTGGGAGCCGTTCGCGCGCGACCTCGAGAAGGCTTCCGTCGAGATGCGGGACGTGAAGCGCGAGGAGCGCCCGACCGAGCTCGTCTGCGAGAAGTGCGGGAAGCCCATGGTCATCAAGTGGGGCCGGCGCGGCGAGTTCCTCGCCTGCAGCGGCTACCCCGAGTGCAAGAACACCATGAACTTCACCCGCGAGGACGACGGCACGATCCGTCCCGCCCAGCCCGAGACGACGGACGAGGTGTGCGAGAAGTGCGGGCGCCCGATGCAGGTGCGCTTCGGCCGCTACGGGAAGTTCCTCGGCTGCTCCGGCTATCCGGAGTGCAAGAACATGCAGCCGCTCCACAAGCCGGTCCCGACGGGCGTCAAGTGCACCGGCTGCGGCCAGGGCGAGCTCATGGAGCGGCGGTCGCGCCGCGGGAAGCTCTTCTACAGCTGCAACCGCTACCCCGACTGCCAGTTCGTCGCGTGGGACCGCCCGATTCCGGAGCCGTGCCCGCAATGCGCCGCGCCGTTCGTCACCGAGAAGGTGACGAAGCGCTACGGCACGATCCGGCGGTGCGTCCGCGAGGAGTGCGGCTGGCAGACGCAGATCGCCGGCGAGGACGGCGAGGTCGCGCCGCTCCCCGAGCGTCGCGCGGCCGCGAAGGTACGCCCGCGCCGGAAGACGGCCACCGACGCCGACGGCGACGGCGCCGCGGCGCCGCGCCCGCGCCGCCCGGCGGCGCGGGGCCGCGCGAGCAACCGATGACCCCCGAGCGCGTCACCGTCATCGGCGGCGGGCTCGCCGGGTGCGAGGCCGCGTGGCAGCTCGCGCGCGACGGCGTTCCGGTCGACCTCTGCGAAATGCGCCCGGTGCGCGGGACCGAGGCGCACAAGACCGATCAGCTCGCCGAGCTCGTCTGCTCGAACTCGTTCCGCAACGCGACGCTCGAGACGGCCGTCGGACTCCTGAAGGAGGAGATGCGGCGGCTCGGCTCGCTCGTCATGCAGGTCGCCGACGCGAATCAGGTGCCCGCGGGCGCGTGCCTCGCCGTCGATCGCGACCGCTTCGCGTCGGGCATGACGGAGGCGATCGCGTCGCTGCCCGGCGTCCGGCTCGTTCGCGAAGAGGTGACCGAGCTTCCCGCCGGCCCGACGATCCTCGCCACCGGCCCGCTGACCGCGCCCGCGCTCTCGAGCGCGCTCCAGCAGGTCCTCGGGCGGACGCACCTCTACTTCTACGACGCGATCGCGCCGATCGTCACCGCCGAGTCGATCGACCTCTCGATCGCGTGGAAGGCGTCGCGGTACGGGAAGGGCGGCGAGGACTACATCAACTGCCCGCTCGACCGCGCCGAGTACACCGCGTTCGTCGACGCGGTGGTCGCGGCCGACAAGGTCCCGACGCGCGACTTCGAGCGCTGCATCTACTTCGAAGGTTGCATGCCGATCGAGGAGATGGCGCGGCGCGGACCCGCGACGCTCGCCTTCGGGCCGATGCGTCCCGTCGGTCTGACGGATCCGCGGACCGGCCAGCGTCCGCACGCGTGCGTCCAGCTCCGCCAGGACGACGCCGAGGGCCGGCTCTACAACATGGTCGGCTTCCAGACGAAGATGACGTACCCGGAGCAGCGGCGCGTCTTCCGGATGATCCCGGGCCTCGCGCGCGCCGAGTTCGTGCGGCTCGGAAGCCTCCACCGGAACACGTTCATCAACGCGCCGGCCGTGCTTCTCCCGTCGCTCCAGGTCATCGGGCGGAAGCGCCTGCTGCTGGCGGGCCAGCTGGTCGGGGTCGAGGGCTACGTGGAGTCGGCGGCGACCGGGCTTCTCGCGGGGCTGAACGTCGCGCGGCTCCTTCGCGGCGAGGCCGCGCTGACGCCGCCGCGTACGACCGCGCTCGGGTCGCTGCTCGCGTACGTGACGCAGCGCGGGAAGAAGGCGTTCCAGCCGATGAACGCCAACTACGGACTGTTCCCGCCGCTCGCGGGATCGCAGCGCGGGCGTGACAAGAAGCAGGCGTACGCGGAACGCGCGCTCGCCGACCTCGCGCGCTGGTGCGAGCGCGTCGGTCTCGGGGGCCGCGCCCCCGCGCGCCAGTCGGTCGCCTGATGGCCGGCGCCGGCGCGCCGCCGGCATCTCCCGGGCGGCCGCCGACGGTCGCCGCCGTGCTCGACGTCGGCACGAACTCGGTCCTGCTCCTCGTCGTCGCCGTCGACGCCGCGAGCGGCGGTGCGCGCCGCCTCGCCGCGGGGCTCGCGACGACGCGCCTCGGCGCCGGTCTCCGCGCCGGCGGCCGGCTCGACGACGCGGCGAAGGCGCGGACGCGGACGGCGGTGCTCGACGCTGTGACGCGGGCACGGGCGGCGGGTGCGACGCACGTCTGGGCGTTCGCGACGGGCGCCGCGCGGCGCGCCGCGGACGGGGAAGCGTTCGCGGAAGCGCTCGCCGCGGACGCGGGTGTCCCGGTCGCCGTCCTCTCCGGCGCGGAGGAAGCCGCGCTCGCCTGGGCCGCCGCGCGCGGCGGGCTCGACGTCGCCGGGCCGTGCCTCGTCGCGGACGTCGGCGGCGGGACGACGGAGCTGACGCTCGGCGAGGGGCCGCGGCCCGACGCGGCCGCGAGCCTCGCGCTCGGTGCGCTCGCGCTGACCGAGCGCCACGGCGGGGACGCCGGCGCGATGCGCGCGGCCATCGACGCGGCGCTCGCCGGGACGGACGTGCTCCCGCGCGCACGACGCGGGCGTGCGACCGTCGTCGCGTCCGGCGGATCCGCGACGGCGCTCGCCGCGCTCGACCTGGGGCTCGCGACGTACGATCCCGCGCGCGTCCACGGCCACGCGCTCGCCGTCGACCGCATCGGCGCGCTCGCCGCGCGCGTCCGGGACGGCGGTCCGCACCCCGGGCTCGATCCCGACCGCGCGGCGATCCTGCCCGCGGGCGCGCTCGTCCTGACGGGGGTCGCGGCCGCCGCCGGCGCCGGCGTCCTCCGCGTGAGCGACCTCGGCGTCCGCCACGCGTACCTCGCGGAGCGCCTCGCCGCCGGGGGCGTGCGCGTGGATCTGCGGAGCCTGGTCGCGTGACCGCCGCCGAGCTCGACGCGGCGCTCGCGACGGCCGGCGTCCCGCCGGACGGCGTCGGCGCCGCGGGCCGCGCCTGGCTCCTCGCCGCACCGGCGGGCGAAGTGGCCGAAGGCCTCGCGCGCGCCGCCGATCCGGCGGTCGCCGTCACGGGGCTCGCCCGCCTCGTCGAGCTCGCGCCCGCGGCCGTCGCGGGGCGCGTCGCGGACCTGCTCGTCGTCCTCGGCGGGAGCGCGGCGCTCGCGGCGGCGCTCGCGGCGGAGGGTGCCGGGTGGCCCGCGCTCCTCGCGACGCTCGACGACGCGGGGCGCACCGTCGCCGAGCACCGGGCACGCCTCGCCGGCGCGACCGGGCCGCTCGCGCGCGGCGAGCTGCAGGCGCTCCTCCGCCGCTACCGGCGGCGCGAGGTCGTCCGGATCGGCGGGCGCGATCTCGTCGGGCGCGCGGGCGTCGACGAGACCGTGCGCGAGCTGTCGACGCTCGCCGAGGCGGTGATCGCCGCCGCGGTCGACGCGACCGTCGCGCGCCTCGCCCGTGAGCTCGCGCCGGCGCCGCCGGGCGGGTTCGTCGTGCTCGGGATGGGAAAGCTCGGGGGCGGCGAGCTCAACTACAGCTCCGACGTCGACCTCGTGTACGTCTACGAGCACGACGCCGATGCGGGCGGGCGGACGAGCCGCGAGTGGTTCGCGCGCCTGGCGGAGGAGGTGACCCGCGTGCTGGCCGAGCCGACGGCCGACGGACGCTGCTTCCGCGTCGATCTGCGCCTGCGGCCGGGCGGCGGCGAAGGGCCGCTCGCCGTCTCGCTCGGCGCCGCGGTCTCCTATTACGAGACGTGGGGGCAGACGTGGGAGCGCGCGGTGTGGCTGAAGGCGCGGCCGATCGCCGGCGACGTCGCGCTCGGCGAGCGGCTCCTCGCCGAGCTCGCGCCGTTCGTCTACCGCCGCTACCTCGACTTCGGGACGATCGACGATCTGCAGGCGATGAAGCGGCGGGTCGACGCGTCGGTCCGCGAGGGCGAGCGCAACGTGAAGCTCGGCCGCGGCGGCATCCGCGAGGTCGAGTTCTTCGTGCAGGCGCAGCAGCTCATCCACGCCGGCAAGGACGCGCGGCTGCACGAGCGCGCGACGCTCGCGACGCTCGAGCGCCTCGCGGCGACCGGGTACGTCGAGCCCGCGCGCGCGCAGGCGCTGATGGACGCGTATCGCTTCCTCCGCGACGTCGAGCACAAGGTGCAGATCGTCCACGAGCGCCAGACGCACGCGATCCCGGGCGATCCGGCGGAGGAGCGCGCGCTCGCGCGACGGCTCGGGCTCCGCGACGCGGATCCCGTCGCGGCCTTCCGCGCGCTCCTCGCCCGACACACCGGCGCGGTGCACGCGGCGTTCGACGCGCTCTTCCACGGCGCCGAGGAGGAGCGCCGGCGCGGCGGCGACGTCGGGACGGCCGGGATCCTCGACGCGCTCGGCGACGACGAGCGGACGGCGGCGCGGCTCGCCGCAATCGGGTTCGCCGACCCGGCCGCCGCGGTGCGCGAGCTCCGGCTGCTGCGCGACGGCCCGCCGCGCGCGCCCGCGTCGCCCCGCCGGCGACAGGCGCTCGCGACGCTCGCGCCGTCGCTGCTCGCGGAGCTCGCGCGCTCCGCCGCGCCGGATCGATCGCTCCGCCACCTGGCGACGTTCATCACCACGGTCGGCGCGCGGACGAGCTACCTCCACCTCCTGCTCGAGAACCCGGGCGTGATGCGCCTCCTCGTGCGGCTGTTCGCGGCGAGCGAGTTCCTGTCCCAGTTCTTCCTCCGCCACCCGGAGCTCCTCGACAGCCTCGTGCGCGCCGACCTCGTGCAGGTCGATCGCACGGCCGACGGCATGGCCGCCGAGCTCGCGACCCGGCTCGACGCCGCACCCGATCTCGAGTCCGCGCTCGACACGATCCGGCGCTTTCGGCACGAGGAGTTCCTCCGGATCGGCGTGCACGACATCGAGGGCGAGCTGCCGCTCGTCGCGGTCGAGCGCCAGCTGTCCGATCTCGCCGCGACCTCGCTCCAGGCGGCGCTCGCGATCGCCCGTCGCGAGGTGTGCGCGCGCACGGGGATGCCCGCCTGCGGCGAGAGCGAAGCGCTCGTCGTCCTCGGCATGGGGAAGCTCGGCGGCGCGGAGCTCAGCTACAACTCCGACCTCGACCTGATCTTCGTCTACGACGCCGGCGACGCGGCGCGCTGGTCGGGCCGGCTCGGGCCGCACGACTTCTTCACGCGCATCGCGCAGCGGACGATCAGCGCGCTCCAGACGCCGACGCGCGAGGGGATCGCGTACCGGATCGACACGCGGCTCCGGCCGTCGGGGAACCAGGGGCCGCTCGTGTCGTCGCGCGAGGCGTTCGAGGCGTATCACCGGACGAGCGCCGCCGTGTGGGAGCGGCAGGCGCTCATCAAGGCGCGCGCGGTCGCCGGTCCGCCGGCGCTCCGCGCGGAGCTCGAGGCCGTCGTCGAACGCTTCGTCTACGGCCGCGGGCTCACCGACGGCGAGCGCGCCGGGATCGCGCGCATGCGCGAGCGGATCGAGCGCGAGCGCGCCGCCGCGGGCGGCCTCGCGAGCTTCAAGACCGGGCGCGGCGGGCTGGTCGACGTCGAGTTCCTCGTGCAGATGCTCCAGCTCCGCCACGGCCACGACCATCCGGCGATCCGTCTCCGGACGACGCGTGCCGCGCTCGCGGCGCTCGCCGCGGAAGGGCTTCTCACGGCCGACGAGGCGCGCACGCTCGTCGACGGCTATGCGTTCCTCCGGGCGGTCGAGAGCCGGCTCCGGCTCGATTGCGACCAGCCCGTCGAGGCGCTCGACGACGCGGCGGAGACGCTCGTGCCGCTCGCGCGGCGGCTCGGCTACGAGGGAGCGGACGCGGACGTCGCAGCGGCGCTCGCAGCGGATCACGCGCGCCACCGCGACGGCATCCGCGCGGTCTACGATCGTCGCGTCGCGGATCCCGCGGCGTAGTTTGCGTTCGCGTCGGGTCTCGGGCTACCTGTGACCCGGGATGGAGAAGACCGAGCGCATCTGGCTCGACGGCCGCCTCGTCGGCTGGGACGAAGCGCAGGTGCACGTCCTCACCCACTCGCTGCACTACGGTCTCGGCGTCTTCGAGGGCATCCGGTGCTACGAGTGTCACGACGGCCGCTCGGCGATCTTCCGGCTCCGCGAGCACGTCGATCGGCTCTACGGCTCGGCGCACGTCCTCGACCTCGCGATGCCGTTCCCGCGGGATGCGATCATGGCGGCGTGCGTCGAGACCGTGCGTGTGAACCGCCTCCGCGAGTGCTACCTCCGCCCGCTCGCCTTCCTCGGCGACGGCGAGATGGGGCTCTCCGCGCGTCCGGCGACGCGTGTCGCGATCGCGGCGTGGCCCTGGGGCGCATACCTCGGCGACGAGGGCCTCAAGCGCGGCATCCGCGTGAAGACGAGCTCCTTCGCGCGCTTCCATCCGAACACGCTCCTCACGAAGGCGAAAGCCACCGGCCACTACGTGAACTCGATCCTCGCCTCCCAGGAGGCGCGGCGTGCCGGCTACGACGAGGCGCTGCTGCTCGACGTCGACGGCTACGTCTCCGAGGCGAGCGGCGAGAACGTCTTCATCGTCTCCGACGGCGTCGTGAAGACGACGCCGCTGCCGACGGTCCTCGGCGGCATCACGCGCGACGCGTCGCTCCGCATCCTCGCCGACCTCGGCATCGCGTGCCGCGAGGAGCGCTTCACGCGCGACGAGATCTACCTCGCCGACGAGGCCTTCTTCACCGGCACCGCCGCGGAGGTGACCCCGATCCGCGAGCTCGACGATCGCCGGATCGGCGACGGCACGCCCGGGCCGACGACGCGCCGCCTCCAGGACATCTTCTTCGCCGTCGTGCGCGGCCGCGAAGACCGCTACCGGTCCTGGCTGACGTACGTCTGAGTTCCGGTCGTCAAGAAACTGACGATCGCGGCGCGTCAGCGGACCGGATCCGCGGCGCCTCCGCCGGCACGGAACCTGCTCCCTGTCGCGCTCTGATGTTCCACGCGACGATCCACGCGGGCGCGCGGGAGCCGCTCCGGCTCTCGGGGCAAGTGGTCCCCTACGACCTCGAGGTCCTGCGCGAGCACGTCCTCGCGCGTCGCGTGCGCGGCATGCGGGTCGACGTGCGGCTCGCGCCGGCGCTTCGCCCGGCATTCCTCGAAGCGCTCGCGGATCTCGGACGTCGCGGCGTCGAGTTCGTGCTGCACGGCTGAGCGGCGTGGAGGTGGGGATGCGGCGGTTGTGGTTCCGGCTCGCACCGATCGTCTTTCTGCTCGCGTGGGTCGCGGCCGCGCCGGCGGCCGACGTCGTCCTCGACCGACCGCAGCGCGTGAAGGACGTGCTCGTCGTGAACGCCGACGGTGACCTCACCGTCGCCGCCGACGTGCGCGGATCGAGCGGCGCGACGATCGTCATGGCCGCGAGCGGCGACATCCACGTCGCGGCCGGCGTGTCGATCCTCGGCGGCGACTTCGTGATGCTGTCGGCGGGCGGAAACGTCGACCTCGGCGACGGCGTCCGGATCGCCACGCACGAGCGCGACGGGGCGGCGGGTGCGAAGGTCGACGCCAGCGGCTCGATCGTCGTCGGCTCGGGGCTCCGCATGACGTCCGGCATGGTCCGGCTCGGCACGCGGCCCGGCGGCGGCTCGATCACGGTCGGTCCGGGCGCGGTGCTGGTGGCCGGCGATACCGCGGAGGTCACGGCCGCCGGAGACGTCTCGCTCGACGACGCCGACGTGCGCGCGCCGACGATCTTCATGACCGCGCAGCACGCGGGCGCGGGCGGCGTGCTGTCGCTCACCGGGACGGTGCTCCGCGCGCGCGACGACCTCGTGCTCGAGGCGGCGGGCGGACCGGGAAGCCTCCTCGACGTCCGCGGGATGACGCTGCGGACGCCTCGCTCGTGCAGCCGCACGATGCTCGCGGATCGCATCCTCCACTGACGCCGCCGGACGCCGCGCCGCGGCACGTTCGCTTGCCCTCCACCGGCGTGTCAGGTAGCTACGCCGGATACCACCACTGGAGGGACTGATGCGACGGAGCGTTCTACTCGCCTGCCTGGCTGGTCTGGGGCTCGCCCTCGGCGGCTGCGGCGGCTCGGACAAGCCGAGCCAGACGCCCGCCACGACGGCGCAGCCCGGAGCCGCGACGGCGACGACGACCGCCCCGGCGGCGCAGGCCGACGACGACAGCGAGTACGAGCTCGACGTCATCGCGGAGGCGGAGCCCGACGAAGGCGCCCCGCCGCTGAAGGTCCAGTTCACCGCGTCGGTGGAGGAGGAGACGGGCGGCCCCTTCGGGTTCAGCTGGGATTTCGGCGACGGCAACAAGAGCACGGACCAGAACCCCGTCCATACCTACGACAAGGTCGGCGAGTACACGGCGACGCTCACGGTGACCGATCAGAAGGGTCACAAGGGCACCGACGAGATCGACATCTTCGCCGAGACCGACGACGACGGGGGCAGCAACCCCGAGCAGTGACGTCCGGGTCCGCGTCCCGGATTACGGGCAGCTCTCGTCGACCTGCTGCTCCGCCCACTCGAGGTCGGTGAGCGCCGGCGCGAGGGCGGCGCTCTCGGCATGGCACCGGTAGCCGGCACCGCCGAGACAGCGGGTCAGGCGGCCGGAGAGATCGCTCACGCGATCGGCCGCGTCGCGCCACCGCGTCCGGGCGCGGGCGCAGCTCCCGAGCGCGGCGAGCCGCCGTGCGACGTCCTCGCTCAACCCGCGCGGCGGCGCCTCCTCGGCTGACGTCGTGTCCCCGGCCGCGGCCACCGGCGCCGCGGGCGCGGGCGCCGCGGGCGCGGGCGCCGCGGGCGCGGGCGCGACCGGTGTGGGCGCGGCGGGCGGCGGCGCGGGCGCGACGGCCGCCGGGACCGTCGCGGGCGGACGCGCGGACACGGCAGGCGGCGCGGGCACGGTCGCCGGCGTCGGCGGCGGAGGGCCAGGCGGCGCGACGGCGGCCGCCGCAGGCGAGGGCGCGGGAGGATGGGCGGGCGGCGGCGCGGCCGGCGGTAGCACGGTCGCCGGCGGGACGGCGGTCGTGACCGCGGCCGGCGGCCCGGCCGGCTCCGCCGACCCGACCCGTCCTGCGTCGGGTCCGGCGACGTCGACGACCTCGATCTGCGACACGCTCTTCAGGACCATCTCCGGGCGGCCCTGGAACCTTCGGAGGAGGCCGGACGCACGGACGCGTCGATTGGCGTAGAGCCGTTCCGGCGCGCGCGGAACGGAGCTCAGGAGGCCGAGCACCAGCACGACGTGCGCGGCGTGCGGATCGTCGGGCGCGAACTCGAGATACCAGGCGTCCGGCGTCGTCCGGACGGCGGCCACGACGCCGTCGAGGGTGACGATCTCTCCGACGTGAGCGGCCGCCTCCTGCCAGGCGACGACGGGAGGCGCGAGCGCGCGGGCCGCGCCCGCGACGAGGATCATCGCGAGGGCGGCGACGCGGCGGCTCACTCCGCGGGCTCGACGGGCGTCACGACGCGCTCCACCTCGCCCGTATCGGTCGCGAGCAGCACCTCGAGCGTCCGGTAGGCGCCCCGCGGGTAGTACACCCAGCCGCTCGCCGAGAATTGCGGCGCGAGCGACGCGTCGCGGAGCGCGGCGTCGTTCCACGGTCCCGGATCCGCCGTCGCGGCGTGCCCCTGCACGACGCCGCCGATGAGCCCGAAGAAGGCTCCGACCGCGCTTCCCGCCGCGGTGGCGAGGCCGACGCCTCCCTGGATCGCGCCCGAGATCGCGCCGCCGACCGCGCCGAGCACGCTTCCGGTCGCGGCGCCGACGGCGGCGGAGCGGACGACGCCCGGCGCCGCGTGGCCGCCGCTCCGTCGCGCGGCGTCGTCCGGCGCGAGCGGCGCGATGCGCGCTCCCTGGTCGTCGCCGACGTAGAGCTGGCGCGGATCCAGCCGCAGCGTCGCGCGCGTGCCGTTGGTGACGGCGACCGCGACGGGCGACACGTCGCCCGACGGCGCGCCCGCGCGCGCGGCGATTCGTATGCGGCCCGCCTCCGGGGCCGGCACCGGCAGCGCGGGACCCGGCCCGTGCGTCGCGCATCCGGCGACGAGCGCCACGACAGCGAGGGAACGAAGCATCGGGCGTGCTTATCCACGCCCCCGGCGGGGCGCAACCGGACGCCCCCTGGTGCGACGGCGTCCCCCGCGGCGCCGTCACCGGACGGGTCGGCTCGATGCGCTAGCGGCGCATGCCGCCGCGTCCGCCGCCCCCGCCGCCGCCTCCGCCGCCGCCGCCGGGCGCGCGCTCGCGCGCCTCGCTCACCGTCAGCGGCCGGCCGCCGAACGGCTTTCCGTGCAGCGCGGAGACCGCGGCCTGCGCCTGGGCGTCGGTCGCCATCTCGACGAACGCGAACCCGCGCGGGCGGCCGGTCTCCCGGTCGGTCACGATCTTCACCTCCTCGACCTGACGGCCGTCCTGCTCGAAGAGCGCCCGCAGCTGCTCTTCCTCGCACTGGTAAGGGAGGTTCCCGACGTACAGTCTCTTTCCCATTCTAGCTCCCGACTCGCGCGACGGGCGCGTGCCGTCGCGACGTACGGTCGGGCTTCTAGCATGGCGCTTGCGCCAGCGTCTAGGCGGGGTTCAAGAGCCTCGACAGCTAGAAAAAGACATGCCGGCGATGGCGAAGACCCTGGCGGATCAGGTCCTGCACCGCGGCGCGGACGTGCGCCGCGTGCCGGGCGACGACGTCCGGGGTCGGTGCGCCACGGAGCCGGATGGGAGCCCCGAAATGCAGGCGATACTTCACCGGCAGCGGGAAGACGACGGTCGGCGTGAGCGGGGCGACCGGGGTCCCGACCAGACGGGCGAGCCAGGCCGGATTGGCGAGGAGCGGCGCCTCCTCCTCGGCCCCGATCACGGCGACCGGGACGATCGGGGTGCCGGTCGCGAGCGCCACGTGGACGAAGCCGTGCCCGAACGCGCGCAGGCGATAGCGCTCCCGCCACGGCCGGCCGAGCGCCTTCACGCCCTCCGGGAACGTCAGGACCGCGCCGCCGGCGCGCAGGAGGTCTTCACAGGCCGGGCGGCGCCCGTCGACGGCGCCGATCCGCTGCGCCGCGGCACCCAGGATCGGGAGCGTCATCAGCCGGTGCTCCGCCATGCCGTGGAGCAGCCGGGGCGGATCGGCGTCGAGGAGGCAGGCCGTCGTGATCATGGCGCCGTCCCACGCGAGCACGTGCGACCCGTGATTGGCGACCAGCATGACGGGGCCGGCCGGCAGGCCATCGAGGCCGAACGTCTCGACCCGGAAGTATTTCCGGTAGACGCTCCCGGTCACGAGGAACAGCCGGACGGCGGTGTCGAAGCGGAACCCGAACCGCTCGGGCGGCCTGTCCTCGAGCGCGCAGGCGCGCGCCAGGCGCTCCCGGATCCGGGCCTCGAACGCGCGATAGCGCCGCACGACGGGGAGGCCGCGGCGCGGGCGCTCCGGCGTCGGAGCAGGCGTCGGGACAGGCTCGGACGGGGCGGTCCACCCCGGGAGTGGATGCGAGCTCATCGGTCGCCTCAATCGATCCTGATCGGGGCGCGGGCGTAGTTCCGCGGCCCGGTGAACCGGACGAGCGCCGGCGGCTCGCCGGGCTGGACGAAGAACCGCGACCGCGGCGCCACGAGCCGGATCAGCGGATCGAGCGCCCAATGCACCGTCGGGTTCAGGTCGAAGACGACCGTGTCGAGCGCGACGCCCGCTCGCGTGATGCGGGCCGCGTCGCCGCGGACGAACTCGAGGTCGATGACGTACGGCTTGGGCGTCGGGGCGACGGTCCGGAACGCGACCCGGCCGCCCTCGGCGTTCGCGTCGAAGTTCTTGAGCACGATGAAGACGAGCGGCCCCCAGTACGTGCCCTGCGGGAGATCGGTCGCCTTGTCGACGGTCTGCCGGTCCGCGCCGGTGCCCCAGCTGCCGCGGAGGTGGCCGCCCGCGACGTCGATCGACAGGTCGACGGTCGTCTCCCCGCTCCGGTCGCGAATGATCGATCGACCGCTCACCGCCTCGAGCGTCG
>Ga0070741_10009504_pt1 | contig 18833 bp, 24 predicted proteins | sample Coa_R1_4_FD_66440 | JGI IMG/M metagenome (GOLD analysis project Ga0070741, IMG submission 66440) | Surface soil microbial communities from Centralia Pennsylvania, which are recovering from an underground coalmine fire - Coalmine... | ecosystem: Environmental > Terrestrial > Soil > Unclassified ...
GAATCCTACTCCTCCTTTATGCAAGGTATCCAGAATACCACCTTGAACAGGGGATACGATTTCATCTTTGTGGATGGGATAGATGCCCTACGGAGGGAGTTTGCAATCAAACTATGGCCACATCTTAAGGTAGGAGGCACTATGGCTTTTCACGATACCCGCAGAGCACATGACTTCAGGAATGTCCTGGAAGTCCTGGCACAGTTCCAGAACGAGATAGGGATCGTGGATTTTAACGCAGGCCATTCCAATATTACCCTAGTGGAGAAGAAGAAAGCCGAACCCTATGAAAACTGGCAGATAACCGAGGATAAAAAACCATGGATGCTTGGTTATGGCGATGTTCCACCAGAAGAGGTGGATAAAATTAAATCACTATTAAAACCAGAACAAAATGGGAATTAAAATCATGCGGATCGAAGCTGAAGGAAGAGGAAAAAGAGGAAAAAATTGACGAGACCTTCTGGGATACCAAGGAGGGGAAGAAAATCATCGCAGGGCATGCCCTGGGTCTCTTTCGGAAATATGGCCTGCAGTTGGCAATTGCTCGGGAAAATCCTCTCCTTGGCAAACTCATCGGCATGGGAAAAAGTGCCGCCTTCGGGAGGTACGCAGAGCTGCTCACCGAGAAAGCCATTGAGTACGCCGAGCTGGAAGAGTGGGCTTTTAAGCGGACCCAGAACTTTGATGAACTAAGTAAATAGCAAGCATATGAGCGTTTTTGACGAGTTGATGAAGGATGCGGAAGATGGGATGGCAGGCAGAAACGCAGGCATCCCCATGGGGTTTGTTAGACTGAACAATCATATCTCGATTCGTAAGTCTAACAACTACCTCATTGGGGGGTACACAGGGAGCGGCAAGACCTCTCTGCTAGATGATGCCTTTGTGCTTAACCCGGTGGATTGGTACTTGAAAAACTACAGCAAGACCGACATTCGGTTGAAGATCATTTATTGGACCATGGAGAGACGTAAGAACTTCAAGCTGATGAAGTGGATCTCCCGGAAGATCTTCCTGGATCATGGCCTTATCATTCCCGTCACTCGTTTGATGGGGTGGTGTCCGGCAGATCAGCGATTGACCAAGGAGGAACACGATATCCTAGGTACTTACAGAGACTACATCGAGGCGCTCCTGGAGGTGGTGGATATCCAGGACCGGCCAGAGAACCCTACGGGGTTTCGCAACTACATGAAGAACTATCATCTGCAGCACGGCAAAGTAGAGGAGATCGACGAATTTCACAAGATCTATATCCCTAATAACCCTTACTTACTAACCTTAAAGATCCGTGACCATATGGGACTGGCTAAAGGGGAAAAAGATCTACGGGGGAAAAAGGAAATCCTTGACAAGTGCTCAGAAGACGATCGCCATGACAGGGATTTCTACGGCACTTCCTGCGTGAATGTATCCCAGTTCAACCGGGATATCGCCAATCCTATCCGCATCAAAAATGGGGATGTAGAGCCCATGCTGGAGGACTTTAAAGATACGGGCAACACCCAGGAAGATGCAGACGTGGTTCTTTCTTTGTTTGATCCCATGCGCTATAAGGTCCCCGATCCTTCTGGATATGACCTCAATAAGCTCCGGGATGCCCAAAAGAGGAAGAAGTACCGTGCTCTTCGGATTCTGAAGAACTCTTATGGCGCGGATGATATTCGTATTGGCCTGGCTTACCAACCGGAGATCGGTATGTTCAAGGAGATGCCCAAGCTATCTGACACCACCCCAGATACCTACGATGCCATCCTGGATAATACCTATTTCCTACCCAATTACCGTTAAAATCAACAAACATGCTCACGATTAACATGAACACTGGGGAGGGGTATAAAGAGCTGATCCTCCCCGATAAACAGCCGCATATTACCCTGGATGCAGGGGATATGGACATGGCTGTCAAAGTCATCTGCTCCCTCTCTGGGCATCCCAGTCTCAAGTTGATTGAGCTCTGCATGGTAGCGGAGATACTCAATCGGCAGAAATTCTATTGGGAGCTGCACATTCCTTATCTTATGGGAGCTCGCTGGGACCGGATAATGCCCACCAAGTACGACAGCTTTGATCTGAAAGTGGTGGCAAATATTATCAACTCCCTAAAAGCCAACGTTGTATACCTGTATGATCCACATTCTGATGTGGCACCTGCCCTGATTGAGAACGTGACCGTGGTGGACAACCGGCATTTGGTGGAGGCATACAAAGAACAGGAGGCTGTGCTGATTATCCCTGATGCAGGAGCTGCCAAAAAGGCATTCAAGTATGCTGAGTGGAATCCCAACATCAAAGATTTTATCCATTGCATTAAGCACAGGGACCCTTCTAATGGAAATATTACACTGGAGGTCCTGGAGCCAGAAAAGTCGGCTGGGAGAAATTGTGTTATTATTGATGATATTTGCGATGGGGGTGGAACGTTCATCCAGATTGCAAACCAACTAGGAGATCTGCCTGCTTCCCTGACATTAATTGTTACCCATGGCATTTTCTCTAAAGGTTTCCATGATTTAGAGAACCTATTTGACCAAATTATCACCTCAGACTCTCATCAGTCTTCCTATGAGGGTAAAAATGTTAAAGTAATACCATATGACTACTAACACCGATTTCTTCCTGGATGAGAAAGCAGCGTTGCAGCGCTTGCTCCAGGAGTACGAGAAGCACGGGCAATTGGTAGTGGGCTATGACTTCGATGACACTGTCCATGATTTTCATGGCAGAGGATGTACCCATGAAAAGGTCATAGCCCTTCTCCGGGACCTGAGAGATATAGGGTGTAAGTGCATCGCCTGGACCTGTTACCCCAACCTGAAGTATGTTATTGACTACTGTAAAGAGCATGACATACCCTTGGATGGAGTGAACAAGGACATCATTGAGCTACCCTGGACCTCCCGAAAGCCCTTTTACTCAGTGCTCCTGGATGACCGAGCAGGGCTCCTGCAAGTGTACAACGACCTAACAGCATTCGTAGAAATCATAAAATCAAAGAAACATGCGAACAATGGCACAGGGGCAATGGCATCCCGAAATTGACCAGGAAATCGTGAACACCCTCACGGAGATGAATGGAGAAAGGTACAACATCCACAAAGCTTCGGAGGAAGCCCAGGAATTGGGACTCGTGCTTAACCAATATCTCCTGAAACCTACCAAGGTAGACAAGCAGGAGATTGTGGATGAGATTGGGGATGTCCTTATCCGTATCCAGATCTTGATGAACATGGGGCTGGTCAGTGAAGAAGAGGTGCAGGCAAGGATTGACTACAAGCTATCGAAGTACCAGGAATACCTGGATCACAAACTGTACAATCAAATCTGATAATCATGCGATTACGACCGTACAATCTAATTGATGCCTATAAGTACGGGCATCCCAGACAGTATCCCGAGGGTACATCTATTGTTTTTAGTAACCTTACTCCCCGAAAATCCAGGGTCCAGGGGGTAGATAGCATTACCTTCTTTGGCCTGCAGTATTTCCTAAAGGAATATCTCCAACACCAATGGAGACAAGAATTCTTTGAGGAACCCCTGGACAAAGTATTAAGTGACTGGCAACGGAGGTACACTAGTATCCTGGGACAAGTACCTTTTAAGGAGGACATTGATCGCATTGCTCAGTTATGGGAATACGATAACCTGCCCCTAGAGATCCGGGCTTTACCGGAAGGCTCCCAGGTTCCCATGCGTATTCCTCCCTTGGTTGTCTGGAATACAGAGCCTTGGGCCTACTGGTTGACCAATAACATTGAGACGGTCATGAGCGCTACCCTTTGGCAGCCTTGTACGTCTGCTACCCTGGCTCGGGAGTTCTACAAGGAATTCCACCGAGGAGCGCTGAAGACAGTAGGTAATACCGATTTTATCCAATGGCAAGGGCACGATTTCTCCTTTAGAGGGATGTCTTCTGTAGAAAGTGCCGTGTTGAGTGCTGCAGCTCACCTATTGTATTTCACTGGTACGGATACCGTGCCCGCACTAGACTTCCTGGAGGATTATTACTTTGTGAATTCCGATGCTATTCTTATTGGCGGATCGGTACCTGCTACCGAGCACAGCGTCATGTGTATGGGTGGCAAGGAGACCGAAATTGATACTTTCAGGAGGTTACTGGGCCTCTATCCCACTGGTATTCTGTCTGTTGTGTCAGATACCTGGGATTTCTGGAAAGTTATCACTGAGACCCTCCCTCAGCTAAAAGAGGAAATTATGGCTCGGGATGGGAAGCTAGTAATTCGTCCTGATAGTGGAGATCCAGCTGATATCATATGCGGAGTAACAAGCAATAGATTTCCTGACCTAACTCCAGGCACAGATATCTGGGGGAAAAAGTGGTCAGATTCTGAAATAAAAGGGGCTATTGAATGCCTATGGGATATCTTCGGTGGCAAGGTTAACGAATTGGGCTACAAGGAGTTAGACCCCCATATTGGTCTCATCTACGGAGATTCCATCAATATTGCCCGTGCCCGAGATATTAATGGAAGACTGGAAGCTAAGGGATTTGCCACTACCAACTGGGTAGCTGGTATTGGTTCCTATACTTACCAGTATAATACAAGGGATACCTTTGGTTGGGCTATGAAAGCTACTTATGGAGAGATTGGAGAGGAAACCCGTGAGATCTACAAGGACCCCAAGACCGATGATGGTACCAAGAAGTCAGCCAAGGGGTTGATTGCGGCCTACGAGGAGCCGGGTGGTACCTTCTCCATGAAGGATCAGGCTACCTGGGACGAGGTAAAAAATTGTGCATATGTGCCAGTATTCCGGAACGGTGCTCTTATCAACCCGCAGAGCCTTCTGGAGATCAGGGAAATCGCAAAGAGCTTCATTTATGAAAAAGCAACGGTTTAAAAGACGACAACAGGGGCAAAAAAGAGGGGAGAAATCCTCTCTTTCTCCCAGAAATTTCGTACCTTCGGCAGCTCGTGAGAATGAGCCGGTTGGCAGTACCTTCCTAGGGTATAAACTTCTGAATGTCAACCGGTTGTGGACGTGGCCCGACTTATTGGACGTCGAGTTTAAATAGCAATCATATATGGGAAATCAGAAGCTGATCAGAGACTACTACAAGATCCTGTTGGTAGGACCAACGGGGACAGGGAAAACAGATTCGTTTAGGAACATGGATCGCCAGAGAACCGGTTTCATCAACGCAGAGAACAAGCCGATGCCTTTTGATGGCCGGTTCAAGTATTTAGCCAGACCAAAGAAGTTCGGGGGTGTCATGAAAGCATTCGAGGACTATGCCAATAACCCAGAAATAGACGTTATTGTGCTGGACAGCCTAAGTGCTGTGTTCGACATGCTGGTCAAGGAGATGCGAGCGAATTTCTCTGGTTATGACATTTGGAACAATTACAATAAGATGATCGGAGAGCTGTTTTCCAAGATCAAGGATGCTGAAAAAGAGGTATTCATTACCGCTCACTATGAAATTCTCAACCTTGAGGGGGACGCTGAAAAGCGAGTAAAGGTCAAGGGGAAAGAATGGGAAGGTCAGGTGGAGAAAGAATTTACCATTGTCTTATACACCCAGCAAAAGTGGGTGGATGAGAAACCGGTGTATTCTTTCCGCACGGCTGGGGAGGGCATGAGTGCCAAGTGTCCAACAGGTATCTTTGGAGAGGGAGTTTATGTCATACCGAATGATTCCAAGGCAGTCTTGGATAAGGTAGTAGAGTTTGCTGGTAAGTCGGCATCAGTGGACGTAGAGATCTTTAATTAATGAGAGAACCATTTAAACAGTACCATTATGTCAGTAAAAGGAAAAACAAGAGAAAACAAGGAATTCAAGAAGAAAACAGGCTTCTTCAAGGGTGAAGTAGTAGCCATCAATCCCAGTAAAGAACAGCTGGAAAAGCTGCTGGAAACTGAGATCGAAGGCGAAGTAGAGTATACCGGAACTGAAGAAGTGGAGGGAGGGGAAACTGTGAAAAAGGCACAGATCGTGTTCTGGGTACGTAACCTGGAAGAGGAGGACGGAAGGACCGTCTACCGGCCTGTAAGGTTCTTCTTGAAGGATTTGGACAGAGAAAACAGTGTAAAGCCAGAGGAAGAGGGTACGAAGCTGCGTAAAAAGCAGTATATCAACACAGTAGGTACCACTACCTGGGCAGACAGGGAGACGAACCTGCCTGAGTGGTTCAAAGAGAGAAGCTACCGGGTAGCGAAGGTGGGTGAGGAGGAGTTGTATAACTTCGTGAAGGCATGGTTGAATAAGCTGGACATCAATGATGCAGAAGCAACACTGTCCTTTGACTGGAAAAAGCTGATCAATGGCGATGTCCGGGAGCTTAGTGGACAGATCAAAGGATCATATGATAGCAGCATTGCTCCGCTGGTGATTGTAAGAAGAGTGGAGAAAGAAGGGGAGGAAGTCAAGGAATACGAGCAGATCTACAACCGTAACATGTTGCCAGGTTTTGCCATTGAATCCCTTGACAAGAAAGCGGTGAACGAGGAGTTCATTAGCCGAGCAAAATCGACCGACCGGAAGAAGCGCAACAAGTTGCAAAAGTTCGTCCTGGAAGTCACTGACTCCCAGTACGGCATCAAGGATTTCTTCACCCTGGGTAAATTGGAGGATTACGATCCTTCCAAAAACCCCGTGGCCAGTAAGAAAGTCCTGATGGACGATGACACCAGCTACTAAGCTTCTTTTTGTTATCCATTTTGTACAAATTGAGCTAGAGCCCCGGTGTTTCTACATCGGGGTTATTTTTTAATTTCCTATTAATATGGCCGTTCAAGGTAAGGTTAAAGAAAAGCTTACCTTATCCTGGATATTGGAGAGAGTCAGCGAATACGAGATCTATCGGTACTACATGGGAAGAGATTTTAGCCTGGGAGTTACCACTCATTCGCCTTTCCGAAAGGATCAGAATCCAAGTTTTTCTATTATAGCCACGAAGACAGGTAAGCTACATCACACAGATTTCGCCGATTCCTCCAAAAGAGGAACCTGCCTTGACTTTGTCATGCAATTACACCACCTGTCTTTTGTAGATGCCTTGCGAAAAGTAGCCCACGATTTCTGTTTGATCGCCCCGGATGGTAGTTTCCAGGGAGGAGTGAGGAGGCCCCTGGAGGACTGCAGGGAGCAAAAACCCAAGGAACCTACTCTTATCCAGGTACGCTCCCGGAGGTTTGATTCAGCAGATCTGGCTTATTGGCAGCAGTATGGCATCACAGAAGAGGAGCTGAAAGCAAACGACGTCTATGCAGTCCGCAAGCTCTATCTGAATGGAGAGGTGATCCCTTTCCCCAGCACAGAGTTAATCTTCGGCTACCTGTTTGACGATAAGTGGAAAATCTACCGTCCTTTGGGGGACCGTAAGACCAAGTGGCTGAGCAATGTGGCACAAAGTACGCTCAGTGGGAAAAAGAAGATAGTACCCGGGACCAAGATTGCGCTGATCACCAAGTCCAAAAAGGACGAGATGGTGCTCAGTAAGATCATTCCCACTACTTGTTCTACCCAAAATGAGAGCGAATTTTCCATTACTAAGGAGAACATCGATGTCCTCCAGGAGAACTGTGAAAAGATTTATGTTAACTTCGATTCTGATGACGTAGGAGTCCAGGCATGTAAGTACTACAACCAGTTTGGCTTTGGGTGGATCAACTGCCCAAGAGGCTACACGAAACCAGATGGTACTTATATCAAGGATTTCGCTGATCTAGTCCGCTATCACGGTATGGAAGCTGTAACCAATCACTTTAAAAGCAAAAAGTTAATTTAATGGAATTCAAGATCGTAAAGGCTCCCAAGCCTAAAAAAGCCGAAGCCGATCCCCTTCCCAGGGAAAGGAACAGTAAGTACATGAAACTGTTCAGTGCCATGAAGAAACTCCACCCCGGAGATCATGTGGAAGTCGAGACAGATATTGCCTATGCTCGCCTGACTGGGCGTACCAACAGGATCAGAGCAGGTCTACGGAGGTTCCTGGACCGGCTCCCCAGCAAGAAATTCGAGCTGCATAGTCTCCTCTCCACCAACGAAGGAAAAGGCTATACCATCATCATCAAAAGAGTAGCATAATTATGCAATATGAAAAGGTCGCAGACCAGTTTGGGTCCTGGGGGCCTAAGCTGAGGCCATTTATTGAGTCGCCGGCGTTCGATGCCATATTCAAGACGCTGAAGGATAGGGCTAGGGAAGGCGTTACCATTTGTCCTGCCAGTCCGGATGTATTTCGGACTTTCAAGGAAACTCCCTATGATCGCCTCAAGGCCGTATTCCTCCTCCAGGACCCTTATCCCTGGATGAAGAACGGAGTCATGGTGGCAGATGGTATCCCGATGAGCTGCCGGAATACAAAGGTATTGCAACCCTCACTGGAGCTGTTTTACCATGGAATGCAGGAAGACCTGAAAATCAATATTCCCAGGCAGCCTGATCTTACCTATCTAGCCAACGAAGGGGTGCTTATCCTAAATGCCAGCCTCACAGTGGAATTGAACAAACCAGGATCACACGCTGGAATCTGGGACCCTTTCATTAAGTACCTGATTGAAGAAGTCATCAATTTCTACAATACAGGATTGCCTTATGTATCCTTTGGTAAAAATGCGCATGTGCTGGCCAAATCCTTTGTTCCTTTCCTACATTATCCTTTTGAAGTGGAGCATCCAGCAGCGGCTGCTCACAAAGAGAGGGAGTGGAAACATGAGAATATCTTTAGCAAGATCGACAAGATTACCAAGGAGAACAACGGAGAACTTATAAATTGGGCCTATGGACAGCAAAGGGATATTTCATCAGATAAGGACAATGGCAAACATAAACAGAGTCCAGCTGAGATGGGAACAGGGATTAGAGGAAAGGTCCTTAAAGATTAACAAACAAGCAAAACCAGATAGTATGAATAATAGTGTATTAACAAGAGAGCGGGAAGTAACTGTGTACAACACCATCGGGAACAACCAGAAGAGCATTCGGACAGCTGCTGCAAACTGGGGGCAGCTGCAGGAAGATCTGGGTAGACATGGGATCAATTTTGCCAATATGACTGCAGTCATTGGAGAGACACAAGTCACCCTGGAGAGCACACAAGCCCAGCTACTGGGAGAGCCCTTCACCCTGTTTTTAATGCCGCAGAAGGTCAAGAGTGGAGCAGACATCGATCCTGACTATGGTATCCGTGCTGAAGATGAAGATTGGAACTTCGAAGACCCAGAGCTCTACAGCTTTATCAATGAGCAGGAACAGGCCAAGGCACGGCTTCAGAAAGCAGTTATCCTCCTGAACAAGGTAACGGGGTACCTGTGTGACGATTGCCACAAACCAGTATCTGATCCGCAGGTAAGTGCATTGCAACGGACAGCAGAGGAGATCCAGCGCAACATGAACCTATTCTCGTAATTTACGTGAAGGGTAGGACGACAATCCTACCCTTTGTTTTTAAACCATTTTTATGTTACAAATTGATCACTTTTCCCCTAAAGTCCAATCCTACCTGCGCGATCTCACAGAAGGAAACGAGGAGGATCTCACTAACCTGAAGAAGGTCAAGGAGGTACTCAACAAGGTCTTTGGGGAAGAAAGGAACCAAATAACGCCTCCTTCCTGGCAGGACTTGGTACGCAATGTATTCACCAGTACCAGTCCAAGCGACGCTAGAGATTGGACAATGGAGATGGCGAGACGGGAAATCAACCGACATGTGAGCGCCAAATACTGTGTCATCGTACATTTCCCCGAAGTCACCATTCAGAACAGCAAGAAGTTCCGTCATATTATAAGAGATTTATATGTGCGGTTCTTCCTGGCCAATGATGGTAAAATGAGCAATAGCCTGGATGGGATACGTACTACCCTTACCCCTACTGAGCTGAGTGCCCGGTATATGCATTCGCATCTAACTTGCTTCGCAGACAAGCCCAGGTGGCAGTCCTTCTGTCGGGGCTCGGGAGAGATCAATCAAGTGATGGGGCTATTGGCAACGAAGTTTACCGAGGTGAATTTTACCTTGTTTTGCCTACATCTGAGAAACTTTGTGGCCTGGGAGTCCTTGGAAGGAACGCCCTATAATTATATCCAGAACATTGCGCTGACCCGACCTGTGCAACCTGTCCACTATTCTTATTTGCAGGATGCGGTGAAGCAGTTAACACAGAACATCTTCTCCACCAGGGGTATTGACAGCTGGATCAAGGAGAACCTGAGAATTGCCCTGAGCCCAGAAGGTGTACGCGTTAGTACTACAATCGACTTTGAGGCATGGGCAACCCAGCACATGGAGAGAGTGGGATATGGTAGCCTCAATGTGCTCGTGGGGACCGATGGGCGGTATTACAGTCCTAATGGTACTCCCCGGCGCTCCAATGGGGTGCTCTCTGGAGAAGCCCCTTTTACGTTCAAGAAAGAGAAAGTATTTTTTAAACTATTAACAGATACCAAAGATGAAATCCAGCACGAAGTCTGCATCCATCCCGAAATCAGACAAGAATTCTGCCGAAGGCTCGGCCACAGCTTCACCCAAGAAGCTTTTAAAGCCCAAGACGATCACCTCCAGGAAAATACCCCTCCACCTGTCCCTCAAACTACAGAATCAGATTTTCTATCTCTGTAAGGAAGTGGACCGAGATGAGTGGTCCGGTACCCTGTTCTACAAAACCGAGGGAGAACTAGGGGAGGAGAATTTCAAGATCATGGCTGAAGAGCTGTACCTCCAGGACATAGGTACTTCCACTTACACGGAGTACGATCCTGCCAATCCCGATTTCATCAAATTCCTGATGGAAAACCCAGGGCATAGGATGATGAAACAGGGACATATCCACTCGCATAATTCCATGGCTGTTTTCTTCTCCGGTACAGATACTGACGAACTGTCAGAAAACTCCGAGTTTCACAACTACTATCTTTCCCTTATTGTAAATAATAAGAATGAGATGGTGGCGAAAGTAGCTTTCCGGGGAGAGGAGGTAAAGGAGGTAAAAAGTACAGTGACCTACCGGGGAAGCGATGGAAATATCCGGACCCGGGAGGCTACCAGTACCGTAAAAGAGACCTGTGTCTACGCTTATGATTGTGACATCTATTTACCGGAACTCGTGGGGGAGTCCTTCGAGGCCCGATTTCTCCATATTAAGGAGGAGACTGAGAAGAAGACTAGGGAATTGGCTAAGAAAGCTACAGAGATCAATGGGGCTCGGGTCAACCCCTATGGAGGATTCAGTGTCGATAGGGCATGGAGCCAGAGTGAATTATATGGAACACCTGAGACAAAGAGTGGTAAAGGGAAGAACGGCAAAGGCAAAAAGGATACCTCCTGGCTCGACGACAAGCCTGTGGTAGTAGGGGTGCCAGATTATTCTGCCCGTAGGCAATCCAAGGACACCTGGGATGCTCGCAAGATCGCCGGTATGAAAGCTCATGTGTATAACTTCCTGGTGAAATTACTGAGCCAGGATTACACTTCTGAGGAACGCCTATCTAGCCTCCTGGACCGCCTGGAGAAAACCTATATTTTAACAGCAGGGAACGATATCAACACCTACTGTGACCGCCTGGAGAGAACAGCATTGCCTTTTTATGTGGACAGCTTCCCGGAGGACTTCCATGCCAGTGGGTTTGAAGCAGCGGTAAAAGCTTCTACTAGCTACCTGGAGGCATTCGCGGAGTTACATCCTGAACTAGTGGCAAATATTACAGAAGCATTAAATATGTGTGTAAAAGATGAGCAAATCTAAGGAGATAAAGGCCCAATATGGGCGAGTAAAGGGGGCCAAGTGGTTCCCTTTACTTCACAAAAAAGACGTACTGGTACTGGGTCAGGGAGGCATTGGCAGCTGGACTTCCCTGCTGCTCTCCCGGATTGGGTGCAACCTGCACATCTTTGACATGGACAGGTACGAACCCCATAATATGACTGGTCAGATTGTCACCGTGGATGCCATTGGAAAACTGAAGACGGAAGCCATGAAGGAAGTCATCAAAGAAATGTCTCCCGATGCTGAAGTTACCACTTATGGAGAATACACAGAGGAATCCATGAGTAACCATATTGTGATCTGTGGTTTCGACAATATGAAAGCCCGAAAGATTGCCTTTCATAACTGGAGAGAGACAGTGGAAGTAGAAAGCAGTGAGGGAGAAGATCCTTCTGCGTATTTCTTTCAGGATGGAAGGCTTCTGGCCGAGCAGCTCCAGATCTTCAACATTCCTGGCAATCGACCGGATTTGATGGAGAAGTACGAGAAAGAGTGGCTCTTTGATGATAGTGAGGTCCAGGAGGCGGAATGTACTTTCAAACAGACTTCCCACTGTGCTGCTATGATTGCCTCTCACATGGTTGGCTTTCTAACCAGTTGGATATCAGGCTTTAAGGTGCCTTTTAAACACGAATATTTTATACCAGTAAACTTAGTACAAAATGAGAACGCTTGATTTTGGAGACGGACTTGTGAGCAGCAGATTCTCTGCAGGCAACGATTTCTTATATGAAGACCGTCAACCTCTGGGTATGCGCTATGATGGGTCGGCAGAGAAGCCCTACATCCTTCGGGCACCTGCGTACTCATTGAGTGCCAATGGTAGATTGCGCTCTGCAGGCATGATGAACCCCCATCCGAATGACGAAGTGCATTTCTCTGCCTACAATAGGCAACTACGAGGAAGGACGCTAAATGCAGAGAAGATCCGGGACCTGCTGAACCTACCCCGGATGCCACTGATTGTGTCGGTAAGAGGGATACGATACCTCATGGGTAAGGGATTTCTGGCTCATTATTCTTTAGAAGAAGGAATATATGTGCTATTTCTTGCCACGACCAACAAATGGGACATAAAGAGCCTATCGGAGGTCCGGTTCTGCCTGGATAGAGCAATTCAAGATAGTGCATTCAGGACAGTATGGACGGCCTTGAAGCCGGTCATCGACCGCCATCCAGGAGAGGTGCTATGGACTAGTTGTATGTCCAATTATACAGGGAAGAAATTGGAATTACCCTCTTTCAAAAGTCTCAAGGATAGAAGAGAGTACACCGATGCTATGATGGACCGCTTCATCCGTGCAGAAAGGGCTAAATACGACCAGATTACTCCTCCTTCCAGTGATCCTAGATTACCCATGGAAGCAGAAGTAAGTAAGGTGGTAGTACCTGCAGAAGATCTTGCTTTTTAGATCGTAAGGGTAGGGGAAAGTAGTCACTTTTCCTTACCTTTACCTTTTAAATAATACGTTATATGGTGAGAACCAGAAGGGACACCAGTGCTAAAAAGAAGTTCGCCAATAAGCCTAAAAAAGTCAAGAAGAAGGAGTCCAAGGGGATCTATAAGGGGATCGAGTGGGAATCTTTTGAAGAACTTGCCTTCCTGTATTGGGCCTTTGAGCTGAAGAATCAGGGGTGGATCAAAACCATCATGCGAGCAGAAAGCTATCTTCTCAGCGACAGCCTGATCCATGATTTCGTCATCAATTTAAAGACCAAGAGCAAACCAGCTACTGAATTGCTGCTCCATGGCCACTCCTACACCCCAGAATTCATCATTTTGTGGGATAGAAAGGCAACCGGACATATTTTTGATATGCTGCATTCCCAACACAAACATTGTTGCCACTTGATAGCCCAGCCGGTCATTGCTGGACAAGCAGGCGACTGCTTTAGTATCATTGAGGTAAAGCCTATGTGGGACCAGAACAACATGGAGAGACTATTCAAGGTCAACCAGAAGTGGATGTGGCAAAAACACGGCGTCTATGTCAACTTGGTCAAACCACAAGACCTCTTTCAACGAACCTTCACTCCCAAGGAGTACCTGCGGACCCCTAGTGGGAAACCCCGGAAGCTCAATTGGAAGCCAAAATCATTGTTTGATTTCTTAAAAGGAGGGTAATATGTGTACCAAGCGAATGCATAAGACGACGTATGGAGTGGCCAAGCACATTTTGGCACTCTTTCGGGCAGGAAAGGGACATGGGCTCAAGATGGGCATCTACTACTGTGGTGAATGCGATACCTACCACATAACCAGTAGAGCTGATAAACGGTGTATCGCAGTAATTAACAAAAATCTGTAATATGTTTGGGCTTGAAGATGATCTCCTTTGGGAGATAAAGGAGGCTAAAGAATTGCTGAGAGAGTGCCTACAGGTTATTGATAGTAAAGTTAATCCAGACCTAGTGAACAAAATTAACTCATTTATAAACAAGCAGATATTATGACATGACTTACAAACTCTTCCTAGACGACATTCGTAACCCAGTACAATGTGTCACTTATATGCACTCCCGGATAGGGGTGAAAAATCCCATTTACCTGGAGAAGGGATGGGTGATTTGCCGTAATTTCGAGTGCTTTAAGAACACCATCCTGGAGTACGGATTACCAGAATTCATATCTTTTGACCACGATCTCAGCGACTCTCATTACCAAGAGATTGTCGAATTTGGCTTCTTTGTATCCGACGATACCGGGTATGATTGTGCCAGGTGGCTCATTGAGTATTGTGAATCAAATGGTTATAAGATTCCTCAGTTTGCAGTTCATTCCCAAAATCCAATTGGGGCTGAGAGAATCTTTTCTTTACTAACAAAAGCTAAAACACGCCTAAATGACCGAGAAGGAGTACAGGGCTCTGGATATTGATTCGTATTCCAGCCTAAAGGTCTTTATTGAGGACAGAAAGAAGTATTACAAGAAGTTTATCCTAAAAGAAGTTGTCCGGGAGGAGGAAAGTGACGAGCTGCGCTTTGGGTCCCTGGTAGATTGCCTGTTGTTTACCCCCGAGGAGTTCGACAGCCGGTATGCCCTGTCGGTCTCCAAAGTGCCTACAGGGCAATGGGGGAAGCTAATGGACGAGCTATGGGCTGTGACCCTGGCGAATCTCAATGCCAACGGTGAGGTAACCAAAGAAGTAGAAGTGATGCTGGAAGAGGCGTACAACAACGTCAAATTTGACCGGCGCACAGGAGAAGCTGTAGCTTTTAAACGGGAGAGCCTGGAGAAGGTCAAGGAAAAGTTCCCGGGTTCTGATGCCGAGATGTATTATCGCCAGCTCCGGGAGAGCCATGGTAAGACTATCATAGAGCTCCAGGAGCTGGAGAATGCTCAGGCAGTCGTGCAGGAACTTCGGACCAATGACTTCACCAAGGACATTATTAACCTGGTTACCGACGAGCGGTATGAAGTGTACAATCAATTCCCCATTATCGGAGAGCTGGATGGAGACCTGACCAAAACTGTGGGATACAAGCTTAAGTGCCTGGTAGACAAGCTGATAATTGATCATAAGCGGAAGATGATTTTCATCTATGACCTTAAGACAGCTTGGGATAATGAGCGTAGTTTCCTGTACAACTACAAGAAGTACAAGTACTACATCCAGATCGCGGTGTACTTTTACCTGGTAGTGGAGTGGAAGAAAAAACACCCCAAGCTGCAGGATTACGCTGTCAATTATCCTCGTTTTATTGTGGCGGAGAGTAGTAATTACAAGGCTCCTCTTATCTATTTTACAGATAATGAGAACTTTACCCAAGGTATGCGGGGATTTATCCACCATGGGGAGTATCACCCGGGAGTACTAAAAACGGTGCGGGATCTGGTGTGGCATAAAGAGACAGGGATCTGGAAAGTAAGCAGGGAGAACCACGAAGGCAACGGCTATGTGAAGATAGTACCATTTGAAAAGGACAACAAATAAATGAAAACTACCATGTTAGAGGAAACACAAGAAGTCAAAAAGACCTGTACTACGATCTTTCTGCTCCCTGGGATCGGGCTTAAGCGGATGAATTTGCTGAAGCATGGTTTCATATCGTCCTATATTGACGATAAGAACCATGATATACATTACAAGAATTCTGTATACGTTCTGTACAAACCCGAGCAGATCGAGGAGTTCCAGAAGTTTCTGCAATCCGAGTACAGGAGAACTCCACTACTCATAGATGATTACGACTACCCAGGAGGCTATGTAGTAACCGTCTATAAGTTCCCTGATGAGTTCATGAAAGAGTACAACCTGTTCCTGGAGGGGAAGTACTCCAAGTTCAGCAAGAAGTACATTGACCTGTTCCCGGTAAGGGTAGAGGTATTTGATCCAAAAGCTGGGGTAACAAAAGAGAAATTCTCCTTGCAGTATCATATCTTTGAGCGCACTTCTGCTATCCGCCGGTATTGGGAGGACAGGCTGGGCTTTAAGGAGGGAGAGCTGCCGGAGGATTTGGAGTACTGGAGTATCCCGGAGAAGGACAAAGAAACGCTAGACATAAACGCTCTATAACATGACAAACAAAAAGTTGCACTATCTGAATCTTGATTTCGAGCTAATTAACAGGAACTGCCCTCGTGCAGTCGAAGCTGCTATTGATTGGTTCTGTAACAAGGAAGATCTTATTAATGGCCTTATTGGCATGGATGGAGGACAAGCTTCAAAGAAAGAGATCACAGAAGCCATGAAGCATCTTGTCCCCATGCTAATCCAGTATGACCCGCGAAAACTGTATGATTTCTTTGATGACAAGGGGATCATTATCTCTGTCACCCAGCATGATAATGACATGTTTGCGGTGTACAATAGTATCACCAAGCATTCAGTAGCATCTGACAGCAGAAATCAGGCAGAGGCGATTGGATTCACGGATGCTTTTGCTGTATTGGAAAAACAGTTAACCGATGAAAAAGCAAGCAACCCGGTATAACAAGGGGAAGCTGGAGTGGAGCCTCATGCATTATAAGTCCATGGAGCCCCTTATACAGGTCCTGATGTTCGGTGCAGCCAAGTATTCCCGGGATAACTGGAAGCTGGGAATGGACCCCAAAAAGGTCCTGGATAGCCTTCAACGGCACCTGGCAGCCCTGGCAGATGGGGAGACCCACGATGTAGAGAGCAAGCTGCCTCACATAGGCCATATTATGGCCAATGCAATGTTTTATTCCTATTTCACCAAGGAGGGTGACGGTCATGAGACAAAGAAAAGAGGTCATTCTAAAAGTGAAAGAAAGAGAGGTAAGTGAGTACGAAGACATGTGTCTATTCTGGAGAGGGGTCCCTTTTGAGGTCCTGCTTCAAATGGTTCTGGATTCTACAGGTTGGGACAGGGAAAGTATATTCTCCAAAAGTAGGAAGGATGAGAAAGTATTCCGTAGAGGGATACTGGATCTCATCGCTACTTCCAATGGAGTTACTATTTACCAATGTGCCAAGGAAACAGGAAGAGACCATACTACTGTTATTCACTCACTGCGGTCCATTGAGAACAGATTGGACACCGACTTTCATGCTAGAAATGTCCTCCGCGAAATCCTAAGTTACTTGCGAGAGAACAAAGAGTTCTATCAAAAGCCAAAAAGTGTAAATGAGGGGTCCATGTGACCCCTTTTTTGTACCTTTGTCTACAATCCAACAACATGCCTAAAAAGTCACAAACTGCTGAAACTGAACAAGTTAAAAAGTCAGCACTGCAGCTAGAAATGGAGAAAATCGAGAAAGATTATGGCAAAGGAACCATTATTACCAATGCAACAACCATTCCCAACAATGGAGTCATTAGTACTGGATCGCTTGGTCTTGATAGAGCGACTGGTATATGGGGGCTCCCCCGGGGGAAAGTGGTTGAGATTATGGGTTGGGAGTCATGCCTAGATAAAGATTCCTATGTAAAGTTCCTGGTTATAGATCCTGCAACTGGGAAGGTTCAGGATTGCAAAGGAGGAACCATAGAGAATTTGTATAAGAGATACCATAGACTTCCTCCACTTCACTATAACCATGAGAGGACAGATAACAGTGAATATTACGTAGTCTCTATTAATGAAGACAACAGAATTATTAGGAATAAGATTGTAGATGTTGTTTTTACTGGAGAGAGAGACTGTTTTAGGATAGGGACTAAGGAGGGGTTCTGTATTACTGCCACGGGAGAGCATAAGTTCTTTAATGGTACTAGATATATAGAACTTAAGGATCTAAGTGAAGGAGATATTGTGTACATTCATAATAATACTCCTTTTCAAGGAAGGAATAAATGCAGAAGACATCAGCAGGAACATGTAAAGTACTACTATAAAGGAAAGCAAAGGATAATAAATGGTTATCCTTACTATAGAGTGGATACACACAGGCTAGTGTACGAAGCTAATCTTAATGGAATGAATTTAGATCAGTACAAGGAATTTCTAAACTCAGGAATAACCACCCTCCCTAAGGGATGGAATACTATCCCTGAAGGGATGCATATTCACCATGAGGATGAAGATGCTAGAAATAATGACATTTCTAATTTAGTTCTAATAGATCCAAGTGCTCATGGAAGACTACATGCTACAGAGCGACATAATAATCTGCGGTTTATAGCAGTTCCTACTAAGATAACTAGTAAGGTTCATGTGGGAAAGAAGCTAACATATGACATTAAGTGTCTATATCCCTACAACAATTACATCGCAGAAGGATTTGTAGTGCACAATAGTGGGAAAAGTACTATAGTACAGCAGACCATCGGTAATGCCCAAGCAATGGGTCTACGTGCCTTATATATCGACGGAGAGAATAGTTTTGATGCAACTTATGCTAAAGCTCTGGGGGTGGACGTCGATAACCTCCTTATCGAACAGCTGGATGAAGGTGGAGGAGAACGTTGTTACAACGTTGCTGAGCGACTTATCAAAACCAGAGAGCTGGGAATTGTGGTGATCGACTCCCAGACCAGTCTATTACCCAAAAAGGTCCTGGAGGGAGAAGTGGGAGATTCGGCCCTAGGCTTACATGCCCGTATGATGAGCCAGTGTGTACCTAAGCTGGTCAATGCTGCCCAATATGGGAACTGTCTGGTTATCTTTGTCTCCCAGTTCCGGGAGAAGA